>Ga0335073_10003531_pt1 | contig 21814 bp, 15 predicted proteins | sample Lox_Sample_22_FD_207093 | JGI IMG/M metagenome (GOLD analysis project Ga0335073, IMG submission 207093) | Soil microbial communities from Loxahatchee National Wildlife Refuge, Florida, United States - Lox_Sample_2.2 | ecosystem: Environmental > Terrestrial > Soil > Wetlands | place: USA...
CCTACGCGCGATTCCGGGACAACCGATATTATCACGAACACGTTCGGGACCTGGCTCGGGGTGCTGCTTTATCGCCAAACTTACGCCTATCTCGTGCAAACTTTACCGGGGTTGGGCTCGCTTACCTTTACTGCAGCGACGCCTGAAGCGAGTTTGAAGCGCCCACCGAATTGCTCGTCGTGACTGCCACCGAGGCGATCGCGTTCGCGATGGTTTGGCCCGTCGGCAACTTCACTTGAAAGGTGAAGGGCAGCGAAATCGTGAACTGGCCGCCGTAGGTTTGCGAAGCCGTGCTTTGAAACCACAGCGTGGAGGCCTGGCTCAAGTCAACAGCGAATTGCGAGGTTGGCATCGAGAATCCACTGGCCGCCGTGAATTGGACGGTAGCTGATGTGACGGACCGCGTGGTCGCGAAGCCGGTGAGCTGAATGGTGAGTCCGGTGGTGGTGACGTTCGACACCTGAACCGCGATCAAGCTCGGAGCAGCGGAACCCACGGAAAATTGTAGCGTTAGCGGCGATGTGGGGGTGAGGTCGACGCTTCCCGCCTGCGTGGCGAAGGAAGGAATTAGCGTCACCGTGCTGGCGACGGTGCCGGTCTGAATCCCGATCTCCGTTCCAAGAGACGCGAAAACAGCGCTGGTTGAATTCGCGGGAATGACAAAGGAAACCGTCCGGCCGCCACTGGCGAATTGGACCGCCGGATCGGCGGGCAAATTTCCGGTCACGGTCATCGTGAGTGTACCGGAAATCGCAACCGGGTATGTACTTGCCAGCGTCAAGCCGATGTTTGGCTGCGTCAGCGGCGCGCCCGTTCCAGTCGGCCCGGAAATCGTGTAAGCCGGCAACGGCGGCGGCTGCGTTCCCGAGCCCGTCAAAGTGATAGTGGTCGCATCGATCAGAAGAGTGCCGTTCGAAAAACCTAAAGTCGCTGGGGTGAATGTGATCGTAATGTGAAAATCGGCATTGGGAGCCAAGGTTACGGGCAATGCCGGAAGACCTGTAAGGGTAAACGGCCCGTTCGCCTGACCGACGCCGATATTCGAGATCGTCGCTGCGACCGTCCCGGTATTCTTTATATCGAAGCTCAGTTGCCCGGATTGCGTGATCTGGACCGGACTGAACACGACGGAGTTATTTGTCGAACTCAAAGTGATGCTGCTGCCCCCGGCGACGTAGGAGTACGTAAGCGATGACCCGAGTCCGTTGCCGCTCAACTGAAATGTGTTCGAGTTGACGATCAGGGTACCCGTCGCGGAGCCCGGCTGCGTTGGGGAGAACGAGACCGCAAAGGTCACGCTTGAGCCAACGGCGAGCGTCTGCGGAAGGACCGGAGCATTACTCAGCGCGAAGCCCGGACCAGCAACGCTGAGCGAACTGACCGTCCCGCTGGCATTTCCGGCGTTCGTCACCTGGATGGTGACCGTGCTGCTTTGCCCCACTTGCGTATCGGGCAGCGAAATCGTGCCGCCCGCGGCGACGGCGGTTGGAGGCGTTGTGAGGATCTGGTAGGAAAAAGTGGGCGAGGTTCCGTTCCCGCTCACTCCGATGGTCACGGGAGCGCCCGTGCCCAAGGTAATCGTAATCTGACCGGAATCCAAATTGACGCCGCTCGGCGTGTATAGAACAAGAATAGCGATGGTTTGTCCTGAACCGACGGACGCGGGAAGCAACGGGATTCCCTGTAGGGTAAAAGCAGCGCCGCTGACCGAAATTCCTGTTAGGGTGCCGATTCCGCTGCCGGTATTCGTCACGTTCAGCGCCGCCTCGGCCGTGGTTCCGACCAACGTCGCCGGAAACGGGATCAAACCGCCATTCTGCAACGGCACAACGTTCTGATTACTCTGCAACGAGTAGCTTAAAACAAAGGATGGCGAAGTTCCGTCGAGTCCCAGCGTGATCGCGCTGCTGCTCGAAGTCCCATTGGTTTGGGTCTCGATAAACGGCAGATTGATCTCAGCCGTAGTCGCTGCCGCGCTGGTGGGAGTGAACGTCACCATCATCATCAGGTTCTGCCCCGGGGTCAATAGAGCCGGCAGCATGCTGGTGACTGTAACCTTGAATGCCGACGAGCCGAACAGAGTCGGTTGAGAGGAAATGGTGGCCTGGCCCGTTCCGTTGTACGTTGCTTCAATCTGGGCCGTCTGTGTTTGTCCGACCGCGGCGAGGAATGCCAGGGTCGAACCGTTTTGAACCGTAACCGCATTTTGGCCTTGCGTGACGAGAAGTTCGAAGGGGAAGGCTTGAGCCGCAGCGATTTTTGCCAGGGCTACAACCAGCCCCGCCATCGAAACTCGATAACCCGTCATCGCGGCGGGGCCTCCGGGTGAACCGAGTCTGTTGCGGGAGCGGGGACAAAATAGATCGAAGGTTGCGCGGTCGCCGCAAACGTCCAAAGCAGATTGTGCACGTTGGATCGTTGCGCCAGCAGGAAGCCGTTCGCTCCAAGCGGCGCGATCATCGCCGGAGTAAAGGAAAGCGTCGCGGTAGCGATCGTTTGAAGCGTGTCGGGGTCTACTACAAGAAGGATCTGACTGCTTCGACCGGCCACATACAAAACGTTATCGCCAGAGTTATCCACAGCGGCGCGGATGGCGATCGCGTCGGCGGCGCCGGCGGACAAGGTCTGAACCGCAAAATTCGAGAGATTGATTTGGGAAATCTGATTTGTGGCCTGATCCAGAGCGTACAGTGTGCTCGCGTCGGGTGAGAAAGCTAGGCTGACCGGCGCCGAAATTTGCAGCAACAGAGAGAAGCTCTCGCCAGATTGAACTTGGTAGATCCCGGCTTGATCTCCACCCACGCCAACCACTACACGCTGTCCATGTGCATCGGTTGCGACAACCGCAAGCTGGCCGGTGGGCACTGACACTTGTGGCCCCACGCTAACCGATGCGGGAAGACCGGTACAGATCTGAATCCAGTTACTCAATCGCGAATACAACACCGCGACCGAGCCGTCATCCGACCACGCCACGCCATCCGGTACCGAAGCTTCGCTGAGCACCGTAACCTGTGCTGGCGCTATTCCCAGCGCGGAAAGGAGCACCGTCTGTCCTCTTCGAACCGCGACTGCATAATTCTGGCGTGGCGCGATCGAAGCAAAGTCCAGAGTGCCGGCGAGCGATGGACCGAGAGACGCTGATCCAAGCGTTCCGATCACTGCGCGAATGCTCTGCGTCGCCGGATCAAACGTAAATCCTGAAATGGGGCCCGAGAAAGTGGACGTCTGCCCAAAGGTGAACGCCGAAACCGCCAGAATGGCAGGGAACACCGTACGCATCGTTTTATTGAGGCGCTCCGATAGTCGGAGAGCCCGGCGCGGCCGTAATGACTTTTCCGCTCGACCCGGATCCGCGCGTCGCCAGAACGATGGCCGCAGCGATCCCGGCCGCGCCGGCAACAATCGCGATTTTGCCCCATTTCGTCGACCACCACTTCTTGTTGCCGCGCGTCCGCTCCGATTCGGTGATTCGCGTCACGTTGGTCATGGTGATCACGGCCGATCCCTGCTCATTTCCGCGCGAGGCTGTCACCTGGATCTTGAAGTTGCCGAGTTGCGAGTTCGCCATCCAGCCGAGCGCGGCCGCTTGGCCGTCGGCATTGGTCCGAAACATCGCCGCACTCTTTTGATCCGGAAAGGTCGCGCTAGGGCCCGCCAAGGGAAAGCGGAAGGTCACGTCCGCGCCCTCGACCGGCTGATCGCTCTGATCGAGAACCTCAACGACCAACGGAGCCATCACTTTATTCTCAAGCGAATTCATCTCGCCGTTGCCGGCAAGTGCAATTATCTTAAGGCTCCTAATGGTCGCCGGCTGTAAAGGGGGTGCCGGTGTTTGCGCGGCGGCAGACGGTAAGGCCATCAGAGCAGCCATACCGTATGTCAGCCAGCTCTTCACTCGCCGACTTCGCTCAAGCATAGTTGATGGTAGCGTCCGATTCACGTCGGCGGGCTAGAATACTCCTCCAGCCACCAAGCCGACGATCATATAGGGTGCCGAGGTGAGAAGCGCCGTTCCAACTGGCCCCAAAATTGCGCGAGCCGTTGCGCGGGGAACGTAGAGCACGTCATTCGGCAGGAGCGGAAAGTCGTTTTCTTTCCCTTCATAGATGCGATTCAGATTGACGTCAATCTCCGCGCGTCGCGTCGTTCCCAGAATTGGCCGGAGCACGCGAACTTTGCCGCGACTGGCGTCCTTGGTAAATCCTCCCGCCTGCGTCAGCGCCTGAGTAACGGAGATGGACTGTTCCTCATTCAGAGGAATCGCCCCCGGTTTGGCAACCTCCCCACTCACGAACACCGGTTGCGCGGTTTCCGCCGTGACAATATCGTAGGCCTTCAGAACCATATCCTCGTCCGGATTAATATTGCGTGTCAGGCTGTCCAGGCTGATTTCCACCGAGGTGACCTTACGAGCCGGATCCTTTACCGCGTTCGGCAGATCGATGGTTCCGTATTCGGCCTTGCGCGTGATTGTCATTCTGCGACTCGCTGTTGGCTGTAATCCCCCGACAACCGCGAGCATCTCCACCAGCGTGCGCCCGCCCTGCAAGGGATAGATTCCTGGCGTGCGAAACGCGCCGAGGAAAAACACGGGTTCGCTCCGGAATTGGGTAATCGTGATCGTGACCTGCGGCTCGCGGATATAGTCGCGAAGGCGAGTCGCCAGCACGGTCTCCAGCCCATGCTGCGTAAGTCCGGCCGCATGAACTTTGCCAATCAGCGGAAGTTCGATATTACCATCCGAGTCGACCCGGAAAGGCCGCTGATCGATCTCTTGGGCCTGCGGAACCGAAATAAGGAATTGGTCTCCCGGACCCAGCTGATAATCCGGGCGAATCGATTCCATGAACCGCGGTGCCGTTGTCTGGGTTGGTTGTGCTGGAGGAGCTTGGCCCCACACGCCGGTCGTCCAAGCAAGGGCCACGCCGAAAAAAAAGTAACGGTGACTTAGCATGGATCGTTCAATCGTATCATACCTTGGCGCGAATTCCAGAAGAATTTTGAGCCCCGAGTCCGGCTTTCAGGTCCAAACCACCCAGCCGTATCGAGCGTATATCGACTTCCAAAGAAACCGAGCGCTGGAGCAGGTGCCCCGAGACAAACAAACGGAAGTTCCTTTGTTTCCTTGACCATTCCCTCTACTCCCGTCATGGTTCCATCCCAGGAAGCAGAAAATGCCGCGTCGACTACGAGCCGAACGGTGAGGGCAACCCTATCGGCTATGGTCTAAGCTGGCGATGGCGGACTCTAGCTTGCTCAGCCGTTCCAGCAGCATTTGATTCTGCTGTCGCTGTTCGTCGAGTTGCTGCCGCTGCTCCTGAAGCTGTCGCTCCAAAGTTTGTATTCGTGTCGCCTGCGCATCGCTCTGCGCCTGTTGCCGCTGCACTTCGTTCAGCAACATGACCGGCAGCACCTGATACTTCACGGTCTCGATCTGTCCGTCAGCCGAGCGCGCCACTAGGTCCGGATAGACCTTGGCCACTTCTTCGGCGATCAATCCGTACTGAACCGGCTTGGCGCCGTCGGCGAAGGGCTTTTTGTAGCGGAAAGTCACCGGCCGCAGTTGCATCAATCCACGGCTGGCGTCGCCCATGTCGTGAATGTCTTCTTTGTATCGGCGAGAGGAACTGGCAACGCCCAACTGGCCCGTACTCGTGTCGATCAGCACGGAAACGCCGCTGACTGCCGTCGATGCGACACCGGCCACAAAGAAGGCAGTTTGAACCGCGGGGTCACTGAAGGTGCTAGAACCTCCGATTCGGATCGTCCCGCTATCGGCAGACGCGCCACGAGTACCGATTTCAATGTTGCCGCTGTTTCCGTTTGCAACCAAGCCGGCGGCTCCTTGCCCAATACCGATGTTATTACTTCCGCTGACGTTGTTGGTTAGCGCTGACGTCCCGATTGCCGTGTTGTTGGTGCCCGTGGTATTTGAAAACAACGCGGCTTGCCCTAGGGCGGTGTTCGAGGCCCCGGTGCTGTTGCTGAGAAGGGCGCCCTCGCCGATGCCTGTATTAGAATTCGCATCCGTTGGCGACGCATAATACCCGTTGATGTCGATAATCACATCAGTCGAATTCGTCGCGTATACCTGAATGTCCCCGTTCGTCCCCGCCGGCACGATCGCTGCATTGTCTACAATTCCACCCGATAAGTCATTCAACGTTGCCGTGCCCGGAAAGGGGAGCCCTTCGGGCCACAGCGTCAGATACGCGAGCGGACCGGGAGGCACCACGGCGACATTTACGGAGTACGCGCCCACGGTCGATGGAATCCCGCTGTTGCATGGCGAACTCAGCATCGGGACGTCCCGCGCGACCCCAGGGGAAATCGACGGCGGACCGAACGGGCTTGGGAATCCCCGGCCCGTGCGCGTGTCCATCACGCGGCACGGCGTCATCGCGAAAAAGGTCATCGCACCCGGCGACGAGAACGGACTGGCCGATTGCGTTCGGGCGGTCACGGTTCCATTCAACAGATTCCGCTGAGCCAACTCTGGAGACCAGTACAAAGGCGCGGCCCAGTTCTTCAGTGGCGGATCGAGCGGCTGTTGGGCATAGATGGGCGTGAAAATCGAGAATAAGGCGCAGAGCGCCCCGTTTCGGAAATGACGCAGCATTCCTCAAGTATACTCCATTCCCTAACGTTACGGGTACTGATTCTCCCGCCAGTTCCGGTGCATCGTTGGGGATCTGGATGGCAGCGGCGAATGTGACGCAGTGAATCTTCAGCCAGATCCTCAACGCCCACCGCGGCCGAGCCTGCCGCTTCGCACCGTGAAGCGTCGCTTCACTTCAAAGTACGTAGAATCGTCGAGGATCTCAGCTCGATGGCGTCCGGCGAGTCCCAAAATCTTGACCAGGCGCGGGTCGAGCCAATCCGCGGCGAGCTTTCTCCAATTCCTTTCGCTTACAAACGTTTGGACCTTTTCACTGCCATTGTGAACTTCGGCGAGAGCCGCGCCGCCATTGCTGCTTTCTCTGCCGCTAGTTGCGGTCGTAACGATTCATCACTCGGAACGCGAGGGAAAGAGAAATCTGCGAAGGATTGTTCCTTGTTGGAGCAAATCAAAGCAACTTGGCGGGCGGGAGTCTTTGCTTGAATCGCGACAAAAAGGAAAACCGTAATGGATATGGCCCTCAACCCCGGCACGGAACGCCCAATCAGACTAGCTTTTGCTAATCTTGTTGTTGGCCAGTTCAGAATACCCAAGCACCCGGGAGACCGGGGCCTCGGCACTTTCAATGACGGGCTCACGCGAAGCGACAAAGGCGATAGTGAACGCGACTCCCTGGAATTTAGAATGCGTTTGAGTGAGATCGAGAAGGTTGCGGGTGTTCTTGTCGACCGCGACGGGGAGTTTCACAGCATCGGCTTTGTCAATGAGCGCCGGACGAAGCTGCTTGTGTTTTTGGAAAGCCCCAGATTTCTGTCGGCGGTTCGCCGAAACGAATCGGTCAGCGCAGTGATCACCACACCGGAACTCGCGAACGCAATTCGTCCGGAGCTGGGCGTCGCCAGCTGTCGACAACCGAGGGTCGCCTTCGCAAAACTGCACAACGAGTTGGCGCGTTGCGGTTTTTATTGGAAGAATTTTCCCACTGCTATCGATCCGGCAGCGCAGGTCCATCCAACCGCGTGGATCGCGGAACGCAATGTTCGAATCGGCGCCGGAAGTATTGTCGAGCCCCACGCCACCGTTTTGGAAAGATGCCTGATTGGAGAATCCGTGGTGGTCGGAGCCGGAGTTGTGCTCGGCGGAGTCGGTTTCCAAACCGTCCGGTGCGCCGCCGAAAAGATGGAAATGAAGCATGCCGGAGGGCTTCTTGTTCATGACCGGGTCCGCATTCTTCCGGGGGCGGTGATCGCAACCGGAGTATTTCATCAGCCAACTAGCATTGGCGAAGACACGCGTATCGGAGCGAACGCCTTTGTCTCGCATGCGGTGCAGGCGGGCAGCAGTGTCTTCATCGGTCATGGTGCGGTGATCAACGGAAATGTCACAATTGGTGACGATACCTGGATCGGACCTGGCGCGGTCATCAGCCAAAGCCTCCACATTGGGGAGCGAGGATTCGTGAGCCTGGGAGCCGTTGTGATCCGAGATCTCGCCGCTGGGGCGCGGGTTAGTGGAAATTTTGCGCTGCCACACCGGCGCCTGATGAGAATGATCGCCGGGTTCGGATCGGGCCGCCGATGAGAGTGCTACTCACCAACAATGCCCTGGATTACCGAGCCGGAACCGAATTGTATGTGCGCGACGTCGCGCTGGAACTGATGCGTCGCGGCCATCGGCCGGTCGCCTACAGCACCAAGCTGGGCGCTGTGGCGGAGGAACTGCGCGCGGCGACCATTCCGGTGATCGACCGCCTGAGCTCCCTGGCGGAAGCTCCGGATATCATCCACGGGCATCACCATTATGAAACTCTTTCGGCTCTGCTGCGATTCCCGACGACTCCGGCGATCTACTACTGTCACGGCTGGCTGCCGTGGCAGGAGGCGGCGCTCAAGCATCCAAACGTGATTCGCTATGTCGCCGTGGACGATCTGTGCCGCGAGAGACTGACAGCCGAATGCGGCATCCCAGCGGAGCGAATCGAAGTGATCTTGAATTTCTTTGACCATCGCCTTTTCCCGGCGCGCTCGCCGCTTCCGCCCAAGCCGAAACGGGCCTTAGCTTTTGGCAACGACTTCAACGCGAACTGGGGCATTTCGCCGCTTCGCGAAGCGTGCAACCGCATGGGCATCGAACTGGACGTCTGTGGGCTTCACCAGGGAAACTCGGCCGTCGAACCTGGCCGGCTGATCGCGCGATATGACTTGGTTTTCGCCAAGGCACGTGCTGCGATTGAGGCACTGGCCGTCGGTGCGGCTGTCGTTCTATGCGCTCATGGACGGCTGGGACCGATGGTCACGACACGTAATTTTGCATCTCTGCGACGTTTGAATTTTGGGATTCGAACGCTCACTCAACCGCTCGATCGCGCGTTGCTCGAAATGGAGTTAGACAAGTATAATTGTGAGGACGCAGCCGGAGTCTCGCAATGGACCCGAACGGAGTGCGAATTGCAACCGGCTCTGGACCGGATCGTAAACCTTTATCAGCGGGTTCTGGAGGAGGCGCCTCAGAAATCGATCGATCCACACGAAGCTGGAAGGGCGGCGGTGGAATACCTCGAATCCTGGGCGGCGCGATACAAAGGTCAAGCCCACGGGAACGAAATGGACGGCTTAAGGGAGCACGTTCGGCACTTAGAGGAGTCACTTGAGCAGTGCACCGCCCGTCTTGAGGACGTTTCACGGATCAGCGAAGAGCGTGCGCAGGCTCTCCACGATACTGCGTTGCAAAGAGATGCCGAACGCTCTTCGGCCGCGGAGACGGTGGCGCGCTTTACTTATGAACTTCAGGGGCTACGCTCTTCGGCCGCGGAGACGGTCGCACGCCTTACTTATGAGCTTCAGGATCTACGCTCTTCCGCCGCGGAGACGGTGGCGCGGCTTGCTTATGAGCTCCAGGCTCTCCGCTCTTCGGCGAGCTGGCAGTGGAGCCAACGTGTGCTTCAAAGCTCACTCGTCCAAACATTGTTCGGGCCGCTGATCCGCTCGGTCGCCGAGAATCGTAACCATTTGCAAGGTTCCTCAAACTCGACGGGACTCGATCCCGAACACCCCGCACTCGATCCGGCCGCGAAGGAAACGTGATGTTTCCCGACTCGACGCGAGAAGCGGGCAAGCGCCGATTCCACGGCAGCTTCCGCGTAGATGGCCCCTTGGCCGTTCGCGACAATATGCCCTTCATCGTCGGGGCACCGCGGTCTGGCACAACAATGCTGCGCTTCATGTTGGATTCTCATTCGGCGCTCGCAATTCCGCCTGAAACCGGTTTTGCAGCGCAAATCGCCACGGCCGAACCGAACTCGAAAGAAGACTTCTATAACCTGGTTACGACATTCCCGCCAGACGCACCGGCCTGGGGAGATTTTGGCGTCGCGGCGGTGGAGTTTTGGAATGAGCTTGCGGGAATTCATCCCTTCACGCCCGGTGAGGCTCTGCGCACTTTCTACCGATTGTACGCGAAAGCGCAAGGTAAAACGCGCTACGGAGACAAAACGCCCATTTATTGCCACCACCTCAAGCAGATTGAGCAGATCTTGCCAGAAGCCTGCTTCATACACATCATAAGAGATGGGCGCGACACCGCCCTTTCTCTGCGGACGCTCTGGTTTGCTCCAGCACGCGATATGGCGTCGCTGGCTCGTTATTGGGTGAGCTTGGTTCGGAGTGCGATCGAGGCCGGGCGAACCTGCCGGGCGTACAAAGAAGTGCGATACGAGGATCTGGTGCGGGACCCTGAGCCACAACTTCAGGCCATCTGCGATTTTGTCGGGCTGGATTTCGAACCTGAGATGCTTCGCTACTGGGAACGCACGCCGCACCGCTTGAAAGAGCACAAGGCCAGGCGTGGAGGCAATGGGGAGACCATCGTTACGCATGAACAGAGAGTGGATCAGCAGAGGTTGACGATGGAATGTCCACGGCAAGATCGCGTCCTGCGCTGGAAAAGCGAAATGCGCGAAGACGAGCGCCGCCACTTTGAGGAATATGCCGGGGATCTTCTCAAAGAGCTCGGTTACGAGATCTGATCGTTCTTTTCCGCCTGCAAAGTGCCTTTGCAGACGCGAGCTACCACGGCGGGACCTGCAAAGCCGGTCAAGTTCGATCGCTCCATTCCGTTTCCGAATAACTATTAGAAAGAGGAACGTAACGTTAGGTTTTGGGGCGGCTTTAGTGTAAGATCGTTGCTGGCCCATTCGAAGTGCGCTGGGAAAGCGGTCGCATGGACTGGAGTTTAGCTACGAGATGTCCCCTTGTGATCACCAGGGAAAGGAGTGTTGTTTAATGTTTCAGTGGAAAGCAAAGCACTGTTGCGTGCTTGCGATCATCGTCGCTAGCGGGTTGCCCGTGGCGTCGGGTCAAGCAACCCGGACGTGGGTTTCGGGCGTCGGCGATGACGCGAATCCCTGCAGCCGGACTGCGCCCTGCAAGACTTTTGCCGGTGCGATTTCGAAGACCTCCGCCGGCGGAGAGATCGATGCCCTTGATCCCGGGGGCTTCGGCGCGGTAACCATCACGAAGGCGATTACGCTGAGCGGGTATGGAGCCTATGGATCCGTCCTCGTTTCGGGTACAAATGGAATTGTCATCGCGGCCGGATCATCGGACGTCGTGGTCCTTCAGGATCTTGAGCTGAACGGAATTGCGCTGAGCGGTTCGCCCGGACTCAACGGCGTCAGCTTCAACTCCGGCGCTCAGCTGGTGGTGAAGGACTGCAAGATTCTCGGTTTTTCTCAAAATGGAATCAATGTTGCGTTGAACCAGTCCACAAATGCCAGCGTGGCCGTAACCAACACTAGCGTCACGGGCGGCGCAGTCGGGTTGTTTTTCTCTAATACGGGCACCGGTAAGCTCACAGGCAGCCTCGATCGGGTGACCGTGGAAGGCGCAGCGACCGGCGTCGAGACGAATTCTGCGAACAGCTTCGTCACCGTCAATAACTCGACACTGATGAACAATTCCTCGTTCGGGGTCCTCGGTGCGTCCGGGGCGCTAAGCGTGGAGAGCAGTATATTTTCGTCGAACGGGGTGGCGCTCCAGTCAAACACTGGCGCAACGGTCCGGGTTGCAAACAACGGAATTTACGATAATCTGACCGGGTTCGGGTGTGGAGGAGGTACGCTGGCGTCGGCCGGAAACAATCGCAAAGGGAACAACGTGGGCGGAGGGTCGGCATGCACGCCGACGACGACGATCACAGTTCAGTAATGATCCCTCGGCCGGTACGCCGTTAATAACGCAGCAGGTAGGGACGTTCCAATCGAAGATCGCCAGGGCGCAACGTCAATGTTGTTAACAAGGAGAAATCTCTGTTCGCTGCAGATTTGAATGCCCGAAACTCATGGCGCGAAATAGCCGAACAAGTCCAGGATTAGATAGGTGGGATTGGTGGCGTAGGCGCTGATTTCCGTATTGTTGGTCGGCACGATCGCCATGTTATTCGTAATCGCCCCATCCAGCGCGTTCAGTGTCGCCACCGTCGGTCGCGTGGTCCCTTGCGGCCACATCGTCAAGTAACCCAGTGGCCCGCTCGGCACCACCGTCGCGTTAAACACATACGCCTGCGCCGAGGGAGTGCCTCCACAACCGTCAAGCACGTTCACATCAAACTCCCCAATAATCGTCGAGGAGATCGGTGCCTGACGCGTGTCCAGCACTCGGCACGGCGGTAATGCGTACAGCGACAATCCCTCCGCTTCCGTCGGCGCGAAGTACCCGTTCAGATCCACCACCAAATCGGTGTTGTTGGTCGAATACACATTAATGCTCCCACCGGCTCCCGCCGCCACGATCGCGGCATTCGCCACAATCGTACCCGTCAGGTCGTTTAGCGTCGCCACGACCGGCTGCGCCTGCCCAGTGGCCCACGCCGTCAGGTACCCGATCGGTCCCGGCGGCACTACGGTGAAATTCAGCGAATAAGCTTGTGCCGTCACCGGCAGATTACAGGTGCTCGACAACAGCGGCAGCGTTCGCGTCGAACCCGCCGTTAAGGCCCCGGTGGTGAGCAGATTGATGCGTGTGTCTACCAGCCGGCACGGCGTCACCGGGTAAAATGCGAGCGCGCCCGCAGTACTGGCTGGCACGAAATAGCCGTTGATGTCCAGGATCACCTGCGTATCGTTGGTCGAATAGACGCTCACCGCGCCGTTGGTCCCGGCTGGCACGATCGCCGCATTGGACTTGATCCGCCCATCGAGCGAATTCAGCGTGGCCACCTGCGGCTGCATCTGACCCGTCGGCCACACGGTCAGATAGCCGAGGACCGTCGAAGGCACCACCGCCACATTGAACGAATAAGCCTGCGCAGTCGCGGGAATGCCGCAGGAACCGCTCGGGATGGTGAAGCTGCGCGTCGTTCCGGTCGAGATGAGAGGTCCGCCGAAAGGTCCATTGGCGTTGCGCGTATCGACCACGCGGCATGGCGTAATCGGGACAAACTGCAATCCAGCCGCGGGCTCTTGAACAATCGTAAGGGTAGTGTTCGAAGCAATAATTGTGCCGGTGCGGGGAGTGGGTTCGGGATTGGGGTCGACAGTCAAGTCAAGTAGGCCGCCGCCAAGAACCCAGGGAGAATCGACAGTGATCCAGGGGACGTTCGAGCCGGCGGCGTAACTGCAGTTTGGCAAACCGGGCACGTTGATCACCAGTTCCCCGCCAGTTCCGGAAATCGGTCCTGGCGCGCTGACCGGAGAGGCGCTGCACCCGGCTCCATTCTGAGTCGCGAGGAACGATGGAATGGAGCCGTAAGGCATTGGCAGGAGAGTGGCCGTTCTCGCGAAGCTGGTGTTTGCGGCAGCAATTATGGTGACGGTGCCGTTGCCCGATCCACTGCCGTTCATAAACGTGATCCAGCCCGGAGCGTTCGCGGTGAAATCCCACGAGCAACCAGCGGGAGCGGTCACCATGACTTGTGCCGTTCCACCCGCGGGATCGAACACGAAGCCGCCGGGAGAGATTGAATATGTACACGTGTTGGTTCCATCCTGCGTAACGTTGACGGTTTGACCGGCCAGAGTGATCGACCCCGTGCGCGGGGAGGCGCTCGTATTCGGAGCGGCCGAAAAAGCCTGGGCTAACGGATAACTCGGTAGAACCGGCTGGAGCGTGATCCAGGATGTGGCCGTGCTGGCCGAGATCGCGCCGCATCGTGAGGCGGGCGGCTGTGATGGATCGATTGGGTCGAAAAAAGAGGGATCGAATTCTTCAACGTCAAGATAGGCAGTGCCGCCGCCGACCGGGAGCAGCGTATTTTGCGGGCTTACGGTAAAGGTGCAGGTCGCGGCGACCACGGCGAAGCCGCCCGGGATCGTGATCGGAGGCCCGGAAGCCGGGGTGAGAACGACGTCGCGTGTCCCGAGCGCTGCCCCGGTGAAATCGAAGTTGGCGCTCAACACGTTCGCCGTGGGATTGCTGAGCGGCGCCGGTGGATTCGAAACTCCGGTTCCGGGAATATCGGGGACGCCTGTGCCAGTCAGTTTCACTTGCGCGCCGGTCAGGCTGAAACCGGCCGTGAAGGTGACGGTACTGACGCCGGTGTTCGGCGCCTGGTCCGGCGAAATCTGGACGCAATTGGAGGTGAGGCAGAGTCCGTTTTCGAAGCGCGGCACGGGGGCGCTGACGCTGGCTTGCGCTGAACTCGAATCGGTATAGAAAGGCGCGAACACCACTGACGTTTGAAGCTGGGTGTCGGGCGAGGCATTCAGGATCGTATAAGGAACCTCAGTGAATTCCGCGCTATTAGGATCCGCCCAGAGAATTTCGTAAACGGCAAGATTGCTGGCAGGAGTCAGGGTGAGGGGCGTAGTGATGGGGCTGTAGGCGCCCGCACCGGAAGAATCGGTCTGGGTTAAAGCCATGACACCCGTCGCTCCGCTTTGATATTGGGTTGGGTCGCCGTTATAGGAACTCGAATTGGTGGGGAAAATATAAAGCAGCGGCGGGACCTGGACGGAGGCGCCCGTGGGAATATTCAGGAACTGGACAGCGAGACGCGTACCGGCGTTCGCAATTCCATCGAGATTGATTCCGGTGTTCAGGCCGCCGAGGCCGGCCGAATTCAAAGGATAATTGTTTGCTTGAATGCCGGCGACGACAAAGGGCGGATCCGGCGATGGCGGCGCATTGGCTCCATTGTTCTGCCACTCGAAAAGCGATTCCGTGCCGTAATTGACACCCGTCACGTTCTGCGCAACGTCCGCGGGATAATTTGCGGTGCCTGTGAAGCTGTAGGAGGAGTCGTTAACAGTTGCGTTCCCTGCGATCCCGGCGTGATCGCCGGTTAAGAAGGAAATATTTTTCGGTTTCCAGATCGTTTGAAATCCTTCGCAGATCCTGATCCGGGATCCCAGCGTCGGCTGGCAGGGCGTAAGGCCGGGAAGAACCGTAGCGGCACCGATATCGGGAAACGGAAGCAGTGAAACCGGCAAACTGCCGGTCACGGTCACCAGAGCAACCACCTCGGTCTGGGCCGACGGGGGAGGCGCGGGGCCGAGAGGAACGACGTTCGCCCGAATATTTGTAATTCGCAGGGTTCTGGTTGCCGCCTCGCCGGGCGGATCGAGCGGTACGTTGAAGAAAGTGATGGCGTTGAGCTGCCCCGGACTCTGCGGCGTGCCGAGCTGCCCCTGAAACGCGTTCGGCCTGCCGCACCCATAACTATTTGCCCCAGGGCGGCCATTGGTGCCGTCGCAGGTCGCAGCGCCGTAGCCGTTCGGAGTTGCGTCGTAGGTCGAGCCAGGGTCGCCGGTGCTGACAATGCTGCACACGCCGGGTCCGAGATCGCCGTTGTCGGGAGCTTCGGTATTTCCGCAGTTCAACAGCGGCTGCGTCGGGTGGATGGTGGAAACGGGCTCGTCAACCAGCAGCAGCGCTTCAGTGAATTGGCCGCTCGCGACCATCCTCGTCGTGACGGTTGCATTGAACAAGACGGTGATATTCACTTGTGGAACCGGCTGCCCGGCTGGCGTTGGAGTGCCGCCTGTGCAAGAGAGAACTATATCTCCGACCGGCTCCGTCATTCCCTCTGCTCGAACGAGGGTCGGAACGGTCAAGACCTGGCAATTAAAATCGGCGGCCGCGAAAATCGGTACTGCCACGCCTGGCGACAGAATAATCATCAGGAATCTTGCTAAAAAGCGAGGATCTGCGGATGGGCTGGAGATGTCCGAGGACATTGCGAGATTTGGCTCCGACGGCTCCTCTCAAAATTGTAACCGTTTCAGGAGCGAGTGCAAGCTTCATTTCGGTGCCGAACTGTACCTGGACTGCCCCTTCTTCGGGAGCCGAGAGATGTCCATCGACCACCGCACATGCCTCCAGCGGCCGATGGGCATGGCACTCACGCTGTTTCACCACCTCATCAATGGCTTTCCCAACCACGATGCCCGACAGCGGATGTGGATCTTTTGGGCGTAACCCTGGCCCAATACACTCCGCACCAGATGACCTACGACCTGCGACGGCTCCGGCTGAAGGGCTTGATTTACCGCCCCCCGAAAACCAACCGCTATTTCGTCATTCCTTATGGATGGAAGGTCGCCCGCCTATTCTCGCGATTGGAAGCCTGCGTGTTCCGGCCCGCCATGGCCCTGTTCGCCGCCAACGATGCCGTTCTACCAAACTCCGCTGCTCACCAACTTTCGCAGTTCTTTCTGATCCTTGGCGGACACTGCAATGTGCAGGGCTGCCCTGTTGTGCGCCAAAACATTTTGCCGTGGTAAGCATTCTCGTGCCATTGATCGCCACTCCCCGTCAAGGCATCGCCGCGCTCGACCGCGAGATTGAGCAAGCGGCGGTGCGCATCCCGATTTTGCTATCTTCGATTCCTTCCCGGGAGCGGTACTGGTGCCTCGCTTGCTTGCTGCCTTTGGCTCGCCGCGGGACCGCTAAAATCTGCGGCCGAGATACGGCAGTTCAGCGGGATTGCCCCCGTCCTGGTGCGCAGCGGAAAAACCGCCTGGGTTCACTACCGCTGGCTTTGTCCGAAGTTCCTTCGCCAGACGTTCCAGCAATGGGTGGGCATTCCATCGGTTTCTGTGACTGGGCTCGGGCCTATTATGAACAGCAACGCCACCGCGGTGCCGGCCAACACACCGCCGTGCGAGCGCTCGCCTTCAAGGACGATTCCCGCTACCTCCAAAGCCTTCGCCAACGAGGTTCGCCGCTGGCCGTCCACTGACAAAGTCTTCCGCAAGAAAACTCTTGACTCGACCTATTCAGATGACTGCTAGAGAGGCGCTTTCGGCGACCGCCAACGTTTTTAGAGTTACGATTGCGCATCGGCAAAGGGCGCGTCAGGATCCCCCGTTTAGGCTGCGCCGACGATCTCGGGAGGACTCCAATCGCGTCACCGGAGAGCCAGCTTATGAAATGGAAGAGCGCCCAGTTCCGCAGTCCGAGGTTCCCTGAGAGGTGGCGGCGAAAACGCAGCCGTTTCCGCTGAAGCCTCCGCCGCTCGCGCGAAATACGTTTCGCCTGGAGGATATGTACGACCGATCGCCCGAGTAGGAACAGTTTTGCAAGCAATTGTTTGAAACAAATCAGATAAACATCGGCGGGCCGTACACGGTGTTGCCTCTCGAAAGAAACGAACAATTTTCCCCGAGCAACGTTGGGTGGGGCGGCGTATCCGTGGATCCCTTCCTCGGTTTGTTGTTTGTAAACGTCATCAATATCGGCCAGTAGGGACACCTGGAGAAGCAGGGTTCAGAATACGCGAAAGTCGGCAGGCGAAGATTCTGCGTGACCGCCAAACGACTAAACATTATTAATAGCGCAAGAGAACGATGGGGAGGCGAACGCGTGACGAATGATATACTCGAATGATGCTCGCCGCGTTTTATGGGAAGGAATCAAAGAAGATTTTCAATCTTACCCACGTACGCGAAATCTTGATATCTACCTTTTCACAGCGTCAATTCTCAGTTCCTTTAATAATTGGGCTTCTCTTGGCCTACGCCGGAGAGATGGGGCAACCGACGTTCCATACGGATTCTTACTTCGAGATTTGGTATCGCGACAATTTTCTGGATTACTGGACAGGGTACGGAAGATATCTCTCCAAGCTTATCATGCTCGCGCTTGATCGTGTCTACCCGCCAACTTTTTTGTTGCTCATTGCCGTCATGACACTTGCTTGTGTCGGGGTGTTGCTCGCGGCGTTGTGGAGTGTTTCCGGCAAAGCGCGGCCGATTTTAGTAATAATCCTCTGCACATTCCCTTTCTTTTTCGAAACCTTTTCTTATGCGCCCGGGCGATACGTGCCGCTGGCGATCGGGTTTGGTGTCCTTTCTGTGATTACGGATGGTATGGTGGGGCTGATATGCGCTTTGGGCGCGGTCTTTATCTATCAGTCATCACTTTATTTTGCTTTGGTAGTTGCTTTAGTATGGGCCGCAATTGACGTCCTTAGAGGGTGCGCATGGTCCGAATGCGTTAGAAGGATCGTTATTCCGAAGGTCGGACTCATCGTCATCGCGACAGGAATTGACAACATTGTGTTACGCCTTGTTGATGCGTTTCTAAGCCCGATCGCATTAGTCCACTACAGACTTATCAGCTCTCTGTATGAGCTTCGCTATGCACTGGCTGCTCACGGCCGCGCAATGCTGTCATTTTTTTTGGAGCGCGGTGTCTTTTTGTTTCCGTATTGGACGAAGCTGGTGGCGGTATTCGGGATTCTTACAATCGTCACTGCCGTCGTCCGCAGCTCCCTTACATTCGGAAATCGCCTTTTCGTACTGGTCGTGCTCGCAGCGTTACCATTTGCCGCACATGGAGCAACCCTTTGTTTGGCCGATCCCAATCCGTTTTTATTCGAGCGCGTATTGCTGGGCTACGCGGCTGTGTACGCCGGTATTTTTGCAATTGCCCTCGCTTGTCCCCTGTCTCACAGAGTAAGATCAACCGTCATATTTTTGTTCGCGACGGCTGCCGCAGGCTTTGTGTACCAAGCAAATGTGTGGCACGAATACCTGCGGCTAAAAAATATGGCCGACATGGACATGGCGCGAGCAATATCGGACCGCCTAAAAGCCGACCCGCAATACCATTCAGGCGGCCCTCTCGTCGTTGTCGGCTCGGTAACGCCAGCGGATTACTTACCGTACCGGGCATTCCATCCGAAAGAAGGTGTTATTCAGAACACTAATATCAACAGCGCCTATGCCCTCCAGTGGAGCAGCGATCGATTTTTGATGTTCTTCGTCTCATTTCGATGGCCTACGGCCGAAGAGATTGCCACCGCGAAACGGAACGCCATGGGACGTGGCCCATGGCCAGCCTCAGATTCGGTGTTCATACGCGACGGAGTGATGACCATAGTGTTGTCCCGACCATCTACTCGTCCTTAAGAACGTCGGCCTACTTCCGGGGCGTGGGACGAGGAGGGTTGTTACCAGAAACGCGGTATGCCGGCAGTTGGACCTGCCAACGTTCATCGGCCCCACCTACCGAAGAGCGCAAGGCCGAGAAGCGCGGCTCTCAGGCGGCTGTTCCCATTTGAATCGAGCGACGAAGGAGTTGGTTTGCTCTTGCTTTCATGCTATTCATAAAAGACTCAGACAGGTTCGCAAAGATTGGTGGAGGACTTGTGGCGGGGCATTACATCAAATGGACCCTCGAATCGGCGGGTGTCAGGCGCCGCATTCTAATAAAACGCGAGCACAGCCGAAGGAGGGGCTGAAGTGAAGCGGATTGGTGCCTTGAAAGTCTCGTCGCGCGACCAGACTCATCCCTCTCGTCGATTGATACTGGTCCCGTTCACCAGTGATTTGCTCTCGTTTCTGCTGGTGCTGGGCAGTGTCGGTGTCATTGTCTTCGCCGCCTTCACTGTGTACCTGGTATACTCTCCGCTTCCCTGGGTAGATCAATGGGCCTTCCTACAGGAACTAATTGGAAACTATGGACACTATAGCGCGGCGATGCTGTGGCACCAATACAACGACCACCGGATTCCTCTGCCGAAACTGTTCTATCTAGTAGATCTATATTGTTTTCACGGGACAAACGTATTCCTGCTTTCTTTCATTTTCTGCCTTCAGCTGTTGCACCTAGGAGCGCTTGCGGTGGTGTTCCGGCGAATCGGAGAGTTCAAAGGAGCCCTTTGGCGTACCTCGATAGCGCTGGCTGCCACTTGTCTGTTCGCCTTGCGTCAGGCAGAGAATTTGTGGTTCGGATCGGACCTGCCGTTTCCGCTGGTGTGGTTAGGTGCAACGGTTGCCTTCGGCGGAGCGGGATTATATCGGCTGAGTCTTGACCGCGGTATCAATGGAATCCGATTTGTCGTCCTGGCCTGCGCGGGTGCATTCGTCGCTAGCCTCTCCCTAACGAACGGACTGCTACTCTGGCCGATGCTCGTGATGATTCTATTGATTTGGCGGGTTCCTGTTCGCGTGGTCTCGGCTGTTGCGGCTCTGGGCGGATTGCTTTGCGTGGCCTGGATCCCCGGATATCACAGGGTCTCGAGCCCACAAGGATTGGACTTACTGCAGATTGCACACTTTTTTCTACTGTTGTACGGCAGCAGTTGGACTTGTGTCAGCGAGAACTTCGGAATGATCCTCGCAGCGCTAGTGATTCCGTTCGCAATCGGTTCTTACCTTTGGGTTTTGTGGCGCAGAGGCGCGGATAGACTCGCGACTGTTCTGCTTTCGATCGCTGCTTTTAGCGTTGCAGGGTCGTTCCTGACCGCAGCCGGACGTGCTGTTTTGGGCCTGGAATACGCTCGAACCGACCGCTATCAGACCGGCGCCATGCTGCTCTGGTGTTCTGTTTTCGTGCTCGTCTTACGGAAAGCGTCGTCCCTTTCGAATCGCACTGTTCTGCTGGCTCTTCAAGTCGCGTTCGTTGCCGTGCTCCTGGCTGCAGCGAAGATATCTCCGTTTGTCGCTGCCGGAGCGCGTGTGGAGGCTGATGGCCGGCGAGCGGCCGCTGTCGCGTTGCAGTCCGGGGTCAAGGATTGGTCAGTGATTTCCTATGTGACAACTCCGCCGCGCAACGGCGACGATCTCATGGCCATCTGTGATTTTCTGCGCGCTCATCATTGGTCGATCTTTGGCGACGGTGAGAGATATCCCCTGGGCCGGAAGTTAACCCGCTATTATCGAGTGGTTCCGGCATCCGAATGCCGTGGATACGTGGAGGCGGTGAAGCCGATTCGAGACTACCGTCTGCCCGGGTTTGCATTCAGCGGTTGGGCGTCCACTGATGGAGGGACATCTGCAGCCGCTGTTGTTCTGGCCGATACTTCCGGCCGGCTGATTGGGTTTGGCGAGTCCGGTTTCCGTCGGACCGACGTACCCTATCTGGTTCCAGCCGTAAAATCGATGAACACGGGCTATCGTGGGTATGTTCCGGCGGACCTCCAGGCCACAGAAGCGATGCCTTTCGCGATTCTGCAGGACGGCCTTTCAGCCTGTCCCCTGACAACAACCCCACTGCATTTTGATTGGCAGGAGCTTGCCTACTCCGGGCCGAAGCCGACAGGCGCAACGCTCACCATGACCGTCCGACGTGGGACACCGTTATTGAAGATCGAGACGATCGGGAACGATTTGCCCGTCGGGCGGCATGAACCGCTCATTTTGCCTGGCGATCGACCGTTGACGGTTACCGGCTGGATTCTCTCCCCCGATTCGCAGTTAGGAAGCGGGGTCGATCTGGTGATCGATGATGTGCCGATCGCTGCGCAATATGGATTCAAACGTCCCGACGTCGCCAAGGCAGTCCGCGTGCCTGGTGCGATCTCCTGCGGATTCCGGGGGATCCTGCCCAAGTTGCCCTCAGGTGACCACAAAATTGGTGTTCGAATTATTGAACGGAATCAGCTGCGGTACTTTCAGGGCTATTCGATTAAGGTCACTGTGCGTTAATCCCAAGCCGTTTTCGGTCGGCCGCGTGTGAGCTTGATAGCCGTGTCCTTGCAATCGACGTGTTGTTTGTATCAGAAATGGCAAGTTTAGTACAATGTGCCTACGTGATGCTCGACTCGCTCATGGATCGTATTGTCGGGACTCCTTCCATCTGGCTCCTGGTTCAAAAGGTGCTCGGGTACCCCGAAGCGAAGGAAGCCATGTACAGGTCGGCTATAGCTGGGCGAGGCACGCTGCTTGATTTCGGGTGTTCGTCCGGGCATCTCGGCCGCGCATTTGCGGGCGTGGAATATTATGGGGTGGATACGGACGAGCGAGGTATT
>Ga0335073_10003532_pt1 | contig 21812 bp, 21 predicted proteins | sample Lox_Sample_22_FD_207093 | JGI IMG/M metagenome (GOLD analysis project Ga0335073, IMG submission 207093) | Soil microbial communities from Loxahatchee National Wildlife Refuge, Florida, United States - Lox_Sample_2.2 | ecosystem: Environmental > Terrestrial > Soil > Wetlands | place: USA...
CTCGCGGCCTCGGGCCCGAGCTATCCCTCGGTGCTTGCCGGTCCCACATGCGACAGCGTCGATGTGATCCGCGATGGCATCGAGCTGCCCAAGCTCAAGCAAGGCGACCTCGTGGTCGGACGGGTGATGGGAGCCTACACCTGGGCCTCCGCCACCGAATTCAACTTCTTTCCGCGCACCACGGTGCTCGCGCTCGACCGTGGCCGAGTGGTGCGCGCGGGAGAATCGCAATGAGCTGGAATCGGAGGCGGGTGCTGATGGCGGGAGGTCTCGCGGCGCTCTCCGCCATCGGAAGGCCGGCGCGCAGCGCCGGCGTGCGAGAGCCGCGGGAAGCGCGGCGCATCGCGTTCAATAACCTGCACACGCCCGAGTCGCTCGAGGTCGTCTACCGCCATGGCGAGGAGTACTTGCCCGAAGCGCTCGCCCGGCTCAAGACGTTGCTGCGCGACTATCGCACCGGCGAGGAGCACCCGATCGATCCCGCCCTGTTCGATTACCTGCACGATGCCGCGCGCGCGCGCGGCGTCGATCCCGTGTTCAGCGTGATTTCCGCCTACCGCTCGTCGCGGACCAATGCGATGTTGCACGAGCGCTCGAGCGGCGTCGCCAGCAAAAGCCTGCACATGGAGGGGCGCGCCATCGACGTGCGGCTCGCGGGAATCGACTGCGCGAGCCTCGCCGACACCGCGCTCGGCCTGCAACGCGGCGGGGTCGGCTACTACCGGCAATCCAACTTCGTGCACCTCGATACCGGACGCTTCCGCACCTGGCGCGGATGAGTCGAGGTTGACGCAGCACGACCTGAAACAAAAACGCCCAGTTTTCGTGACGCTCGTTCGACGAGCAAGTCGCTGACAAGCAGGGTCCGCGCGCGCGTGCGCCGCTCATTGGTTCCAGAAAAAACCATGTCTCACATGGTGCGCATCGGTGTAATCGCCGGCGATCGCCCCGTTGGTACCGATGCTGCGCGCGAACGTTCCCTCGCCCGAACCCGGCGTCGAGCTCGCGCCGGGGGCATCGAGCGTCAGGAACTTGCCATCCGAGGCACTGCGCAGAAACCCGTGGCTCACCCGCTGCGCGTCGATGTAGTGTCCGGTGATGACCCCCGCGTCATTGATGCTCTCGGGGAACGTGCCGAAGCCCGAGCCCTGCGCCGTACCCGCCCCGGGAGCATCGAACGTGCCGAGCTTGCCATGGGGACTGCGCACGAAACCATGACTCACGTTGTGGGCGTCAGTGTAATGACCGACGATGACTCCGCTCGCGTTGATGCAGCGGGGAAAGGTGCCGAAACCGGAGCCGGCGGCCGTGCCGGCGCCGGGAGCATCGAAGGTGACGAGCTCCTCGCCACCGGCCGTGCGCAGGAAGCCGTGGCTCACGTCATTCTCGTCGGTGTAGTGACCGACGATGGTCCCGCCGGCATTGATGCTGAGGGGAAAGGTGCCGAAACCCGACCCCGCGGCGCTGCCCGCGCCAGGAGCGTCGAAGACGCTCATGTCGGAGCTGCTGATTCTCTGTGCCGCGAGGCGATCCGGGATCGCCAGGCTGCCGCATGAGATCACCAGGGCCATCGAGAATGCCAGCGTCCTGAATCTCATGGTGCCTGTGCTCCAGCCGTGGTGGATTTTCTCATTGCCCTACTCGAACGCGGGGTATCCCGTGTTGCGAGGCAGGGATGGTAGATCAGCCGTGATTTGTTTGCGAATCGTGAGGCCGACGGCGTCGCGACCGCCTTCCGCAGTCACCTGCAGACGCGTCATGCCGCGATGCGTGAGATTGCGAGCCGAGGGGCGTGTCCGCCGCGGCGCTCCGGCTAGCCTGCCGCCTTGGGGCTCTCGAGAAAGTGCCGCATGCGCTCGATCTCGGCCTCGAGCCCCGAGCGGAAGGCCGCCTCGCGAGGCGGCCGACCCTTGACGTAGCCAAAGCGGCTCTCGAGCTTGCCGTCACGGATCGACAGATTGCCCCAGCCGATGATGCGCTCGCGCCAGAGAAGCGGTAAGGCATAGTAGCCGAGCTTGCGCTTCGGCGCGGGCGTGTAGGCCTCGAAGCGGTAGGCCCAACCCCAGAAGATCTCGAAGCGACGCCGGTCCCACACCACCGGATCGAACGGCGTGAAGAGCCGCACCGCATCGTCGCACTGCCAGCGTGAAGAAGCGGGCGATTCCTGCGGTGGCCAGTACCAGTCGATGCCATCGATGCGGGCTCGCGCGAGGCGTGCGGTGGCGCGCTTCAAGGCCGCGGCGCGCTGGGCGGACCATTGGGGCACGCCGCTGCGCAGGTAGGACAAAAGCTGGCCGAGGCTGCGCGAGGGGAGGGGCGCGTATTTCTGCACGATCAGATCGACCAGGGTATCGATGCGTTGATCGACCTCGTGAAGCGCGCACCCCGCCGTGGCGTTCCTCACGGCGTAGACGCGCGTGCCGGAATCGCGCCGTGCGACGCGCAGCAATCCCCGGTAGTGCATCTCATCGAGCAAGCGGGTGGTGGCATTGGTCGAGCCGCCGAACCAGTTGGTGATCTTGCCGTGCGCGAAATGCTGGTCGACGATGCGTGGATGCGCGGTGCCGTGCGCGTCGATGAATGCGAGCAGCTCGCGTGCATCGGCCTCGCGCGCGGTGCTCCAGGCGGAGCGCGGCGTGCGCGGATGCATGAGGGCATGATAATCCCGCAGCACGTAGCCGTAGTTGATGAAGTAATCTTCCTCGAGGGGCAGCCGTGGATAGCGGCGCTCGAGATCGCCGGCGCGGTAGTCCAGCACCCGATGCCGCAGCGTCAGATCCTGAGCGCGTGCCGGCGCGCGAATCGGGTCGGCCTGTACGAAGCCGAGCTTGCGCAGCGCGCGTGCGAGCGTGGTCGGCTTGAACAGCGAGCGCGCGATGGCATGGCGGCGCAGGTGGTCGGTCGTGAGCGGCACGCGCGTAGCTTCAAGGCGCCTCGAGAAACTCGAGCACCGCTCGGTTGAATTGCGGCGGATTCTGCAGCATCGCGAAATGGCTGACCTTGGGCAGGATCACCAGGCGCGCACCGGGAATGGTCGAGGCCATGTAGCGGTCGTGAGACTGCTTGATGGCTTCATCGTATTGCCCGTCCGCAATGACCACCGGGACCTTGATGGAGCGGAGCTGATCCGCCGAATACGCCGGCAGCGTCTCCCACATCGCGTTCATGGCGGCGCTGAAGGCGTCCCATTGAGTGGGGGTCGGCGACAGCTTCTGGTATTCCACCGCCGCGCGCTTCAAGTAGGCGCCGAATACCGGCGTTTTCTCGGCGCCTTCATTGGTGCCCGAGGTGTCGGCATTCGCGCCGAAGGCGAACAGACCCGCGAGGCGCTGCGGATGATTGAGCGCGAGGTCCAGGCCAATGATCCCGCCGTCGCTCCAGCCGACCAGCTTGACCTTGGGCACCTGGAGCCGATCCAGCAGCCCCACCACGTCCTCGGCCATCAGGTGATAGGTGAGCGGACGGTCGGGTCGGGTGCTGCGCCCATGGCCGGGGCTGTCCATCGCGATCACGCGATAGCCGTGCTCGACCAGCACCGGAATGAGCCGGCCGAAGTAGCTCGAATTAGCGAACCCACCATGCAGCAGAAGCACCGGTGGCGCGGCCGATTGCGGTCCCCACGCGGCATACCAGAGCCGCGCGCCGTCGATTTCGACATGCTGGCCGACGGTTCCCTTGGGGAGCGATGGCGTCGGCGGCAACGTCTGCCAGATCGCGGCGCCATCGGCGGCGCTCGCGGCCGCCAGCAGGCTCCAGGCAGCGGCTAGGAGGCCTCGTCGGCAGGCGATGCGAATGCTCATCAGCGACTCCTTTGGGGTGTGGCTGGCGCCCCGGGGCGGCGCCTCAGCGCTTGCGCATCGGCGCAAGCCCGATGACGGCGCCCTGGCGGGCATCGTAGCGCGCCGGACCGCCGATTGACGAGGGCGCGGCGCGCGTGCCGGCGGCCGCACCGGGCCCGTGCGACGGGCGGAGCGCAACGAATGGAGCAGACGCGGGGTTGAACCGCGGCTGGCGCGGCGGGTGAGCGCGCGCCGGCGCTCCAGGCGAGAGGGGACGAGCGGGGGCCGGAGTGGTCCGGATCTGCACCACGGTCTCGGCGGCGGCGGAGGCCGCCGGGTGGTGGAGGGGCGCGCGGTGCGCGGCAGGCGCCTCGCGCGCTGCCGGGGTGCGGCCCGTCGCATGCCCCAGAGCCCCGCACAGGGTGCCGCCGAGTAGCAGAACCCGTAGCAGGCGCGCATACCGCAGGGTCGCCATCAGGGCTCCCGCTGCTCCGGCGAGGGATCGTTCCCGGTGTCCGTGCGGCGCAGGAACACGAGCTGCAAGGCCGGAACCACGATGAGCAGCATGATCGGCCCCAAGAGCATCCCGCCGACCACCACCGTGGCCAGCGGCCGCTGCACCTGGCTGCCGATGCCGGTGGAGATGGCGGCCGGTACCAGACCGATGCAAGCCGACAGTGCGGTCATCAGCATGGGACGCATGCGTTTCTCCGCGGCCCGCTCCATGGCGTCGAAGGGCTCCATTCCCTGCATGCGCAGCTCGTTGTAGTAAGTGAGCACCAGGATGCCGTTCATCACGGAAACGCCGAGCAGGGAGATGAAGCCGATGGCCGCCGAGATGCTGAAGGGCAGCCCGGTGATGAACAGCGCGAGCACGCCGCCTGCGACCGAGAACGGAATGCCCGCGAGCGCCAGCAGGCTGTCACGCGCGGAATTGAACAGGCTGTAGAGCAGCACCAGGATCAACCCCAGGCTGATGGGGACGAACACCGCGAGGCGTTGCTTGGCCTTCTGCAGATCCTGGAACTCCCCGGCCCAGACGATGCGATAGCCGTTCGGCAGATGGATGTTCCTCGCGATGCGGTCCTGGGCCTCGGCCACGGTGCCGCCGAGGTCGCGTCCGCGTACGCTGAATTTGATGGGCACGTAGCGTTGCGTCGCCTCGTGGTAGATGAACGAGGCGCCGGAATCCAGGCTGATCGTCGCGAGCTCGCGCAGCGGGATGTAGGCGGTGGTGGCGGCGGGGGTCTGGTAGGCCACCGGCACGTTGCCGACCGCTTCCACGCTCCCGCGGTATTGCGGCGCGAGGCGCACGGTGAGATTGAACTGCCGGTCGCTCTCGAGCACGGTCGAAGCGACGGCGCCGGCGAGCGCAGCCTGCACGACCTGGTTGACGTCGCCCGTGTTGAGTCCGTAGCGTGCCGCGCGGGCCCGATCCACCTTGATGTTGAGATTGGGCTGCCCGACGATGTGAAAGATGCCGACGTCCTCCATGCCGCGGACGTGCTGCATCTCGCGCAAGACCCGTGCCGCGTAATCCTCGAGCACCTTGAGGTTCGGACCGATGATCTTGACCGAGTTCGCGCCCTTGACCCCCGAAAGGGCCTCCTCGACGTTGTCCTGGATGTACTGCGAGAAATTGAACACGACGCCCGGCAGCGCCGCGTCGAACTGCGCCTGGAGCTGCTGCGTGAGCTTGTCCTTGGTCATCCCCGAGGGCCACTCATCGTAGGGCTTGAGCGGTGCGAACAGCTCGACGTTCGAGAAGGGCGAGGCGTCGCTGCCGTTGTCAGGACGGCCATGCTGCGAGACCACGGTGATGACCTCGGGGTGGGACAGCAGGATCTCGCGCATCTTGCGTGTCGCCTCGGTACCCGCATCCAGCGACATGGATTGCGGCATCGAGGCGCGGATCCAGTAGTTGCCCTCCTCGAGCGCGGGAAGGAATTCGCTGCCCAGGAAGGGCGCCAGGGTGGCGACGATCGCGAGCACGGCCAGGCCGAGCCCGACCACCAGCTTGCGCCGCTCGAGCGCGAAATCGAGCACCGGGCCGTAGACCCGGTGCAGGCCGCGCACGACCAGCGTCTCGGTCTCCTTGATCCTCTCGGGCAGGAGGAACGAGGACATCACCGGCGTCACCGTGAAGGTCGCGAGCAGCGCGCCCGCGAGCGCATAACCGTAGGTGCGCGCCATCGGGCCGAAGATCTGTCCTTCCACGCCTTGCATCGCGAACAGCGGGCCGAATGCCGCGATGGTGATCGCCGTCGAGAACAGGATGGCCTTGTCGACCTGCAACGCCGAGACGTAGATCATCTGCAGGCGCACCGTCCAGGGAGAACCTCCTTGCATGGGATCCTTGCCATAAGCGCCCTGACGCAGGGCCTCGACCATCTGCATCTGGGCGCTCGGCATCGACTGCAGGTTGCGGAACACGTTCTCGACCAGGATGACGGCCGAGTCGATGATGATTCCGAAGTCGACGGCGCCGATGGACAGGAGGTTCGCGTCCTGCCCCTGAATTACCATGAGGATGATCGAGAAGAACAGCGCGAACGGAATGTTGATGCCCACGATGACCGCGCTGCGCAGGTCGCCCAGGAAGACCCACTGTATGAGGAACACCAGCAGGCAGCCGAAGATCAGGTTGTGCAGCACCGTATGGGTGGTGACGTTCACCAGCGTGGTGCGGTCGTAGTAGGGGACGAGCTTGACACCCGGAGGCAGGCTGCCGTCGCTGTTCATCGCGGCGACGGCAGCCTTGATGCGCGGCACGACATCGTTCGTGTGCTGCGTGCGTCCCATCACCACGATCGAGGCGACCACGTCGTCGTCGTGATCTCGACCCGCGATGCCGAGGCGCGGCACGTAGCCCACCTGAACCTCGGCCACATCCTGCACCAGCACGGGAACGCCTGCGTACTGGCCGAGCACCACGTTCTTGATGTCGTCCACGTGGTAACCCTGGGTGAGATCGTCATCCCCGCCGGTATCGATCAGTCCTACCCCGCGAATGTTGACCGACTGCTGCCCGACGGTGATCTCGCGACCGCCGACGTTGACGTTGGAGTTGCCGAGCGCGGTCAGCAGCTGCGGGATCGTGACGCCGTAGGCCTGGAGCTTGGCAAGATCGGCCTCGACCTCGAATTCCTTGGTGGTGCCGCCCCAGCTGTTGACGGCCACCACTCCGGGTACGGTCGACAGGCGTCGCAACGCAATCCAGTCCTGCACGGTGCGCAGATTGGTGAGCCCGAAATGCGGCGGCCCCACGACCTGATAGCGATAGACCTCACCGACCAGGCTCGATTGCTGGATCTGCGCCACCTGGTTGCCGGGCAGCTGCACGTTCTGCTGCAGACTGAGCGCGGCCTGGGTGTAGGCGAAATGAAAGTCGACGCCGTACTTGAACGTCACGCGCACGAAAGAGAGGCCGTAGAAGGAGGTCGAGCGGATGTTGTCGACACCCGGGGTCGGGTAGAGCCCGATCTCCATCGGGATGGTGTAGTACTTCTCCATCTCCTCGGCCGACAGGCCGGCGGCCTGCGCCGTGATCTCGAGAATGACCGGCGCGGGGTTGGGGTAGGCCTCGATATTGAGCTTGGCGTAGGCGGCGAGGCCGGCGGCGATGAACACGAGCAGGCCCAGCACGATGATCGCGCGCCGGCTGAGCGCAAAGCCAATGATCGCTCTGAACACAGCCCTCTCGCCGCCGGCTCAGGTCGCGCCGCCGTAGAGGATGTTGCTCAAGAAGATCGCGCCGTTCACCGCGACGCTGTCCCCGGCCTCGATTCCCTCGAGGATCTGGTCATAACCGTCTTGCAGCAGTCCCACCTTGACCGCGTGCCGCGTGAAGCGATGCGGATCGCTTCCCGCGACCCACACCGACATGGTGCCGTCGCCTTCGCGCACCACTCCGTTCGCCGGCACCGCGAGCGCATGAAAGGGCGCGCCGGTGTGGATCAAGAATCGCGCCGCCATCTGCGAGCGCAGCTCGTGCTTCGGGTCCCCGATCTCGATCCGCACCGACAAGCGATGCGAGTTGGGATCGACCGCGGCGGCCATCGCCGTCACCTTGCCGAGGAAGCGGCGCCCGGGCAGCGCCAGCACGAAGGCCTCGACCGGCTGACCAAGATCGATATCGGCGGCATCGGACTCGGCCACGTACGCGAGCATCCAGACGACGGAGAGGTCCGCGACCGCGAAGGGAGCGGGCGGCACGCCCGGCTGCACGAGTGTTCCCGGCGCTGCGTTGCGCGCCGTTATCCGGCCGGCCATCGGGCTCTTGACGAGCAACGCGGGATCGACCTTGCGGGTCTCGACGATGGCATCGATCTGCGCCTCGGTCCTGCCGAACAGTGCGACGGCGCTGCGCGCGGCGGCGAGCGCTCCTTGCGCGCTCTTTTGGTTGGCGACCGCGGATTCGTAGTCGTTCTGGTCGATACCCTTCACCGCGTAGAGCGTCTGCGCGCGTGCCAGCGCGCTTTGCATCTGATCGAGCGCCGCGGCGGCCGCGATCAGGTTCGATTGCGCGGCGATGAAGTCCGGACTCTCCACGGAGAACAGGAGCTGGTCCTTCTTGACCGCTGCGCCGAGATCGGCGAATGCCCGGATGATCCGGCCCTGCCAGGGCGAGAACACCTGGGTATTCAGATTCTCGTCGAAGTCGACGTTGCCGACGGCTTGCTTCTCGATCGCGAATTCGCGCTCGGTGACGCGCGCCACGGCGATCGATCCGAGCTGGGAGTCGGACAGCGTGACGCTGTCGCCCGAGCGGGGGCCCTGGGCAAAGGCCGCTCCGCACGCCAGCGCTGCAAGGAGCCATAAGGGCTCGAGCCTCGAATCACGCACGGATGACCTCGCGAAGTGCAGCGACGATCATCCGCGCTGGCTCGCCGCCCGGCTACTGTGAGGATTCACTGTGAACAATCACAGTTACGCCGCGACGACCCGGGAGCACAATATGGGCATGCGCGCGAATCCCGCTCTCCCGCTCGCGGCCGGCGCGGCGCTCGCGGCCGGCGCGGCGCTGGTGGCTGGCGCGGCGCTGGTGGCCGGCGGCTGCGCGGTCGGCCCGCAATTCCATCGACCGGCCGCGCCCAAGGACGCTGGGTACGCCGCGGCGGCGTTGCCCGAGAAGACCGCGGCGGCCGACGGCGTGTCGCAAGCATTCGATGCGGGCGCCGACGTGCCGTTCAAGTGGTGGCAGGCATTTGGCTCGCCCGCTCTCGATTCCCTGGTCGAGCGGGCCCTGCGGGCGAACCCGAGCGTGCCCGCCGCGCAGGCGGCGCTGCGCCAGGCCGAGGAAATGGTCTATGCGCAGGAGGGCTATTTCTTCCCGAGCGTGTCGGCCGACTACACCTTCGAGCGGCAAAAACTGGCCGGCAATCTCACCGGCAGCAATGCGCCGGGCGTACAGGGCAACGGCACCAGCATCAACGCTTATCAGAATCCCTCGGCCGGGGCGGTGCACAACCTGCCGCTCTACTACAACTTCCATACCGCCGAGCTCACCGTCGGCTTCGTGCCCGACGTGTTCGGCGCCAACCGGCGCAAGGTCGAATCGCTCGATGCGCAGGCGCGGATCGCACGCTACGAGCTGGAGGCGACCTACGTGAGCCTCGCCTCGAACGTCGTTGCCGCGGCGATCCAGGAGGCATCGATCCGGGCACAGCTCGAAGCGACCCGCGCCATCATCGACCGCAACGAAAAGTCGGTCGCAACCATGCGCAGCAAGTTCGAGCAGGGCTACGCGGCGCGGGCGGAGCTGGCGGCCCAGGAGCTGCAGCTCGCGCAGGCCAAGGCGCTCTTGCCGCCGCTCGAGCGGCAGTTCGAGCAGAATCGCGACCTGATCCGAGCACTCGCCGGCAATCTGCCGAACGGGGAGCTGGCCGAGACCTTCGATCTCGAGTCGCTGAGGCTGCCGGCCGAGCTGCCGCTGAGCCTGCCCTCGAGGATCATCGAGCAGCGTCCCGACATCCGTGCCGCCGAGGAAGCGCTGCGCTCCGCCAACGCCGACGTCGGTGTCGCGGTGGCCGCGATGCTGCCGCAATTCTCCATCACCGGCGCCTATGGCGGAACTGCGACCCAGTTCTCGCAGATGTTCCGCTCCGGCGGCCCGTTCTGGAATCTCATCGGCAACGCGACCCAGCCGTTGTTCGCGGGCGGGACGCTTTTGCATGGCAAGCGTGCCGCCGATGAGGCGCTCAAGCAAGCCGCGGCGCAATATCAGAGCACCGTGCTGCAAGCCTACGAGAACGTCGCCGACACCCTGCACGCGATCGAGACCGACGCGGCCGGGCTCGCGGCGGCCGCCGAGGCGAGGCGCGCCGCCCGCACCGCTCTCGATCAGGCGCACGAGCGCCAACAGAGCGGTTACGGCGACTATCTTGCCGAGCTCGCGGCGGATATGGCATACAGCCAGGCACTGCTCGCCGAGGCGCAGGCGCGCGCGCTGCGTCTGGGCGACACGGCGGCGCTTTATCAGGCGCTCGGCGGCGGATGGTGGAATCGCGAGAAGGCGGCGCCGCCGGGCGGCCAGGCAGCGCCGCGGGCCGCGGCGGATCGAGGCGTTTCATGGCAGCAAGCAAGCGGATCTTATTGATCGAGGACGATGCGGAGACCGCCGAGCTGATCGCGGAGGATCTGCAGGAGCGGGGCTACATCGTCGGCATCGAGGCCGACGGCAATGCCGGTCTCGCGGCGATCCTCAAGACCGAGCCCGATCTGGTCCTGTGCGACATCAACATGCCGGGCATGACCGGCTTCGAGGTGATGGAGCGCTTGATCGGGCTCGCGCCGCACCTCGACTGGGTCCCCTTCCTGTTCCTCACGGCACGCACCGACCGCGAGAGCGAGCTCAAGGGCCGGCGCATGGGCGCCGACGACTACGTCACCAAGCCGGTGGATTTCGAGATTCTGGCCTCGATCATCGATGCGCGCCTCGGCAAGAGCCTGCGCAACGAGGCCTGGTCGCGTCACGTCGCGCTCAACGAGCGTGAGCTCGAATGCCTCACCTGGTCGGCGCGCGGCAAGACCTCGCCCGAGATCGGGAAGATCGTGAACATCAGCAAGCGCACGGTGAATTTCCACATCGAGAATGCGTGTCGTAAATTGAACGTCGCGACCCGCACCGAAGCGGTGGTGAAGGCGACCTCCGGCCGGTTGATCGATCCCTAGCATGAGCGCCGCGTCCGGCAGCGGGATGAGATCGCGATGGCGAGGATTGCGCGCCTGGCTGCGCTCGCATTCCATGCGGGTGCGCCTGTACTCGGTGAGCGCGCTGCTGTTCGTCTCCATCCTCGGCCTCGGCGCATTCGGGTTCGCGCGGCTCGCCGACGTCAATCACGCCTCCGAGGTGATCCGCAACCACTGGCTGAGCGACACGGGGATCCTCGGTGATCTCTCGAACTACATGTCGGATTACCGCGCGGCGGAGGCGAACTTGCTGCTGTCCGCGACACCCGCGGAAGTCACGGCGAGCGAGCGCGATCTCGCCGCGCTCGGCGACACGGTTGCAACCAGCCAGCGGGCCTACGAGGCGGTCGCGCAGAATCCGGAAGAGAGCGCGCTCTATGCGCAATTCGCCGCCCGCTGGGCGGCCTATCGCGCCGTCGCCGCGCGCGTGATCGCGCTTGCGGACGCCGGCAGCCACGATCAGGCGGTTGCGTTGTACGGCGGCGAATCGCGCCGCGAATTCGACGCCTCGAGCGACATCCTTGGCCGCCTCACCGAGCAAACGCTGGTCAAGGCGCGCCGCGACAGCGAGCGCGCCGCCTCCACCTACTTCCACGCGCGCACCATGATCGTGACGGCCATGCTGCTCGCCGCGCTGCTCCTCATCGGAGTGATCCTGTACATCACCCGCGGCATTCTCTCGCCGCTGGTCAAGCTCGCCGGCTGCATGCACCGGCTCGCCGGCCACGATACGGAGATCGCGATCCCGGGCGCCAAGCGCGGCGATGAGATCGGCGAGATGGCGCGCGCGGTGGCCGTGTTCCGCGACAATGCGCTGGCGCTCGCGACCAGCCAGCGCCGCTTGCTCGAGCAGGCCGCCGTCCTGGAGCAGGGACTCGAGAACGAGCGGCGGCTGACGGCGCAGCAGCGCGACTTCGTGTCGATGACCTCGCACGAGTTCCGCACGCCGCTCACCATCATTGACGGGCACGCGCAGCGCCTCATCAAGATGAAGGATCGGTCCGACCTCGACGATGCGGCGGAGCGCGGCGCGCGTATCCGCAGCGCCGTGCAGCGGATCACCAACATCATGGACAGCCTGCTCGGCGCCTCGCGGGTGCTCGACGGCCGTGCGGTTTTCCATCCTTGCGATCTCGATCCCGGCGCGTTGCTGCGCGATGCCTGCCAGGCACACCGCGACGCGACCCGCGGCGCGGTCATCGCCGAGGACTTCGGCGCGCTGCCCGCGGCCATCATCGGCGACCCCAAGCTCCTGTTCCATGCCTTCAGCAACCTGATCTCCAACGCGATCAAGTATTCGCGGCCGGGAAGCCCGACCGAGGTGATTGCGCGGCACGAGGGCGACTGGCTCATCGTGCAAGTGCGCGACCACGGCATCGGCATACCCGCGCGCGACCGCGCGCGGCTGTTCGAGCGCTACTTCCGCGGCAGCAATGCCACCAGCATCGCCGGGACGGGCGTGGGGCTGCACCTGGTATCGATGGTGGTGGGGTTGCATCAGGGCGAGATCGCCGTCGAGAGTCTGGAGGGCGTGGGATCCCGGTTCGTGGTGCGGCTGCCGGTCCCGAGGCCCACCTCGACGCTCGCTTCGCGTGATGCGGCCTGAAGGCGTGCGTACGCCGCGACGGGCGGCGCCTTTGGTCCTGGCGGCCGCCGCGGCGGCCTGCGCGGCCTGCGCGCCTTCCGCCGCTCCGGCGCCTGCCGGGAAGACCGGCGCCGACCTCTACAGCGGCAACTGCGTCGCCTGCCATCAGCAGAATGGGCAGGGGATCCCGAACGTCTATCCGAGCCTGGTGGGATCCGCGGTGGTGCTCGGCGATCCGGCTGCGTTTGCGCGCTGGGTGGTCAAGGGCCAGCGCCCTGCCTCCTTGCCCGCCGGTCGTTACAGCACGGTCATGCCGCAGTTCGGCTGGATGAAGGACAGCGACGTCGCCGCTCTGCTCACCTATGTGCGCGGCAGCTTCGGCAACAGCGCCCCTGCCGTGGATCCCGCCGCCCTCACCCGTGCACTCCGTGACTAGGCGCATGGGCGGTGCGAGCCCCACCCCGACCGCGATTCACCGCATAGTGGACAGGTGCCGCGCCGGCGATCATCCCGCGCTCGTCATCAAGCTCGCATCGGGCTGGGTCGTGATGGGCGATCCACAGGTATTCACGGGCTACTGTCTGCTGCTCCCGGACCCCGTGGTGGAGCACCTGAACGCGCTCGATCGCGCCGCCAGCACGCAATTTCTCGCGGACATGGCCGCGGTCGGAGATGCCGTGCTCGTCTGCACGGGTGCCGTGCGCATCAACTACGCGATGTTCGGCAATGCGGAGCCCGCGCTGCACGCGCACGTCATCCCACGGCAAAGCGATGAGCCTGCGGCGATTCGTAATACGCATCCCTGGGCGCTCGACTGGAATCAGGCGCCGCGGTACTCGGCGCAAGCGCACGGCGCGCTCCAGGAGCGCATCGCCCGTCATCTGCGAGCGAGGCTGGGCGCTGCGCGCGGCGGAGCGGCCTGAGCGGAGCGGGTGAGGCGGCCGTTCAGCCCGGCTCTTTCAGCGTCCCCTCGAGCTCGCCGAGATCGGATATCGGCGCGGCGCAGGTCGTGCCGGTGCAGACATAGGCGAGCGTGCCCGGCCCTGCGCGCTTGTCGAGGAGCGCGGCCGGCAACCCGGTCTCCTCCGCGGGGATCGCGAGGACCAGGCGTGCCGGAGCGTAGGCGGAGATGGCCCGCGACCAGCGGCGCAGGTCGGCCGCGGGGCCGCGGATGATCACGGTCCTCAGGGGAGCTCGATAATCCTCGAGGGCCGACACCAGGCTCAGGTGCGCATCGGGATATTGCCGCATGAGGGGCCACGCCGCTTTGAGCGTGCGCTCCGCCGTCTCGAGATAGAGCACCTTGCCGAGCAGATAGCCGAGGCGGGTGAGCACCGAGGCCGCCACCCCGTTGCCTGCCGGGATGGATTCATCGCCGAAGGTCTTGCTGCGGTGAATGAGCCGCTCGTGCTCCTGTGCCGTGAAAAAGAACCCGCCCCCTTCACGATCCACAAACTGCTCGAGCATGACATCGGTCAGCGCGCGCGCGAACTCGAGATCACGGCTGCGCCAGCGGGTCTGCAACAGCTCGAGCAGGGCGTCAGCGAGAAACGCATAGTCGTCGAGATAGGCTCGAAGGTGCGCCCGTCCCTCCTTGTAGGTCGCGAGCAGCCGGCCGTTGCGCCACAGGGCGCGGTGAATGAAATCGACCGCCGTACTGGCCGCGTCGGCGAGATCCGGGCGATGCAGGACGCGCGCCGCGACGGCCAGACCCTTGATCGCGAGAGCATTCCAGGAAGTGAGGATCTTCTCGTCGCGCTGCGGCCAGACTCGCAGGGTGCGTGCCGCCAGCAGTTTGCGTCGCGCCGCGGCGAGCAACCGTGCCTCGGCGTCGCTTGCGACCTGCGCGCGCACGTTGAGGTGCCAGGCGCCTTCGAAATTCGGCTCGGCGTCGAGACCGAAGCGGCGCGCGCAGGCGGCATACTCGGGTGCGGTCAATAGCGCCTCGACCTCGCTTCGCGTCCAGAGGTAGAACTTCCCCTCGTGGCCTTCGGAGTCCGCGTCGAGGCTCGAGTAGAAGCCGCCCTCCGCCGAGCGCATGTCGCGCAGCAGCCAATCGGCGGTCTCTCCCGCCACGTGGGCAAAGAGCGTGTCGCCGGTCGCCTGCGCCGCCAATGCGTAGGCGCCGAGCAGCTGCCCGTTGTCGTACAGCATCTTCTCGAAGTGCGGGATCGTCCAGGAATCGTCGACCGAGTAGCGGGCAAAACCGCCGCCCAGCTGGTCGTATATGCCGCCTTCCGCCATGCGAGTGAGCGTGAGGCGCGCCATGTGAAGGTTCTTGTCCCTGAGGCAACGCTCGATGCTGCCGGGGTGCGGAAACTTCGGTGCGTGCCCGAAGCCGCCGTGCCGCGCGTCGAAGCTGCGCTCCAGCGCCGCGCGCGCGAGCTCGAGCGGGGAGTCATCGAGCGAGGTGGGGCCTTGCGCGCCGCGCGGCATGATCTCATCGAAGGTCCGAGCGAGCTGCTCGCCTTGCGCACGGATCTCGGCGGCGTGTCCTTGATGGTACTCGGCCACCCGCAAGAGCAGCTCCTTGAAGGCCGGCATGCCGTAGCGCGGCTCGCGCGGAAAGTAGGTGCCGCCGAAGAAGGGGCGTTGATCCTCCGGGCTCAGGAACATGGTGAGCGGCCAGCCGCCGGATTGCCCGGTGATGAGCTGCTGCGCCGCCTGGTAGATCCGGTCGAGATCCGGCCGCTCTTCGCGGTCGACCTTGATGTTGACGAAGTATCGGTTCATCAGCTCGGCCGTGGCCGGGTCCTCGAACGATTCGTGCGCCATCACGTGGCACCAGTGGCAAGCCGAATAGCCGACGGAGAGGAGGATGGGCTTGTTGTCGCGGCGAGCCGCCGCGAGAGCCTCCTCTCCCCAGGGATACCAGTCCACCGGGTTGTCCGCATGCTGCTTGAGATACGGGCTGGTTTCGCCGGCGAGGCGATTGCGCTGCATCTTGGGGAACCTCGGCGGCGCGTCGGATAGAATGTGCGCCATCTTAAACCCTAACTTGCATCAATGCCCGAGACCGCCCCGGGCGCCGCCGTGGCGGCGCACCTGCCCGCGCTGCGCCTGAAGCGCAACGAAGATCGCCGCTTGAACGCCGGACATCTGTGGGTGTTCAGCAACGAAGTCGATACACAGCAGACCCCGCTCGGCAGGTTCAAGGCCGGCGAGCTGGTGCGGGTGCTGTCCCACAACGACCGCGCGCTCGGTCTGGCTTACGTCAATCCAAAATCGCTGATCAGCGCCCGTCTGCTCGAGACCTGGCGGATGCCCGATGCGGCCTGGTTCGCGCAGCGCATCGAGCGCGCGCTCGAGCTGCGTGAGCGGCTCTATGCCGAGCCCTACTATCGGCTGGTGTACGGCGAATCCGACGCGCTGCCGGGACTCATCGTCGATCGCTATGGCGCGCAGTGTGTCGCGCAGATCGGCACCGCCGGGATGGAGCTCATGAAGCCGCAGATCACCGCGGGGCTGCTCGCGGCGGTCGGCTGCGAAACCCTCATCTACAAGAACGACGGCGCATCGCGCGAGCTCGAGGGTCTTGATCCTTGTATCGAGGCGGCGGCGGGCCGGCTCGAGGCGGCGGGACGGGTCATCGAGGGCGGCCTCGAGTTCAAGGTGCCTCTCGCCCTGGGCCAGAAGACCGGTTGGTTCTTCGATCAGGCCGACAATCGCGCGGCGATGATGAAATACGTGTCGGAGGGCGCGCGCGTGCTCGATGTATTCAGCTACGTGGGTGCCTGGGGCCTGCGCGCGGCGCGGGCCGGAGCCGGCTCGGTCACCTGCGTCGACAGCTCCGCGGCCGCGCTCGAGCTCGCGGCCGAGAACGCCGTGCGCAACTCGCTCGCCCTCGAAGTCCGCAAGGGCGATGCCTTCGATGTGCTCGAATCGCTGGCCGAGGCGCACGCCCGGTTCGAGCTCGTGATCGTCGATCCCCCGGCCTTCGCCAAGCGCAAGAAGGATCTGCCGAAGGCGCTGGCCGCGTATCGGCGCCTCAACCATCTGGCGATGCGGATCCTGGCGCCGGGCGGCATCCTGATCTCGTGCTCGTGCTCGTATCACGTCGCTCCCGCCGATCTCGAGGATGCGATCGCCAAGGCCGCGCGCGGCGCCCAGAAGCAGCTGCAGGTGCTCGAGACGCGAGGCCAGGGACCGGATCACCCGGTGCATCCGGCGATTCCCGAGACCCGCTACCTCAAGGCCTATTTCTGTCGGGTGACCGACGGTTTAAAGTAGCGTCCATGCTGACGTACCCGCACATCAATCCCATCGCCTTCTCGATCGGCCCGTTGCATGTCCACTGGTACGGGATCATGTACCTGATCGGCTTCGTTGCCGCGTGGCTGCTCGCGCGCTACCGCGCGGGGCGGCCCGCATCGACCTGGACGGCGCTCGATATCGACGACCTCATTTTCTACTGCGCGGTCGGCGTCATCCTCGGCGGGCGCCTCGGCTGGTGCCTGTTCTACGGCCATGACGTGATCGCCGAAAGCTGGCTCAATATCTTCCGCATCTGGGACGGCGGGATGTCGTTTCACGGCGGATTGCTCGGCGTGCTGACCGCGACGCTCATCTTCGCGCGCCTCAAGCACAAGCATTTCGCCGACGTCTGCGATTTCCTGGCGCCCCTGCCGGGCATCGGGCTGATGGCGGGCCGCATCGGCAACTTCATCAACGGCGAGCTCTGGGGCAAGCCGACCACGCTACCCTGGGGATTTCGCGTGCCGGATGCGAGCGGCGAGCTCATCGCGCGCCACCCCTCCCAGCTCTACGAGGCGACGCTCGAAGGGCTGCTCCTGTTCGTGATTCTGTGGTGGTTCACCTCCAAGCCGCGGCCGCGGCTCGCGCCCACGGGCCTGTTCCTGATCGTGTACGGCTGCGCCCGGTTCACCGTCGAATGGGTGCGCTTGCCGGATGCCAATATCGGCTATCTGGCGGGCGCCTGGCTCACCATGGGCATGCTGCTGACCATCCCCATGATCCTCGCCGGCGCCGCGATCATGATTTTCGCCTACCGTCGCGCGCAGCCGAGCGGCAATCTCGGCGCGGCGCAGGCATAGAGGCACGCGCGGTGCGTCAGTATCTCGAGCTTCTCAAGCACATCCGCGCGGGCGGCGCGCGCAAGAGCGATCGCACCGGCACCGGTACGCTGAGCGTGTTCGGCTACCAGATGCGTTTCGACCTCGGGGAAGGCTTTCCGCTGGTCACCACCAAGCAGCTCCATCTGCGCTCCATCATCCACGAGCTCTTGTGGTTCCTGCGCGGCGACACCAACGTCAAGTACCTCAACGATCATCAGGTCACCATCTGGGACGAGTGGGCGGATGAGCGCGGCGATCTCGGCCCGGTGTACGGCAAGCAGTGGCGCCGCTGGCGCGCGGAAGACGGCCGCGAGATCGATCAGCTCGCGCAGGTGATCGCGGAGATCAAGCGCAATCCCGACTCGCGCCGCCTGGTGGTGAGCGCATGGAACGTCGGCGAGCTCGAGCGCATGGCGCTGCTTCCGTGCCATGCGCTGTTCCAGTTCTACGTGGCGGCCGGACGGCTGTCATGCCAGCTTTTCCAGCGTAGCGCCGACGCGCTGCTCGGCGTGCCTTTCAACATCGCCTCCTATGCGCTGCTCACGCACATGGTGGCGCAGCAGTGCGAGCTCGATCCCGGCGAGTTCATCTGGACCGGAGGGGACTGCCATCTCTATCTCAATCATCTGGAACAGGCCGATCTGCAGCTGTCGCGCACGCCCTATCCACCGCCGCAGCTGGTGATCCGGCGCCGTCCGCCGAGTCTCTTCGACTACGCGTACGAGGATTTCGAGATCAGGAACTATCGTCACCACGCGGCCATCAAAGCGCCGATCGCCGTCTGAGAGCGTTGCTCCGAGTTTCCCATGCCAAGCGGCCGCCGCAGTCCGATGATCGAGGTTCGCCACTCTCCCATCCATGGTCATGGCGTGTTCGCGCTGCGGCGCATCCGCAAGGGCACGACGGTGCTCGAGTATCGGGGCGATCGGGTGAGCCACGAGGCGGCCGATGCACGCTATGAGGACAAGGCCTCGACCGACAATCACACCTTCCTGTTCACCGTCGACTCGAGGACCGTGATCGACGCCGGCGTCAACGGCAACGAGGCTCGATTCATCAATCACGGCTGCGATCCGAATTGCCAGAGCGTGATCTGGAGAAAGCGCGTCTACATCGAGGCCATTCGCACCATCCAGCCGGGAGAAGAGCTGGCCTATGATTATCAGATCCAGCGCGACCCGGACGACGCGCCCGACGTGGACGCGATCTTCGCCTGCCGCTGCGGCGCGGCGAGCTGTCGCGGCAGCATGCTCGAGCCCGCCCGCAAGCCGCGCAAACGCAAGGGCCGCACCTCCGGCGCCAAGCGCAGGCCCCGGGCGGGCGGCAAGCGTGACGCCAAGGCCGCGGGCCGCGCGGCTCGAGCCGCGCGCAGGCCCAAGACCTCGCGCCGTGGCGCTTGAGCCCGAGCGCGGCATGCGCGCGGTGCTCGACGGGATCCGGCGCGATGGAATCGCGGTGTGCGACGGGTTCCTGAGCGGTGCGGAAGTGCATGAGCTCGCGCGCTGCGCCGAGGCGCGCCGCGCGCGCGGCGAATTCTCGGCGGCGCGCATCGGCGCGCAACTCGAGAGGCGCGGCGACATCCGCGGTGATTTCACCTGCTGGCTCGGCGCACCCCTGCTCGAGCCCGAGGCGCGCCTGCTGGCGCTGCTCGAGGAGTTGCGGCTCGCGTTGAACCGCGGAGCGATCCTCGGGCTGTTCGACCTGGAGCTGCATTACGCCTGGTATCCGCCGGGCGCGGGATATGCTCCGCACGTCGACCGGCCGATGGGCCGGGCGGCGCGCGTCGTGTCGCTGGCGCTCTATCTCAACGAGGACTGGGGTCCGGGCGATGGCGGCACGCTGCGATGTTTCGAGGGCGCAGCGGTGTTGCGCGACATCGAGCCCATCGGCGGGCGGCTCGTGACCTTTCTCACCGAAGCGCGGGAGCACGCGGTGCTGCCCGCAAAGCGGCCGCGACTCGCCGCCACCGGCTGGTTTCGCACCCGCGAGGCGCTGCCGCTGCGCCAATAGCGTGCGTGCCGGTCCCTTGACGCCCGCCGAGGTGGCGTCGAGGCTCGGGCAGGGCTTAAGTAGCCCGCCGTCCCGGCGCGCGGCCTGGCATGAATATTGCTGCCCACCGCTGGTGTACAATGCAGCCACATCCCGAGCGTCGCGCACGACGACGCCGACCTTCCCGAGCCAGAACCCCATGCGATTGCCGTCGCTCAAATTTCTCAAGACGTTTCAGATCGCCGCTCGGCTGAAGAGCTTCAAGGCCGCGGCGGAGGAGCTCTACATCACCCCCTCCGCGGTGAGCCACCAGATCAAGGCGCTCGAGGACCAACTGGGGGTCGCGCTGTTCGAGCGCAGCGTGCGCACACTCACCCTCACCGATGCCGGCGCGCATTATCTCGAGCACATCGGCGACATATTCTCGAAGCTCGAGTCGGTCACCGAGCAGCTCAAGGTGCGCTACGGACGCAGCATCATTCGCTTGAACGTGCCGACGTTCTTCGCGAATGCCCTGCTCTTGCCGCGGCTCGCCTCGTTCACGCAGGTGCGCGAGGAAACCGACATTCGCATCGAGACGATGTCGACCGCCCAGAAGACGCATCCTCCCGAAGCCGACCTCTCGATCGTCGTCGGCACGGGTCCGTGGGATGGATTCACGGTGCACGAGCTGTTCGCGCAGAGCTTCATAGCGGCCTGCTCGCCGGGTTTCCTCACGGAGAATCCGATCGAGACCTACGCCGACCTCAACGGCAAGAACCTGCTCTTGCACGAGGAGCGGCGCGACGCCTGGGAGCGCTGGGCGCTCGGGCTCAAGATCGATCCGATCAAGCCCCATCGCCTGGTGAGGCTCAACACCATGCTGGCGGTGGTGCAGGCGGCGGAGCAGGGCGTGGGCGTGGCGCTCGTCCCTTCGCGGCTCAGTGCCGATCGCTTCGCGGCCGGGGGCCTGGTGAAGCTGTTCGAGCAGGAGCTGACGACCAACGAGAGCTACGTGCTGCTGCACCGGCCCGAGGATGGCAAGCGCGAGGAGCTGCAGGAGCTCACCCGCTGGATCCTGAGCGAGTGCCGGGTCGCGTGAGCCGCAACCGCGCGCTTCAGCCCGGCGAGCCGAGCTTGCGCCAGTTTTTTTGCGCGCGCGCCAGAAACTCGTGCGGTGAGTCGAGAAAGTAGACCAGCGAGGTCGCGCTCGCGAAGCAGTAGAGCTTGTGCGAGTCGGGATCGATCCAGTTGAGCGAGCAGTCCGCCGGGATTTTCTCGCCCGCGGCCAGCCCCACCGGATCGTTGTTGCGGAACTCTCCGCGCATCGAGCCCGCGGGCGGCGTGGCCGCCTTCCAGATTCCGGCGTGCGCCGCATCCGTGCGTCCCGCCCCATGCTGCGCGGCCGCCGCGGCGAGGTCTTGCGCGGCTACGGCCTGCGCGGCTACGGCCTGCGCTGCGGCGGCCGCGCCAAATGCGATGCAGGCCGCCGCCAGGAGCGGCAAGGACGGCAGCGCGCGTGCAATCGGGGTCCGCAGCATGGGATCAAGCTACTCCAGGAAGCGCGCGCACTGCAACCGGAGAAGCGCGCAAGACTCCGACCGCCCCCGCAACCCGCGCCCGTGAGCGCCTGCAGTGGCGGGTTTCACTCCGGCATCGTATAAATCGAGCAATGCAAATCGTCGTGGCAGTGTCCGAGAACGGCGTCATCGGACGCCGCAATCAGCTCCCCTGGCACCTGTCCGCGGATCTGCGCCGGTTCAAGGCGCTGACGCTCGGCAAGCCCGTGCTCATGGGTCGGCGCACCTACGAGTCCATCGGGCACGCGCTGCCCGGAAGGCTCAACCTGGTGCTCAGCCGGTCGGCCGATTTTGCGCCGCACGGCTGCACGGTGGTCGCGAGCCTCGAGGCCGCACGCAATGCCGCAGGCGCCGAGATCATGGTCATCGGTGGTGCGGAGATCTATCGCCAGTGTCTCGCGCTCACCTCGCGCATTCACTTGACGCTGGTGCATACCCGCATCGAGGACGGGGATGCCTTCTTCGACGGTTGGCGCGGTCCCGAATGGCGGGAGACGTTTCTCGAGCGCCACCCGGCGGATGAGAAGAACTCATGCGCTTACAGCTTCGTCACGCTCGACAGAATGGACAAGGGCGGGAGACTCGCTTCGATCGAGCGCGCGCCGCGCGCATAGTCGACTTCGGCGAGGCTCGC
>Ga0335073_10003533_pt1 | contig 21811 bp, 21 predicted proteins | sample Lox_Sample_22_FD_207093 | JGI IMG/M metagenome (GOLD analysis project Ga0335073, IMG submission 207093) | Soil microbial communities from Loxahatchee National Wildlife Refuge, Florida, United States - Lox_Sample_2.2 | ecosystem: Environmental > Terrestrial > Soil > Wetlands | place: USA...
TACATGACCCAGAACTCGAACCTCGGAACGTGGGTCGATCAGAGTCCCGGCATGCTCGTGCTGGTGCCGCTCGGCGAGCGAGGCGGCGCGCAGTGGCTGCTGCGGGCCTCGCTGCTGGGCTTCTATCGCACCGACCGCATCTTCGGCGCGGGCGGCAGCCTGGGGTTCAGCGTCGAATGGTGAGGCTGACGACACCGCTGCTCGCAGCGTGGCTCGCGCTCGGGCTGGGCTGCGCCTCCGTGCGGTTGGCTCCCGCTGGCGCGCCGCCCGACGTGCGGCTCCTCGGCGGTCGCGTGGTGCCATGGGCCTCGCTGCTCGCGCCCCAGGGCACCACGCTCGTCGTCTTCGCGACCCTGTGGTGCGAGATCTGCCGGCGCGAGCGGCCCGCGGTGCAGGCCTGGGCCCGCGCGCACCCCCACCGGACGGTCTACGTCTTCAGCGGGGGCGAGCCGGCGCAGGCCGCGCAGGAGATCCGCGGCCTCCACCTGGACCCGTCCGCGCTCACCGTGGTCGTCGATGCGGACGGCCGCCTGGCCGATCACTTCGGGGTGGAGGCCACGCCCACGTTGCTCCTGCTCGACCCGAGCGGGCACGTGATCGCGACCTCCCACCGCTTCGACCCCGCGCTCAATTGACACACGAGCCGAAGGTGAAGGTGGTCGACCGGGGGCGCGAGCTCGGCACCTCGTACGAGGTGGAGCTGATCGTGCGAGAGGGGGAGGAGGAGCGGGCCCGGCAGGGCCTGCAGGCGGCCCGCGACGAATGCCACCGCCTGGAGCTGATCCTCTCCGAGTGGCGGGACGACAGCGAGATCTCACGGCTCAACCAGGAGGCCGCGCACCGGCCGGTGCCCGTGAGCGACCTCGTGGACCGGCTGCTGACCGGCGCGCTGCAGGTCGCGCGCGCGACCGGCGGGACCTTCGACTTCACCTGGGCGCCCCTGGGCGTGCTCTGGGACGAGGCCGAGCGGCGCGGGCGGCTGCCCGAGGACGACGAGCTGGCGCAGGCGCGCGAGCTCATCGGCTTCGACAAGGTCTCCCTTCGCGGCGGCGTGGTCCGCTTCGAGCGCGCGGGCGTGCGCATCGGCGTGGCGAGCTTCGCGAAGGGCTGGATCATCGACGCGCTGTTTCACCAGCTGCGCCGCGCGGGATTCACCGACGTGATCGTGAACATCGGCGGCGATCTCCGCGTCCGTGGACGCGACGCCGCAGGCGAGCCCCAGGCCTTCGACGTGCTGGACCCGTACCGGCCGACGCGGGCGGCCGCGAAGCTCGGGGTCGTCGACGGATCGCTGGCGACGTCGGGCAACTACTTCCGCGTGCGCCGGATCGGCGGGAAGCCCTACGGGCATCTCTTCGACCCTGCGACGGGCCGGCCGCCGGCGTTCGACGGCTCGGTGACCGTGCTCGCCGAGGACGCGGCCATGGCCGACGCGATCGCCACGGCCCTCTTCGTGATGGGGCCGGAGCGCGGGATGGCGTTCGCCCGGCAAGTGCCGGGCCTCGAGGCGCTCTACGTGGACCGCTCCGGCCTGGTCGCGACCGACGGGCTGGGCGCCCGCCTGCTGGCCGTGGAAGGGGCTCGGCGATGAACCGCGTCGCGTGGGCCCTGGCCTTGCCGCTCCTCATGCTCGGTCCGCTGGCGCTCGCCCAGGCTGACGGGGGCGCGGCGTCGCCCACCCGAGACATCCCCGACGGTGGGCCCGTGCCCTTGCCTGCTTTCCCCGACGCAGGCTCTCGAGGCCCGCAGGCCGCGCTCCCGTCACCGGCCTTCACGCAGGACCGCCAGTTCACGAATGCCCGGCTGTGGCGGCTCGACCCCGGCCGCATCACGGTCGAGCAATCATGGTCCGGCGCGTGGGGCGTGCCCAGGGCGCTCGCGGGCGCCGCCAACCAGAATGATCAATTGCTGCAGACCGCCGTCGCGATCGGTCTGTTGCCCCACCTCGAGCTGGACCTCTCCGGCAACGTCGACCTCGACCAGGCCGCGAGCGGCGACTACCAGATCTCGCCGACCGGGCTCACCGGCGTCGCGGCCGAGGTGCGCATCGCCATCGGCCGCTACTGGGGCCAGATCTGGGGCAATCCGACGATCGACGCGGAGCTCTGGGGGCGCATCAGCGAACCCACGCGGCTGGAGGGCAGGGTGCTGCTGGGCGGCGAGCTGTTCACCCCGCGACTGCTAGGCACGTTGAACCTCATGTTCGCGCGGAACAGCTTCCACGACGACGCCACCGGCATCGACTACGAGATCAAGGCGGACCTGGGGGCCAACTGCGAGGTCGTGCGGGACATCCTGCGCCTCGGCGGCGAAGCGACCGTCGGGTGGGACAGCCACGATACCGTGGACGCGGAGGACAACACGCTGCTGCACCCCGACGTGCAGCTGGGGCCGGCGATTCTCCTCACCGAGCCGCACCGGCGCTTCAAGCTGCTCGCCGCGTTCCTCTGGGGCCTCGCCGACTGGGATCCCCCCTGGGAGACCGAGATCGTCGCCGGCACGACGTTCTGATGCCTCCGCCCCGATCAGCGCCGCGCGAATTTCAAGTGGGTCACCCGGGGCGCCGCCACGGTTCGCGTCAGCTCCAGCCCGTGCAGGTCGGTGCCGATGCCTTCGAACAACCGCTCGCCGCTGCCGAGGAGGACGGGCACCAGACTGAGCTCCATGTCGTCGACGAGACCGGCGGTGAGGCACCGTCGCGCCGTCTGGGCTCCGCCGCCGAGAGCCACGTCCTTGTCTCCTGCTGCGCGCCGCGCCTGCTCGAGCGCCGCCTCGACCCCCGCAGTGACGAACGTGAACGTGGTCCCGCCTGCCAGCGTCAGCGGTTCGCGGGGGTGATGGGTGACCACGAAGACCGGGTGGTGGAAAGGCGGGTCGTTTCCCCACCACCCATTCCACGGCTTCTCGAGGCTCCACGGGCCGGGCTGTCCGCCGAACATGTGGCGGCCCATCACGGTGGCTCCCAGGTTGGCGAAGGCCTCCTCGATGACGGGCGTGCTTGCGTTCACCTCTCCGCCCGACAGGCCGTGCATCCGGCGGAATGCCTCGAGCGCGAACGCCCATTCGTGGAGCCGCATGCCCCCCACCCCGAGGGGATCCTGCACGCTCTGGCGGGGGCCGGCGACGAAGCCGTCGAGGGAGATGGCGATGCGAAGGCGAAGTCTGCCCATCTTCGGAGGCCGAGGTGCGGAGAATCTGCGGCCGCCGCCCGCTAGTTCTTCGGACCCTGGCCCAGCATCCGGTCCACCGGCTTGCTGAGCTGGCCGAGGATGAACTCCGGCGCGACGCGATTCATCAGTTTCAGCGCGTTGGCCTGTCCCGGCCGGATTTCGAGCTGGTCGCGCTCCAGTCCCTTCAGGAAATGGCGCACCAGCACGTCGACCTTCATGACCTGCACGCCTTCCATGTCCGGCGACTTCACGTCGAACAGGTTGGTCTCGGTGGCCGGCGGCGCGAGCTCGAACACCTTCACGTTCGTGTTCTTGAGCTGCACCCGCAGGGAGCGCGTGTAGGAATTCAGCCCGGCCTTGGTCGCGCAGTAGATCGGCGAGCTCGGCAGCGGCACGAAGGCCAGGCCCGACGACACGTTCACGATGGCCGCCGCGGGCTGCGCCTTGAGCAGCGGCAGGAACTTGCTCACCATCCACATCGGCCCCTTGAGGTTGGTGTCGATCTCGCGGGTCAGATCCGCCAGGGACGCCGGCGTCTCGTGGAGGTTCACGTTTCGCATCGAGCCCGCGTTGTTCATCAGGACGTTGAGGGACGGAAACTCCTTCGAGATTCTCGCGTGGAGGGCCTCGACCTGCTGCTCGTTCCCGGCGTCGCTCTGGATCACGGTGAGCTTCGGGAGCTGCTGCTTGGCCGCGTCGAGCTTCTTCTGGTCGCGGCCGGTGACGATCACCGTGTTGCCCCGCGCGAGGAGCTCCTTCGCGGTGACCAGGCCGATACCGCTCGTGCCGCCCGTGATCAGAACCGTGTTTCCTTCGAGCTTCATGGGGGGTCTCCGGAGTCCGTGGAGGGCCGTCCATACTATGCGCCGGCCTGGCCAACAAGCGGCCGGAAGGGCCGGCAGGGGCTCGTGGTACACTCGCTGCCCCATGACCACGTACGAAGAGCCGACGGAGCCGGAGGGAAGGGTGGAGCGCGAGGCACGACGCCGGCTGCACGGCGATACCCCGCACCTGTACTACTGCACGCGCTGCGGCGTCTCGGGCGGCGCTCACGTGACCACCTGCCCCACGGCCGCCGAGCCCCTCCTCGCAGCTCTCGCGGCGGCGGTGGAGGCCGGGCGGTCGCTCGGGCTGACCTGCGACGACGCCATGCGAGCGGTCAGGCGGATGTTCGAGGCGCGGTCGGCTCATCGCGACCGCCATCGCCGGCACGGCGGGAATCGGCACGGGCCGAGGCACAACCGCCCGGCCGCGGGCACCCTTGCCAGCGCCGATGACCGGGTGATTCGTGCGGCGCCAGCGTACGTCGAATGGTTGCAGCCCACGCTGGCGGTCGCCCGCCGCGCGTGGAGCAGGCGGTCGGTCGCGCTGTACATGCTCCTCGCGTTCGTCGCGTGTGCGGCGCTCTGCCTGGGTGCCTTCCGGGTCCAGGGGGCTTTCGACCCGCCCGCACCGCCCCTGATCGTGGCGCCTGCGGTACAGGTCGACCTGCCGCACGACATGCCCGTGACCGAGCCTGGGCGCCCCCACAGCAGCTGGAAGCGTCACCACGTCGTTCGCGAAGAAGCACCGCGCGTTCGTTTGGGCGATCCGGAGACGGTCGTCGGGCTGCGAGCGTCCCCGCTCCGGTAGGACTCGCTGGCCCCTCCCCGGTCCCACGGCTTGAGTAGGTCGCAATGGAGAGGCTTGGCCGCGCCTTCCGCGTTGCGCTGCACTAACCTTCCGACATCATTGAGCGGGAAACCGGGTTCGAACCGGCGACCCTCAGCTTGGGAAGCTGATGCTCTACCAACTGAGCTATTCCCGCAAAATGCGCGGGAAACCTAAGCATGACATGGGGTTGGATGTCGAGGGGCAAGTGCAGCTCGGAGGGTCCAAATCGGGATTGGTGAGCTTCGTGGCCTCACGGCTGATCAAACCTCGGAGGCCAGGAAATGGCTGCGCCGGCACTTGGCGAGAGGTGCTCGCAGTGAAAAGGTAGCCTGCTCGACGGTCATGTCCACGCGAGGCTGAGCTTTCCCTCACGGCGTGCTCTGCCCTCCTCGCGCGAACGATTTCTTCCCGACGTACTCGTTGACGCGGTCGATCAGGCCGCGCTCGTTGAGGTGGTAGATGAAGCACACGGGAATCTCAAAGCGCCTCCCGATGAGAAAGATCCGCGCCAGCCGCATCACGAAGCCCATCACGAGACTTCGCACTACGCGGCTGACGTCAGTGGCCGAAGGTGATCGCCGTACGGCTTTCGGGTTCGTCACCGCGCTGAATCGGTTCACGCCTTTGTTGATGATGCCACGACTTGTGTATTCGAAGAGGCCCCAATCGCCCGAGGCGAACTCGCCTCGAATCTCCGGCTTGTCCCGATCGGCGGCGCCCAGTCCGCTTTCGAGGAAGAGCCGGATCTCAAGCGCTCCGCGAAACCGCTTGCCCGACGTCACCAACCACCATTCGCAATCCGGATCGAAGTGGGCCATCACGGCATCCCAGTCTCGACGCTCCCCGGCCTCCATCTGCGCGTGCCACCGAGCCAGCGTGTCTTGCGTGGACATCAGCTCTTTCCGCGCCGGTGCCCTGACCTGAACCTCGTGAGGGCCGGCGGCCTGAACATCCGCAGAAGGATCTCGACATCCGGAAAATGGGGGCCGACCGCCTCCGGCTCGCGCACGGTCAAGTCGGAGAGCCCCTCCAGGCACGCAAGAAGAGCCATGACCAGCTGGTCCGGATCGCCCCCCGCAACCTCGCCCGTCGACTGCCCGTCCGTGATCAGCTGCCGCAGCGCCTGTCGGAAGAACTCCCCCTGCCTTCGCACGAGCTCGCGGATGCTTCGGGGCAAGGAGCCATCGCCGAGCTGGTGCAGGAGCGCAAATAGGTCCGGATGCATCCGGCGGCCGTCGACCATGCCAGTCACCAGCAGCTCCAGGCGCGTGCCAGGAGAGCCCTCCATGGCAGTGATGCGCCGGACGTCCGCTCGACCGGCTTCGAGCGCCTCGGAGACCAAGGCGTGGACGATGGCATCTTTGTCCTTGAAATAGCGGTAGGCGAGCCCTTGGCTCACGTGGGCCGCGACGGCCACGTCGGCCATCGTGGCTGCCATGCCCTTGCGAGCAAAGACCTCGCGCGCGCCCGTCAGGATAGCCTGACGACGGTCAGTCGGGGCTGGGCTGGCCTTCGCAGCGCGCGGCACGGGTGGTGATGGTTAGTGAATGAATCATTCATTCATTATCAACCGGAGAGAAATGCTGTCAATCCAGCCACGCGTCCTCCTCCTGGCAAGCGGCCAAGGCGAGCGTGGCGGGACGGGGCGTCACGAGCGGTACCGTATCGCGGGGCGAGCGTTTTGACTTGTGCGGCGGAATCGCCAGAATGGCGGACATGAGTCGGGCCGGTCCTGTCGCCGTCATCCTGGGGATGCTGGCCACGGCTGCCGTGCCGCGCGGCGCCGTACCGGACGGTGGCGCGGCCCCCCCCAAGCTGTTCCGGCTCTCCGCCGACGCCGCCTTCCCGGTGCGGCGCTCGCCGTGGGTCGACGACCGCTTCGCCCTCGACAAGCTGGCGCCTTACTTCGACGTCGGGCCGCTCGCCGAGGCCAAGGCGGCGTTCGACCAGGGGCTCTACCCGCAGGCGCTCGAGCGGATCCGCCGCGCGGCGTCCGACGTGCTCCTGCACCCCGAGCTCGCCGCCCCGGCGCGCTACCTGCGCGCCCTCGCGCTCATGCGCGTGGGGATCGGCGAGGAGGCGGCGCGCGAGTTCCTGGCGCTCGTCACCGTGTACCCGGACCTGCGCGATCGCTGTCAGTTCTCCGCCGCGGTAGCACTCGAGGAGTCGAACCATCCGAAGGCGGCGGCCGACGCCTACGCGCGGGTCGCCCCCGAGTCGCCGCTCTACCGCGAGGCCCTGCTCGGTCAGGCACGTGCGCTGGCGGCGGCCGGCGAAGGTTCGGGCGCGCTAGCCGCGCTCGCGCCCCTGACGAAGCTCGCGCCACCCGTCTCGGGCAACGGACGCGACTTCGGTGCGGAGGCGTTGTGGGCGAGCGCCGACCTGGAAGAGCGTCTCGGCCGCCGTCGGGACGCTGCTCGCGACTACCGCGCCGTCTGGCTCGAGCATCCGGTCTATCGCGCCGCCGCCGATGCGCGCACGCGCGGCGAAGCCCTCGCGAGGGGCCTCGCGCACTTCATCCCTCCGACGGCGCTCCAGCTGACCGAGAGCGCGGAGATCCTGCTCGCGGCTCACCGCCTCGCCGCTGCCCAAGCCGCGTTCGCGGCCGAGGCCGCGCACGTGTCCTTTGGCGCCGCGCCCTCGGAGCTCGCGTGCCGGCTCCGCTTCGACCTCGGGAAGGTGCTCCGGATGGAGCGCAAGCACGGCGAGGCCATCGCCGCGCTGCGGCCCGTGGTCGACCGGTGCCGCGCCTATCCCGAGCTGCGGGCGCGAGCGCTGTACGTCCTGGGCTCGAGCGCGTCGATCGTCCAGCCCGAGCTCGGCGTGCAGGTGTACGAGCAGCTGGCGAAGGAGTACCCGCGGAGCTCGTTCGCCGACGACGCGCTGTTCTACGAGGCGGACCTGCAGGGCACGAGGCTGGACGACGCCGCCAAGGCCACGGCCACTCTCGAACGTCTGGTCGCCACCTATCCGCACGGCGACTTCACGGTGGAAGCGCTCTTTCGTCTCTTCTGGCTCGCCCGCGCGGCGGGGAAGGCTTCGGCGGGGGTCTCTTCGCTCGAGGCCATCGTGGACCGCCTCCAGAGCGAGCACAGCGCCATGCGCATGGAGCCCCTGCTGCGGGCCCGCTACTGGCTCGCCGAGACCCTGGCGAGCGAGGCCGACGTCAAGGCGCGCGCGAACGGGTTGACGCGCCTCGCCGACCTGGCGCGAGAGGAGCCCTTCACCTACTACGGTGCCCTGGCGCTGGGGCGACTGCCGTCGGCGCGGGTGGCGCCGCCCCCGTTGGTCACCGATCCCACCGATCTCGCGCTGCACGCCGGCACGCTCATCGCCGACGTCAATTTTCGGGCGGGCGTGGAGTTGCTGCGCCTCGGCTTCCCGAACGCGGCCATGCAGGAGCTCGAGTCCGTCGATCGCAAGCTCCTGTCCGGCCCGACCGGCACCGCGGAGCCGCTCCTGCTGCTGGCCCTCTGCCTCGACCGGGCCGGAGACCACCAGCTCGCCCACGCCATCGCCAAGTCCACGCTGGCCTTGCCCGAGGCCGGCGCCACCTCCAAAGAGCAGGCGCTTCTCTGGCGCATCGCCTATCCCCTGGCGTTCCGGCCCGACATCGAGCGCTGGGCGCAAGGGGCCGGCGTGCCGGCGGATCTCATGCAAGCGCTGATGCGGGAGGAGAGCGCGCTCGATCCGACCGTCATCTCGGGCGCCGGCGCGGTGGGCCTCACCCAGCTCATGCCCTCCACGGCGAACCGCATCGCGCGCCGGCTGGGGCTGCCGCGCGTGACCCTCACGACGCTGGGCGACCCGAGCCTCAACATCCGCATCGGCTGTGCCTACGTCTCGGACCTGCTCCGCCGCTACGGCCGCAACCCGGCGCTCGCCCTGGCGGCCTACAACGCGGGCGAGGGGGCGGTCGACCGCTGGCTCGACCAGCACGGCAGGGAATCGCTCGATGCCTTCGTCGAGGAGATCCCCATCGCCGAGACGCGGGGTTACGTGAAGCGCGTGCTGGCAACGTACGCCACCTACCGTTATCTGTACGGGAGCGGCCCGGAACGGCTTTCTAGGTTCGACGAACGGCTCGCCGCCGCGTTCTAGAGCCTGCCGTTCTGGCCTGCACTGACGAGCGTGCTATAGTCGGCCAAGTCGTGGAGGACTCAGAAAAAAATCGCCTTCTCAGGCAGCTGCCCTCGGTCGACGAGGTCCTTTCATCGGACGGCGGCCAGCGCCTCGCGGAGCGCGTGGGGCCCGTCCTCGCCGGCCGCGTCGCCCGGCGCGCCGTCGCCGACGCGCGGGCCCGGTTGCTCTCGGGCGAGGAGCGCATCGCGGCCGTGGGCCAGACCGCTCTGGAGGAGGCGCTCGCCGAGGAGGCCAGGCCGGCCCTGCGGCGGGTCGTGAACGCCACCGGAGTCGTGCTCCACACGAACCTGGGGCGAGCCCCGCTGGCGGCGGCGGCCGTGGAGCGCCTGCGCGAGGTGGCCGAGCGGTACACCAACCTCGAATTCGATCTCTCGGCGGGCGAGCGCGGCGCACGCGGCGCGGAGCTGGAAGCGCTCCTGTGCGAGCTCACCGGTGCCGAGGCGGCGCTGGTCGTGAACAACAACGCGGCCGCCGTGCTGCTGGCGTTGACGGCCCTCGCAGCCGGCGCCGAGGTCGTGGTCAGCCGGGGGGAGCTCGTCGAGATCGGGGGCGGCTTCCGGATCCCGGACGTCATGCGGCAGAGCGGCGTGAAGCTGGTCGAGGTGGGCACCACCAACAAGACGCGGCTCGCGGACTACGAGGGTGCTCTCACGGAGCGGACGGCGCTGCTCGTGAAGGTCCACCGCTCCAACTTCGCCATGATCGGCTTCTGCGAGGAGGCCTCGCCGGCGGAGCTCGCCCGCCTGGGCGCCGCGCGCGGCGTGCCGCTCTTCGACGACCTGGGATCCGGTTGCGTGGCCGACCTGGCGGCTTTCGATCTGCCCCGCGAGCGCACCGCCGCCGACGCGGTCCGCGACGGGGCCGCGGTGGTGACGTTCTCCGGAGACAAGCTGCTGGGTGGCCCGCAGGCGGGCATCGCCGTCGGCCGGCGCGAGCCGATCGAACGGATGCGCCGCCACCCGCTGCAACGCGCCCTGCGCCTCGACAAGCTCACCGCCGCCGCCCTCGAGGCGACTCTGCGGCTCTACCGGGACGGGCGGGCCCGCGAGATCCCGGCCGTGGCCATGCTCGCGGCGCAGCCGGCGGCGCTCAGGCGCCGCGCCGAGGCGCTGCGTGAGGCGCTTGCCGCGCGCGGCGTCCCCAGCGAGCTCGTCGAGACCCGCGGCCAGGTGGGCGGCGGAGCCCTGCCGCTGGCCGAGCCTCCGTCGTGGGCGGTGGCGCTCGAGCCGGACGACCTGTTCGATCTGGCGGCGCGGCTGCGGCGAGGCGCGCTCCCGGTGGTGGGCCGGATCGCCGACGACCGGTTGCTGCTGGACGTCCGCACGATCAGGGAGGACGAGCTGCTCGAGCTGGCCGAGCGCGTGGCCGAGGCCTTCGAGACCGCCCGGATCGCCGAGGCGGGAGAGGCCGGCCATGCTTGATTCGAGCGTGCTGGTCCTGAACCGGCTCTACCAGCCCATCCACGTCACCTCGGTCCGCCGGGCGTTCGCGCTCCTGTACCAGGGGCTCGCGCGCGCCATCGACCGCGAGTACCGTCTCTTCGACTTCGACAGCTGGGCCGCGCTCTCGGCCGAGGCGCACGCCGATTCGGTGCACACCGTGAGCCGGTCGATCCGCATCCCGCGGGTCATCGTGCTCGTGGCCTGCGAGCACCTCCCGCGCGCGCGTGTCCGCTTCTCGCGCTTCAACATCTACGCGCGCGATCAGAACCGCTGCCAGTACTGCGGCAAGCAGTTCGGCCGCTCGGAGCTCAACCTCGACCACGTCACGCCGCGCTCGCGGGGCGGCACCACCACCTGGGAGAACGTCGTCTGCTCCTGCGTGGCCTGCAACCTCCGCAAGGGCGGGCGCACGCCCGACGAGGCGGGGATGCGCCTGCTGCGCAAGCCGGTGCGGCCGCAGTGGAGCCCGTTCCACCGGCTCGGCAGCCGCCGTCCGGCCTACCGCGAGTGGGGCCCGTTCCTCGACCTCGCCGACGCCAGCTACTGGAACACCGAGCTCCTCGAGGAGTGATCCCTGGACGCGAGCGAAGAGAGCTCGGAAGCCCCGGCCCCCCCGCGCCCGCGGCTCGCCCGGTCGCCCGGGAAGGGAGGGCGGCAGGCGGCGCGCGTCGTCGGCGTCGGCGGCGGGAAGGGGGGCATCGGCAAGAGTCTCGTCTCGGCCTCGCTTGGGATCGAGCTCGCGCGCCGCGGTCACCGCGTGGTGCTCGTGGACGCCGACCTCGGCGGCGCGAACCTCCACACCTGCCTCGGCCTCGAGCAGCCGAAGTCGGGGCTGGGCGACTTCATCGAGCGCCGCGTCGCCCGTATCGAGGAGATCATCGTTCCCTCGAGCGTCCCGAACCTGTCCCTCGTGTCGGGAGCCACGGACCAGCTCGACATCGCGAACCCGAAGCACCAGCAGAAGCTCAAGCTCCTGCGGGCGGTGCAAGGGCTGGAGGCCGACTACGCGATCCTCGACATCGGCAGCGGCACCAGCTTCAACGTGCTCGACTTCTTCCTGGTCGCGGACCACGGCATCCTCACGCTCATTCCGGAGCCGACCTCCGTGGAGAACGCCTACCGCTTCCTGAAGGCGGCCTTCTACCGGCGGCTGCGCACGGTGGAGTCGCTCTATGGCCTGGGCGACGCGCTGGCGGCCGTCGGCCGCGCCCCGGCGGGCACCCTGCAGGGGCCGCGCGCGCTCCTCGCCGCGGTGCGGGAGCGGGATCCCGCGCTGGGAACGCTACTGGAGCGGGAAATGGGGAAGTTCCGCCCCAGGCTCATCGTCAACATGACGCGCACGGCGGGCGACCGGGAGGTGGGCCAGGCGGTGGTCGTGGCCTGGCGCAAGTACTTCGGCCTCGAGATGGACTACCTGGGCTGCATCGGTTACGACGACGACGTCTGGCGCTCGGTGCGGGCGCGCCAGGCGCTGCTCGTGCAGTACCCCGGCGGTCCCACGGCCGCCGCGGTGGGGGGAATCGTCGACAGTCTCCTGCGGCTGGAGCAGCCGGTCGCCGCAGCCGTCGGAGGGGTGCCTGGGTGATCGATTCCGAACGTCAAGACCCGCACGACGTGCTCGAGGTGAAGCCGGGCTGCAGCGAGGACGAGCTGCGGGCGGCCTACGAGCGCGCGAAGCGGCAGCTCGGCCCCGATTCGCTGGCCACGTATGCGCTCGTGGATCCGTCCGAGGCGCGGGCCATGCTCGAGCGAATCGAGCTGGCGTACCGCGCCCTGGGCCGGCCTTCCGAGCCGGGCCGGAGCGAGGCCGGTGAACAGGTTCAGGCGCAGCACACGGGAGGAGGGCCTGCTGTGACCGACGAACCCAAGGAGACCGCCGTGGAGGCCGCGAAGCCCGACGCACCCCCCGAGACGCCGGCCGTCGAGGCGAAGGCGGAGAAGAGCGAAGCGCCTGCTGGGCCGCCGGCCGTTTCGGAGCCGAAGCCGACCGCGCCGGAAGTCGTCGAGCCGACGAAGCCCGTTCGCAAGGCCGAGGCCGAGCTCGCGCCCGACGGCCCGGTGACCGGCGAGGCGCTGCGCCGCGTGCGCGAAGCCCACGGCCTCTCCCTCAAGGATCTCGAAGGCAAGACCAAGATCGGCCACTGGCATCTCGAGAACATCGAGAAGGAGCGCTACAAGGATCTGCCGGCGCTCGTCTACCTGCGGGGCTTCCTGCAATCGCTCGCGAGGGAGCTGAAGCTGGACCCCATCCGCGTGTCGCGCAGCTACCTGGAAGAGATGACGAAGGCGAAGGAAGAGCCGAAGAAGCAAGGCTGAGCAGCGGTTCTCTCGACCCGGCCGGCGTTGCGGCCGTCTTGGCCGCGTGCTACGCGAAGCCGCCATGCCGCACCGGACATCCCTGCTGGCCCTCGTCCTCGGCGCAGCGACCGCGTGCAACTGCCCGGTCCAGGGCGTCGTGACGCAACCCACCGGCGGCGGGGTCAGCTCGTCCGGCGGCCCCACCTCGGGCGCGGCGACGGGATCTTCCAGTGGTGCGGCAAGCGGCAGCGGCGGTGCCTCGGGGACCGGCGGGGCGGCCTCGTCCAGCGGCGCCTCCACGGGTGGGGGCGTCTCGGCCAGCGGCGGTGGCGGCAGCACGGGGGTGGCGGCGACCACCGGGGGCTCCAGCAGCGCCGGAGCCTCCAGCGGGGGCACCACGAGCGGGGGCGGCACCAGCACGGGCGGATCGACCGGCGCCACCGGCTACGTCCTCGGAGGTTGCACGTCGGTGCTTGGCTGCGACGGCTCGCAGGTCACGATCGTCGCCGGCGACGGGACCTACGGCTACCAGGAGGGCACGCCCGGGGAGTTCCGGCACCCGCAGGGCATCGCCGTGGACGGTCAGGGCAACGTCTACGTGGGGGACAGCGAGAACGCGGCCATCCGCGAGGTCGACCCATCGGGCAACGTGACCACCCTCGCGGGCGGCAGCGACGCGGGCTTCCTCGATGGTCCCGCCGCCACCGCCCTCTTTGCCTATCCGGTCGGCGTGGCCGTCGACGCCCGGGGTACCGTGTACGTCGCCGATCAGGCCAACGATCGCATCCGGACCGTCAGCGCCGGGACCGTGGCGACCCTCGCGGGCAACGGCCAGCCTGGCTTCGCGGACGGCACGGGAGGGCCCAACGGCACCGCGGAGTTCCAGATACCGACCCAGGTGGCCGTGGACTCGGTGGGCAACTGCTACGTGGCCGACACCGGCAACGGCGCCATCCGGGTCGTCGACCCGTCGGGCGACGTCTCGACGCTCGCCATGCTTCCGGGAGGCGGCGGGCCGAACGGCGTCGCCGTGGACTCGAGCGGGCACGTCTACGCCACGGACGGAACGCAGGTCTTTGCCATCGGGGCCGGCGGCGCGGTGTCGGTCCTCGCCGGCTCGCCGAACGAGGGCTTTGAGGACGGTCCCGCCCCGAGCTCCCTGTGGAGCTCTGCCCTGTTCGGCCTCGCCGCCGATGGGGCGGGGAACGTCTACGTGGCCGACGTCGGCGACGGCCGCATCCGCCGCATCGACCCGTCCGGCTACGTGGTGGTGGTCGCGGGGGGCGGCGACGGTGGCATCGACGGCAGCGGCGGGATCGACGGGACGTCGAGCGTTCTCGGCGTGGACGTGGCACCCGACTCGTCGGGCGACCTCTTCACGGTCGACGAGGGCACGAACCAGGTCGTGAAGATCCAGCTGGGCTGCGCGCCGAGCGGCATCCCCCAGGTCTGTTGCGGCTGCACTTGCACCGTGCTCGCCACCTTGCAGGCCCGGCCGTCGTTCATCGCGGTCGATGCGCAGAACGTGTACTGGTCGAACTTCGGCAGCGGCGCGAACTCGTTCCAGGACGGGGCCGTCTACCAGATGCCCAAGGGCGGAGGTCCCATCACGGCGCTCGCGACCGGTCTCGATTCGGCCGGCCCGCTGGCGCTCGACGCGCACGCCGTCTACTTCACGACCTTCGCCTCCGACTGCGGCGCCTCGGGATGCCCGGCGCAGTCCGGCACGGTGAACCAGGTGCCCATCGGCGGCGGGCCGGTCACGCAGCTCGCGGGTGGCCAGCCGTTCCCCTTCAACGTCGCCGTCGATTCGCAGAACGTCTACTGGAGCAACGAGGGCGATCAGACGACCGGCACCGGGGACGCCGGGCCGTCGATCTGGGCCATCCCCATCGGCGGCACCGGCCCCGCGACCCAGCTCGCCTCGGGTGGGCTGGAGACGAGCGTGGGGCAGGGCGGCGGCCTCGCAGTCCAAGGCGGCGAGCTGTATTTCGAGGGGCAGGACGCCGCCGGCTCGAACACCGTGGAGGCGATGTCCTCGGCCGGCGGCCCGACCACGACGCTGGCCGCGGGCTTCGACTTCACGGCGGGCCTGGAGCTGGATCAGACCAACGCCTACTTCTGGACGCGCGAGCTCTTCCAGGACGGCGGCCTGCCCGAGACCATCTGGTCCGTGCCACTCGACGGCTCGGCCCAGCCCACGCCGCTCGTGCAGAACACGCTCGGCGTGCCGTCGGCGCAGGACGCGACGAACCTGTACCTCTTCGACTTCGACGAAGGGCTGGTCCTGTCGGTCCCGAAGGCCGGCGCGGCCGCGCCCACCACGTTCTGCGGCGGGCAGATCAACCCGCAGTGGGTCGCCACGGACGGCACGAACCTCTACTGGGTGCTTTACGGGAGCCCCGGCGACCAGGGCGGCATGGTGGTGTCGGCGCCGCTCCAGTAGAAGGGTTGATTTCCCTCGGCGCGCGAGTAGAAGAGCGTCGTCACCGCTTCAGGGAGAACCGCCATGCCCGGGAACGTCCGCATCGAACGCGATACCTTCGGCGAGATCGAGGTGCCCGCCGACCACCTGTGGGGCGCGCAGACCCAGCGCTCGCTCCAGCACTTCAAGATTGCCGGCGATCGCCTGCCGCCCGAGCTCATCCGTGCGCTCGCGGTGGTGAAGCGAGCGGCGGCGCAGGTGAACCTCGACCTGGGCGTCCTCGACGCCAAGAAGGGCAAGGCCATCCTCGAGGCCGCCGACGAGGTCATCGCCGGGAAGCACCCCGCCGAGTTTCCCCTGGTCGTCTGGCAGACCGGCTCGGGCACGCAGAGCAACATGAACATGAACGAGGTGCTCGCGAACCGGGCCAGCGAGCTGCTCGGCGGCGAGCGCGGCGAGGCGCGCAAGGTCCACCCCAACGACGACGTGAACAAGGGGCAGTCGTCGAACGACGTCTTCCCCACGGCCATGAGCGTGGCCGCCGTCGAGGCCGTCGCGAAGCGCGTGATCCCGTCGCTGCGCGCGCTGCGCGAGGCGCTGGCCGCGAAGTCGAAGGCCTTCATGGAAATCGTGAAGGTTGGCCGCACCCACCTGCAGGACGCGACCCCGATCACGCTGGGTCAGGAAATCTCCGGCTGGGTGTCGCAGCTCGACCACGGCATCGCCCACCTCGAGGCGGCGATCCCGCACCTCGCCGAGCTGGCGCTCGGGGGTACCGCGGTGGGCACGGGGCTGAACGCCCACCCGGAGTTCGCGGTGCGCGTGGCGAAGGAGCTCGCGAAACAGACGGGGCTGCCGTTCGTGACCGCGCCGAACAAGTTCGAGGCGCTCGCGGCCCACGACGCGCTCGTGAACGCCCACGGCGCGCTCAAGACCGTGGCGGCGTCGCTGATGAAGATCGCCAACGACGTTCGCTGGCTGGCGAGCGGCCCCCGCTGCGGCCTGGGCGAGATCACCATCCCCGAGAACGAGCCGGGCAGCTCCATCATGCCGGGCAAGGTCAACCCCACGCAGAGCGAGGCGGTCACGATGCTGTGCTGCCAGGTGATGGGCAACGACGTCGCCATCAACCTGGGCGGTGCCATGGGCAACTTCGAGCTGAACGTCTTCAAGCCCCTCATCGCGCACGACTTCCTGCACTCCGCCCGGCTCATCGCCGACGGCGCCGACAGCTTCCGCGAGCACTGCGTGGTCGGCATCGAGCCGAACCGGCCGCGGCTCGCCCAGTACCTGCGGGACACGCTGATGCTGGTGACGGCGCTGAACCCCCACATCGGCTACGACAACGCGGCGAAGATCGCCAAGACCGCGCACAAGAGCGGCCGCTCCCTGCGGGAGACGGCCCTCGAGCTCGGCCTCGTCACCGGCGAGCAGTTCGACGCCTGGGTGAAGCCCGAGGAGATGGTCGGGCGGCGCTGAGCGCCTACTGGCAGAAGCCGCTGACGCAGCCCGTCGTGGGAGTCTTGCAGAAGCTGGCGCCGACGCAGCAGTCCGCGTCGCTCGCGCAAGGATAGCTTCCGCCGCCGCAGTTGCAAGAGCAGCTGTCATCGTAGCAGTAGCCGCTGGTGCAGTCGGAGCCGCTGCTGCACGACGCGCCCACGTTGCTGGCGGTCCCGCCGCTGGAGGAGGAGGACACGCCGCCAGTGCTCCCACCTCCGGTCGTGCTGCCTCCGGTGGTGCCGCCGCCCGAGCTGCTGCCGCCGGTCGTCCCGGCGCCGGTGCTCGTCCCCGACGAGCTGCTGACGCCGCCCGTGGTGCTGCCGCCCGTGGTGCTGCCGCCCGTGCTGGCGCCGCCGGTGGTGCTGGGGCCACCCGTGCTGCCGCCGGTAGGGGTGCAGTGGCCGTTGGTGGCGCAGGTGAAGCCGGTGCTGCAGACCGTCGACTGCGTCGTGCAGTTCGCCTGGCACTGGCCGGTCAGGTTGTTGCAGACCTCGCCCGTGCCGCACGCCGCGTCCATCGCCTGGCTCGGCGCGGAGGCCACCTGGCAGGTGACGCCCCCGGTCGTGCCGCCGCCGCCGGTCGTCCCTCCCGTGCTGCCGCCGCCGGCCGGGAGGCACTGGCTGTTGGTACAGACCGCGCCGCTGCAGCAATCGCTCTGAGCCGCGCACGGCCAGGGCGGGTTGCCGTCGCCGTCGTTGCAGGCGCAGCTGCCGGACACGCCGGCGTCGGCGCCCACGCAGTACTGGCTCGAGCAATCGCTGTCGCAGCCGCACGCCTGGCCGACCTGCGCCGAGCCGCTCCCGGTGCAGCCGCCTGTGGAAAGGGTGCTCGCCGTGCAGACCCCGCTCAGGCAGCTCCCGGTACAGCAGTCGAGATCGGAATTGCACGACGTACCGAGGCCGGCGCTGGGACTCTCGGGCGTGCAGCTCTTGCAGTCGGTCGAGATGTCGCAGCCCGTGGGGCACGTCACGTCGCCGCACTGGTTCGCGGGTGGGTTGCCGGACGATGAGCTACAGGCGGTGGCAAACGCGGCGACGGCGGCGAGACACAGGCGGCGGTTCATCGAGACCTCTCCTGTCGAAAAAGCGGCGGCAACGTACTCGAAGGCGACGCGCGAAGTCAAAGCGGAGTTGGCGTAAAAGTGCCGTACATTCAGCCACATACACCTACATTTGATGCCTTGACGGCCGACCGCTCGATTGGATACATCCGGCCGCCCGCAAGCTCACGGAGGGTTTCGAGATGAAGAATGCCTGCCTGGCCGGACTGATCGCCGCCGCGTTCGCCGCTGGATGCTCGAGCGGAGGTTCGCCGGACTCCGGCGCGATCACGAGCTGCCCGAGCCCGGCGCTCGAGGTCTACTTCAACCCGATGTATTCGGCCTACGACGGGGTGCACACGTTCCAGATTCCCGCCATCGTCGACGGCGTCTCCTCCGGCGTCGTTTCCTGGTACGCGTCGGACCCCTCGATGGTCGCGCTCACACCCGACCCGAGCATCGGCGGCGTGGTCGTCACGACCAAGGCCTCGGGCACGGTCAACATCCTCCCCTCCGCTGGCGGCCTGTGCGGTACCGCGCCGCTCACCATCACCGCCAACACCCCCGACGACTGGGACGCCGGTTACGCTCGCTACAACCTGGCCCCGCTGCCGCCGCCCGACGCGGGGCTGCGCTCGATCTTCGGCCCTCAGAATGACGGTGGGTCGTACATCGCCTGCACGTATTGCCATGGCGCGACCGCCGACGGTCCCTTCAAGGACGTCGCGCACACCCCGGAGCAGACGGGGGGCTTCAGCGACAGCGACCTCGCTGCCATCATCACCCAGGGCACCGTCCCAGATGGCGGCTACTTCGATACTTCGATCGTACCCTACGAGGAGTGGCAGAGCTTCCACCGGTGGCCCATGAACTCGCCCGAGCAACTCACGGGCGTGATCTGCTACTTGCGCTCGCTGGCGCCGGCGCCGCAGAACGGAAGCGCGGACTTCGGCGGTCATGGGCCTGGTGGACCGAACGGGCCCACCGGAGGAGGACACGGGGGCTCGGGCGGCTTTGGCGGTTCGGGAGGTCACGGCGGAAGCGGCGGCTTTGGGGGAACCACCGGCGGCACGACTGGGTGAGGCGTGACGCACTTCCGGCTAGTCTCTGTTCTCGCTGCGGCGGGCCTCGCGGCCGCTTGCAGCAGCGGGCACGCCGGGCCACCCACGGACGCGGGTTGCCCTGGACCCGCATTCGATGGAGGTCCGCTGGATCCTGCGCAAGTCGATGCAGGCGCGGCCCTCGTGGCGGAGCTCCAGTGCGAGCAGTGCCACGGTACCACGCTCTCGGGCAACGACGACGGGATCCAGATTCCGGGTACGACGGCAATGCAGTATCCCCCGAACCTGACGCCCGATCCTGCCACGGGGCTCGGCTGCTGGACCAACGATCAGGTCGAGACCGCCATCCTCGACAGCGTCGACAACCAGGGCGATGCCATCTGCGGGCCGATGCCTCACTTCAGCGCGCTCGGCCTCACGCAGAGTGACGCGGCGGCCATCACGGCCTACCTGCGCAGCCTCCCCGCCTTCCAGAACAATCCGCAGGGCGGGCCGAGTTGTGCCTGTCAGACCGACGGTGACTGTCCGATGGGCGAGAGCTGCCTCGACGCGGGCTCGTGCACCTGCACGAACCTCGCCTGTGCCATCCCGGCGCTCGCCGATGGTGGACCCGTCGCGGCCGACGCGGGGCTCGACGGAGGCCATGAAGACGGCGGCAGACACGAGGATGCCGGGCGAACACCCGATGCCGGCAGGGATGCAGGAGCGATCGATGGCGGGATATTCGACGCGGGCGTCGACGGTGGCGCGGATGGCGGCGCAGCCGACGGCGGGCACGCAGACGCAGGCGAGGCGGACGGCGGAACGAACGACGCCGGCCCGATCGATGCAGGCCAGACCGGGAACGGAGATTCTGGCTCCTGACGTGGTATGGGTGGAATCGTGAGTGCCCTGCTGCTTGCCGCCACCATCACCGCGACACCGACCGTCCTGGGCGCTCCCCTCGCCGACGACACGCCGGCGCACGTCGCGGTGGCCCTGCGGATCGACGATCAGGCGGCCCTCGACCAGCTCCTCGTCGACCTCCAGGATCCCGGCTCGCCCGAGTATCACCAGTGGCTCACGCCGGAAGAGTTCGGCGCTCGCTTCGGTCTGGCGCCGGTGCTCTACGATCGCTTCGTTGCCTGGCTGGGTGAGGCTGGCTTCACGGTGACGCGCTACCCGAATCGCCTGTTCCTGGAGGGGACCGGCACCGCGGGCGACGTCCGCCTTCGGCGTGCAGCTGCGCTGGGCGACCGCGGACGGCCGGACCTTTCGGACCTACGAGGGAACTCCCGTCGTGCCGGCCGACCTCGCGCCCCATGTCCTGCGCTTCGCCGGCCTCGACACCCGCACGCGCCACCGCCATCGCATCGCCTCGACGAACGAGGGCAACGCGCTCGGCGCCGACGACCTGCGGCTCGAGTACGACATGACGGCGCTGATCGGGGCGGGGCAGGCGGCGGCCGGCCTGACGACGGCGATCCTCGCGACCCAGGAGGGCACGACCACCGGGCCGAACGACCAGAACCCCAAGGCGCCCTTCATCCCGCCCTCCACGACGGCGATCCAGACGTATTTCAGCCAGGTCTCGCAGGCGACGGCGACCTACAACCCGATCGTCATGAGCAACCCGAGCGACGACTTCGATCTCAACGGCTCGAACCAGGAGTACCAGCTCGACGTGGAGATGCAGAGCGTGGGCGCGGCCAACGCGCAGGACATCGATCTCGTGCTCTCGCCGTCGAGCGAGGTGTTCATGACCGGCGCGCAGTACATCGTGAACAGCGTCTCGCAGGCCGTGGCCGTCAGCACGTCGCTCGGCCTCTGCGAGTCCGAGGAGGCCCAGTACAACGGCGGCCCCCCGACGACCTCGGGGAGCGAAATGGCCGTGATGCGCCAGGCCGTGCAGCAGGGCGCCGCCGAAGGGCAGACGTGGTTCGCCGCGGCGGGCGATTCGGGCGCGGACGACTGCTACGACTCGAGCAGTGACACCGGCAACGGCTTCGGCGGCGGAAACGCCACCGTGGATTTTCCGGGCTCGATGCCCGAGATCATCGACATGGGCGGCACGATGTTCTCCTCGAGCCCGTCGAGCTGGTGGACCGGCAGCAACGACCTCGCGGCCTTCCAGCCGGAGACCACGTGCAACGAGGGCTCGAACGGGATCGCGGGCGGGGGCGGGCAGAGCCTCTACTTCACGAAGCCCAGCTGGCAGGTGGGCGTCGGGCCCGAGGCCAGCGACGGCGCGCGCGACGTCCCCGACCTGTCGCTGGAGGCGGCGTCCGGCACGCCCGGCATCGCCATCTACGGCTGCGGCAGCGGACAGGACTCGTCGTGCCGGGGCGAGACCACGGGCGCGGGCAACCTCGACGTCTACGGCGGCACCAGCGTCGCCTCGCCGCTGGCGGCGGGCATCTTCGCGCTTCTCGCGGGCCAGAAGGGCTGCGCGCTCGGCGACATCCACGCGGCGCTCTACGCGCTCGCCCCGGTCCAGACCGCGGCGTTTCACGACATCACCACCGGCGACAACAGCTACCCGGATCCCAACAACGTCACGATCACCGGCTTCACCGCCGGTCCCGGCTTCGACCTCGCGACCGGGTGGGGCTCGCTCGACGTGGGCAAGCTCGTGACGAGCTGGCCGGCCTGTCAGGCGACGACCACGACGGGCGGCACGAGCTCCGGCGGTACGACCGGCGGCGCGTCGTCCAGCGGCGGCGCCAGCACCGGCGGCTCGACCGGAGGCTCGACCGGCGGCCATGCGGCGACATCGGGAGGCCGGGGCGGCACCAGCGGCGGCAGCGGCACGAGCACGGGAAGCGCGGGCAGCACGGGCGGCCGCGGTTCCACGACCGGCGGCTCCACGGGGACGTCGTCGCGGGGCGGAGAGACCGGGGCCGTGCCGCCACCCACGCCGAAGCCCACGCCCGCCCCCGCGGGCGGCTGTTCGTGCGCCGCGGGAGGCTCGGGCGCCGATCTCGGCTGCCTGGCCGTGCTCTTGGCGCTGGCCGTGTCTCGCCGCCGCGCCATCGGCCGCTCGCGCGCCCGCCCTTGAACCCAATGGGCTGGGAGTCGCCCCAGCCCTCCCGGGGAGGCTG
>Ga0335073_10003535_pt1 | contig 21803 bp, 14 predicted proteins | sample Lox_Sample_22_FD_207093 | JGI IMG/M metagenome (GOLD analysis project Ga0335073, IMG submission 207093) | Soil microbial communities from Loxahatchee National Wildlife Refuge, Florida, United States - Lox_Sample_2.2 | ecosystem: Environmental > Terrestrial > Soil > Wetlands | place: USA...
GCAGCCGTACCGTCATGCCGATGAGCGCCAGTTCCCTCATCGCCGGGTGCGCCCGCTCCAGCCCGACGTGGATTTCCAGTTCCCCCCGCGGCTGCTCCAGGAACCGGTCGAGCAGTTCGATCAGCCGCTTCTTCTCCTCCAGCGCCCGCAGCAACTCCCGCATTTTTTCGCGCGTCAGGTGCAGGTCCAGACCGAACAGGTTAGAGACGCCTTCCATGTGGACCTCGGGAGAGATATCCACATCCAGCAGGCCGTGGTGGTAGAGAAGCTGAATTTTGCGGAGTTCGGCTTGGTACAGTTCCCGCTCGGCGATAATGCGGCGCACCAGCTCGCGCCGCGCGTCGCCGATCTGCCAGCCGGCGAAATTTCGATTGATGTAATTGCGGATGGAGGCCAGTTCGGCCGGCGACACCACTTCATCCAGGGTAATGGCGCGATTGCGAACCATGTGATCCCGCGTGACCAGCACCACCAGCACACGCCGGTCCGCCAGCGGCACCAGCTCGATCTGCTCCAGCTCCTGCGAGAAAGCCGGCAGCGCGGCGGCGATGCCCACATTGCGGGTCAGTTCCGTCAGAATGTGGCTCGACCTCTCCACGTGCGCTCCCACCGAATCCAAACCGGAAAACTGGTGGGAGAGCCGCCCGCTGTCGGGTGTCGCTACGCGCGCGGCCACCAGCGATCGCGCATAGAAGCGAAATGCTTTGTCGGTGGGAACACGGCCGGCCGAAGTATGCGGCTGCGAAAGGTAGCCCTCGTCGGCCAGATCCGCCATTACGTTGCGGATGGAGGCCGGGCTTAAACTGTCCTGACGGACCTTTGAGATCGTACGCGAGCCAACCGGCTCACCGGTCTCGATGAATTCCCGCACGATGGACGTCAGAATCTCGCGATGCCTGGTCTTCAGCTCTCCGTCCATCGGCTTGCCCCCTAATGCGCGGTTTGACCACGTAGCGATTCGTTCCACAGGGCCTTTCCGCCGGAGGCGGCGTGCCGCCCTGCAAGCGCTCTACGTACAGTTCTCCACACACGATTGTAATAGTCTGAAATCAAAGGGTCAACTTTGAGGAGTTTTAATCATGATAGGATCGGCCAGAAGCGAGGTGCCGGGATGAGACCCACACGGCGGCAGGTCATGGCGGGTATTCCAGGAGTGATGGCGGCCTCGGCCGAGGCCGGGCAGGGTTCGCATTCCGAAAAACCCAATATCCTCCTCATCATTTCCGACCAGTTCCGCTGGGATTGCGTCGGCGCTCTGGGCGTAAACCCTCTGAATCTCACGCCGAACCTCGACCGCATGGCCTCCCGAGGCGTGATCTTCCGTTCGGCTTTCGCCAACCAGCCGGTGTGCGCGCCGGCGCGCGCCAGCATTTTCACCGGTCAGTACCCGTGCCGTCATGGGGTCTGGCGCAACGGCATTCCGCTGCCCGAAGATGCGGTCACGCTCGCCAAGACTCTGCGCCAGGCCGGCTACTCCGCGAATTACATCGGCAAGTGGCACCTGGGAACGGATCGGCCGAACGTCGTGCCGCGGGAGCAGGGCGCCGGTCCGGTGAAGTCCTCCGAGCGTGGCGGATTCCTGGATCTCTGGGAAGGCTCCAACCTGCTCGAATTCACCTCCCACGCCTACGAAGGCAATCTGTACGACAATGACGGCCGGCCAATCCACTACAGCGGCCAGTACCGCACCGACTTTATGACCGGGCGGGCGCAACGCTTCCTGCGCGCCGCCCGGCAGCCGTTTTTTCTCACCCTTTCCTATCTCGAAGTCCATCATCAGAACGACAGTGACACCTTCGATCCTCCTAAGGAATATAAGGGCCGGTATGCGAATCCGTTTGTCCCCGAGGATCTGCGTCCGCTGCCCGGCTCCTGGCCAAGCCAGTTGGCGGATTATTACGCCTGCGTCGCCAAGATGGATGAAACCGTGGGCACGATCCGCCGGACCCTGGCCGACACCGGTCTTGACCGCAACACAATTCTGGTGTTCGCCAGCGATCACTCCTGCCATTTCAAAACGCGGAACTCGGAATACAAGCGCAGTCCTCACGAAGGATCGATCCACATTCCGCTCATCGTGGAAGGGCCGGGCTTCAATCGCGCACTGCAGATAGCCGAACCGGTGAGCCAGGTTGACCTGATGCCGTCTCTCCTGGAAGCCGCCGGCCTCGCCGTACCCCCTTCGGTACAAGGCCGGAGTTTCCTGCCGCTCCTCGATCGCCGCCCCGAAAACTGGCGCAGCGAGGTGTTTTTTCAAATGGCCGAATTCGTCACCGGCCGCGGCCTGCGCACGCCGCAATATACCTACGCCGTGATGGCGCCCAAGACGCCGGTGTGGAAAGCCGTTCCGGCCGCCGGACAATACGTGGAGTATGTACTCTACGACAATTACGCCGATCCCTTCCAGCACGTGAATTTAGCCGGGCGCGCGGGCTATCGGGAGATCAGCGAACGGCTTCGCCAGCGTCTGCTGGCGCGCATGCAAGAGGCCGGCGACGCGGAAGCGACCATCGACCCCTGCTGGTTCCCGTACTCGTAAGCCGCCGTCTCATTTCAGACTCCGACCCTGTCATCCGAAATTCATCTCGCGACCTTTCCCGGTTGGAGATACAATACCGTTTAACTCCGAGGTGCAGCTATGGCAATATCGCGAAGACATTTCTTTTTCGGCTCTCTGCTGGCTGGGGCGGTGCCGAAAGGCGGCTTCGGCAGCACGCCGTCCCTGAAGCTGTTGGGATACAAATCGCCCAATGAAAAGCTCAACATCGCTTCCATTGGAGCCGGAGGGAAAGCGGCGAGCGATATCAAGGGGTGCGCGGCCACCGAGAATATCGTGGCTCTATGCGATGTGGACGATAAGTCCGCGGCTGAAATCTACAAGCAGTTCGATAAGCCGCCCAAGTACCGCGATTTCCGCAAAATGCTGGACCAGGAAGGCAAAGGCATCGACGCCGTCATCGTCACCGTGCCGGATCACATGCACGCGGTCGCAGCCATGGCCGCGATGGAGCGGGGCAAGCACGTCTACGTGCAGAAGCCGCTCACGCGCACGGTCTGGGAAGCGCGCATGCTCACCGAAGCGGCGGCCAGGTATGGCGTAGCGACGCAGATGGGCAACCAGGGGTACTCCAACGAGGGCACGCGCCAGTGCGCCGAGATGATCTGGAACGGCGAAATCGGAGATGTGCACACGGTCTACGCGTGGACGGATCGTCCCATCTGGCCCCAGGGATTGACGGAAGTCCCCGCGCCCACGGCAGTTCCCGAGACGCTCGATTGGGACCTGTGGCTCGGCTGCGCGCAGCAGCGGCCCTATACATCGGGCGGCGACGGCTATCCCGCCGGCTTCGCGCACGGCAATTTCTACCAGCCGGCCAACTGGCGCGGATTTTATGACTTCGGGTGCGGCTCGCTGGGCGATATGGCGTGCCACATTCTGGGGGCGGCCAACATGGCCTTGAAGCTCGGAGCACCCACCAGCGTGGAGTGCGTGAAGAAGGAGGGAACCAGCAGCTTCATGTTCCCCAAATCATCCACCATCAAATTCGAGTTCCCGGCGCGCGGCTCCATGCCTCCGGTGACCATTTATTGGTCCGACTCGCAGAAAGAAAACCCGAAGGTGGACGGCGTGCCCGATGGCGAGCTGATTGGCGATCTGCCCAATCCGCGGGCCGGGCAGGCGCGCGGCGGCGCTGCGGCGGCAGGCGGGCGTCCGGTTGTGCTTCCCAGCCCCTATGTGGGCCGGGTATTCAATTACGAGCAGTTCACGTCGGGTATGGAGGAGGCCAAGGCGGCCGGCCGAACGGTCCGCACGCCCTCGGCCGATGGCAGCCTGTTCGTCGGCAGCAAGGGCATGATCACCACCGGAACCTACGGCGAAGAGACGCGCCTGGTGCCGATGGACAAGATGAAGGATTACCACTTCCCGCCGGAATTGCTCACGCGTTCTCCTTCCGGCTTCGACGCCCATTACCGCGATTGGATCCGCGCATGTAAAGGGGGCGATCACGCGTGCTCCAATTTCAGCGTGGCCGGGCCGTTTACGGAATGGATCGTGATGGCGGTTATCTCTACCCGGGTGGAAGGCCGGCTCGAGTGGGATCCTGCACGCCTGCGCTTTACCAATAACGCCGAGGCCAACAAGTACGTCCGACCGTTCTACCGCAAGGGTTGGGCTCCTACCTGGAAGGGATAGATTCTTCCACCAGGCTGCGGACGGCCGCGGCTTTTCATCGAAGCCGCGGCCGCTGCGCCTGGATTTGATTCAGCCATCGGGCCTCCCGAAAATGTTTTAGAATGAACCTTCCCATGTCCGAGCCCTCTAAGTTTTTGCTCCCGGATAGCCAGATCCCCACGGTATGGATGAACGTGCTGCCACTCCTCGCGGAGCCGCTTGCCCCGCCGTTGAATCCACAGACGCAGGCGCCGCTGACGCCGCAGGACCTGCAGCCGATCTTTCCCATGGAATTGATCGAGCAGGAGTTCTCGCCGAAACCGGAGATCGATATCCCCGGCGAGGTTCTCGATATTTACCGGCTTTGGCGGGCCACGCCACTTTACCGGGCGCGGCGGCTGGAACAGGCGCTCGAGACCCCGGCTCATATCTACTACAAATACGAGGGCACCAGCCCGGCCGGCAGCCACAAGCCGAACACGGCCGTAGCGCAGGCCTATTACAACAAGCGGGCGGGCGTCCGGCGCCTGGCCACTGAAACCGGCGCCGGCCAGTGGGGCAGTGCGCTGGCCCTGGCATGCACCTTTTTCCGGATGGAGTGCACCGTCTACATGGTGCGGGTGAGCTATGACCAGAAGCCCTACCGCCGCATGATGATGCACTCGTGGGGTGCCGAGGTCTTCGCCAGTCCAAGCCCTCAGACCAATTCCGGACGGGCTGTTCTGGCCTCTTCCCCGGATTCTCCCGGTAGCCTTGGCATTGCCATCAGCGAAGCGGTGGAAGACGCGGCCACCCATCCCGACACGAATTACTCGCTCGGGAGCGTCTTGAACCATGTCCTTTTGCATCAGACCGTAATCGGGCAAGAGACCAAGCTCCAGATGGATTTGGCCGGGGAGCAGCCCGACGTCGTGATCGGCTGTTTCGGCGGCGGCAGCAATTTCGGCGGTCTGGCGCTGCCGTATATTGCCGACCGGCTGGCCGGCCGCGGCCCTCGCATTCTCGCCGTGGAGCCGGCGGCTTGTCCGAGCCTCACCAAGGGAACCTTCACCTACGACTACGGCGATACGGCCAAATTGACTCCATTGATCAAGATGTACACGCTGGGTCACGATTTCGTGCCGCCAGGTATTCACGCTGGCGGTCTGCGATACCATGGGGCTTCGCCGCTGCTTAGCCACCTTGTAAATGCAGGACATATCGAGGCTAAGGCATATCCACAGGTGCCCGTATTCGAGGCCGCGCTGCAATTCGCCCGTACCGAAGGCATCTTGCCGGCGCCGGAGTCGGCCCATGCCATTCGAGCTGCGGTGGATGAAGCACTCACGGCGCGCGAGGAAGCCAAGCCCCGGAACATTTTGTTCTGTTTGAGCGGCCACGGCCATTTTGATCTGGCGGCGTACGAAAGCTTCCTAGCTGGCAACCTGAAAGATTGCGAACACCGGGGAGCTGTAGTGTAATATTGCTGTAGTGCAAGTTGAGCGGGTGGTACCCGCATTTGAGGGTAGTAGGCGTGATCGAGAATTTTTACAAAAAATTCTTGATTGGTACTGCGGTTGATGTTAGATTTGTCATGGATGGGCTAGTACGAAGCCGTTCGACTGATTTAGGGTGTCATGTTCGCTAGCATTTTCATCATCATTCTGAGTTCGGCGTTGTTCGGATACTGGCTGCGACACACCTGTGTTGAGTTGCTGCGAAGCCAGTCGGAGTGGGCTGCTACGTTCAATCCGGCCGTTCAGGGCACATTCAGTTTTGCTGAGGTTCAGGAACAGTTGAAGACGGGGGGCGAGCTGAACCCGCTTCACAAACTCCTGCACCGCGATTATGAAGTGCTTATGTACCTCACGCGGCACGCGTCCGGTCTCGAACTGGAGAGCTTCGAAGAGAAGCTGCTGTTTTGGGACTACAAGGCGATGCGCTGCTGGTACGCGGTGACGCGGGTCGCCGCTCCTGAACAGGCGCGGCATGCGCTTGCCGAGATGGCCTCCGTACTGAACGTTCTGGCGGGACGCATCGGCCAGCGGGCCGGTCTCACCATCGAAGCGTAATCACCACCAACTTCCTCGCTCCACGCCAGCTTCTTGTACATTTTTCGTTATCCTGATTCCCGCTTCGGCTCTCCGCGTGCTCTAATATGAAAACCGTGGAATCCGAAGCGAATCTCCAATTGGCTATAGAGCGGTTGAACTCCGTCCGCCGTGAAATCGCCAAAGTCATCGTCGGCCAGGATGATGTTGTCGAGGGCGTGTTGATCTGCCTCCTGTCGTCCGGCCACGTTTTGCTCGAAGGCGTGCCGGGTCTCGGCAAGACGACGCTTCTCCGCACCCTGGCGCGGACGCTGCAGCTCAAGTATTCCCGCATTCAGTTCACACCCGATCTCATGCCCGCCGACATCGTAGGCAGCATGATCATCGAAACCGACGAGCGCGGCGGAAAAGCGTTGCGTTTTCAGGCTGGACCGATCTTCGCGAATCTGGTGCTGGCCGATGAGATCAACCGCGCCACGCCGAAAACCCAGTCGGCCCTGCTCGAGGCGATGCAGGAGCGCACCGTCACCAGTGGTACTACTACCCATGAGCTGGAACGCCCGTTCCTCGTCATGGCTACGCAGAACCCGATCGAGATGGAAGGCACCTATCCCCTACCCGAAGCGCAGCTCGATCGTTTCCTCATGAAGATCCTGGTCACCTACCCTAACCGGGAAGAGCTGAACCGGATTGTCGAGCGGACCATCCAGCGGGAAGAGCAGACGCCCAACCCCGTCATGGACCGGGACGCGATCCTGGAAGTGCGCTCCGTCTGCCGCGAGGTATTGGTGGCGCCGCATGTGCAGGAGTACGCCATCCAACTCGTCATGGCCACCCAGCCGGAGCAGCGCGAAGCGCATGAGCTGGCTCGCAAATATATCCGCTACGGCAGTTCTCCTCGCGGGGCCCAGGCCCTCGTAGAGTGCGGGCGGGTGCGTGCCCTGATGCGCGGGCGCTTCCATCTGGCCATCGAGGACATCCAGCACGTGGCGTCGGCTGTGTTGCGCCACCGTATCATTCTCAACTTCGACGCCCACGCCGACGGTCACACACCCGAAACCGTACTGAACGCGATCATCAAAGGTGTAACCGCGCAGGCATCCGTCGCATAGGTACGGTATGGCGTCCGCTCCCCTGCTGGACCGCGAGTTCCTGGAAAAGCTGGAACGCCTGGCCATCCACTGGCAGAAATCGTTCGGTGGACTGGTTGGCGGTCATAATCGCTCGCGGTTTGCCGGCGCCGGGCAGGAGTTTCTGGACCATCGCAACTTCCACCACGGCGACGACCTGCGCGCCGTCAACTGGCGCGCCTACCTCCGCCTCGAAAAACTCTTCCTGAAGATGTTCCAGGTTGAGCCGCGCGTGCCGGTCCGACTGCTGCTGGACGTCAGCGATTCCATGATGGCCTACGGCGGGGCCAAATTCGAGTACGCCCGCAAGCTGGCGGCAGCGCTCTGTTACATCGGCCTTGTGCGGCTGGATACGATGGAAGTCCACGGCTTTTCCAGCCGGCTTACGCACCGGATCTTCTCCACCGGTGGCCGCCACCGTTTCACCGGCGTGATGGATGCGATTGCCGCGCTGACTCCGGGCGGTGCCACCGATTTCCAGGCAGTGGTGCGGGAGTTTATCGGCGCCTATTCGCAGCGCGGCCTGCTCATCGTGATTTCGGATTTCCTGGACGACAAGGGTTGCGAGCGCGGTTTGCAGTACCTGGCGGATTTCGGCCATGAGCTCATGCTGATTCAGCTTTGGGCGGAAGAGGACCGCAATCCTCCGTGGACGGGCGAACTGGAACTGCAGGATGCCGAAACCGGCGTCTCGCGCAAGCTCGATTTCGATGAGGAGGCCCGTCAGCGCTATACCCGTTCCTTTGACGAATACAGCGCCGGAATTCAAACCATGGCCGTGCGCAGCGGCGGGCGATTCGCAGGGATTTCCACCACACAATCCATTGACAGCGTGGTCTTCGGCGAGTTGATCCGCGTGAGGGGAATTGCGTGATTGCCCGAATCCGTTTCTTTCCGTTTTCATCCGTTTACCATGTATTGCCCGGTGCTGGTTTCCGGCATCGGGATTAGAGACCGGCGAGTGAGGGTGGCGTGTATCTGCTCAATCTTTCGTGGCTCCAGTTTGCGGCGGTATTCGGGTCCATCGCGGCATTTGCCGTGGCGCTCTATCTGCTCGACCGGTCCCGGCGCAAGCTGGTAGTTTCCACGCTGCGCTTCTGGGTGGCGGCGGAGCAGCCGGCCGCCCGCGCCCGCCGGCGCCACATCAGCCAGCCCTGGTCGCTAATCCTGCAGCTCGTCAGCATGGCGCTGCTGCTCCTCGCCATCGCCCAGCTTCGTTTCGGCGCTCCGCTGCGCGCCGGCCGGGACCACGTCCTGATTCTGGACGTTTCTGCCTGGATGGGCGCGCGCTCCGGCAACCGCACGCTGATGGATCTGGCGCGCGACCGCGCCCGCCGCTACCTCCACGCCTTGCCCGCCCGCGACCGCGTGATGCTGGTGCGCGCCGATGCGCTGGCCACCCCCGTCACCGGCTTTGAGCCCGACCGCCGCAAGCTGGAAGCCGCCATCGGCGATTCGCAGCCTGGCTCTACCGCGCTGAACCTCTCCCAGGCGCTCTCCTTTGCCCGCCACATCCAGTCCGAAGCCGCCGGGCGCACCGGCGAAATCGTCTTCGTCGGATGCGGGCGAACCACCGCCGACGAAGATCTGGAGGCTCCGCCGCGCAATTTCCGCGTCCTGCTGGTGCCCGATGCCGTGGAAAACACCGGCTTGCGGAAAATCGGCTTGCGCCGCTCCGTGACCGATCCGGACATTTGGGAGATTTACGTAGAGGCGCGCAACTACGGCACCGAGCCGCGCCGCGTGATGCTATCGCTCGAGTTCGGACCGCCCAACCGCACCACCCGGGTAGCCGCCGGCTCGCAGCAATTCACGCTGGCCCCGGGCGCCGTACGCGCGGTCAACTTCGCCTATCGTGCTCGCGCCGCCGGCATTCTGGGAGTGACGCTCACCCCGCACGATGCCTTTCCCGGCGACGATCATGCGGAACTGGAGCTTCCCGCGCAGCCGACGCTCAACGTCACGGTCTACTCCAACGAGCCGGATCTTCTTCGTCCAATGCTGGGAGCCGCGCCGCGCGTGAACGCCGTCTACCGCAAGCCGGAGGAGTACCGCGCCGACGACCGCGGCCTGGTCATCCTGGACCGCTTCATCCCGCCGCAGCGGCCGGCCGCCGATTCCATCTGGATTGACCCGCCCTCCCAAGGTTCTCCGGTGCCCATCCGCCAATCCGTGGAGCAGGTGGAATTCAAATCCTGGAATTCCAACCATCCGGCCGCCGCTGGCCTGCGCGCCAAGGACTTCAAGCTGGAAAAGGCCAGTATCTTTGCGGCTGAGCCGGACGAGCAGATAGGACTGGTGGACGCGGGGCCCGTGATCGTGGCGCTGGCCACTTCGCCGCGCATTGTGGCCTTCGGCTTTCACCCGGGGCTTTCCGCCATGCGGTACGAACTGGCCACGCCGCTGCTGTTCGCCAATCTGCTGCGGTGGCTTTCGCCGGATATCTTTCGCCGCTGGGAAATCAGCGGCGGCAGCGTGGGGACCATCCGGCAGTTGATGGATGACGACGTGCCGGAAAGCGCCATTCATGTCATCACCGACGATGGCGCCGCGCTTCCCTTCACGCTGCGCGACCGTACGCTCGATTTCTTTTCCGGAACGCCCGGACTGGTACGGGTTACGGCTGGGGACCGTGAGTATGTCTACTCTCTGACGCTGCCGCAACTCTGGGATAACCAGTGGGTGCCTCCGGCCGGAACTCTCCACACTATCCCGCGATTTGCACCGGCCCTCGACCGCGCCAGCGACATTTGGCCGATACTGGCGCTGCTGGGCGCGGCCGGCCTGCTGGCGGAATGGCTGCTGTATGGACGCCGCCGCCGCTGGCGTATCCGCCTGTTCCTGCCGTTTTCCCGCCAGCGCGAGCGCAGCCGGGCTCTTCCGGCGGAGGCGCGCCGATGAGCTTTCAACACCCGTGGTTCCTGCTGGCCGTTCTGGTGCCGCTCGCATGGGCGGCCTGGGAGTGGCGCCTCTCGCAGCGCCGCTCGGCGCTCCTGCTCAAAGCCGCGGCATTCGTTTGCATCCTGATCGCGTTGGCTGAGCCGCGCCTCGCCGTCTTCGAGCACAAGGTCGCCCTGGCTGTCCTGGCCGACACCTCGGCCAGCATTCCGCCGCAGGATCTGGCGGTGGAATCGGCCTTGGCGGATAAGTTGGATCGCAGCCGAGGCAGCAACTGGGTGCGCGTCATTCCGTTCGCCCGCGGCACGCGCCTGTCGGCGAAGGAAGAGCATCCCAAAAACCATTGGGACCTCCGCCACACCGCCGGCTCGGGCGGCCATGCCACGAACCTGGAAGCGGCCATTCGCGATGGCATCGGCTCTCTCCCGCCCGGAATGGTGCCGCGCCTCCTGGTGGTCTCGGACGGCAATGAAAACCTGGGCAGCGTGTCCCGCGCCATTTGGCAGGCGCAGCGGCTCGGCATTCCCATCGATACGGTGGCGCTGCACGGCCGGCCCAAGCCCGGCCTCCTGCTCGAATCCGTCGGATATCCGGGGCAGGTGTTCAGCGGCGAGCGCTTTCCCATTGAGGTCACGCTGGTGTCGCCGCGCGCCGGCAGCGCCAGCGTCGAAATCAGCGCCGAGGGCAAATCCATCGGCAGTAACCGTGTGTCCCTGGCGGAAGGCGAAAACCACCTGCACCTGGAGGCCACGGTCAACTCGGTCGGCGCCATCGCTCTGGCCGGCAAAATCACAGCCGAGGGATTGGGCGAGGCCCATTTCGAAGATGCCATCACCCTCCGCGGCCCACGGGTGCTGCTGGTATCGCGCGATCCGGAATCGAGCGAAGAGCACCTGGTGCGCACGCTCGAGGCCAACCAGTTCGCCGTAGACCGCTCGCCCGAGGGTATCCCCGCAAACCTGGCCGACTACCAGCTCGTTGCCATTAACAACTGGAATTTGGAATCCATACCGGCGGAGCGGCAGGCGGCGCTTGAGGAGTTTGTCAAAGAAGGCGGCGGCCTGCTCTGGGTCGCCGGCGAGCACGATGTCTACGTCGACAAAAAAGGCGACGAGAGCCCGCTGGAGCGCACCTTGCCCGCTAAGCTGGCGCCGCCGCGCACACCCGAAGGCACCGCCGTGGTGCTAATCATCGACAAGTCTTCTTCCATGGAAGGCCGCAAGATCGAACTCGCCCGCTATGCGGCCATCGGCGTGGTCAACAACCTGCGCCCTATCGATACCGTTGGCGTGCTCATTTTCGACAATTCCTTCCAGTGGGCCGTCCCCCTGCGCAAGGCCGATGACCGTGCTGCCATCAAGCGCCTGATTTCCGGCATCACGCCGGACGGCGGAACGCAGATCGCACCGGCCCTCACGGAGGCGTACCAGCGCATCGTTCCCGTGCAGGCGATCTATAAGCACATCGTGCTGATGACCGACGGAATCTCCGAAGAAGGCGACAGCATGGCGCTGGCGCGGCAGGCGCTGGCCAACCACGTCACCATTTCGACGGTCGGGCTGGGCCAGGACGTGAACCGCGGCTTTCTGGAGAAAGTCGCGTCTTCGGCCGAAGGAAAATCTTATTTCCTGAACGATCCCGCCGGTCTCGAGCAGCTTCTCCTGCGCGACGTCCAGGAGCACACTGGCAACACCGCCGTAGAGAAGGCGATCCATGCCAAAATCGCCAAGGAAGCCGAGGTCCTGGAAGGCGTGGGGATGGAAACTGCCCCTGCCTTGCGCGGCTATATCCGTTTCCTGGCGCGGCCCTCTGCGGATACGATCCTGGAAGTGGATCGGGATCCGCTCTTCGTCCGCTGGCAGTACGGCCTGGGCCGCGCCGCAGTGTTCACATCCGATGCCAAGAATCGCTGGGCCGTCAACTGGGTCACCTGGCCCGGCTATGACCGTTTCTGGGCCAACGTCGCGCGCGACCTGCTCCCGCATTCTCCGCAGACCGAAACCAGTGCCGATTTCGACCGCGACGCGAATGAACTGGTGGTAGATTACCGCCTCTCCAGCGCGGTCGAGGAGCCGGAGGAGATCCCGGCCATTTATGCGGTAGGTCCGGGCGGTTTTCAGGCGCCGGTACAAGTGAGCAAGATCGCCGCGGGCCACTATCACGGCCGCATGCCGATTGGTCAGAACCAGGGCCTGTTCCGCATCCGCCCCGTGGCCGATTCCCGCGCCTTCCCCGAGATCGGCTTCTACCGCCAGGAGGACGAAATGCTGGAGTATGGCAACGATCAGCCGCTCCTCGAGCGGATAGCCTCCGCCACTGGCGGCCGTTTCAATCCCACTGTGCAAGCCGCCTTCGATTCCGGCGGCCGCAGCATCCGCACGACGATGGACCTCTGGCCCGGCCTGCTCGTACTGGCCGTTCTCCTGAACCTGGCCGAACTGCTCCTGCGCAAATGGCGCGGCCTGGCCGAAGCGTTGCATTTGAGCGGCCCGGCGACAGCGGAGGCGGAAGCGTGAAGCGGATGCCAAGACAAAAGCACGCTTGTGGGAAGTAAGCTCGCAGGGTTTATGTTTCAAAACCCCGTATGTATGGGATGACCGGCGGCCGCGGCCCCGTGTTAAAAAGCGGTCCCCGCGTCGAGCGGTAGGTCATGTTCATGAACGGCGTCTCGATGCGGCGTCCGATGGCAGAGTAACGGCCGTTCTCCCAGTTTGAATCCATGTTGTTCGATACAATCCCCGTGGACAGAAGCAGCCGCTCCGCGTTGTACGGTTCTTTTCTGGTCAGCATCATCTCGATACACCAGTGCTCGTAGGCGTTGGCGGCGTGGTATTGGGAGTAGGGACCGGGCCAGCCAAGCATCGAGACGATCGTCGGGTCCTTACGCCCTTCGATATCGCCCGCGTAGGTCCACCCCACACCCCGGACCGAATATATCGCTCCTTTCGTCCCGTCACGATACTCCACGATGGTGACCCATGGCTCGCGGGCCGTCTCCTGAAAGTGTCCCGGCTTCAGCTTAAAGCTTGTCCGCACCGCATCCAGCAGATTGCCCGCCCAAGGATTGCGCTCGGTCCACTTCCATACTTCCGGCCCGCGAATGCACTGCACCGCCTCGATGCCTGTCTCACCGCCCTTGCGGCGTTCCACAAAGGACTGCAGCACGTCGACACAATGGAAAAGGCTTCCCTCATCTCCGGCTTCTCCGGCCACGACCGATGACTTTAGGGGCGTGTCGATATCGAGGTCTATCTCGGGCTTGCGGTAGTAGAACGGAATGGAGGAACCGCCGAACAAGGGAAAGTCCAGCTCACGAGATTTGTCAAACATCCACTTGGCTTCGTCCCAACTGGTGGAAAAATGCTTGTCGTGGAAGATCGGCACCGAGCGCTTACTCTGCTCGAAAACCCGGATAATCTGCTGGTAGAGCCACCAGCGCGGATAGTATTTCTGCCCCTTGAGATTGCTATGGTAAACCCCGTGCTCTCCCACCAGGACAACACCATCCACCGCTAGTTCCTTCCCCCCGAGCGTGACGGCGTCCCTTACCGTGTTAAAGATCGGAATGCCTTTCGACTTGCACACTTTCTGACCCAATCCGCTTAGTTCCAGCTGATGGATGTAAACGGCCACAACGTCCACTTGCGAAGGAGTATGGGCGCCCTTCCACCAATAACCGTCCAGAAGCTTGTTGATGATCCAGTCCGCGTGCGATCCCGGAGCAGCCCAATAGGTGACCACACAGGCAATCCGAGGCCGTTTTTCCGCAGCATTCGAAACACTACCGGCTGCGATGCCGGCCAAAGCCGCGTTGCCGGACATTCCCAGCAAGTCACGCCGGGTGAAGATTGGATTCGATCCCATACGGTGATTTTCGGTCATCTAAAAACTCCTTGTGTTGCGCTGTGGCTGGTCATTGACTGCTAAATTGTACCGCCGCGGATATCCGCGTCCCCGAAGTTAGTTTTCGGTGCTTCTACCGCAACACGCTGCTCGCTTCCGCGGCCGCGATCAGACGGTCGGCGTCCTGGCGCAGCAGGTAGCGCTCGGCTACGGCCTTCTCCGCCGCCGCTTTCACTTTTTCCACGTAGGCCTTATGCGTGCCGTACCGCTCCTCCAGCGAAAGGCGCGGATCGCCGGACGCCAGCCGCTCGCCCTTGGTCCGGGCAAACGGAACGAAGCTGCCGTTCAACAGGCAGACTTTGCCTTTATCGAATCCGGCGGCCGTCACGTTCCAGCCGAGGTACGTTCCCAGCGGCACCTGCATCAGGATTGACGGCAGGCCGGATGCATCGTTGCCGTCCCGGTCCACTTTCGGCACCAGCGTGGGAATCACCTGCCGGATCGTGGGCGGCTGCTTCGTAATCAGGCCGGACTCGTCGTTGTAGTTGAAGTCCGGTCCGAGATCGAAATCGTAGACGGGATTGACCAGGCCGTCCGGCGAAGGCACGCCGGGAATTTTGGGGAAACCGATGGCAGCGGCTTTGGCTTCGGCGAGCTGATCGATGCTGGGATACCGGCTCGGCGGCGGCTCGGTTCCCTTGCTCACCCAGTCGATGAGGTCCGCTGTCAGGGCTCGCATGGTATCGCTCTCCGGGTTCGGATTGCCCGGCAGTACACAGCCGGACGCCACTGGAGCGCTGGTGCTGAAGCCTCCGCGGCCGCCGCCGTGGGTGGTTCCGGGGAAGAAATAGCGCCGCACGTTGGGAGGCAGCGGAATATCGGCCTTCGCGTCCGTTCCCACCAGGTCCGGCGATTCGCGCAGGAACCAGAACTCCACGCCGCCGAAGGTGTCGAAAATCTTCGGACACGTGTTGGTGGCACGGCAGCGGTCCAGCAGTCCGCCCGTTGCCCGGTGCCGCGCGCGGTCCTGGTAATCGCTCCACCACAGCACCCCTTCGCTGCCTGGCTGGTAGGGCGCCGCATAGCCGCCGCCCACGGCGAAACGGAAATTCAGCGCCAGCTGCCGCGCCGCGATGTGCGGGTTGGCGCCGTCCCAGACGATGCGTCCTGCCTCGTCCTGGTTGAAGCCGAGATGAATATAGCTGCGGATGTAGTTGCCGGATTGCGAATCGCCGCGGCTGATCACCCACCGGATCTGCCCGGCCAGCGGATTGGCCGCGCTCGTGTCGTAGCGAAGGAACGAATTCAGGTCGCGCGTGGCCGCATAGCCGATCCCCAGGATGAGCGGATCTTGCGCCGTGTACACCAGCGTGTACTCCGAAGCCGGATCGAAGCCGCCCTTCAGGCACAGCTTGCCGCCATCCGGCGTGCCGGGGAATGATGTATTCGTGCAATCGGCGAACGCCCAGTCGCCGGCCGGCACGGGCTTGCCCGGCGCTTTAGCAGACGTGCGCCGCGTCAAGGTGGCCTTGCTCGTATCGAGCGTAACCGGCTTCTGGTAGGTCAGCCCGACATACTTGGTGGCGCCCAGATCCATCGTGTTGGTGCCCACGGGAATGTCGATCATTCGCTCCATTACCGGCCCGATCAGCGGCGACCCGTCGGACTTGCGTCCGATAGGCACGACGATAGTTTGCAGATTCGGATCCGGCCGCACGTCGCCCTGCCATCCGCTCAGCACGTTGACGCGGCCATCGTCGAAGCCCTCCGGCGTGCCCCGCCCGCGATTGGGCACTGTGTAGTAGAGGACGCGATTCGATTTCGTCATATCGATGGGCCTGGCAATCGCGAACGTGGCCGAATACTCCACCATGCCGCGCGCATTTCGCGGCGCGAACTGCAGGTCCATGATGATCGAATTGTGCGGATCGCGCGGATCGATCTCGCCGTAGAAATGGCCGCGCAGGATTTCGTATGGCCCTGCCTGTCCGAATTGCTTCCCGCCGAATGCCGGCGATTCGCGCTGCTCCACCACGATGCGCGTGACGCGCGCCTGAAGACCTGCCGCCGCCAGCAGAAGGGCCGCGGCCGAAACGATCCGATTCAGCATACGGCACATTATATTTCGGAGTGGAGTCTGTTTTTTGACCGAGACGGCGCTTTTGTGTTATTCCTAGGTTGGTTGCGAGGTGCCCCGCAAGGGGTGAAAAGGGAAGCGGGTGGAAATCCCGCACGGTCGCGCCACTGTGAGCAGCGAGCGGTCCGGCTGGTAAAACCACTGTTCCGAAAGGAATGGGAAGGTTGCCGGTGCCGTAATGACCTGCGAGTCAGGAGACCTGCCTCGAACTTGGTGCTTCGGTTGAGGCGCGTCTACCTCGTCCATGCTCACTCTGGTCATCGGCGGTGCTCGCAGCGGCAAAAGCCGCTTCGCTCAGTCTTTCGGTGCGAACGCGCGCCGCGCCGCCTATATCGCCACCGCTCGCGCCGTGGATGCGGAGATGGCCGAGCGCATCGCGCGCCACCGGCAGTCCCGTCCGGCCGAGTGGATCACCGTTGAGGAGCCGCTGGAAATTGCCTGCGCGGTGGCAGCCAACGCCGGTGCCTGCGATTTCGTTCTGCTCGATTGCCTCACCGTCTGGCTGAGCAATCTCTGCTGGGAAATGCGCGATTGCCCTCCGTCGCGGATCGAGGCCGCGGCCGCGAACGAACTGGCGCGTCTTGCTGCTGCCTCCGTGTCCTCCGACGTCGTGCTCGTGAGTAACGAGGTCGGCTGGGGCGTCGTGCCCGATTCGCCCGTGGGCCGCCTGTTTCGCGATCTGCAGGGGTGGGTCAACCAGGACGCGGCGCGCGCCGCGGACCGCGTCTATCTCATGGTCGCCGGAATCCCGGTGACGATCAAACCGCCGGGGGAGCGCCTGTGATGTGCCCGCCCCGGAATGCCCAAGGATTTGGCCGATGAAATTTCTCCTACTCCTCGTTGCCGCTGTATCCGCCGGCGCCGCCGTGCTTTCCGTGCGCATCGTCGATCCCGGCCGGCAAGCCATTCCCGCCGCCACGGTCTCGCTCATCTCTCAGGATGGCGAAGCCCAGGCGCTCACCACCGATTCCGCCGGCTCCTGCCGCTTCACCGCCGCTCCCGGTCACTATCTGCTCTCCGCCGTGGCCGCGGGATTCGACGCCTCGGTGCCGCAGCAGGTCGAAGTTCTCCGCGAATCCGATTCACCCGTCACGATCTCTCTGGGCATCGCTCAGGTTCGCAGCACGGTGGTCGTGACTGCGTCGGGAACGCCGCAGACCACCGACGAGGTGTCTAAGGCGCTCACTGTTGTAGACAGCTCCACCATCGAGCAGCGCGCCGATAAGACAGTGGCGGAGGCGTTGGCCGACGTTCCCGGCCTGCTCGTGCAGCAGTTGGGCGGTCCGCTCTCTTTCGTCTCGTTCAAGATCCGCGGCTTGCGCGACACCGATACCGCCGTATTGGTGGACGGCATGCGCCTGCGCGATGCCTCCGGCACGCAGGGCGATGCTTCCGGCGTTCTCGAAGATCTACTCATCGCCGATACCGGGCGCATCGAAGTGCTGCGCGGCACCGGCTCATCGTTGTACGGCACTGACGCCACGGGCGGCGTCGTGAACATCGTCACCGGCGAAGGCGGCGGCCACACACGCGGCTCCATCACCGCCGATGGCGGCTCGCTCGGCGCGGCTCGCGGCGCGGCGCATCTCTCCGGCGGTTTCGACCAGGATCGCATACAGTACAGCGTCGGCCTTACGCACTGGAACGTGACCCGGGGCATCGACAACGATAGCCCCGCGCGCAACACCAGCGGCCAGGGCCAAGTGACCTTCCGCCTCTCGTCCATTGCCTTCCTCACCGCCCGCGTCTACGCCGGCGATTCGTTCAGCTTTATCCGTCTCAGCCCCATGCCGGTGGGAAACGTGCCATCGAGCGGCATTATCAACGCCGTTCCGCTCTCGCTCGCCCAGCAGCACTTATACGAATCGGGGACACCGCTTGAGGATCTCAACCCTGGCAATGCCAACTTCATCGCCGATCAGTTCGATCCCGACAGCACGCGCGTGGGCCATTTCTTTACCGGCGCCCTGCGCTTCGTCGTGCGACCCTCCGACCGGTTGAGCTTCACCGCCCAATATCAGAACGTGCGCACCACTCGGGATTATGGCGACGGTCCCGCCGGTCCCGGCTACTTTCAGCCCGCCGGCACGAACCTCTCCGATTACTTCGGCCGCATCCAGACCGCCAACGCCCGCGTGGATTATTCGCCATCGCACTGGCAGCATCTCGACGCCGGTTACGAATTCGAGGACGAAGACTTCCAGAACAGCCTGATTCCGCCGCCATCCACCGCTGCCTTTTACGGCAACGTCAGCCAGCTCAGCCATGCCATTTTCGCCCAGGACCAGCTGCAGTTCGATGGCGGCCGCCTGCAGTTTTCTGCCGGTTACCGAGCTCAGTTCTTCAGTCTCGATACGCCCTTCTTTCAACCCGCGGCGGGCGCGCCCTTCGCCGGCCAGAACTTTGCCGCTCCGCCCACGGCGCAAACCGGAGATCTCTCTGCCGCCTATACCCTGCGCCGCTCCGGCACCAAGTTCCGCGCCCACGCCGGCCGCGGCTACCGGGCTCCTTCACTCTATGAGCGCTTCGGCACCTATTTCGACGGCTTCAATTACACTCTCTACGGGGATCCCAACCTGCACCCCGACCGTTCCAGCTCCGTCGACATCGGCATCGATCAGCGGCTCTGGAATTCCCGCGTCCAGCTCTCCGCCACTTACTTTTACACCCGCCTCAGTCAGCTCATCATCTTCGATACCGGCATCAACCCGCCCTATGGCGGCTATCGCAACGGCGGCGGCGGCATTGCCAGCGGCTTCGAGTTTTCTTCCAGCGTGGCGGCCACCCGCCGCCTGCAATTCAACGCCGCCTACACGTACACCAACTCCCGCCAGGACACCCCGGAGGTGCCGGGCGTCTGGCAAAGCCTCGATATCCCGCATCACCAATATTCGGTCTACGCCACCGAACGCCTCACCGCGCGCGTCACGGCCATCTTCCGGTATTTCGGAACCAGCGATTACGTGAGCTCCATCTGGGGCCTCGGCTACCGCTTCCCGGGTGCGGCCCGCGCCCAGGCGATGTTGAGCTACCGCCGCCCGCTCGGCGAATTCCGCGCCATCCGTTTCTACGGCAAGGTGGATAATCTATCCAATCAGGCCTATTTCCAGGACGGTTTCCGCACTCCCGGCGCGACGTTTACGGTGGGCACGCAGTTCGAGTTTTGACCGATGGACCTTGATGCTTTGAGACGCCGTTTTACCAAGTCCGCATTGTGGGGCAGGTTGGCAACCTGCAAGCCGATTGGCAATCGGCCCGCGCGGCGATTCGCAATCGCCGCGCAGGATGCCATCCTGCCCCACGGCATTGCCGCCTGTGCGCTTCTCTTCTTCGGCGTTGCTCTCTCTGCCGCCGGCCTGCCGCGCCGCATCGTTTCCCTCTCTCCCAACCTTACCGAGATTCTCTACGGCATCGGCGCGTTTCCGCAGGTCGCCGGGGTTACGGATTACTGCACCTATCCTCCCGAAGCCGCCAAGATTCCGAGTGTCGGCGGCTGGGCCAATCCGAGCTTCGAAAAGCTGGTCTCGCTGCGGCCCGATCTGGTCGTCCTGGACGATGCCCAGGCGCCGCTGTTCGAACAGAACTTCCACGATCTTGGCCTGCGCACGCTGATTGCGCGCGATCACAACATCGAGCAGGTCTATGGCGCCATGGAGACACTTGGGCGCGCCACCGGCCACGCCCAGACCGCCGCGCAACTCGCCGCCAGTACCCGCGAAGGCCTCGCCCGCGTTTCACGGCGCACCTCGCCGCTTTCCAAGCCGAGCGTCGTTCTCATCGTAGACCGCACTCCGGGAACGCTGCGCGACCTCTATGCGGTCAGCGGCGGCGGCTATCTCGCCGAACTGGTGGCTATCGCCGGAGGCCGGATTGCCGGTCCGCCGGCCGAGGCCGGATACGGGAAAATGAGTAAAGAGGACCTGCTCGCCATCAACCCGGAGATCATTCTCGATTTCACTCACGGCGCGGTCGGCCGCTTCGCCGCCGATCCGCTCGAAGCCTGGCGGGAGATGCCGGAACTACGCGCCGTCAGCGCCCACCGCGTCTACGCCGTGAATGAGGACTATGTCCCGCATGCTTCCCAGCGCATGGTGCAGACGGCGGAGCTGTTCGCGCGCCTTCTGCATCCGGAGCTGAAATGACCCTGCTGGAGGCGCGGGGAGTTTCCTATGCGTATCCGGGTGTGCCGGATTCGTCCGGCCCCGGAAAGGCGATGGCTGTGCGCGGCGTGAGCCTTGAAGTCGAAGCCGCTTCCATGACCGCCGTCATCGGCGCCAACGGCTCCGGCAAATCTACGCTCATCCGTATGCTGGCCGGCCTGCTCCGCCCCTTTTCGGGGGAAGTCCTGCTGCACGGCAAGCCGCTCGACCACTGGCAGCCTCGCCTCCGCGCGCGCGAAATTGCCTACATGCCGCAGGCCACGGCTACTGCCTTTCCCTTTCCGGTGATGGATATCGTGCTCAGCGGACGCTCACCGCACATCCCGCGCTTCCGCTTCGAGCGGGCCGAGGACTACGCCATCGCTCTCGATGCTCTGGAAGCCGCAGGCGCCGCGCAACTGGCCGGCCGCATCGTAACCGGCCTTTCAGCGGGCGAGCGCCAGATGGTGGTGCTGGCGCGCGCCCTGGCCCAGCAGCCGCGCCTCCTTCTGCTGGACGAGCCTTCGTCCGCGCTCGATCTCAAACATCGCGCCGCCCTCATGCGGACGCTCGCCCGCCTGCGCGAAGCTCGCGGCCTGAGCATTGTCATGATCACCCACGATCTGCAACTGACCGGTTCGCTGTTCGATCGCATCCTTGCCCTGCGCGAAGGCGAGGTCGCCGCGCTGGGCCGCCCGGATGAGGTGCTGCGCAGCGACCTGCTCGCGGAAATCTACGGCGAACCCAACGTCCGCGCCCGCCGGATGGGCGCGCAGACCCTGGTATGGATCGAAGCATGAGCGCGACCAGCGAAGCCGGCACGCTCGTTACCCGGGCCTCCGCCGCGCCCCCGCGCCGCGCCCGGTTGGCCGTTACGCTTGCCATCCTCACCGTTGTCCTGGTCGCATCCTTCTTTGCCGCGCTGTTCATCGGCCGCCAGCGGCTGGATTTGGCCGCCGTCTTCTCTGATCCCTTCGCCCGCGCTCTCTTTTTCCGCCTGCGCCTCCCGCGCGTGCTGATGGGGCTGCTGATCGGCGGTTCGCTTTCGCTGGTCGGCGCCGCCCTGCAAGCGCTCTTCCGCAATCCGCTGGCCGATCCGTTCACGCTCGGCGTTTCCGGCGGCGGCCTTCTGGGCGCCAGCATCGCGCTGGCTCTGGGCTGGAGCGCGCGCCTGCTCGGAACGCCTCTGGTTTTTCTCGCCGCCTTCGCCGGTGCCATGGTGGCGGTCTTCCTGGTGCGCGCCATCGCGCGAACCGGCGCGGTTCTTCTGCCCGGAGCGCTGCTGCTTTCGGGCGTGGTAGTGAACCTGGTCTCCGCCGCCGCCGTGCTCACCATTCAATATCTCGCCGATCCCGATAGCGCTCTCCGCATCCTGCGCTGGATGATCGGGAGCCTCGACGTGGTCGGTCTTGCGCCGGTCGGCCAAATGTTCGTGGTGCTGGCTCCGGCCTG
>Ga0335073_10003537_pt1 | contig 21801 bp, 19 predicted proteins | sample Lox_Sample_22_FD_207093 | JGI IMG/M metagenome (GOLD analysis project Ga0335073, IMG submission 207093) | Soil microbial communities from Loxahatchee National Wildlife Refuge, Florida, United States - Lox_Sample_2.2 | ecosystem: Environmental > Terrestrial > Soil > Wetlands | place: USA...
ACTGCTGCCTCCCGTAGGAGTCTGGGCCGTGTCTCAGTCCCAGTGTGGCCGGTCGCCCTCTCAGGCCGGCTACCCGTCGTCGCCTTGGTAGGCCGTTACCCCACCAACTAGCTGATAGGCCGCGAGTTCATCCCTAGCCGAAAAACTTTCCACCATGGCTGATGTCGGCCATGGTCATATCCGGTATTAATTCCGGTTTCCCGGAGCTATCCCGAAGCTAAGGGCAGATTGCTCACGTGTTACTCACCCGTTCGCCGCTCGAGTACCCCGAAGGGCCTTTCCGCTCGACTTGCATGTGTTAAGCACGCCGCCAGCGTTCGTCCTGAGCCAGGATCAAACTCTCCATTGAATGTCTATATGCAAGCCGCAGGCACGCTCCGAAGACCGGCCGTGCGGGCTGCTGACATGAGAGATGTCTGCACAGCTGGCGAACCAGCCATGAAGACGATCTTGGCATCCGTCGTGCGGGCCTGGTCGTTGCCGACCCGACCCATGACGGGGTTTGTGCATGTGCACTGGCTTTTAGCACGCTGTTGAGTTCTCAAGGAGCGGACGCGCACCATCCAAGACCTCTCGGTCTCATCCGGGGCAACCCTGCTAACTTACCGGTCCTTGCGGACCTTGTCAAACGACTTGCTGAAACTTAGCTTGTTCATCACGCGTTGTTCAAGCATACCCTCACGTTGGCAACCCGATGCCCGGGATGCGTTCGCTGGGAGAGTAGCCACTGCCCTTGGAGACTCCCGCCTGCAGGCAGGTCATGTCTACCGGGGCAAGACGAAAGAGTAGGCAGCAAAGGGGATCTAGTCAAATCGCGAGGTTGGCGTGGCGTGGCGGATCGCTGCCGCGGTGCGGGTCCAGGGTCGGGCAGCCCTGTCTCGTGCCTGATCACAGGCACGCTGTTTACTGCATCGACAGGCCTAAGGCGCGCGCGGCTGCGGGCCGACGCGACGGCCCCGGCCAGGCCCCTCACGCGCCAGCCCATCGCCGGAGGCGGGCCGAGCCTGGACCAGGCCGATGAAAGTAACCCTGGTGCAGTCAGGTGTGACCCTTTGCCGCTTTCACACCGCGTCCCTGCCCCACGGGCAGCCAAGGCCCGCACCACGAGCGCCCAGGGCCTGCTCCACAGCCGTCCGAGGCGTGTCGCGCGACCGCGATGGACCGTGCGCTCCCGTTCTTAACGAATTGAGCACAATTGCGGGCCTTAACGAATTGGGCACGATTATGGCCGACCGGTGGGCATTCCTCCGGGCCCAGGCCCGCCCCTCGGGCCGCATCCGCCCGCCGGGCCGCCGTCAGCCGGTCCGCACCTCGGCTCCCCCGACCGTGCGCTTGCCCCGCCGCAACACCAGGAACCGGCCGTGCAGCAGATCACTGGCCTGGGGCACCGCGTCCTGCTCGGTCACCTTCAGGTTGTTCAGGTAGGCACCGCCCCCAGCGATCGCCCGCCGGGCCTCCGACTTGCTGGGCACGATCCCGGTCGCGGCCATCAGGTCAGCAACGGACGGCAGGGCGTCCCCGGCATCCAGCGTGACCGACGGCACCTCGGCCAGCGCGGCGGCCAGGGTCCTGGAGTCCAGCACCCCCAGCTCCCCCTGGCCGAACAGCGCCTGGCTGGCCGCCACGGCCCTGGTGTACTCCTCAGCTCCGTGCACGAGCGTGGTGAGGTCCTCGGCGAGTATCCGCTGCGCACTGCGCGCCGCGGGCCGCTCGGCGGTCTCCCGCTCCAGTTCCTCGATCTCCTCGCGGCTGCGGAACGTGAAGACCCGCAGCAGGCCAGGCACCTCGGCGTCGGACCGGTTGATCCAGAACTGGTAGAACGCGTACGGGCTCATCAGCTCCGGGCTCAGCCAGACCGCCTCGCCCTCGGTCTTGCCGTACTTGGTGCCGTCCGGTTTCGTGATCAGCGGCGTGGCCAGAGCATGCACCACGTCCCCGGTCACCCGCCTGATCAGGTCGACGCCGGAGACCAGGTTTCCCCACTGATCGCTGCCACCAACCTGCAGCGAGCATCCGTGCCTGCGGTGCAGTTCCAGGAAGTCGTTGGCCTGCAGCACCTGGTAGCTGAACTCGGTGAACGTGATGCCTCCGGACTCCAGCCGCGCCCGGACCACCTCCCGGGAGAGCATCTGATTCACCGGGAAGTGCTTGCCGACGTCGCGCAGGAAGTCGATCGCTGACAGGTTCCCCGTCCAGTCCAGGTTGCTGACCAGCAGCGCAGTCGCGGGGCCCGGCGTGAAGTCCAGGAACTGGCTCACCTCGCCCCGGATCCGCTCGACCCATCCCGCCACGACCTCGGGCGAGTTCAGCGCCCGCTCGGTCGACTTGCCGCTGGGGTCGCCGATCAGCCCGGTGGCCCCGCCGACCAGCCCGATCGGCCGGTGCCCGGCTAGCTGCAGCCGACGCAAGGTCAGCAACTGGACCAGGTTACCGATGTGCAGGCTGGGAGCGGTTGGGTCAAACCCCACGTAAACCGTGACCTGCCCAGTGACCAGCGCCTTGCGCAGGTCCTCCAGGTCGGTGGACACGGCGATCAGGCCGCGCCAGTTCAGGTCGTCGATGATGTCGGTCACTGAGACCTCCGAGGGAAGCTGCGGGCTTCGGGCTGGGAAGGAGCCCGGTGCCCCTTGTGGCGGGGCCGCGTTTTGTCGGCCATGACCGGCATGCTGTGAACATGAGGACTGCGTACCGGTGCCGGGCATACCCCCATCAGGCACAGCAGGCAGTGCTGAACCGCACCTTCGGGTGCGTCCGGGTGGTGTGGAACCGGACCCTCGCCGCACGGCGTGAGCGGTACACCGCCGATCGCAAGGGCACCTCGTATGCGGAAACCGACCGGGCGCTGACGGCGATGAAGAAGGACCGAGGCCTGGCGTTTTTGTGCGATGTGTCCTCGGTGCCGCTGCAGCAGGCGCTGCGCCACCAACACCAGGCGTTCTGCGCCTTCTTCGCCAAGCGCACCCGCTACCCGCGGTACACGTCCCGCAGTTCCCGACGTCAAGCGGTGACTGCCTGCGGAGCTGATGTCAGACACTCCGGGACCTCCCGGATGCAGTCGGCTGCGAAACAGGAACCCCGGCTCGTGAGGGCCGGAATCCCCGTCCTTCAAGACGGGGAGTAGTCAATGCGAAATCGTCCCACTTTCACCGGTCGGAGTGGTAACTGGTTTTGCCCGGGCGCGTCGCGGAGCGTAGGCACGGTAAGCGGAGACCGCTGGGTCGCCGGTGATCCAGAACCGCCAGGCTACGTCCGCCGCGCGGCTGATGCCGACCCGAGGGCCGCTGCTGATGCCAGCGGCAGGAACCGGCTCCGGGCGGGCCCCAGCCCGCAGCGGCGAGCCGGGGGTGGACACGTCGGCGCCGTCCTGCGACCGGTCGATGCCGAGAGCCTCGCAGAGCAGGGCCGGGCCGCGGGCCAGGTCCCGGTCCCGGGGAACCGCCGTCGACCGGCTCCGCCGGGACCGTCGCGCGGCCGCCAGCGGCACGCCGTCCACGACCTGCCCGGCCCGCAGCAGCACCGCGGAGGGGTGGCCCTCCGGCTCGCAGACCAGGTTCACGCAGAAGTGCATGCCGTACGTGAAGTACACGTAGGCATACCCGGGCGGACCGTACATGACCGCGTTGCGCGCGGTCCGGCCGCGGAACGCGTGCGACGCTGGATCGCTCTCCCCCATGTAGGCCTCGACCTCGGTCAGCCTGACCGTGACCAGGCCTTCGGCGGTCTCGTGCGAGAGGAGGCAGCCCAGCAGGTCCGGCGCCACCGCCACCGACGGGCGGTCGAAGAAGTCCCTGGGCAGGAGGTTCAGCTGTGTTGTGCTACGCGGCAAGGCCCACCACCGAGATTCCTATACCTTCAGCCCGCGGCCCAGCCGGCCTGCTCCTCCACGGCCGCCCGCAGCTGGGCCAGCTGCTCGGCGACCCGGGCCGGGGCCGTGCCGCCCGGGCTCTGCCGCGCGGCCAGGGCGCCCGGCACGGTCAGCACCTCGCGGACATCCGGGGTCAGGTATGACGAGACCTTGGCCAGGTCGGCGTCGCTGACGTCGGCCAGCTCGCACTCATGCACCTGGCACCACACCACCAGATGCCCCACGACCTCGTGCGCCTCGCGGAATGGCACCCCACGCCGGACCAGCAGCTCGGCCAGGTCGGTGGCGAGCGCGTAGCCGGCCGCGGCGCCCGCGGCGATCCGCTCGGAATTGAACCGCAGGGTCGAGACCAGCCCGGCCATGGCGGGCAGCACGAGCAGGAGCGTATCCACCGCGTCGAAGACCGGCTCCTTGTCCTCCTGCAGGTCGCGGTCGTAGGCCAGGGGCAGGCCCTTGAGCGTGGTCAGCAGGCCGGCCAGCCCGCCGATCAGCCGACCAGACTTGGCCCGGGCCAGCTCGGCCACGTCCGGGTTCTTCTTCTGCGGCATGATCGACGATCCGGTCGCGTAAGCGTCGTCGATCTCGGCCCAGCCGAACTCGTGCGACGACCACAGCACGACCTCCTCGCCGAGCCGGGACAGATGCACCCCGAGCAGCGCGGCGGCGAAACAGAACTCGGCCGCGAAGTCCCGGTCGCTGACCGCATCTATCGAGTTCCCGAACGCTGAGGCGAACCCGAGCTCGGCGGCTACGGCCGCCGGGTCGAGCGGGAGCGACGACCCGGCCAGCGCGCCGGCGCCGAGCGGGCACACCGCGGCCCGGGCGTCCCAGTCCCGCAGCCGCGCCCAGTCGCGGCCGAACGCCTGGACGTGGGCCAGCAATTGGTGCGCGAGCAGCACCGGCTGGGCGTGCTGCAGGTGCGTCATCCCCGGCGCGGGCGTGGCCAGGTGCCGCTCGGCCTGATCCATCAGCGCGGTCTGCAGCTCGGCCAGCCTGCTCGCGATCAGGCGGGCGTGGTCGCGCAGGTAGAGCCGCAGGTCGGTGGCAATCTGGTCGTTACGGCTGCGGCCGGCCCGCAGCTTGCCCGCCAGCGACCCGGCCCGCTCGAGCAGCCCGCGCTCCAGCGCGGTGTGCACGTCCTCGTCGCTGGCCGACGGGCGGAACCGGCCGGTCCGGCAGGCTTCGGCCAGGTCGTCGAGCGCGGCCAGCATCCGGGCCAGCTCGGCGTCGGAGAGCAGCCCGGCCTGGTGCAGCACGCGGGCGTGGGCTCGGGACGCGAGCAGGTCGTAACCGGAGAGCCGCCAGTCGAACTGGACGCTCACCGACAGCCGGGCCAGTGCCTCGGCCGGGCCGGACTCGAAGCGGCCGCCCCACAGCCGGACCGGCGGCGGGGAATCCTCGTCAGCCACGGCGCTCCTCTCGCCTCTCGCGGTCATGCGGACGGCGTCCGGACAGACATGCTATAGACCGCCAAAGATCATGCATTTAGATCTTGAACGTAACGTGACGCGCGAGCCCAATACGGGCGGCCGGACCGGGTCAGCCGGGGCGACCCGACGGCTGATGGGCGCGCCGGTCGGCCAGCCGCAGCAACGCGCGCGCCAGGTCCTCGCCGCCCGTCGGGTCCCGCGCGATGAGCAGCACCGTGTCGTCGCCGGCCACCGTGCCCAGGATCGACGGCCAGCCCGAGTGGTCGATGACCGAGGCCAGGAACTGCGCGGCCCCGGCCGGCGTCCGCAGCACCACCAGATTCGCGCTCGCCTCGGCCGTGACCAGCAGTTCGGAGGCGACACGGGCCAGCCGGGCCGACGGCTCCACACCGGGTTCGGAAGGGGCATCATCGTCCGCGTCGGCCAGGCCCCCGGGCATCGAGCCCGGGCCGCCCGCCTGGCCCGGCAGCGCGTACACCAGGCCGCCGTCGGCACCGCGGAGCCGCACCGCGCCGAGTTCTTCCAGGTCACGTGAGAGCGTCGCCTGGGTAACCCGCACGCCCCGCTGGCCTAGCCGCTCGGCGAGCTCCTCCTGGGACCTGACCGGCGGGTCGGCGTGGGTCAGGATCGCGGCGATCAGCGCGTGCCGCGCGGTCTTGGTGGCCGGGCTAACGGTGTTCATGGGCGCGCCTCCGGCACGGTATTCATGGGCGCGCCTCCGGCACGGTATTCATGGGCGCGCCTCCGGCACGACGGTCACTACGCGCGCTCCAGCAGCCAGGCCAGCAGCGCCTTCTGGGCGTGCAGCCGGTTCTCGGCCTCATCCCAGACGACGCTGGCGGGCCCGTCGAGCACGGCGCCGCTGATCTCCAGGCCGCGGTGCGCGGGCAGGCAGTGCAGCACTACGCAGCCGGGCGCGGCCAGTGCCAGCTTCGCCTCGTCCAGCTGGTAAGAGCCGTGCGGGCCGTTCCCGCCCAGCACGGCCAGCCGCTCCGCCTCCTGGTCCTCCTGGCCCATCGACGCCCACACGTCGGTGGCCAGCACGTCGGCGCCTTCGCAGGCCGTCTTCGGGTTGGCCAGGACCTCGACGCTGCCGCCGGTCTCCCCCGCGATACGTGCCGCGGCGGCGAGCACCGCCGGGTCCGGCCGGTATTGCTCGGGTGCGCCGATCCGCACGTGCATTCCCGCGGTGGCCCCGCCGAGCAGGTACGAGTGCGTCATGTTGCTGGATCCGTCGCCGAGGAAGGCCAGGATCAGCCCGGCGAGCCGGCCGTGGGCGGCCCGGACCGTCTGCAGGTCGGCCAGCACCTGGCAGGGATGGAACGCGTCGGTGAGCGCGTTGATGACTGGCACCGGGCTGACCGACGCCATGGCGTCGACCCGCTCCTGGCCGAACGTCCGCCACGCGATGGCCGCCACCTGCCGGCCGAGGACGCGGGTGGCGTCTTCCACCGTCTCGCCCCGGCCGAAGTGCGTTCCCTGCGCGTCGATGATCAGTGGCTGGCCGCCGAGGTCGGCGATGCCGACCGCGAACGACACCCGGGTCCGCAGCGACGGCTTGTCGAACAGAACGGCGACCGACCGGGGGCCCTCCAGCGGCCGGCGGGAGAACCGGTCCGCCTTCATCGCGTCGGCCAGGTCGAGCACCTCGGCCTGCTCGGCCGGGGACAGGCCGTCGTCGCGCAGGAAGTGCCTGGGGCGGCGGCTGGCGGCAGGAGCGGGCGGCCCGCCGTCTGGGCTATCCATCAGAACCTCCGCGCGGTGGGGCTGCCGCCCTCTGAGGGCACGACAGCATCATGCCCCCTGGCCGGCCAGCGCGCTGACCGACGACAGGATCGACGGCAGCGCGGCGGTGAACGAGTCGGCCTGGGCTGCGCCCAGGATCAGCGGCGGGGCGAGCCGGACCGCGTCCGGCTGGACCGCGTTGACCAGGAAGCCGGAGCGCCGTGCCGCGGCCTCCACCGCGGCCGCGGCCGGCGCGGTGAGCGATATGGCGCGCCACAGCCCGGTGCCGCGCACCCCGCCGATGAGCGGGTGCCCGATGGCCTCGATGCCGGCCGCCAGCCGGTCCCCGACCTCGGCCGCGTTGGCCAGCAGCCCCTCGCGCTCGATGGTGTCGAGTACGGCCAGCGCGGCCGCACAGGCGATCGGGTTGCCCGCGAAGGTGCTGCCGTGATCGCCCTTGCCCAGCGCCGAGCCGCAGCCGCCGATGCCCACGCAGGCGCCGATCGGCAGGCCGCCGCCGAGTCCCTTGGCCAGCGTGATGACGTCCGGGATGACGCCCTCGCGCTGGTGCGCGAACCACGCGCCGGTGCGGCCCACGCCGCTCTGGATCTCGTCGACCACGAGCAGCGCGCCGGCCTCGTCACAGGCCGCGCGGGCGGCGCGCAGATAGCCGTCGGGGGCGGGGACGACGCCCGCCTCGCCCTGGCACGGCTCGAGGAAGACGGCCGCGCAGTCACTGCCCACCGCGTTGCGCAGGGCGCCTGGGTCGCCGTAGGGCACGAACCGGACATCAAGGCCGAACGGCCCGAACGGTTCCCTGATCGAGCTCTTGCCGGTCAGGCTGAGCGCGCCCATGGTCCGCCCGTGGAAGGAGTTCTCGGCGGCGACGAACACCGGCCGCGCCGCGCCCTGGCGGCGCCGGACCAGCTTGATCGCTGCCTCGTTGGCCTCGGCGCCGGAGTTGGTGAAGAACACCCGGCCCTCGACACCAAGCAGATCGATGATCCGCTCCGCCAGCAGGACCTGCGGCTCGTGCAGGTAGAGATTCGAGACGTGGGCCAGGCGCCCGGCCTGCTCGGTCACGGCCGCGACGATCGCCGGATGCGCGTGACCGAGCGCGCTGACCGCGATGCCGCCGAGCAGGTCCAGATAGGGGTTCCCATCCAGGTCCCAGACCACGCAGCCCTCGCCGCGGGCCAGCGCGACCGGCGGCATGCCGTAGGTCATCATGATCACAGCGGCGTACCGGTCCTGCAGTTCTTCCGTCGCGGTCATCGGTTCCTCCTGGTCACGCTCTCTTCCGGCACGACCATGGTGCCGATCCCGGAGTCGGTGAATATCTCGAGCAGGATGGCGTGCGGCAGCCGCCCGTCGAGCACGTGCGCCCGGGGCACGCCGCCCCGGACCGCGGTCAGGCAGGCTTCCATCTTCGGGATCATCCCGCCGCCCAGCCGGGGCAGCATCGCGGCCAGTTCGGCCGCGTCGAGCTGGCTGATCACCTCGCTGGGCCGGTCGGGGGCGGCCCGGTCCGCGGCCGCGCCCGAGGCCGGCCAGTCGGCGTACAGGCCGGCCACATCGGTCAGCAGGACCAGCTTCGCGGCCCCGAGCTCGACCGCGACCGCGGCCGCCGCGGTGTCGGCGTTCACGTTGAAGATCTCGCCCGCCGAGCCCCGCGCCACGCTCGAGATGACCGGGATCCGGCCGTCGGCGATCAGTGCGCGGACCGCCCCGGGATCGACGGTGTGGATCTTGCCCACCTGGCCGAGGTCCACCGGCGCGCCGTCGACCGTGGCGTACGCGCGGGTCGCGGTCAGCAGGTTCGCGTCTTCCCCTGACATCCCGATGGCGAATGGGCCGTGCCGGTTGATCAGGCCGACCACCTCGCGGTTGACCTGCCCGGTGAGGACCATCCTGACCACGTCCATCGTCTCCGGCGTGGTGACCCGCAGCCCGGCGGCGAACGTGCTCGGGATGCCCAGCTTGTCGAGGTGCTCGCTGATCTGCGGTCCCCCGCCGTGGACCACGACGGGGCGCAGGCCCGCGTACCGCAGGAACACCACGTCCTGCGCGAACGCGGCGCACAGGGCTTCGTCGGTCATGGCGTGCCCGCCGAACTTGATCACGACGGTCTGGCCGTGGAACTGCTCCAGCCAGGGCAGCGCCTCGATTAGGGTGGCCGCCTTGGCCAGCGCACCCATCGCCGCGGCCTGGCCTGCCTCGTGCTGCGTCATCGTGGTCACGTCGAATAAGCCGAGTTCTCGTGCACGTAGGCCTCGGTCAGATCGGTCGTCCTGATCGTGGCCGAGTGCGGCCCCGCCGACAGGTCGATGGTGATGCGGACGTCTCTGGGCTTCAGGTCAACCCGGGACCGGTCCTCGGCCGCGCAGCCGTTGCGGCAGACCCAGACGCCATTGACCGCCACGTCGAGCTGGTCCGGCTCGAACACCGCGGTCGTGGTCCCCACTGCCGACAGAATCCGGCCCCAGTTCGGATCCTCACCGGCGATCGCGCACTTCACCAGGCTGGACCGGGCGACGGCCCGTCCCACGGTGACCGCGTCGCCGTCGCTGGCCGCGCCGGTCACCTCGATGGCGATCGCCTTGCTCGCGCCCTCGGCGTCGGCCTGCATCTGCCGGGCCAGGTCGGCGCAGCCCTCGGTCAGCAGCGCGGCGAACTCTTCTGGGTTCGGGAGCACCCCCGCGGCCCCGCTGGCCAGCAGCAGCACCGTGTCATTGGTGGACATGCAGCCGTCGGTGTCCAGCCGGTCGAACGTGACCGCGGTGGCGTGCCGCAGCGCGCGGTCGAGTTCGATGGCGGGCAGGTCCGCGTCGGTGGTGAGCACCACGAGCATGGTCGCCAGCCCGGGGGCGAGCATGGCCGCTCCCTTGCCCATGCCGCCGATGGTGTAGCCGGTGCCCGGCACCTGGCACATTTTCGGCACGGTGTCGGTGGTCCTGATCGCGTCGGCCGCAGCGGGCCCGCCGTCCACGGACACGGACGCGGCGGCGGTGTCCACGGCCGGGATCAGCTTGTCCATGGGCAGCCGCTCCCCGATCAGGCCGGTGGAGCAGACCGCGATCTCGCTGGCGGACACTGCCAGCACTTTGGCCAGCCGCTCGGCCGTGTGATGGGTGTCGGCGAACCCTTCCGGCCCGGTGCATGCGTTCGCGCCGCCGGAGTTGAGCACCACGGCGCGCACCAGGCCGCCCTTGATGACCTGCTCGGTCCAGAGCACCGGCGCGGCCTTGACCCGGTTAGAGGTGAACACCCCGGCCGCCGCGAACGAGGGGCCGTCGTTGACCACCACGGCGAGGTCCGGCTGCCCGGACTCCTTGATCCCGGCGGTAACGCCCGCCGCGCGGAACCCGGCCGCCGAAGTGACCGTCACTGTGCTGCCTTGCTCAAGGGGAGACTCCGATCGTGGTCAGGCCCGCCGTCTCCGGCAGGCCGAGCATAAGGTTGGCGTTCTGGATGGCCTGCCCGGCGGCGCCCTTGCCGAGGTTGTCGATGGCCGCCACCACCGTCGCCCGGCCGGTCCGGCCGTCCGCCGCGGCCTGCAGGTGCACGCCGTTAGACCCGGCCACCGCCGCCGTGGTCGGCCACCGGCCCTCGGGCAGCAGGCAGACGAACGGCTCGTCGCCGTAGGCGTAGGCCAGCGCCGCGCGAAGCAGCGCGGTGGCCGCGTCGCCGTCCCCGCCGGAGCTGGTGCTCAGCCGGGCCGTGCAGGTGGCGAGGATGCCGCGCGGCATGGGCGCCAGCATCGGGGTGAAGCTGGCCGTGACGCCGCCGGCCCGGCCAGCGTGCGTGGCGGCCTCGCCGAGCGCCTGCTCGATCTCTGGGGTGTGCCGGTGCGTCCCGCCTGCCTGGTACGCCGAGACCGCGCCCATCACCTCGCTGGCGAGCAGTTCGGGCCGGGGCGAGCGCCCGGCGCCCGAGGTACCGGACGCGGCGACGATCACGATGTCGTGGGGCTCGGCCAGGCCGGCCGCCACCAGCGGCGCGAGCGCGACGATGGCCGCGGTGGCATAGCAGCCCGGGACGGCCACGCGCGCCGCAGCCCGGATCTGCTCGCGCGCCCCGGGCAGCTCGGGCAGGCCCGTGACCCAGCGGCCAGCGTGCGGTGTCTGGTAGTGCCTGGCCCAGGCGCTGGCGTCGGCCAGCCGAAAGTCAGGCCCGAGGTCGACGATCCTGATGCCCGGGTCGAGACCGGCGGCCAGCCCGGCGGACTCCCCGGCAGGCAGGGCCAGGAACACCAGGTCGCAGCCGGAGCCGGCGATCGTTTCCGTGGCATCGAACGTCCGGTCCGCGAGCGATGAGACGCCAGCCAGATGGGGATGCACCTCGGCCAGGTGACGGCCCGCGTTGCTCTGCCCGGTTACCACGCCCAGTTCGAGGTCGGGGTGCCCGGCTAGCAGCCGGAGCAGCTCACCCCCGGCATATCCGCTGGCACCTGCCACCGCCACTCGCGCGCCCATGTGACCCCCAGCTCCCTCGGCCCGCTCGCTGGCGCCGACCGCTCTCGCATTATTATTCAGTGTAGTGACTGATTATGCAAACTAAGCAAACCTGGATCGGCTGAATTGGGGGAGTCGGCTTGGGAACCCGGCCCGGCTGCGGGCATGATGATGGTCGCAGAGCGCCCGACTGCGGGCATGATGATGGTCGCCAGAGAGGAGACGGCCATGCGCGTTCGCCGGCCCCCGGCAATGGCCAGCGGGCGGTGGAACGCATTTGCATGCTGCATTACGGTCGCCACGTTGCTGACCTTGGCGGCCGCCTGCGGATCACCGGCCCCGAAGCCCGGCACCGCCGCGAAGCGGTCGGCCACGCCAGCCGGCGCGACGTCGTGCGGGACCACCCGGACGGCGGCTAACGTCCCGGTGCACATCCAGATCGCCCGTGGCCAGGTGTCCTGCTCCACCGCGCTGACGGTCGAGCGTGATTACGCCAAGGCGATCCTTTCCGGAAAGGTCCCCGGAACGGGCGGCGGGGCACCAGTTCGCGTGCAGGGCTGGGTCTGCCAGGGGTTCACCACGCCGGTCGTACTCAAGACCGGGCAGGCGTCGAAGTGCGTTCAGGGAAGCAGCGAGATCCTCGCCATCCTTCCCGCGCCCGCCTGACCACCACCGGCCCCGCTGTCCCAAGGGGTCGCGGAGCACCGTTTGGCCTCCGCCGCGGGCTCACCAGCCACACGAGTGACGCCCAGTTACAGGGCGGTGGCGAGCGGGTGGGGTGGGCGCGGCTGACCGGATCGGGCGCGACGGTGCGGACGCGCGGGGTCCCAGCCGGGTGTTTGAGCCGGGGTCCCAGCCGGGTGTTTGAGCCGGGGTCCCAGCCGGGTGTTTGAGCCGGGGTCCCAGCCGGGTGTTTGAGCCGGGGTCCCAGCCGGGTGTTTGAGGCGGTGTTTCAGCGCAGTTTGAGCTCGCTGGTATCGCTGGACGAGCCGGGCCGGTCGGGCCGGGCCGCCTGCCGCAGCACGGCCTGGGCTTCGCTGACCGCCCTGCGCTCGGTCAGGAACGCGACCGCCATGATGGCACCTGCCAGCAGGCCAGCCGCACCGACGATCATGGCCAGAGCGAGCAACGTGCCGTCCACTATCTGCATGATCTGAGACCCCCGTGGTCCTCCCGTTACCATTCAGTTAACACAGTTAACTGACAAGATCAGCGTAAAGCAACCGAATTTCCGGCCATACGGGGGGGCCTGCGTCTGGCGGGATCCGCCAGCCAGCAGCGCGGGAGCCGGCCGGCCAATGGATAATGCCGCACGGCAGGGACCATCTGTGTCAGTCGTGACCTAACGAACGGAAGCCGCGCATGCCCAGCACGCCCGTAGCGGTCGACCAGGTTGACGTACCCACATCCCGCCTGCGCACCCACGTGCTCACGGCCGGCCCCGCCGACGCGCCGGTCCTCGTGCTGGTGCACGGCAACGTCTCGTCGGCGCGGTTCTTCGCCCCAACCATGAGCGTCCTGGGCGGGCGGTACCGATGCATCGCCCCCGACCTTCGCGGGTTCGGGCTGTCCGAAGCCGCCCCGGTTGACGCGCGCCGCGGCGTCCGGGATTTCGCCGACGACCTGCACGCGCTGCTGACCGAGAGCGCCCTGGTGCCCGACCGGCAGCGGCGGGTTTCCCTGCTCGGCTGGTCGCTCGGCGGTGGGGTCGTGCTGCAGTACGCGATCGACCACCCGGACACGGTGGCCTCGATCGTGCTGGAGAGCCCGATGTCGCCGTACGGCTTCGGCGGCACCCGCGACCTGGCCGGTGCGCCCTGCTGGCCGGACTTCGCCGGCTCGGGCGGCGGCACGGCCAGCCCCGAGATGGTGCGGCGGATCGCCGCGGGCGACCGGGGCAGCGATGACCCCGCCTCGCCGCGCAACGTGATGACCGCGCTCTACGGCCGGCCGCCGTTCCAGCTTGCGGCCGGGCTCGAGGACGAACTGGTCGACGGGATGCTGCAGATGACCATCGGTGACGGCAACTATCCGGGCGACGCGGTCGCCTCGCCGAACTGGCCGGGAACGGCACCCGGCTCCCGCGGCGTGAACAACGCGATCTCGCCCAGGTTTTGCGACCTGTCCGGCTTCGCCGCGATCGCCGACCAGCCCGGCGTGCTGTGGGTCCGCGGTGACAGCGACCAGATCGTGTCCGACAGCTCAGCGGTCGACCTGGGTTACCTCGGGCAGATCGGCGCGGTGCCCGGCTGGCCCGGCGCTGACGTCTACCCGCCGCAGCCCATGGTCGGCCAGATGCGCGCCGTGCTGGACCGCTACCGCAGCGCGGGCGGGCGCTACGAAGAGCGCGTGCTGGCCGGGTGCGGCCACTCGCCGCACCTGGAGCAGCCGGACGAGTTCAACGAGCTGGTCGGCGGATTCCTGGCGTCCTGAGCGCCTAGCGGTCCGGTCAGGAACTTCCGCGCAGCACGGCACCGGTGCGGCGGCCCGCCTCGGCGACCGCCGCGTCCCGCGCCGCGGTCACTTCCTCGGCCGTCAGCGTCCGGTCCGGTGCCCGGAACCGCAGCGTGTACGCCAGCGACTTGCTTCCCTCGCCCGCCTGCTGGCCGGTATAGACGTCGAACAGCCGGACCTCCTCCAGCAGCCCGCCCTCGCCGCCGGCCGTGACCCCGGCCACCAGCGCCGCTTCGACGTCGGCGGCCGGCACGTCCGCGGGAACCACCAGCGCCACGTCCTGGGTGGCCACCGGGTAGCCGGACACCGGCCGGGCCTGGACCGGCCCGCGCGCGACGGCGGCGGTCTCGATCAGGGACAGGTCGAGCTCGGCCGCGCAGGTCCGCTCGGGCAGGCCGAACGCCTGCACCACCCGCGGGTGCAGTTCGCCGGCGTACCCGGCGAGCTGGCCCGATTCCAGGTACAGCGCGGCGCAGCGGCCCGGATGCCAGGGCTCGTGCTGGGCGGCGCGGACCTCAGCCGGCACCTCGCTCACGCGGAGCACGTCGCGGGCCGCCTCGATCGCGTCCTCGAAGGACGCCGCGCGGCCGGGTCCCCACCAGCCGGACTGCTCCCGGTTGCCGGCCAGCACCACAGCGAGGTGCAGTGGCTGGTCGGGCAGCGCGGCCTGCAGCACCACCTGCTCGGCCTCGGTGGGCGCGCGGTCGACCGGCAGGATCGGCGCGACCGGCGGGCCGCCGGGCCGCTGCAGGAACACCAGGCCGGTCTCGAACAGCGCGACGTCGGCGAAGCCGCGGCCGATGTTGCGGTTCAGCACCCGCAGCAGGCCCGGGAGCAGCGTGGTGCGAAGCAGCGGCTCCTCGTCCCGGATCGGGTTGACCAGCCGCGGTGCCCGGCGGCGAGGATCGTCGGCGGGCAGCTGCATCCGGTCGGCGTCCGCCGCCGAGCCGAACGGGTTGCTGATCACCTCGACGTAGCCGGTCCCAGCCAGGGCGCGGCCGACGGCGCGGCGCAGCCGCTGCTGGGTGGTGAGCCCGCGTCCCGCGGTCGCCCGCGGCATCCGCACCGGGATGTTCTCGTATCCCTCGAGCCTGATGACCTCTTCGGCCAGGTCGTTGGGGTCGGTGAGATCGGGCCGCCACGACGGCGGCCGGACCACCAGCGGCTGGGCGCCAGCCGGGTCGGTGCCGTCAGAGATCTCGCAGCCGACCTGGCGCAGCCTGCGCAGCACGGTCGCCATGCCGTAGTCCATCCCGGCCACCTGGTCCGGGTGATTAGGCGCCATCGCCACCGACACCGGCGGCACCTCGACCTGCGCGTGGGTGCAGCCCGGCACCACGGTCCCGCCGGCCAGCGCGGCCAGCAGCGACGCCGCCTTGGCCGACGCGCGCAGCGGCAGCTCCCGGTCCACGCCCCGCTCGAACCTGGCCGAGGCGTCGGAGAACAGCCGGTGCCTGCGGCTCATCCGCGCGGTGCCCGCCGCGTCGAAGTGCGCCGCCTCGATCACCACGTCGCGCGAGTCATCGGTGATCTCGGTGGCCAGGCCGCCCATGGTGCCGGCCATCGAGATCGGGCCCGAGTCGTCGGTGATCAGGATGTCGTCAGGGTCGAGCTCGCGGCTTACGTGGTCGAGGGTCTCCAGCCGCTCACCCAGCCGCGCCCGCCGCACCACGATTGGCCCCTGCAGCCGGTCGCGGTCGAACGCGTGCATCGGCTGGCCCAGCTCGAGCAGCAGGTAGTTGGTGATGTCGACGGCCAGCGACACGGTGCGCACCCCGGCGCGGGCCAGCCGCACCCGCATCTGCAGTGGGACCGGGCGCTTCGCGTCGATGCCGCGGACCTCGCGCAGCACGAACCGGTCGCATGCGGCCGGATCCCCGATGCTGGCCCGGTACACCTCGGCGGACACCTGGTCCACCCCCGCGGGCAGCCCGGTGTCGGCGGGGTCGGTGAACTCCGCCCGGAACGCGATCGCCAGCTCCCGCGCCATCCCGCGGATCGACAGCGCGAACCCCTTGTCCGGGGTGACGTTGACGTCGAACACGTGGTCACGCAGGCCGGCGTAGGACACGAAGTCGGTGCCAATGGAGGGGGCATGGAGAGGGCCGGTGAAGGGGGAATGGCGAGGTGGGTGGGGGGCGGGGGGTGGGGCATCCGGGGCCAGGACCAGGATGCCCGAGTGATCATCGCCGATGGCCAGTTCCGCCGCGGAGCAGATCATGCCCTCGGACAGCCGGCCGTAGGCCTTGCGGGCGCCGATCTCGAAGCCGCCGGGCAGCACCGCGCCCGGCATGGCCAGCGGCACCCGGTCGCCCACGGCGAAGTTCGTGGCGCCGCAGATCACCTGCTGCTCGCCGGAGCCGGTGTTCACCCGGCAGTACCGGATCGGCTTCTTGAACCCGGTGAGCTCCTCGATCTCGGCCACCTGGCCCACGATCACGTTGGTGATCTCCTGCCCGACCGGCTCGACCGACTCGACTTCCAGCCCGGCCGCGGTGAGCCGCCGCGCGACCTCGGCGGGCTCGGTGCCGGGGTCCACGGCCGCGTACTCGAGCAGCCACGAGAGCGGGACCCGCATCACGCCTCCATTCCGAACTCGCGGCTGAACCGCACGTCACCCTCGACCGTGTCCCTGATGTCGGTCACCCCGTGCCGGATCATCAGCGTGCGCTCGATCCCGAGCCCAAACGCGAACCCGCTGTACCGGTCCGGGTCGATCCCGCAGGCCACCAGCACCCGCGGGTTGACCATGCCCGCGCCCGCGATCTCGATCCAGCCCTGGGACCGGCAGACCCGGCACGGGTCGCCGCCCGGCTTGGTGGACGCACCGCGGCACACGTGGCACTCCATGGAGACGTCGGCCGACGGCTCGGTGAACGGGAAGAAGTCCGGCCGCAGCCGGGTCCGCAGCCCCTCGCCGAACATCGCCTCGACGAACGCGGTGATCGCGCCGCGGAGGTCGGCCATGGTCAGGCCCTCGTCCACGGCCAGCCCCTCGATCTGGTGGAACACCGGGCTGTGGGTGGCGTCCAGGGTGTCGGTGCGGTAGCACTTGCCCGGGCTGACCACGTATAGCGGCAGCGGCCTGGTCAGCATGGCCCGGATCTGTACCGGCGAGGTGTGGGTGCGCATCACCACGCCCGACTTGGCCGCCCCCTCAGGCCCGGTCACGAACATCGTGTCGTACTGCTCCCGCGCCGGGTGGTCGGGCGGGAAGTTCAGCGCGTCGAAGTTGTACCACTCGTCCTCGACCTCGGGCCCCTCGGCGACCTCGTAGCCCATGGCCACGAACACGTCGGAGAGCCGCTCGGCCACGGTGGTGACCGGGTGCCTGGCCCCGGCCGGCCGGCGATCCCACGGGAGCGTGACGTCGGCGGCCTCCTCGACCAGCACCCGCTCGTCCCGTTCTGATTCCAATTCGTCCTGACGCGCGGCCAGGGCCGCCCTGACCGTGGCGCGCGCCGCTCCGACGCGCTTGCCCGCCTCGGCCCTGGCGGCCGGCGGCAGCGCCCCGATCTCGGCGTTGGCCAGCGTGATCGGCGCCCGGTCGCCGGCGTGGGCCAGCCTGGCCACCTTCAGCTCATCGAGGCTCGCGGCGCCGGCCACGGCGGCCAGCGCGTCGTCGACCATGTGCTGCACCTCATCTGGCGACAGCACGGCCACCCGTACGGGGTCATAGCTCTTATTAGGTGCAGACATAACCTGGCTGCTCTCTTGCGGTCACCGATATTGACGGAACGGGCACGGATCATCCCCTGGGCAGCAAGCCGAGCCGCCCGCCGCGGGGTTGTCCGCTGCGGGCCCGCCGGTCAGCCGAAGTCGGGCGTGCCGGCGGGCATGGTAAATCGGAACTCCGCCCCGCCGCCGGGCGCCTGGTGCACGGCGATCGTGCCGCCGTGCGCCTCGACCAGGCCCTTCACGATGTACAGGCCAAGGCCCGCACCGCCGCGCCGCTTGACCCGCCAGAACTGGCGGAACACGCGCGGGGCGAGTTCGGGCTCAATGCCCTGCCCCTGGTCGCGGACTGAAACAGCCACGCCAGGAGCGCCGTCGATCCGGGCCGACTCGACCATGGTGGTTACCGTACCAGCCCCATGCCGGACCGCGTTCTCGATGAGGTTGGCCAGGATCTGGAAGATCTTGTCGGCGTCCAGCCAGGTCTCCGGCAGGCCGGGGTCGGCCCTCAGCCGGAACTTGTCCTCCGCCTCCCCGGCGGCCACCCGGCCCGCGATCACCCTTCTGGCCTGGTCCGAGATGTCGACCAGTTCGCGGTGCACCTCGATCCGGCCGGACTCGATCCGGGACACGTCGAGCAGTTCGGTGATCAGGCGGGTGACCCGGTCCGCGTCGGCGTTGACCGTCTCCAGCATGACCCGCTTCTGGTCGTCGGTGAACCGCGGCCACTTGTTCAGCAGCGTGGCCGTGAAGCCCTTGACGCTGGTCAGCGGGGAGCGCAGTTCGTGAGCGACGGTGGAGACCAGGTCGGCGCGGCTGCGCTCGGCGCGAGAGCGTTGCTGGGTGTCCCGCAGCGTGATGGCCAGGCGCCGGACCGCTCCCGACCGGTGCTGCCGCGCGCCGCCGGAGTCCCTGTCCCGCACGTAGCCCATGCTGACCAGGAGTTCGGTGCCGTCCGGCAGGAACAGCGACCGCTCGGGGTGCCTGGTCCGCGTGCACAGCCCGTCGTAGGGCTGCGTCTGCGTCCACCAGCAGCGGTCGTCGGCATCCTGGAGCGGCAGCACCTCCCGCACGTCCCGGCCGAGCACGGAGTCCGCGCTGATGCCGGTCAGCCGCGAGGCGGCCCGGTTGAAGACGGTGACCAGGCCGGCGTGGTCGGCGATGACCAGGCCGTCGGGCAGGTCATCGGCGCAGAAGAGCCCGTCGGCGAGATTCTCGGCCGGCGGAGCCTCGGCCGGACGCGGAGCCTCGGCCGGACGCAGAGCCTCGGCCGGACGCGGAGCCTCGGCCGGACGCGGGACCTCAACCGTACGCGGAACCCCGGCTGGACGCGGGACCTCCACCGAACGCGGGACCTCCACCGAACGCGGGACCTCCACCGAACGCGGGACCTCCACCGAACGCGGAATATCCGCGGAGACGGGTGCACCTTTCACCGCAGCGGGAGCATCGCTCAGTGCCGCGGCCGCACCCCCCGGCGTGGTCCTGTCCACTCGACGCCGCCTCCGACCGGCCGTTCCTGCCAACACCCCGGGATGGCACACCCCGCCGACCCGGGTCCGGGGTACCCGCAGGCCAGCAGCGCCGCGTCGGTGCCCGGCCGCCGCCGGTAACGCCGACTGGGCTAGCCATGACACAACGTGATCAGAACAAACTCTAGCGCGTCCGGAATGCCGGATGCCAAACCGAGATGCCCTAAGTGTGCGAACGATTGCAGGAATCGGGCCCGCTGGCGCGGAAGTCTCCGCCCGCTGCCGCTGTCACCTGCGGCTGGCTCGAGCGGACGCGTACAGGCAGACAGCCGCGGCGGCGGCCAGGTTCAGGCTCTCGGCGCGGCCATAGATCGGCACGGCGACCGCCTGGTCCGCCAGCGCCAGCAGGTCGTCCGGGAGGCCCCAGGCCTCGTTGCCGAACATCCACACGGTCGGGCGCCCGAGCGCCCCGTCCGAGTCAAGCTGATCGAGTTCCCGGCCCGCGCCACCCTCGGCCGCGAGGATCTGCAGCCCGGCCTCGCGCAGCGCCGAGCACGTAGCCTGCAGCGGAGAGCCGACCACTATCGGCAGGTGGAACAGGCTCCCGGCCGAGGCACGCACGCACTTGCTGTTGTACGGGTCGACCGAGGCGTCAGAGAAGATGACCCCATCCGCGCCGGCCGCGTCCGCCGTCCGCAGCACGGTCCCCGCGTTGCCCGGGTCACGCACGTTGGCCAGCAGCGTCACCAGACGTGGCGCCGTGGCGATCAGTCGCGGCAGCGGGACGTCGACGAACCGGCACACGGCCAGCACGCCCTGCGGCGTGACCGTCTGGGCCAGCTCGGCCATGACGTCGCCGCTGACCGCGTGCACCGGCACTTCGAGCCCGCTGGCCTGGGCGATCAGGTCGTCGTAGCGCCCCCAGGCAGCCGCGGTGACCAGCAGTTCGGTGACCACAGCCGGAGAACCGGGGCCGTCCGGCGGGCCAGCGGCCAGCGCCTCCCGCACGGCCTGCGGGCCTTCGGCCAGGAACGAGTGGGTGCGCTGCCGGAATGAGCGCCTGCCGAGCATCCGCGCCGCCTTGACCCGCGGCGAGCGGATGCTGGTGACCTCCCCGCTTACGATCACAATCGTCAGATCCCGTGACGGTCCGCCCCGACATGATCGGGGTAGCTGAACCGTGCATAGCGCGGGCCAGCTACCCAGATCATGAAACGTGGCTTAGTTCGCAGCGCTCAGGCGGCGGCCGTGCCGGTGGCCTGGTCGTTGACGTTCGCCGGCAGAGCCTGCCGGGCCACGTCGACCAGGGCGGAAAACGCGGCCGGGTCGGCGACCGCAAGCTCGGCCAGCATCCGGCGGTCGACGTCCACGCCCGCGATCTTCAGTCCCTGGATGAACCTGTTGTAGGTCATGCCGTCGGCTCGCGCCGCGGCGTTGATGCGCTGGATCCACAGCCGCCGGAACGCTCCCTTGCGGTCCTTGCGGTCGCGGTAGGCATATGCCATCGAGTGGAGCGACTGCTCCTTAGCCTTGCGATACAGGCGGGACCGCTGGCCGCGGTAGCCACTTGCCCGCTCGAGGACGACCCGACGCTTCTTGTGGGCGTTCACCGCCCGCTTCACGCGTGCCATTTCTCCGACTCCCTTAAGCGGGCTGGGTCACTTACCCAGCAGTCTTTTCATCTTCTTGCTGTCTGCGGGCGAGAGCACAACCTCGTTCTTCAGGCGACGGGTCAGCTTGCTCGACTTGTGTTCCAGGTAGTGGGCGCGGTTGGCCCGGCGGCGCATGACCTTGCCGGTACCGGTCAGGCGCAAGCGCTTGCTGGCACCGCTGTGTGTCTTCATCTTTGGCATGTCGCCGTGGTCTCCGTCCCTGGCGCGCCATCGGCCCGCCTGCCTTGGTGTGCCGCCGGCGCGCCTTCCCAGGCGGGCCCGCGGCACGGTTGTTTTTTCGCGTGCCTGGCGGCACTCTGCTTGTGCGTGCCTGGCGGCACGGTGCTTGTGCGTGCCTGGCGGCACGGTGCTTGTGCGTGCCTGGCGGCACGGTGCTTGTGCGTGCCTGCCGGCACGGTGGGCGTTGCTGGTCGCCCGGATCAGGTCCCGGCTGGTGCGTCCCCCGTGCCGTGCTCAGTCGGTCCGGCCGCGGCCACCGGCTGCTGCGCTGGCGCAGTCGGCCGCGGCGCCCGGGGCGAGGGTACCGGCCGGCCCGCGGGGCCAGACGGGCCAGACGCGCGAGCCCGGGGCCGGGATGGCGCCGGAGTCCGCTCGGCCTTGGCGTCGGGCTTCCTCTTGTGCGGGCCGATAACCATGATCATGTTCCGGCCGTCCTGCTTCGGCTGTGCCTCGACGAAGCCAAGTTCTTCGACATCTCCGGCCAGTCGCTGCAGCAACCGGTAGCCGAGGTCGGGCCGGGACTGCTCGCGTCCCCTGAACATGATGGTTACCTTGACCTTGTCCCCCTGCCGCAGGAACCGCTCGACATGGCCCTTCTTGGTGCCGTAGTCGTGCGGGTCGATCTTCGGCCGGAGCTTGATCTCCTTGATGACGGTCTGCGCCTGGTGCTTGCGTGACTCTCGCGCCTTGAGGGCAGACTCGTACTTGAACTTGCCGTAGTCCATGAGCTTGCAGACTGGCGGCCGCGCCGTCGGCGCAACCTCGACCAGGTCCAGGTCTGCCTCCTGGGCCAGCCGGAGCGCATCGTTGATCGCGACTATGCCGACCTGCTCG
>Ga0335073_10003538_pt1 | contig 21801 bp, 20 predicted proteins | sample Lox_Sample_22_FD_207093 | JGI IMG/M metagenome (GOLD analysis project Ga0335073, IMG submission 207093) | Soil microbial communities from Loxahatchee National Wildlife Refuge, Florida, United States - Lox_Sample_2.2 | ecosystem: Environmental > Terrestrial > Soil > Wetlands | place: USA...
TGAGAGACACCCCTAAACTTGCTGCGAATCCTGCGGATGTTGAGTCGCGGGATACCATTCTTCTTGCCGCTCAGGGAGCAACTGCCTGGGGACATGCCGATACTCTAAGAGTTCTATTAGAGTATGCGAATGAAACCAATATTGCGGATAATGCCTTTATGATCCAGGCTATTTCCCAAGCTATCGAATATGACAACGATGAAATCATCAAGCTGGTGCAAGAGATGTATCCAAAACTCACACCAAAAGACAAAGCTGGAGCGACAATCGTGGCGTTGGCGAAAAAGAGCATGCTTTCTAACGAGGACAAAAAGACTATCCAGGTTATTTTGTCGGCCTACTCTGCGTCTGCGTCTTTCACTCCTCACCTTACCCAAGCACTGCGGGAGGCAGTGAAGACGAGAAAAGACAGCCTGGCTATATCCATACTCAAAGCCCCGATTCTCAGCGGCTCTTTGAAGTCGGAAACTGGAATTTTGCATGACGCAATACTCATACCCAAAACCCCTCAAACGTCTTCGCCCTCTGGTGAAGTTGTCCAACTTCTATTGAAAAACGGCACCGATGTGAATGAAGTTGATAACAAAGGCTACACCGCTTTGTACTACGCTTGCACTTACGGGATTTTAGACGGATTTCAGATCCTGGTCAACGCTGGAGCGGATATTCACTCAATGAACGATCTATTACAAGATGATTCTAGGCAACAGAAAGAAGTGGAACATGAGGGCAAGAATATCAACTTGCTGCAAGCCACTTTGGCTTCCCTTCGGGAGCCTACTAGCTACGCTAACGATGATATGATATCAATCATTCTCTTCCTTTTGGATACTGGCCTCCCTTGTCAATTGAATGGGCCGGGTTTCCACACAGCGCTTCAGTCAGCATCCTTAAAAGGCGACCTTAACAGTGTTAAGAAGCTGCTCAAGCACGAAGCAAAATCCTCCTTTACAATTGAAACAACTCGCAATCGCGTTTCACTTTGTAGCTCGGCATTGCAACTAGCAACTATGAATGGCCAGAAACTCGTCGCCGTTTACCTTTTAGAACAGGGTGCGGATCCCAAAACAAAACATAAGGTGCCTGGTCATGGTCAAGACCGAGGGAAAAGCATCACTGCCATTAACGCGGCCATCACTCACTATATATATTATAAGCCGCTTTCTGCCATTAACGCTCCCAGCGCTCATGATACGAATCATCAGCTGTTTTCGGACCCGCGATGGGAGACTTTTCAGGCTGTTCTTGAAGCGGGTGCAGATGAATCTGATTGGCAGCTTGTTCTGCAGAAAGGGGCTGAAATTGGAAACGTGGAAATGGTGGAGTGGCTTCTTGAGAGAGGAATTCAGATCGAGGACTTTCCATTGTGCCAGTCATTGAAAATTATACGATTGCTGGTAGAAAGCGGCGTCAATACAAATACCCCGCCCGGCAGAGCAGCAGAGCTCCAAAGACAAGCGGCAAAGAACAACATGGCTGACACATTGACATACCTCGTGGCTCTAGATGGTCCGCTGTTGTCCGTTGGAAACGTCACTATGAACCTGCTCTCCGCAAATGAAGTAGAGTGGCCGAAACTGCTTGAGACACTCCACGCCCAGTACGGCCATGGCGTCAACGACACGTATGCCTGCACTGACTGCAACTGCGATGAAAATAAAATAAACCTGCTTTTCAAAGCATGCAGATACGGTAGAATTGACCTCGTCAGATTCCTCCTTGAAAACGGCGCTGATCCCGACTGTCCTGGGCTCGCTCAAACGGCATTGACCTGCAGTGTGAGGTCCAGAACCCGTTACGGAGATGAATCCAGGTTAAACATCGCGGCATTGCTTCTTGAGCACGGAGCCAATATCAATGGGATTCAAGCTGCACGAACCGGGCCGATACAGACTCCTCTCCTTTTCGCCATCGCGCATGGCGATCAGAAGATGATAGATTTCTTGATCAACCACGGCGCTGACGTCAATATTGGTGTTATAGCACCACTAAGTCTCGCCCTCTGGGCAGCGCAAACCGAACTTGCAGATCTGCTCGTTCAGAAGGGGGCGGTGACGAGGGCAAACACTTCCATTCATGCAAAGGGCCTGGCCTGGATGCTCCTCCAGTTTATTCCAGGGGAACCTTCTATTTCGTATTTAACGGCGAGGGCGAATGAGTGCTCTGGGTGTCGTCGGCAAAGGTCCGGACATATGGAGAAGCTGGGAGGTTCGGACGAAAGACTAATTAGAACCAAGTAAGACTGCACCTGAGCGAATATGGTTGCTGTGTGCAAGCCTTGGGAAACCTGCTGATCAGAGAACCTTCCTTGCCCTGGTACTTCACAACTATAAAGGGAATAGCAAGTGAATGCTTTGAGCGCTTGAGGAAAAAGATACCGTCGAGGGAGGTAGCAAGACAATCTTCACCTTCATCTGGGACGCTAACCGTGGTCAGCTGTATGAGCGGTAAACGCCGTATGTTAGACTGCGCTCTGCTCCTACGCCGTAGTGCCAAACCGTACTCCGTATGCGTGAGCCTCAGGGCACATTACTGTATGTCAGCCCGGAGATCACATGATACGGAGGTAAACAGCTACGGAGTAGATCAGGCACTCAGGCAAGAGGAATCGCTCTGGAGGTGATGATCACTTTATGGATCTCTTTGTGCGACTTTTCGGCACCTCTCTGCAAGTATAAATAGCTTGCTTCCCTCCTCATGAGCTTAGAGGAAGCAAAAGACCTCAATTCCACTCGTTTTAGGCCCATTGAGCTGCTCTGGCGACTCCCAGAGCCGTAATCACATGCATTTCAAGCTAAGCCTAATTCTGAGACGGCTGGAAACGGGGGTTCACTTGCCATCAGAACATTTACTCTATTAAACAACCTGATGGCAAGTTGACCGCCATTTTTGGCGGTTTGTGTCGCCGTTTTCTGCGGTAAACTTGCCAATTTACACGCCAATCGCAGGCCCTGTCTAATGGCTTCGCCAGGGTGCCCTGCCTGCGGCCTGCCCTTGCTGCGCTGCGCGGTCAAAGCACGTGTCAACGCACACCTGAGAGGCGGCTGGACAACGTCGTGAAAGAACTGCACTGCTGCTCCCGAACCCTCAGTTAATGGGTAGGTTTACGATTCCCAGAAATGAACGACTCCATAACTAATGTAAAGATATATTAGACCAAAGCGTAGTTTATCGACCACTTATTGGAGACAACATCCGTCTTCTAATCCTTCGGCCAGGTTCATTCGACGTGCAAAGGGTCGAATCCGTGACAAGTGTCAGTTACGGGATTGGCATTGGCATACCAAGACTCCAATCGTTCCCTGCCAGGTAAAGCGCTATAATTTAAGTCAGTCCACCTCCACGAATCCGCCATAAAGTACTTACAGAATGCGTAAGGCGTGATACAGTCTGGCATTTTGATCGCAGAGTTTGGGTTGCTGCGCGCCGCCCAGCACTCATCAAATCCATACGCTTCATCAATCCAGGTTACTCATCGAACGTCAGTCCTCTGGAATCGCTATAGCGGCAAGAGCTACTTACTGGTTCTGCTGTGAAGCAAGTGCAAGAATTCATGGAAAAGCGTGGTGCCTATCGGCCGGACCTTATCTATGTAGGTGTTCGGATTTGATTGTGATATATCTTCCTCCGGCGTAACCTTGGAAAGCACCGGAAAGGTAGCCCATCCTAAAGGACAAATTGTAATCCATCTACTCCTTGGCTCCGTGAAGGCATAAGTCACGCCATCATCACATGCAGGATCGTTTGTTGGAAACCATACCCGCGGCGTAGTATGCTCGTCTGTAAGTCGTTAGCAGCAGTCGAATCGATATAGCTAGAGAACCACTAACTGACGAGCTTATATTGACCATTCGGAAGCTGGTTATCGTATTGATCTACTTCGCTTTTCGTCAGATAGCTGTCACTACACGCGATTGTGACAGTCGGAATCGCATTAGTGGCTAGATTCTTGATATCATTGAGATACCCTAAAGTTGACTCATCAGCTGCATAATGCTAAACATGGCCATTCAGAAACTCCTACCAATTAGGTTCGTAAGTCTATTCCTAGCACCCACAGCCTGACTCATTACAAAGTAGGTCTCGAAGGTTCTGCCGACGACATCGTCCTCGTGTGTTGTCCCTATCTGCGTTCTAGCGTTGGTGGTACGAGAATACGCAGCTTCGGCTATATCCACCATCTGACTGAACATGTTTCTTACAGAAGCCTTTTGAACCGTCAAGCAAGTCTCATCGTCGAGGTTGATCCATGCCGGTAGAGGTCTAATTTCACTTGCCACATGAATCATCATGATGGTTAATAAAGAAAATAAACGTAGGGACAACATCTTGGAAGTCGCCCAAAAATCTGAGATGGTCCGGCAAGTCTACATATAGTATTACCATGTCTACCATGTCGCACTAATTACCGAGGTATAGGGTATGAAGGATGGGTAACGATTATTTTTGGGTAATTTGTGATTAATTTCTCCCAAACATGTCTACGACTTTGATAAGCTCTTGCAACTCTCAACTCTGACGTACAATGCGACTCCAACAGACACTGCGACTTTCATAGGCTCTGCGGCTCCCAAAGACTCTGAGACTCCTATAGAGAGGGCCTCCTTCTTCTCCACTCCTTATTCTATTTGTCGCAATACTATTCACAAGGATTCCAGATAACTTCGTACTATGACAGCCATATCCTATATTCCGCTTACCCGCAGTAGTAATCCCACCCACTTCACGTTCCAGGCCATAATCCCACCCAAACCCTTATCTAATTTATCCGAGTCTGTCCAGCCACGGGACCGATTGAAGATACCAAGCGATAAATGAACTCGTTGATTGCTTTGGGATTCATCCGATGAACCCCACCGTACATGGTGACATATGCAGCTCAGCGTCACAGATTCAGCGTGGGAATTCATGCATCTTCCATCGTTGCGGTGGTATCCCTGGCCAACGATCACTGATACGGCGTGGACGTAGTCCATCATGAGGTTGAGGTTTGAATTTCATACCAAACCAATTTCACCGGTAAATCACCAAAAAGAGAGGAATCGTTACGTGAATCGGGATATTCTTTTGACTTAATAGTACACCCCATTCTGTAAGCTACTTAGATCAGAAGCTAATCGTCTTCTAGTGGAAATTACTGTCACTTTGCAATCATTTCGGCTGGTAAACATCCCCTGCTATCGGACATTCTGTGCTTCTCTAGGAGCCGGCAATAGATGTCCGGGATAACACCTTCCGAGGCTCTGAGTATGCTATGAAACTATATTTTGGTCTCCAAGCGGTCACTCAACTCTCGTTTTACTCACACACCTTCAGACTCAAGTCAGTAATATTAAAAATTCCAAAAATGAAGGTCCTTTCCGCCATCCTCGTGCTCGCCGCAGCTGCTTTCGCCAGCGCCCAGTCCCGGTGCCTAACTGTCGCAGCAAAAATCCCGCCTTGCGGTGTTCGTTGCCCCAGTCCCAATCACTCTATCCAACTCTTGCTAAACTGCACCTAAAGGTCTCCTGCTTATCATCCGCAGCATCTGCCGTCGGTTGCGCCCAAACCGACTTCGCCTGCCAATGTAGCAGTTCTCAATCATCTGCCATCCAGGTCGCCGCCTTAAGCTGCATTGTTAACGGCTGTGGCGCCGTAACCGGAAGCCAAGTCTCGTCTTCTGCTCTGGCTGTCTGCTCTTGCCTCGCAACCGCTGGCAGCGGTACCACCTCTGCGCCCAAAACATCGACGACTGGCTCCACGTCTAGCACCAGCTGCAGAACCAGTGTCAACACCAGCACTGCAACTGCAGGAGGACCACCGCCAGCAAAATTACACTCGGGAACTTATACCAACACCAACTCCAGCTCCAGCTCCAACACTGCAACTCTGGGAGGACCATCGCTAGCAGGATCACCGTCAGGAACTTGTACTAACACCAGCTCTGGCACTGCAGCTCCAGGAGGACCATCGCCAGCAGGATCACCGCCAAGAACTTATACCAACACCAGCTCTGGCACTGCAGCTCCGGGAGGACCATCGCCAGCAGGATCACCGCCAAGAACTTATACCAACACCAGCTCCAGCACTGCAACTCCAGGAGGACCATCGCCAGCAGGATCACCGTCGGGAACTTATACTAAAACCAGCTCTAGCACTGCAACTCCAGGAAGAGTATCGCCAGCAGGATCACCATCTGAAACTTATACTAAAACCAGCACCAATACTAGAGCCCCAGGAGGACCATCAATCGGAGGTTCAGCTAGTAGCGGCATTCCGACTTTAACTACCCCTACTACGCTGCCTACTAGCTTTTCAACAGCTGCCTTAAGATCGGCCATTAGCGCAGTTTCGCAAATAAACTCCGCCGCGACACTATACATTAAACATCCAACCAAAGAAAATGCCAAAGCTTTACAGAGTGTCGTCAACACTGCGTCTCAAGGTATGACAATTGCCGGCATAGACATTCATGTGTCTAACAAAACTACAGATACATCAAATCTTCCTCTGGATACCAGGATTTTCGGACTACTGTTTAGTGCCTTGAATACACTGCGTAGTGTAGTGACCGACTTATCGGAGAAAATAACCTCCCAAGTAATAAAAGATTTGGAGGATGCAATCCGGGATGTCGACGACATTGTCCAGGATATCGAGGACGACGACGACGACGATGACGATGATGATGATGATGATAATTCATCCAAGGAGACTAGCAAAATATCTTCGACTACAACGTCTTCCACTAGCAAGTCTTCTTCTACTTCGTCAAGTTCCTCGACCCAGAACGGAATTCAAGTGACCCCTATTGCAGACAAAGCCTTTTCTATCAATACTGCTATCAACCAAGCGCTTGCACAGCAGATCTCAGCAATTGAATGGAATTGTGTGACTCTCGTTTCAGGATCTTCTCTAACAGGACAAGATTGCATTTTTCCAGACTGGTGGTGGTCAACTCCGCCATTGGCATCTACTCCGCTACCTCCAACACCAATATCTACTTCCGCGGCACCACCTCCTCCCACGTCGCCAACTCCTCCTCCAGCATCTCCTACGGCACCATCTTCTCCACCTCTGGAATCAGCTGGAAATGGGCATGGAAACTGCACCATGATTTTGTATGGTAGTGGTTACTATGGTCCACTCAACTCGGCACTACTTCTTCAATGTCTGTCCAACTATGAGTACGTTGACTGGGACGTCGGTGACAATTGTGCTAACGTGAATTGGTATAAATCATCCTATCAAAACACTTACCAAAACGCCACAGAGTGTTGGTTAGCATGTGTGGACTGTATCGCGGAAGGAATCGTTAACGGGGCAAATAACATAGCCTGCAACGACACAGTGGGTTCTGCGACCTGTATAATGGGGTACGACTCAGGACCGGTCATTAATACAGCTACACTTGAATCATCACAGAATACATAGTGGTCAACCACTTGAATCTGCTCCGCCCGGCTATTCGGAATGCCAGATTAATCCTTCCGACTCAGCGAATGCGGATTTGAACATAGACCTCAAATGGTGTATCCTTGGTTACAACTTGACGTCTATTGAGTACGATGGTTTTGGTGGTGGCTGGGCCACATGTGCAGAAGCATTGTGGTCTTGGCAAGTTAATTTGTGGAATGATTTTGATGACTGCGTTAACGGATGTTTGAGCTGCTTCGCACAGGGCATTGATCAAGGGTCAGCACAAGTGGAATGTGTTATTAATGCAGGCGCTGCCACCTGTCAATATGAGTACTCTTTTATTGGGGGGACTGTCTGGGGTTAATCGGATCATGCATGGATTAATCAAGTCAGGTTCAAAATACAACGGTCCAGAACTTCTTCGAGCAAGATAGACGGACGGAAGGAGGGAATGACTGGCAGCGACGGCGTGAGGAGGAGCGGCGCGTCGGAGACGGCGGCAGGAAGATCAGGGAAGAGGGCCGGCGGCGGCGCATTAGCGACGGCGACGGCGACAGTGATGGGTGGTATGTGCTGGTAAGGGGATAGTAAGGGTGGACGACTGGTCGAGGTGTGTGAAAAAGTGGTATGAAATAAAACGCAAGACTGAGGAAAGAGGGAATGGTCGGCAAAGTCCTTATATACTGCGAATGAGAGGTTCTGTCGAAGCGGAAAAACAGTCGGAAGGCGAGTGGGCTAATGAGAGCGAGGGCGGATTGCCTAAGGCGGAGACCGCTGAAATCGGTGGTTCACTTGCCATCAGATTATTTTCTAGGATACTATATACCTACTGGTTGAAAGCTATGAGAATACGCTCATGATGGTGGAAACAAGCTGACATGGGAGTACTACTCGTGTCGCTCGGAAAGCCGCGGTGAGTTTTCTATGAACTGCAGAACGGTGATTACAGTAAATTGACCCATTTGTAAAACCAGCTCTTCGGTGGTGAAAACAGAATACAAACGAGATACACAGAGATCCTATGTAAAATCTTCTAGACGAGTAGATGGACTCGTGAATGGCACGCTAGAGGGTTTGGCTAGAGTCGGAATAGCGTAAGGGGAGAGGAAGTGTGGAGCTGTGGGGTTACGGAAACAATGAACAAGGAATCGAGGTGTTAGATCGAGCAGAGTAGAGTAACCCACGAACGAGTTCATAGGTTCGTCGAGCTATTCGCGTACATCTACAGTGGCAGCTTCGATACAGGCCAGCTCGGGTGTTGACTGTGCTGATGAATGGTACTTTCCATAGTATCTCCCAGAGCGTGCCATCCGCCTCGAGATGACATTGACGTTTTGAAGCTATAAAGATGGATACTATATGGGAATTGGCAGGTGACCAAAGCTAGAGAAGCCACATATGCCGTTCGCGCAGGGGCAAGTTGATGGAGGCGACGTGGGTATCTTTGTACGCCGAGGAAGGATGACAGGGTCGGTTCATTCTCCGCTTATGATCAGATAAGATTCATCCACTACCTTATCCAACGGTCCAACGACGAGCATTCCGTACCTCACGCCATACAACGCCATAGACGAAATGTTTGTCAAATTAGGGTTTGTGCTGGATGCATCGGCGCCAACCAAGCCGTGTCGACTGACGTTGCGCGCCTGAGAAGGTTGCGGAATTTCGTCTTTTCTAAGCATGTCATGTTTCTCTTCTGGGCTTCAAGCCAATGGTGGCCGAGATGAGCGTTGGTGAAATTCTGAAACACGACATGCGACGCCAACAACCACGGCAGCTAATTTCCCCGTCAAACCACTGACTACCGATATCCTTTGATGTGAGATGAAGCTCTGGCCATTTTCCTTTCATCTTACCTCTGCATCCCGCCCCTGGACCTGATGGATCGTAGTCGCCATGTTGTTGTCAACCGTCCCTCTACTCCTCTCATCTCCAAGTAGCATTCAGCAAGCGCGTCAATGACTTCAACAACACCTGGTTCTCTGTGAGAGCCGTCCATTCATTTATCGGTGCTTCCACGTACATACCTTGGCTTTGGTCTCTCTTTGTTCAGTTTCATCTTCTTTCAATCCATTCCTTTGCAACCGGTTTCAAACAGGAGACTCGCCATGGAAAGGCTTCTTGGGCGATCAAAGTCCCATAAACACAACCCCAATCGAAGAGAAAAACTTGCGGAATTCGATCTTGCGCGCTCACCCACTACATCCTTAAATTCCACTTCATGGACGACTGAACGCGTCTCGGCCGCGCGACTAGGCGGCGCAGCAGGACGTTCGGCGAATGTGTCAGACAGCAATATTCGACCAAAGACCGCCGGTGCTGCTGTCTCTCCATCCCCACTGAGGACTGTTGCGAATATCGGTGACCCAATTATCATTATGTCGGATAACATGGAGTATCGCTTTCCGACGCCAACGGCACGAAAAACGACTTTTTCACTCGCCACTCCATCCGCTACAGTGCGTTCGGATCCCGAAGAGATTGGCATCGGCGTGGCATTGGGGAGTCCTTCACAAGCGCATTTCTTTCAAAAGCCAAGCATTGCCCTACCAAGTTCATCACGGGCCCACCAATTTCAGAGTCCCGTTGTCCAGGCTCAATCCGCCACCACAAGTAACGAAATGTTCAGTCCGGCTAAGTCAACGCCGAATGAGCAACGAGAAATGAGACACGACATGAACGAAACCGGTAAACCAAAGCTTAGTAGATGGCGGTCGATCGGAAATTTCTTCGGGAAGAAGCAGCAGCAACAACAGCAGGATGAAAACTACCTACAAGTTTATGATGCAAATGTTGGTAATTCAACCTCATCATCGCCTGTAGTCCGTTCGGCACGCTTCTCTGGAGACCCACCGAAAGACACCATGAAGAAGGCGAAACGATCAGTGAGGAGGAAGAAAGAGGTGCCGGAACTGCAAGTTGGTATTCCAGTACAACTTCCATCGGCAGATATCGGTCCAGCAACTCCTCCTAGAGGTCCATTGCTCAACGTTAACATCCCAGACATCCATATGGAGCGATACAGCGTGATGTTCAGTGGCGTTCTGCCGGCTCGACAGTCTGGGTTGCTGGCTCGTCGGCAGGCAGGCAAGACCGCTAATCTTGAGGTAAAGCGTCTTCAATTCACACAGCGGCTTATGTATCCGCGTACTGACTCGAACCAGCCTCTACAAATTCCCAACGCTCCCGGCCTCCGTCGACGTGCAACTTCACCGAATCCATCTCCATCATACAAGCTCTTCCCACAAGGCGACACGCACACACCCAAAGACCTCGAGCGCTCCGCCTCGGTGCTCAGCCGGCCGCGGCCCCTCCGCCGCGCGAAAACCGCGCCCGGCGGCCTCTCGCCGAAGCCAGAGCTGCTGGAGCCAGCGACGCCGGCGACAGCCGCAGACGCCGAGTACGCGGCGGCAGAGCAGAGCCGGCAAGCGCTGACGCCGACGCCGTCGGAGCCGTCGTCGCCCTCGACGCCCAAAGACGGCGAAGCGGCCGGGCCCCGCGACACATGGCGCTACTCGCTGACGGACGCCGACGAGCCCGCCTGGGAGATGATCACGATCGGCAAGGCGGCCGAGCCGGGCGACCGGGTCAGCGCGTCGGACGTGGCGCGGCCGCTGGCGCGCGCGCCGGGCCCGTCGCGCTTCGCCGCTGCCGCCGCCGCGCCCGACCCCGACGACGACTGGCTCTACCGCGCTGAGGTCCAGGTCGCGCGCAGCCTCAGCGTTACGAAGGCTCGCCGGCACCTGCTGCGCCCGCTGGCCGTCGCCAAGGAGCAGGGCGCTGAGAAGGTCAGCGATAGTAGGGCGCTCACGCCGCTGCTGGTGGAGGCGGCGGCGAGGAAGAGTATGGCGGTGAGAATTGAGGATGCGTAGATGGTTGAATTGGACTCTGGACGGGTTCGGGGTTTGTGGAAGTCCGGCGACTTTTACATTCTTTTTTTTTTTGTCACGCTGGACCGGGTGGAGCGACTGCGCCTGATAGAATTGGGACTGGAGGTCGCATTTGGATTTTGCATATTGATGATTGCTCTGCTGGCCTGGAATCCATTCGTTTTACGCTGCGGTTCAGCGTTTTGCAAGTACAGGCATGAATTCCCTGGAAGGGAGAACGGAGGGAGCCGATGAACTTTTTCAAGCGCTTGTATTACTGCGTACTCGGCGATTGTATATCGCACGAATTGTATAGATCGAGGCCTATTAACGCCCTGCAGACTTACAAAGAGCTATTCTACTAGAACCTTTGCTAAGCATCTAACTGCTTCTGATTCTCAATAGTCTCTGCCGGCGGTCCCACGCTTGCGGAGCTCAAAGTGCTATGATGCAAACCCATGGCACTGGTGTCATACCCGTGTCGTTCCAGGTAAGCACGGAAGCGTTTGTCTTCTTGATCGATGGTATCTTGGCCGATGTGCGGTAAGCAGAAGAATGCTAGCATACCGGAGAACACTGCCATCGAACTCGCAACCCAGAACGGATCTTGACCAGACGCAATGCCAGAAGGTGCATTGTTTTGGATGATCTGCAAAGCATTAGCTAAATCCTCTTTGATGCTGTATTTATGATGTTTGCTTACGGGGAAGAGATAAGTACCAACGAAGGCGCCGACTTTACCCAAAGCGCCTGCTATACCATAGTACTGACCACGAATCGCCGTCGCACTGGTTTTGCTTGCAATCAGGCCAATGTTGTCGCCGGGGCCGACTTCGCCCAGAGCCAGGAAGATGCCATAGACTACCACAAAACCGCCAACTGCCGAAGGTTTGTTCAGGTACGCGTAGCAGCCAGCCATGATGTAGCCTACAATGGCCTGGGATACTACGCCAATGGTAAGGGCATACCGAGGACCGATCCAGTCAGAAAGCCAAGCACCAAAGATACATCCGGGCATGTAAAACAAATTGATCAGCGTATTCCATCCGAATGTGACCCAGAGACGATTGTCATTGCCGAGCAAATTATCCAGGATATAAGAACTGTATATGCCGAATCCGTAGGCGCTGAAGTCGTAAATGAACCAAATCAAACCCACGATCAAAAGTCGAAACCAGTAAAATTTAATCACCAGCCAAACCGGCGTCTTCGCCTTGGCCATGCTCTCCCTCTCGAACGCCTCCGGCTCCCTCAACTTGATACGGAAGTAGAGCAGCGAAAGCGGCGGGATGATGCCGAGACCCAAGCAGATGCGCCAGGCGGCGCGCAGGTGGTCTTCCGTGGCGGCAAGAACCACGATCATGGGCACGAACGCCGCGACCACGAAGCCGAAGTCAATGGCACAGTCGGTAGCCCTAATACGATATTAGAAAGGGAATGTCGAATCTGCGGCTCTGCTAACCCACCAAATGAACCAGCGGTTTCGGATACCGGCCTTGAGCTCTCCGGATGATTCGGCCGCGCCGACGCTTCCCGCTGGATACTCGCCGCCAATCGACAGGCCCAGGAGGAAGCGCCATGCCGCCAGAGCTGCGAATAGGCCGGAAATGCTTCCGTGGTAGCCGTAGGCGCCGGCACACAGTGCGGCGAAGACAAAGAGCATGATAGTGGCGGCTAGGAGTGACCATTTGCGGGAGAAATGGTCAGAGGTGTACTGCGGCATTACATTAGCTTCGCAATTGGGTGCGTAGGAACTCATTGAAGGGATACGAGGTTGAGAGGACGTACACCGAAGGCTAGCGTGCCTAAGACTGTACCAGCGAACGTAATGGCTGAAATATTCCTCTGAGCCGGTGATCCTTTGTACTGCTTAGGATAGATTCGAGCGAGCATAGTGCTGACCGAGCCAATGACCTGTGTCCTTGTCAGGAGGTGTCGAAATGCTGGAGCTTGAACTATAGCTTCTTACACCGTTGAGATAGCCATCTGAAAATAAACCAAATCCACAGGCCAGCACTGGCCATACACGCTCATAGAAGCTCTTGCCGCTATCCGCTACAGGCTCGAATCCAGAGACTTCATCGGGAGTCTCGTCGAAGGTCCTCTTCTCTAAGAAATTGTTGACAAAGCCAGCCATGCCGACCGTGAGTGGGATCGAGGACAAAGTGGAAATGGGCAGAAGAGAAAGTTCGGCACAAGCAGTGTGCGTGATCACTACATGATGTTGGACCGTCGCCTGACATTTATAAAGTAGCTGAACCAGGAAACCAAAGGCAAGACCAAGCAGCTACAGACGCCGTTATCACGGCTGTGGCGCCAGATAGCATCAGCAAATCCCAATGAGAACTCAAGCAGGGAGTGCTAAGCTTTCCTAATGCTGTCAATGAGCGTGCGACAAGAAAATAATCGACTGGGTATATGATGCTGTCAACAGGATGAGCCTGGTAGCATCGTGCACATGCCGAAGATGATGAAGATCATTGGCGGGGTCAACCTTAAATGGCCTTGTACAGAGGTGATCAACCTTCGACGGATCAAACATGATTGGGAAGCCATGTACGGCAACTCTCCTTGAACCGATGTGTAGATGAATGGAGTGGATTAGTGGGATCGAGGAGGCCGGCAAGCTCCTTACGAAGTTGGAATACGTCAGAGTTTGAGTCCGCATGTACGATAGAGGCCGGTCATATGGTCTCAAGGTGCGCAAACGTCAGTAGCCCGGAGCTGTGTAATTGACAGTGTCTCAGGTCTATAAAGGTGCCTCGTTTGGATGTTCAATAGTCGGTATAAAAGGCAGATATCATCGCTTGTAGTCGAAGGCAGATAGCGTCGCTTGCACGATAGTCGAAGGCAGCAAGGAGGCTGAGCCACTGAGTCGCAAATTCAACCTCACCGGAAGACCCAATCGGTCGGCAAGCGCGTCTTGTTCGTTACGACTGTCGCGTGCGTTGGTCGGGGAACTCGGGACGCGCAGAACTTAACACAGCCTTCTCAATCCATTCGATCAAGGGCGATGTGAGCATTTTCTATTGCATGCAGAGACACGCAATCACAAAACTTCGCCGCTGAGCAGTGAATGGCCAAGGACGGCTTGGCAATTGAAGCGAAAAGCCATCGACCGGAACGGGGTTGGTCAGCCGCACGTGGAGAGAACTGCATTTGTCGTCCCGCCTGAGCGGACGGGATGTATTGTCTCCATTCTTTAAAGCCTGCACGGAGAACTCTCATGTCGGTGGTGCCGCACTGCCAGCTTGTTCCCCCCCACACGCCTTGGGTTTTCTAAGCACGTTCCCCGACATATTCCGTGAAGCGCTGAGGTAAGGCGGCATCGTACCATATGCGGCTGCTTCTTTGTTTAACACCATGATATATTGCGTGTAGACGTCTGTGTTCCTGAAAATCTCACGTCGGTAGCTGTGGGAGCCTCGACACCAGGTGCGTGGGCTGCCGTCGACGGGAGTCAGTCGAGGCCTGAATGGGCCCTAGATCTTCGCCACTACGGCGATATCGCAATCCGCCAAGGCACTGGACTGGAGAACAAACTCTCCAATACTTAGGCAGGGAAGGGCGGTGGGACGGTGGGAAATTCCACTCAGGGTTGCTTTACCGACGTGGCTGGCCGGCTCGCTCGCAGCCTGGCGTTCGGGTCAAAGTCCTGTCTTCCAGAGCTGGGGCTGTTTCTACGGTGGGTGAAAGTGCAGGGCCATCGTATTGAGGCTGAGTCCCACCCCAAGTCGCAACCTTCATATCCGTAGCCTTTCGTCGAACGATGTGGCAGCTCAGCTTGCCCAAACTATAATCCATCCTTTCCCGCCGAACCATCTAAATCTCATGATATAGCCCAAGCGCGCTTGTTAACACTCTCGCAACCTTCTCGCCATGGGTGATTTGCAGCTGTCGAGCACAGTCTCGGCCGTGGTGTCAGCCTTTCACTCGGCGGTTGAGAACGTGCAGAACATTCGTAAGAAGTCTAACCGCTTCATCAAGAATGAACGAACCGTCAAGGAGAAGATGTTGCAGGAGACGTTGGAGACTGCCGAGTACCAGATATCGCAGCGCTACTCGCAGCATTTACGGGACGTTGGAGAGCAATTTGCCGCCGGCGACGGTAAGTTGAACGGCTAAAAGCTTTCAGCAGGCAGTAACTGACGGTGTCGCCAATGTAGATGTTGCACGCGACCGATTATTCCGTATCGCCATCCTCATACAATCCGATCTGGTCCGCTGCCTTCAGCTAGCCTTGCAGGTCGACGACGCCCACCTCAACCTCAGCAAATTGCAAGAGGACGCTTTGATGAACAAAAGAGATACTCTAGATGCCTTGGACAGCTTGCGAGATCGTTTGCTTCGACAACTCGGGGGCCAGAGCTCTGACTTGTCGAAGCAAACGATCCTGCGCCGACCTTCATCCGAGTCCGTACAGACGCACATGTCCTCCCATACCATGTCATCCAACAACTCGGGTACATACGGAGGCGGTGTCATGCTAAATGAAGACTACGACCCGAGGCAAGTCCCGAACAGACTTTATTCTGGCCGCCGAACCGTCAGCCGTTACTCTGGGCCTCCCGATTCATCTCGCATTACGGACTTGACTGGTTCGGATTGGCCAGGTGCAACACCACTACATCCAGCCTTACGACAATTGTCCCCGGAAAATAGCTCTAGGGTTGAGGAACCGTCATCGCCTAGCGGTCCGCCTAGAGTTCCAAGTGCAGGTCGAGAAAATGTAATTTCTGTAATGAGCGACTGGTCGGACAAAATTGCGGTTGTCGAAGAACAACCAACCTTTTTCGCCCAAGGATATGCACCACCATCTCCTAATCAGACGGCACCGACTTCTCACCCTTACCATCAGCCACCTTGGACTCAATCGCCACAGTGGAATCAACCGCAGTGGAATCAAGCGCCCTATCCTCAGCAGAACTACGCCAACGTTCCGGCTGCCGCTCCTACTGCTACTTCTCCGCCTGGCCAAACTTATGCTCCGGCTCCGGCTCCGGCTCCGGCGTTAGCTTCGGCACGACGTCCAGTTCCAGTTCCAACTCAAGCACAAGCTCCAGTTCCAACTCAAGCGCAAGCTCCAGTTCCAACTCAAGCGCAAGCTCCAGTTCCAACTCAAGCACAAGCTACGGCTCCGGCTCAAACTCAAGCTCAAACTCAAACTCAAGCTCAAGCTCAAACTCAAACTCAAGCTCAAGCTCAAACTCAAGCCCAAGCTCAAGCCCTAGCTCAAGCTCAAGCTCAAGTTCCAGCTACGGCACCGGCTCTCGCTCCCGCTCCAGCTCCAGCTCCAGCTTTGGGTCTGGGTCTGGCTCCAGCTCCAGCTTTAATGCAAGCAGCCATCAGACCAAATCCACCGACATCACCTGGATCCTCGAATCGTTCCACCGCCTCCTCCTTCTCCTTTCATCAGGAATCTGGCCCCGGCTCTCCAATCAATCCGCATGGTCATATAGTTCCCGACCACAGCTCCGCCATCCTCCAGCGCACCACAAGCCTGCAACAGCCCATGAGCCCTCCACAGCAGTCCCACTCCTACAGCCGCCTCCCGTCGTTCAGCCTGCACCGCAAGAACACGGCGGCGTCGGACGCCAGCCTGACGTCGACGCCACTGATGGGCCGGCCCGACAAGCACAACCACTTCTGGGGGTTCTGCAAGAGCGCGTGGACGATCCGCGAGGACGCGCGGCGCGGCCTGTCGACCTTCGACAAGCCCGACGGCTTCAGCATCTACAAGAAGGTGTGGCTGTGCAAGACGTGCGCGTTCGACGGCGAGGTGTTTGGCGCCAAGAAGCCGTACGCCTTTGATCCGAACGTCCATGTTGCGCGTAACGGCATCCGCTACCACTGGCTGTTCCTCGCCAAGAGCCACGCGAAGAAGAAGGCTATGGAGGATGCGTGCTATGGCTGCATCTTTTGCATTGCTGAGGGACGCAGCACGGGCATCTTCGGCGATGTCGAGTCGCTGATGACGCATATTTTGGATTGGCATGGCAAGGGCATGAGGGGCGATGTTTTGGAGAAGACTAAGTGTATCATCGGGAGGGTGGCTGGGCAGGCAGAGGACTGGGATATCAATATTCCTAACCCTTCAGGGTGAGACTGCTTGATGGATTCGATATGGAAACTCTTGGTACTCTTTCTCTGCGACTTCTGGCGATTTTACCGGGCGAAATTTGGCACTGTTAGACGCGACTTGTTTCTGCAACTTGTCTGCACAATTTCTTTCGGTTTGGTATTTGCATCCTACTATGGATCTCGCGTTCGCGATAGGGTCATAGTGGAGGAAAATGGTTGTTGCAACTGGAAAGATGCCGCTACCGGTAGTTTTATGATACCCAATATTAGTTTCGGATCCGAAAAGGAAGTCAGTCTACAAATTGTGTTGGTATATCCCACAGCTATCAACATTGCTTCTCATGCAAGACTAAACGCCTCCAAAACTCCGCTAGTCCCACGACTGGTTCTCAACGGGGACGCGGAGACAATATCCGCTAAATTAATCTACATTACTGTGCAACAGCTGTTCTGCTTCTTCGCCTGCGTGTAAAACAGTTTGCTCTGCGCGCTCAGCCCGTCGCTCCTTGCCACCAAGCTGTCAATCTTCTCACCTCTTTCCAACACACTCTCAATTGTTTTGTGCAGCACGATCTTTGTCTCATCAAGCTCCTTTTGGATCTTCATGATGCTATCGGCCTGTTGTGGATCCTGGTACTTGGTAATGTACTCCTTGAGCTGCGGGAAGCTGACTTTGACATCGGCGTTGCGCCATGATGCGGGAGGGTGCTTCGACAGGAATTCGTCTACGATTTTCGAGAGGACTTGGTGTGCGACGAGAGCTGGATACTCTTGGTCCGAAATTATCACGCCGCAAACGCCTTCGGTGCGTCCATACGCATGGAATGTGCATGCTGTAGGATGTGCGATTTAGTATGGAATAAGGTAAAGGTTGGAGGTGCGCTACGAACATTGCTCTTCGACGTCTTGTCTTTGCCCAGGCTTTGTACGCTCAGCAACGGTCTTGCTGAAGAGGGTCATGAACTCGGCATAGCTATGAAACGGTAAGATGAAGTCATGCTAGAGAGACTGAAACTACGAACTTGCCACGGGTGAAGCGGGAGAAGGAACTAAGATCAGTCTCGGTACATAGCTCAAAGGCCGGCTTCGTCTCGTTCTTGAGGATCTATGATACAGCTTAGCTTGAGACGTCGAAGCATGCGAGCATTACAGGCTTACTCCGATATAGAAGATCTTCATAGCGACGGCTGGAAAGCGATGATGGTGGGAAAGATGAAGTGTCTCGAAAGTCAGTGGTGAGTAGAAGGCAATAAGTATTAACTACAAGCGTCCAGGCACGAGTATTCTCAGGAATTGTATTTGCTGCATGTGAGAAGAAGAAGCAGCCTGTGCGGTGAAACCTGGGGTGGCTCAGAGCGCTTGTGTAGATCCAGGTGAACCGGGCTGGGATGATTCGACGTGCCGCTGGCAGGCGGTGCAAGTCCGGCTGAACGAAAGCGGCCGGACTGTGACGGGACGAGAAAGTACCACACCATGCAGATTACTGCCATTTTCTACAACATCAACATTGACTCACCTTTTCGCACATTATCGTCCGTGGCGGAGCGGAGGACTTCGACTCGATCTGGTCATATTTTCTTTTTCCGCCCGTATTTGTGATTTATCCAAACGTCGCTTAGGGAAGTAAGCTCGGCCAGAAATTCAACGGGACGACTTCAGATTTTCACTAGACTCTTGTACCCTTCACGATGTCTCCGTCTTTCGAAATTGCGGAATCGAAATGGCTGGAACAAATGGTTGCCATGCGAGCCGCCATTGCAGAGCTCAAGATGCCCTCGGATTCTAATGCTGAGCCATATGGCCAAGATCTCTTCCAGGATGAAGACAATTTTTCTTCTGCTCTTGATGACGACGATATATGGGACTTGGTGAGCGAAGACTTCAGTAACGATGCCATCAATCAAACTCCAGGATCGGATCAGGTTACCACCAATGTCCCGAAAGTTCCAAACGTCTTCGATGAGAAATGGCTGGGGGAACAGTGCAGACGTGTGGCTCGCACCAAATCTGGTCTTGATGCAGCTTCTCTCAAAACCCAGGTTGAGGCTTTACTAGCTTCCGGCAGTGATGAGGCCGAACTACAGGTGACTCTAGTTGAGATCTTTGGGTATGATGAGCTAGATCTAGTATCGGACATAATAAGTCATCGCAAGGAACTCCTGCGTCTTGACCTATCCCCAAACCGTACCCAAAATGGGTTGCTTGATCGGTTGCAGACGAGACAAGAGCGCGAGGAAGCTTTAAGAAGGGCTGATTACGAGCACAAACATAGAGCGCTTGCACCAAGTGTTACTCGAAGCGCCGCACACTATCCTCATGTCTACATGACTTATGATGCTGGCAACACTCTCTCAGCTCATGGTCGCACCTACGCGCTTCCAGTAGGCAGTGAACGTACAGAACATGAAAAGTACGAAGAGTACTCAATTCCAGCGAAGAAAGTCGGAACACTAGGGGCAGGTCAAAAGCTCGTGGAGATCGCAGAAATGGATGGGCTTTGCCAACGCGCTTTCAAGGCGTATAAGACTCTGAATCGCATGCAGAGCTTACTCTACCCCGTAGCTTACAAGACCAGCGAGAATATGCTGATATGCGCTCCCACTGGCGCCGGCAAAACAGACGCGGCCATGCTTACCATCCTCAACGCTATAGCGAACAATGTCACACCCCGTCCGTTTGACGAACCCGATGCAACGGACTTTGTAGTTCGAACAGACAGTTTCAAAGTTGTGTACGTCGCCCCAATGAAGGCTCTCGCTGCAGAAGTTACAGAGAAGCTTGGCAAGAGACTTGCATGGCTGGGAATCAGAGTTCGCGAGTTGACAGGAGATATGCACTTGACGAAGAAAGAGATCATTGAGACGCAGATTATTGTGACTACTCCGGAGAAATGGGATGTTGTAACTCGCAAAAGCACGGGAGATACTGAGCTCGTACAAAAGGTTCGCTTGCTCATCATTGATGAAGTACACATGCTCCATGATGAGCGAGGAGCTGTTTTAGAGTCTCTTGTAGCTCGAACCCAGAGACAAGTCGAAAGCACCCAGTCACTCATTCGGATTGTTGGACTCTCTGCAACTCTACCGAATTATATTGACGTCGCCGATTTCCTCCATGTTAATCTTATGGCCGGTCTTTTCTACTTCGATGCATCATTTCGACCTGTTCCACTGGAGCAGCACTTCATTGGAGTCAAGGGAAAATCCGGTACAAAGCAATCGAAAGAGAATTTGGAAGCTGTGGCTTTTGAGAAAGTTACGGACATGTTGAACCTTGGTCATCAAGTCATGGTATTCGTCCATTCTCGCAAAGAAACGTTGGGAACTGCACGGAAACTCTACGACCAAGCAATGGAACAACAATGTACAGACCTCTTCGATCCGACTATGCACCCAAGGTATACCGTTGCTACTCAAGACATGAAAAGCTCTAAGCAACGAGAGCTCAGGGAGCTTCTTCCCAAAGGCATGGGCATACATCACGCAGGCATGCCGCGGTCGGACCGTAATTTGATGGAGCGGCTCTTCGCAGAGGGAGTCCTCAAGGTCCTGTGCTGTACAGCAACACTAGCCTGGGGTGTTAATCTACCAGCTGCTGCCGTCATCATCAAAGGTACTCAACTGTACAGTGCTGAGGCAGGCAAATTTGTGGATCTCGGAATATTAGATGTTCTTCAGATCTTTGGTCGCGCCGGTAGACCTCAGTTTCAAGACAGCGGTATCGGCTTCATTTGTACGACACAAGACAAGCTTCAACATTACCTATCCGCTGTCACCCAACAACAGCCCATTGAATCCAAATTCTCGAAGCATCTCGTTGATAATCTTAACGCCGAGATTGCTCTTGGAACCGTCACATCGGTAACTGAGGCGGTCCAATGGCTAGGCTACTCCTATCTCTACGTCCGAATGCAACGGAGCCATCTAACGTACGGTATCGACTGGGCTGAGGCGCGAGACGATCCAAAGCTAGTGCAGAGAAGGCGAAAGCTCATCATAGATGCTGCTAGGGTTCTACAGCAATCGCAAATGATCATTTTCAACGAAATTACGGAAGAGCTACGTGCAAAGGACGTTGGCCGTATTGCTAGTCAATACTACGTTCTTCAAACAAGCATAGAAATATTCAACACGATGATGCAACCGTTAGCCACGGAGGCCGACGATTTGAAGATGATCAGTATGAGCGGAGAGTTCGATCAAATTCAGCCTAGAGACACTGAACAAAAGGAATTGATTCGACTCAATGATCCGGATGTTGTCCCTTGTGCTGTTGGAAAAGATATAGGGACTCCTCACGCCAAGACGAACATCTTGCTGCAAGCGTATATCTCCAGAGCAAGACTCGAGGATTTCACTCTGTTCTCTGATTCCGCATACATTGCGCAAAATGCAGCTAGAATTTGTAGAGCATTATTCATGATGGCTCTCAACCGCAGATGGGGATATCAGTG
>Ga0335073_10003539_pt1 | contig 21797 bp, 24 predicted proteins | sample Lox_Sample_22_FD_207093 | JGI IMG/M metagenome (GOLD analysis project Ga0335073, IMG submission 207093) | Soil microbial communities from Loxahatchee National Wildlife Refuge, Florida, United States - Lox_Sample_2.2 | ecosystem: Environmental > Terrestrial > Soil > Wetlands | place: USA...
GCTCTCGTTCATCTGTTCGAATAACATCGGCGTATGACCCTCAGTCTGCTGAAGATCAAGGTCTTCCTCGTGAAGGTGCCGCTCGTAACCGTCCTGCTGTTCGGGAAGAAGCGGCCCTCGGCCCTGGCGGCGGAGGTTCCGCCGATGCCCAGCTGGCTATGTCAGTACCGGCGGCCCGGGTCAGCTGAGGCAGCTGACGCGCGACCCGGCAGCGAAACCCCCGAAGCCGGTACTCCCGGACACAGCCCGGGCGCCCAATCCCGCGCTGCCGGATCGGGCGCAGCCCTCGAAGACCGCCCCGCCAAACCCCGCGGAGGGCCCGCAGTTCCGCGCCGCCGGATCCGGCGGCGCCTGCGCAGGATCCGGCGGCGGCCTCAAAAGTCCCCCCGCCGAACCAGGCATTCCCCTAGACGTCGCCCAGTTGAACCGGGCAGCTGAATGAGCCGCCGGTACCCACATACCCGACACCTGCCAGCCAGCCAGGTCCAATCAGACGGGGACGAGGTGCGCCAGACTGGCGCACCTCGCGCATCTTCCGCCCGAAAGGCGTGCCGGTACGCGACAGACCTGGGAACGGCCAGGCCGGCACGTCACCGGAGCGCCCTGCCGCGGCCAGTGCGAAGTACCCAGCTGCAGGCAGAGCCGCCCAGACACGGTGGGCCAGCTTGATACAAGAGCGAAGCGGAGGCCCGGTATCATCAACGACCCTCGGCAAGATCGCCACCGGGATCGCCGGAACGACAGGGACCGGCAGCCTCGGAGTCTCTATCTTCGCGGTGTTCCGGATGACGTCGGCACATGGTGTACCGGGCGGGGTCTGGGCTGCGCTGGTCGCTCTCGCTGCGGCAACCGCGGTGGTCAGCTCCCTCGGGCTGGTCTTGGAGTACAACCTCAAGAAGCTTGAAGTCGAGGCCCAGAGCAAGAAGGCCGAACGAGACCAGGAACTGAAGAAGGCCCGGCTGGAGATACATAAAACCGTCCTGGAGAAAGCTGCACGCGAGCCGGGCAGCGCGGCGAGTTACCGCGAGCTGATCATCGCCGATGCCCTGTACGTAGCGGTGGAACAGAACGGTGCTCAGCCTGTTGACCCGACGCACGTGAGCGGTATCCGGACAACCGCCGTAATGGCATCACTCTCGTCGCCGCCGCGCGAGACCGCCGGGCCAGAGCACTGGCAGCCTGCCTCGGATCCCAGATCTCGGCAGCGATGCGGCCCTGGGCCGCCACCTTGACTAGTTCGGGCGTGGCGGCCCTTGTGATCGTCGCGATGCTGGTGTCAACGGCCAGGCCGCTGCGGTGGCGGCCTGGCCGACACAACGCAGACCAGGGTCTCACGCCGCAGCTGGCCCTCCAGACTTGGAATCAGCCCACTCCCGGCCTTTGTCGGTCAGCCACCGCCGGTCTCCTTCGCGGGCGAGGTAGCCAGCCCGGACCCAAAATCCCATCGCGCGCGGATCCAAGCCGTGCTTTCTGAACGCAGCCGAGGCCTGGGCGCGGGTCAGGCCCTGCTGGGGTGGGACGTCGAACTCATGCAGCGTGGCGGCCTGCCGGGCAATCAGATCGTTGCCCGCTGAAGGACCTGGATTTGCCGACGGGGCAGTGGGTTCTGGCCGGTTGGTGACCCAGCGGAGCAGCCGGAAGATCCTGTCAACGGTCTCGGTGGTGCCCAGCACGATTGTGGCGAACAAGATGAGCCCCACGATCAGCGGGATTGCCGCGTCGGCGATCGCCAGGCCCTCGGCCGCTACGGGGTGCAGGACACTCTCGGTGATCTCTGCGCCGATGACTGCCAGGCCAGTGCCGAGCTTCACCCAGCCGGGAGTTCGCGGCTCCGGGGACATGGGATTAGCCGTTCCAGCCGGACGGGCAGGGACAATGCCCAGTTCCACGGCTGGTTTTGGTGGTATGCCGGGCGGCAGACCTCTGCGATCGATACAGTACGGCATCGCGGCCGGCCTTGAACTCAAGCCGATCGCGGCGCCTAATGAAGTGCAGGGAGGTCACCAAGCCTCCTCAATTCCCGCTGGGGAAGGCCGCCCTTCCTGACGCCGGAGTTCGGTCTGTTGGCGCAGACCGCGGACCTCAGGACAGGTCGGCCTTCCCCCGCCTCGCTATGGATCTGCGCCCGCACTCAACGCGGTGATCCCTTCCGGGACCAATCCCCCCGCTTCGGGGACGTTGCGGGCTCCGTCCTGCCGGGCGGGCGTCGAGTTGCACCTGCAGCCACTGGGGTGCAGATGAGTGCCCGGCTCGCCCCTTGTTGACCCTTTTACCCTTATGCCTTACTTCATTATGCCTTAGTTCACCCCGCCGACCGCCTTGAGTCCCAGTGGCCTGCCTCTAGAGGTCCATATGCCCCATGGCTGTAGGATACCCCCCGGCAGGCCAGGTAGCATGTCGCTACCCGGCGGTACGATATATATAAGGGCGAGGGCTCCATCGGGTGCACCTAGCGCTGTACAGCCCGGCTGGAGCCAGGGCTTTCACCTCGGAGGGAGGGAGAGTCCCGACCTTGCCCCCCGCAACGGGAGATGATCAAAGACATGACGAACCCAGAAGGCCTAGGGCCCGCCGTTCAGCGGGCCATCCTCATTGAGGACCTCAAGCGATTGCGGACCGCCGCGGACTTGACCCAGGCGGAAGTCGCCGAGGACCGGGACTGGAGTATCTCGAAGTTCACCCGGATGGAGAACGGGACGACACCCATAGGCAAAAGCGATCTCGAAGGTCTCCTGCGCCTGTATGGGGTGACCGACCCCGAACGGACCCGAGAGATGCTCGCACTCGCCGCAGGCGCCCAGGAGAAAGGCTGGTGGGAGGAGTACTATTCCGGCCCGGACAAGGCCTATGAGGCCTACCTCGGCTATGAGGATGGCGCATCCTCGATCCGCTCGTTCCAGGGCCAGGTGATCCCCGGCCTTCTACAGACCGAGGCATACGCCCGGAAGCTCGAAGAGATCTTCAACCTGCCGCCGGAGCTGATCGAACGATCGGTAAGACTACGGCTGGAACGACAGAAGAGGATGGCCGTTAAAGCCCCCGAGCAGCATTACATCGTCGACGAGGTAGTGTTCCGTCGGCCCGTTGGCAACGTCATGCCCGACCAGCTGCGCCACCTCCAGCTCGTAGCGAGGAAACCAGCTGTCAGCTTTCGCATCCTTCCCTTGCGGGCGGGCCTGCACTTCGGCCTCCGCGGCGCTTTCGTCTTGCTCGGCTTCGGCAAGCTGATGCCAGACGTGCTCTACCTCGAAGGCGTGCGAAGGGGAGACCTGCTGGTCGCCGAGCGCGGGACCATCGGGGTGGGCGCAGGTGACATCCTCCACCCCTTCGACGAGATCGCCACCTACGAGGACGGCTACAAGGAACTGCTGAAGATGGCCCTCGAGCCCGACGAGTCGATGGACCTCATCTCAGACGCCATCCGCGACCTAGAGGGCCAAGAATAGGCCTTTACCTTGGGGGTGCCCGCCAGGCAACTGCTGCCAAAGATCCTGGAGGGTCCTGTCCCGCCACGGGACAGGACCCTCCAGGTATGCAGACAACCGTCACTAACTGACAAGCAGTAGGCAGCGGGCGGCGATCGGCTTACACTCCAAGCTGAAAGGATCCTCCATATACATCAAGATTGGCCCGGTCTCATGAGCACACTGGTACCGCCAGATGCTTCTGGAACCCTCTCTGGCCGCCACGCGCTTTTCCGGAGGATCGCAAGGCAAGGGGGAAAGTCCGCGCGCGCCCTCGTCAGCAGAGCGGCCATCCTGCACGCTCCTTCCTGGACCCCCGGGAAAAAAACCACGACGGCACCAGGTCGGCCTAACGCTCTCACCTGGCGGAAAAGCACCAGATCTGGCGGCAACGGCAACGAGTGCGTCGAGGTAGCCTGCGACGGGCAGCACGTGCTGGTGCGAGACTCCAAGAACAGGACCGGCGGGACACTAACATGCTTGCCCCGGGACTGGGGCGCCTTCCTCGACAAGCTCAAGGCCGGGGACATCTAACCATCTAGCGCCCCGAGATGCCGTCACGCCAGGTAGACAGCGACGGTGTAGGCGGCGTTGCGGTCCAGGCTGTCGCGGGAGTGGTCGTACCGGCGGGTGGTGCGGGGGTCTTTGTGGCCGGCGTAGTCCTGGACGTCGCGCAGGGAGGCGCCGGCGTCCAGGGCGAAGGTGATCGCCGAATGGCGCAGCGAGTGCGGCGACAGTTGCTCCCACGCGCCGACCCCGGCCCGCCGGGTATCCAGCCCGTCGAGAATCGAACGATTCCCGACATGATCAACTTCTGCCCGCCGGGCACCCCGATCACGGCCCGGAAGGCGTCGAAAAACGTGTTGCAAAGCCGGCGTGTCGATCAATCCCGTGGGCGCCGTTTCTCCTACAGTTCCTCGGTGTGACCGCGCTCGACTCCGATATCTCCAACGGCAGCCTCCTGGCCCCCGAGCCGGCCGTGCGGACCGGCGCCCTGATCGGCTACGCCCGGGTCAGCACCTCCGGCCAGCTGCTGGACCGCCAGCAGCACGCCCTGGCCGAGGCCGGCTGCCTCCGCGTCTTCGCCGACAAGCTGTCCGGCAAGGACGCCGACCGGCCCGAGCTGGGCGCCTGCCTGGACTACCTGCGGCCCGGCGACACCCTGGTCGTGCCCAGCCTGGACCGGCTGTCCCGGTCCCTTGCCGACCTGATCCAGATCGTCACCACGCTGCGGCGGCGCGGCGTCGGCTTCAAGAGCCTGCACGAGGCGCTGGATACCACCACCCCCGGCGGCCGCCTGGTCTTCCACGTCTTCGCCGCGCTGGCCGAGTTCATCCGCGAGCTGATCGTCGAGGGCACCCGCGAGGGACTGGACGCCGCCCGCGCCCGCGGCGTGCGCCTCGGCCGGCCCCCGGCCATGACCGCCGAGCAGATCCGGCACGCCCGCGACCTGCTGACCCGGCCGGACAACACGGTTTCCTCCATCGCCCGGCTGCTCGGCGTCAGCCGCGCCACCATCTACAAGTACGTCCCCGAACTCCCCGCCCGGGCCCAGCCAGCCCCAGGCCCTCTGCGGGCAGAAGTAATACAGCAGCCGTGACGGTGCATGCCGCCGCTGCGGGAGCTGCCAGGATGGGTAACGACTCCGCACCGATCACAGGAGGCAACGGGATGACCGCCCAGCCAGCCGCACCCGGCCCGGACACCGGATCGTATGAGGTCATCCACCTGGGCGGCCAGGCCGCGGTCGTGGTGCCGCTGGCCGAGTTCCTGCGCCTGCGGGCCCTAGAGCAGGCCGCCTCCCCGCAGGGACTCGAGGACGCCGAGGACACCGCCGCTGTGCTGGAATGGAAGGCCCGGGACGCCGCCGGCCAGACCACGTTCGTGCCCGCCGAGGAGGCACGGCGCCGGCTGGACCTGCCCCGGTGAGCCTGCGGATCGATTACGACGAACGAGCGATCAGCCAGGCGGCCGCGTTCCTCGATGACCTGGACGGCATCCGCGAAGTCCTGGACGCGATCGACCGGCTGGCCGACGATCCCCGCCCGGCCGGGTCGTTCCCCTACGGGTCACCCGACCTCCGGCGGCTGCGGGTCGGCCGGTACCGGGTGCTGTATGAGATCACCGAAGACGTGGTGGCGATCCGGCACATCGCCCGCGGCATCGCCAGAAGCTGACCGACGTACAACCGGGACCCGCCGTCATTCCCTTCGGCGCTGGCTGAGCCCGAAGCTACCGTCCGCGCAACACGATCACCGGCGGCCCCCGCCCGAGCAGGTGCTGCTCGGCAATCGTCGTAAAGCCGTTGCAATTCCGGCGTGTCGGGCAACCGGACCAGGACCGTTCCTTCTACAGTCCCGGGTGTGACCGAGCCCGCCGCCATCGGCCCGCATGACGCGTCCCCGCATGCCGGCCAGGTCGTCCGCCGCGTGCTGCTCCGCCGGAACATCGTCATCGATGCGGAGACCGCGCGGCTCGTCGCCGCTGCCGTCCAGGCCGCGCTCGAGGCGGGCACGCCGTCCCGGCCGCCGCGCCTGGGCCGGCGCGTTGCCGCGGCCGACTGCGAGCCGCTGTTCTGATAGCGGCTCCCCTGGGCCGGGACAGAACACCCTTGGTGGCTACTCCATATTGGCGATTATGGAGTAGCCTCGCGGTCATGGCCGCCGAGCTCGAGTTCCCTGCTGCCTCGGACACCGGCGAGGACCGCGCCGGCCAGTTCGTGGCGGCGTGGCTGGCCACCAAGCGCAGCCCGCACACCCGGGCCGCCTACCTCCGGGACCTGGCTCAGTGGGCCGCCTGGCTGGGCGGGCACGGCGTGGCCCTGCTGGAAGCGGACGAGACCGCCGCGGCGATGTGGGCCCGGCACCTGGAAGCCGCCGGGGTGAAGGACAGCACCGGGGCCCGCAAGCTGACCGCGGTGTCCTCGTTCTACGCCTGGTGCGCGCGCCGCGGCGAGGTCCGCGCGAATCCGGTGGCCGGGCTGGCCCGCCCGGCCGTCGACTACGACACCTCGGCGACCCCGGGCCTGACCCGGGACCAGGCCGCCGCGCTGCTGGCGGCCGCCGACGCCGACCCCGGCCGACAGGCCGCCCGGACCGCCGCGCTGGTGGCCGCGCTGCTGTTCACCGGGGCGCGCGTGTCCGAGCTGCTCGGCGCGGACATCGAGGACCTGGGCACCGACCGCGGCCACCGGGTGCTGAGGGTGCGGCGCAAGGGCGGCAAGTTCCAGTCCCTGGCCCTGCCCGCCCCGGCCGCGGAGCGGATCGAGGCCTACCTGGCCGGACGGGATGACGTGACCGCCCTGCCGGCCATCCTGGGCGCCGCGCCGACCGCGGCCCGGCGGCGGGTGCTGTTCGCCACCGGAACCGGGGCGCGGATGTACCGGGCCGAGGTCCGCGCCCTGCTGCGCCGCCTCGGCCGCGCCGCCGACCTCCCTGATGAGCTCGCAGGGAGCCTGTCCCCCCACTCCATGCGGCACGCCTTCGCCACCCTCAACCTGGACGCTGGGGCCAGCCTGCGCGACCTGCAGGACGCCATGGGGCACGCCTCCCCGCGGACCACCCGGCGCTACGACCGCAGCCGCGGCAACCTGGACCGCTCCCCCGGTTACCTGCTCGCCGGGTACATCAGCCGCGGCGCCGCGTGAGGGACCCGCATCTGATCGTGGGTGCGATGGTCGGCGCGGTCACCGGTCTACCGGGTCCTGGTCGTGCCCGAGGCCGACCAACTCCTCGAGAACGACGCGCGGCCCGCTGGCCTGGCACTTTAACGAATCAGTCGAGACCGGAGACCTTTGCCATCGAAGCGGCGGACCCCAGATCCGCCGTAGAGACAGCGGAAGGCTCCACGATGGACCACAACAACCTGGAGGGCGCCGGCGGCACGGCTGGACCGAACCGCCCGGATCCGGGAAAGGCCATCCTCGCCGTCAACGGGGTGATCGCGGCGGTCGGCGGCACGTACGCCAGCACGCATTCGCTCCCCGCCACGGTGGTAGCCGGCTGTGCCGGACTGGCGTGCGCCGCGCTGCTCGCGTGGAAGAAGTGAGCCATGTCCCGCCGCCCGCAGGCGCCGTCGGCCTGGTCCCGGAGGCCCAGGCCGGGCACCGGCCCCGTGCCATGCGGCCAGGCCCTGACCCACGGCGGCCGCGGCCTATGCCGTCAGTGGCCAGAGCATGGCCACCTACCGGCCACCTCGACCCCGGCGAACACGATCGAGCCCGGGCACTTGACCCCCACGGAAAATCACGGAGATGGTATTCACGCATCGCCGCCGCCGCAGACCTATCCATCAAGAGAGCCCAGGTCGGCCCGATGCGAGGGGGTGGGTGTGAAACGGGTAAGCAAGCGCAAGGCCGTGACTGCGCCCCCGATGACGCTTGAGCAGTTCGAGGAGTTCTACCGCGCTCAGTACCTGCGGCTGGTCAAGTTCTTGGTGCTTTTGGACGCGACGGTGCAGGAAGCAGAAGACGCGGTCCAGAAGGCCATGCTGGACTTCTGGACGCGCTGCCGGGCTGGGAAGATCCCGAGGTACCCAGTCCCCTACGTGCAGCGGGCGGCGGTCCGCTTCTTCATCAAGGAGCGCCAGCGGGAGCGGGAGCGCCTGCCGCGCGAACTCCGGGGCGGGCACCTGGTCATCGAGGAGCATCTTGATGACGGGCTGGAGGAGCTAGAAGACAATCAATATATCGAACTTTTGCTCGAATGTTTGACTCCCATGCAGCGGAGCGTGATCAAGCTAGTCATGGACGGGCTATCCACCCACGAGATCGCCGTAGAGCTCGGCAAGAACGACGTGAACATCCGGCAGCACCTGAAGAACGGCAGAGATCGCCTCAAGCAGCACCCTGAGATAGCGCCGCTTGCCGCGAAGCTACTTCAGGACCTGGAGGCGGCCGAGGAAGAAGCGAGATCGACGGTCACCGCGCCGGAGCCAAGGAAGGAGGAGATCCAGTGAACGACCACGACAAGCCCCAGAACGACCCGGCACAGCCGGATGAGCGAGCGCGCGAACTGATCGAGCAGCTGAACCTCCTGGAGGCCGTCGACCAGCGCATCACTCCTGAACACGTCGCCCAGCGATTCCACGACCTACTCAGAAGCGCCGCCCCGCCAGCGCCAGGAGATGACGTAGGCGAGCACCGCAAGGTCCCCGACAAGACAGGGTCCCGCCGACGGCACGATCAGCACGCTCACGGCACGAAGGCGGCGCGCCCGGCAGGAGACCCTCGCTCCGCAGCGGACAGGCAGAGACGGCCGGTCTCCCTCTCCCTCTCCCGGTTCCTGCTCGCCCTCGTCGGCGCCGAGCCCGAGATCCTGGATAGGGTTCCAACCGAACGGGTCAAGTTCGAGAGCCTGGGCTGGGTGATTCTTATCACCAGCGGCATCGCCGTAGTCTCGATGTGGTTCGCCCTCGCGAGCGCGGTGGGGATCAACGGGATTCTCGCGATTCCTATCGCCCTGCTCTGGGGACTTGTGATCATGGGCATCGACAGGTGGCTTATCGTCTCGATGCCGATCGGCAGCACCCGGCGCAAGTTCGCCGCCGCGGCACCGCGGCTCGTGCTCGCCATTCTCCTTGGCACTCTGATTTCGACGCCCCTCGTGCTACGGATCTTCCAGAAGGAGATCAACGCCCAGGTCGCGGTCATCCAGCAGCAACAGCTCAGCGAGTTCCTCACTGGCCAGCAGCAGAGCCAGCTCGGCCGCCAGTTCGAGCTGCTGAGAGATCAGGTCTCCAGCCTGGATAAGGTCATCGACTCCCGGGGCCAGGTTCCGCTTGACCCCACTGCCGACCCAGAGATCGTGGCGCTGAACAAGCAGCTCTCCGCGGAGACCTCGCTTAAGGCGGCGTACTACAGGGAGTGGCAGTGCCAACTGTACGGCGGCCCAGGCTGCCCGGCGGAAGGCCAGGGGCCTCTCGCCGAGTCCGCCCGGAATTCCTACGAGCAGGCCACAGCCGAGGTCAGCCTGCTTATCTATGAGATCAAGACCCGCGAGTCGGAGCTGGCCGCAGCTAGCGCAGCGAAACGCCTCCAGCAGGCACAGGAGGAACTCCCCGTCACAAGGGCGGATCTCAGCGCCGCGCAGGAACAGCTGAATGTGCAGCTGCAGGACTTCAAAACACAGAACAGCTACGACAACGGCCTGCTAACACGACTGGAGGCGCTGAACCAGCTAGCCGGCAAAGATCCAGCCCTTGAGGCCGCCCGGTCCCTGCTATTCCTGTTGTTCCTCCTGATCGAATGCCTGCCCGTCACAGTCAAGCTGATGCAACAGCCCGGGAACTACGAGAAGATCCTGGCTCGCGAAATTGACATGCGCGTGAAGACTGCCCTCATCCAGGAAGGGCTCCAGCGCCAGCGCACGGCCGCCGAAGCCCGGACAACCGCCCTCATCCGGGAAGAATTCCAGCGCCGGCAGGTGGCCGCAGGGCAAGAACAACACAATCCGGCCGACACCGGCCCGCAGAAGCCCACGCCAGCCCAAGCTGAAAGCGGCGCAGACTCGCTCGCGGTCCCAGACGAACTCAGGAGACAGATCGAGACCATATACCCGTTCATGCCAGACACCACGAGCGAGACGGCCGCCCCTGAATACCGAGAGGAGCTGGAAAACTGCTTCATGGCTATATCCGAGGCCGTCAACGAACTCGTGCGCCGCGGATATGACACCGCCCAAATCGTCCGGTACCTACGCGCTACGGCACAGCAGTCCGCGCTACTGGACGAAGAACTCAGGTCATAGACCAGGCCCGTTTGGGTGACCGACCCGGTCAAGCAGCTGGCCAGATCACGCCGGCGACCAGGGCGCGGGCCTGGTCGCGCCGCGCACTGTCATTGACTAAGCGGGTGATACAGCGGGTTATCACCCGGTCCCCCGTATGTTCAGTTGCATCGGGCGCAAGGACTCGTTATTGGATTGGCGATAGACACGAACCAGGTCAAAGGCTCTGGGGCCTAGCCGACCTCTGTCGGTCCGCAATCGGTGCCTGCCTGCTCCAGTCGGCCAGAGGCGTCGTCTAGCCGCCAGCCCGGCTACGGACCGGCATAGGGACCTCCGTGCCCTGAGCCGCGGCGGGCCGCTAGCATCTCGGGATGCTGGTAACCCTGCACCCCAGTACGAACCGCCGTGATGTCCTCGAAGTGCTCACCGGCATCCGCGCCGACGCCGACAATGCGACGGGGCCTGGCAATGCCGGCTCGGCCGGGCGACTCACCGGCTACCTGGAATGGGCAACCCGGTCAGCGCGGATGCTCCGCAACCGCATCCAGGACGCTGACATCGACCGGCTCATCTTCACCCGCGGCTATGACCGGCTGCTCACCGCACTCGGCAGCCTGACCAGCACCGACATCGGCGGCCAGCGTGTGGTAAACGGCCTGATAGACATGGAGCTCCGGCTGCGGACCCAGGCGCTGGACGAGATCATCAAGGAGCTGCAGAACCCGAACCCGCAGTGGGCGGCTGACGACCTGTACGTGGTACTGGACACCAGTGTCTACATCGAGCACGACGCCAAGCTCGAGGACCTGGACATCGCCCCGGACCTGACCCCGTGGCCAGACAAGAGGCTGCACCTCCTGGTCCCCATGGTCGTCATCGACGAGCTGGACGGCATCAAGAACAAGGGCGAGGCACTCAAGAAATGGCGGGCCGCCTACACGATCAGCGTGCTGGAACGCATCTTCTCCCCCGGGCAGCGGATGCCCGGGTTGCTGCGCAACGGGCAATCTGGCGTCCGGGGCGCGGTCGACATGGAAATCCTGTATGACCCGCCGGGTCATATCCGGCTGCCCATCAATGATGACGAGATCATCGACCGGACTCTGGCGGCTAGACCGCTGGCGGGGAAACCGGTAACGCTGGTGACGTTCGATACCGGGCAGACGTTCCGAGCCCGGCACGAGGATCTGCCGGTAGTGAAGCTGAGCAAGCCACTCGGAGAAGAACCTGCGGCTAAGAAAAGGCAGCCCAGAGAAAAGCCGAGGCCGGAGCCGTCGCCTGGAACTCCTCAGGCCGACGAGGAGCCGGGAGCGGGAGCGTAACGGCATAGGCCCCAAAACCGACCGGAGGCGCGATGAACGGGCCAGCACATTACGCCAAGGCCGAGGAGCTCCTCGTCCAGCTCGAGGAGAAGCGCGGCCACGCGCCCGACGCGGCCGAGCAGGTTCTCGCGCTGCGCGCCCTGGCCCACGCTACGCTCGCCGGCGCCGCGGCGACCGCGCTCGGGACGTCACCCGCCGAGGGCCGAGCATGGGCCGAGGTAGCCGGGACCAAGCTCGGGGGTTAGGGGCCGACGGTACTTAAGTACGGCCGCTCCGCGCCGTAGCCTTCACCCATGACGAGCGACAGCGGCCCTGCCGCACCCCGGCCGCGCAGTCAGATACGGGACGCGCTCGACGCTGCCTGGGGCATCTGGCCAGACGTCGACGAGCCATCGGCCACCCTAACGGTGCCGCGGCGGCCGTGGTGGCGTGAGCTCGCAGCGAGGGCTAAGCCAGCCTCGCGCCGGGTGGCAGTGTGGGCCTGGGGACTAGTCACCCTCACGCTTGCCGGCGTTCTCTCCCTAGTGATCTACGCCGCGGTGTCACGCCACTAGAAACGGGCTGAGCCGAGGTCGCCGGGACCAGGGTCGGTTCGTGACCCGGGCCCCTGGGTCGTCGGCGGAACGATCGGCGAAGTCGTTCCGTCAGGTGTCTACTCATCGAGCGTTATTTGGTGGCCGGAGGAATCTCCGCGCCGCACGCTGTCGTAGCTAGATCGAGGCTTGCGGTCTTGATTGCTTATCGGCCAGCGGGTCCCGGCTATCCGAAGCTCATTCATCGTCAGCAGGTCACTAGCAAGGACATGACTCAGCACATCGGCTTGGGTGGGTTCCAGGTCCACTAGGCGTGTGAGGACGGTGAGCAGATCGATGGCCTCGGTGGTCCAGTCCGGGTCCCACTCGGTGGGGTAGATGTGATCAAGGGGTGACACCCTCCGGCCGCCGGGCTCCTTCTTACGATAGTCGAACCACGACTTGAGGACGTTCCTGCCGCCGACCGTGTATGCGATCACCTCGGGGCGGACTGGGGCGAACTGCCCATCGCCCACTACGAGAGTGGAGCGTGCCGCGTCGTAGGTGATCGATTCGGGCATCGAGGTGATCGGTTTGATGCTGAGCGGCTGGCAAGGGTTACCCACAGGCAGGCGCACGTTATTGCATGGCCGGTCCGGCCCGGTGAACGAAGCACCGTAGGTATGGAGCCAGATCACCTGCTCTCCGAGCTGGACCGCCTCCGACCACAGTTCCGGGTCAGTGGTGACCGGGACGCGGATGCCAGGCGTGGTCAGCTCGTCGGTGAAGGTCCGCGTGTACGCCGGGTGCGCAACGAGCGCGGCTATGTAGGCAAGTACGTCAGCATCGGAGACCTCCCGGCCTAGTGCGGTGCTGAGGGCTGAAGTTAGTCCTGGCGTCACGTTCGGGGTTCCGTCGGGGTGAAGATACGGAAGGGTTCGGCCGCCACCGCTGCCCTTGAAGTAGTGGAAATCTGGGATGAGGGCTGTGAGGGCTATGCCAGGACCCGGGCCGATCGTCTCGGTGTGCAGCTCGGAGACAAAGACTTGTCCGGGGATACGAGCAGCCCACAGATCGCGGCGGGGACGGTCTATCAACCGGCTGTCGGGCAGGATCCATTGCCGGTCGAAGGATCGGTAGCCCACACGGATGGGACGGGGCTGGGTAACGTGGTCGAGCCGAAGAGAGCCTGAGAATGCTTGATGTGTGTCACTTCCCGGCAAGGGGTGCTTGCCCTTGTCCGTGGCAGCATCGTTACTCTCCTTGAACATGTCCCTTTGAGCCTGCAGATCGGGCTCTGCCACGAGGGTGCGCCAGCGTCGGCGCAGCGTTTCTGCGTTCGGTGCGTACACCCAGGTTCGGGTCGGGAAGACGCCAGGTGAATACCAGGGCATTAGGTCTGAGATAGCCGGGTAGGTGTCCCAACTCCCGGCGGCGGCTGGGGTCAGCGGTTCGGTCCAGCCGCTACGAGCATCGCGCCAGCCGTCGTCGTCCAGGCTGACGGCGGCCAGGGCCGCGAACTTGTCTGCCTGTCGTCCGCTGATCGACTGGTAGCGGATAGTCGCGGGGAATTGGTCGCTGGCGTCGGGGGTACGCAGGAACAGGCCGATGGCGAGCGGCTGACGCACGCCGGGGAAGATTCGGGTTGGGATATCGGGAGTCTGACCTTCCGGGGTCAGGTCGATGATCCAGCCTTCGGAAGCGTGGCGGCGCAGGTACTCGCGCATGCCGGTGAACGCTGGGCCTCTCAGGTATCCCGACGTGGAGATGAAGCAGACGATGCCGGCGTCGCCATCGGGTTCCGCTGCCGTGGACTCCCATACTTTCCAGGTCGCCCAGCGCCAGAAGTAGATGTAGAGATTCTTTAGTTTGGCCTTGAACCGTCCGGCACCGGCGACGAAGAAGTCCTCCAGAATCGCCCGTGTCCGCTTGCCGTGCTCCTGGCCGCCTTGCTCGACCCAACCGCCCTCGCCAACGGCGAGTTCCTTGTAGGGCGGGTTTCCGATCACGACCGTGACGTTTGCTTTGGCTTTGACATTGTTGGCCTTGCGGCGGGAGACGGCGATCAGCTGCAACCCGGACCCCATCTGGGTTTGCGTCGCGTGTGGGTCGTCCAGGGTGTCGGTGACGTATAGGTGCATGCCTCCCAGCGGCGCGGTAGCTCCGTGGGAGGCCAGCATGTCCGCAGTTCGCAGCTCCGCCACCGCGTAGGGACCCATCTGAATCTCGAAGCCCACTAGGCGCTCGGCCGCCTGAGTGACCGCCCCTGCCACGGCTCCAGGGCCGTCCTTCTGGGCTGCTTCCCTGGCGACACGCTCCAGAATCGTCTGCAGGTAGGTACCGGTTCCCATCGCTGGGTCAACTGTGAGGACTTCTGGGTCGCGGAACCCCCTTGTCTTGCCCAGCCGGGTGACCAGGGCCTCCTCGGCCAGCCGCACCATCTGCTCTACGACTTCCCGGGGGGTGTAGTACGACCCTGACTTCTTACGCAGTTCGTTGTCATACAAGTCAAGGAAGTGCTCGTAAAGTCCCAGGTAGGTGTCGCGCCCGCCGCTACGCACACGGGCCCAGTCCACCGCGCCGACCACACGGACCAGCAGGTCCAGCGTGACTCGGAAGTCGGCTGCCACGTCGTCAGTGAGCAGCTGCAGGGCTTTGCCCATCAGGGAATGCTCATGCCCGAGCGCGGCCCCAATTTCGTGCAGGGGCTGCGCGGCCACGTCGATGCCTTCGGTACGAGCCAGCAGGAGAGCAAACGTGACCGTCTGGGCATACCCGTCGGCGAATGTGGTGTCGCTAGCCTGGGGAAACAGCAGCGCACGCCAGTCGCGGGCCAGGCCTGTGAACGGTTGGGCATACTTGTCAGCACCCGCTGCGACGGCCTTCCGTTCGGCGGCCAGCTGGTCGACAACCTCTCCCCGCAAGAGCCTTGTCAGCGGTGCCACTGCCCGCACCAGCGCGGCGACCGACGTGATCGGCGCTGGTCTCCACCGCAGGAAGTTAGTGAGCAGGTTCTCCAGTCCGTTGGCGGCCAACAGCTTCTTCCCTGCAGTGGCTAGATCGCCGCCATCAAGCACCACAGGACCCGCAAGCAGCTCGCCATCCCGGTATAGCTGCCAATGGGTACCGTTGGTGTAGACCAGATTCGGCAGGTCACGCTGGCGCTCCCACTGAAGCTTGTCATGCCCCGTGAACCGCGACGGGTCTATCGTGTGACCCGGCGCTTTAACCTCAATGTATCCGGTGATGGCCCCGGCCACGCTCACCCCGTAGTCTGGACGCACCCGGCGCTCGGAATCACGTACCTCGTCGTGGAAAACGGCAGACAGCCCGATGCGTTCACCGAACGTGCGGAGCAACGATTCCAGCGGAGCCCGGATTGCTGCTTCCCGATCGCCGGGACCAGCTAGTTTCAGCTTGCACTCCTCGCCAAAAACGCTTACGGCTTCTTGCAACCAGCCTGGACTGTTGTGGCTCACCTATAGCCTCCACGCGGTGATAAGTAGTGCCGAAGCACCCTATCGGGTGGGTCGCAGGCTGTGAGCAATAACCGGGCGCCATATTAGGCCCTACCGCTGACATTTCCCGGAGCTTGGGTGAGCAATGGTCCTGTCCACCCGTGGGGATGACGGCAGAACTCTCCTGCGCGGCGCGACACGGAAGGCGGGACCGGCGAACCAGCGCTACCGGTGATCGGTCATGAATGTAACCGCTAACGAGATCTCATCCGCGGCCGCTGTCGTGGCCCTGGTGAGCGTGGGGTTCACCGGCCTGGGCCTCACGTGGGCGAGGCGGGCAGCGAACGCAGCGGAGGTGTCAGCAGGCACGGATGATAGGAGCTAACCGGACGGAGAAACACCAGGCCATCCGCGCGCTACTCCCTCGCCGCCCGCATCGCCTCGGCCAGCGCCTCACGGCGGCGCTCGAGCTCGGCCGTGACCCGGCCCGACAGCTCCGGGTCGGCCCGCACCTGCCGGATCAGTTCCCGGATCACATCCGCCGCGGCGACGTCCCGGGCCTGGGCGTAGGCGCGCAGGAACGAGTGCAGATCGCCCGCCAGGTCGACGGTGATCCTTGTCGGCCGGAGCCGCTCCCCTGCCGTGTGCGCAACCTCCGTAACCTCGGCACGTATCTGCGGTACTGCACCGGGGTCAGTAGTCTGCTGCAGTGGCGGCCCTGCTGCGGCGCGGATGGACCGGCTCGCCTCGCTCGGCCTCCTCGGCGCTGCCATCAGGACTTCAGCTCCGCGAGCAGGTCGTCATACGCGCCGCAGTCCTCCGGTGCTGTCCCGAAGCTGACCGCATACGGCCACTCCCCTAGCGGGATCTCCGTGTCCAGGATCGGATAATCCAACTCGGTCAGGACCTCGCGGGCCTCGCGGCGGCTGCGGGTGCCGCGCCGGACCTTGGTCAGCAGCACGCCGACCGCCAGGCCGAGCGGGTGCGTCGGCTCGATCTCGGCCAGCGCCTCCCATGTCGGCCGCAGCCGGTCGATGTCCAGGCCGGTCGGGCTGAGCGGCACCAGGACCAGCGGCACCGAGAGAATCGCCGCGCGAGTGATCGACATCTCCCCCGGCGGCGTGTCGATCACCACGTGATCGAAACCGCTGGCCACGTCGTTGATTTCCCGGTTGAGGTATTTCGTCGGCATCGACACCACCGAGAACGGCAGGCCGCCTGCCGCGTCCTTCCAGGCCATCAGCGACCCCTGCGGGTCCGCGTCGATCGCCAGCGTCCTGCCCTGACGGTGTAGGACGCTGGCCAGGAATACCGAGCTGGTCGTCTTCCCCGTACCGCCCTTAGAGCTCACCAGAGCCAGTCTCATAGCTCAGCACCGTAGCCGGGAATGGCCTTTCAGTACAGGAACCAAGCCGCGTAAATGCTGGCATCGCCCCAGTTCAGGAACTCATTAACTGCATCACGGGCCGTAATTAAGCACCGTATTTCAGTACCGTAGATCTGTGCAGTACCTGTGTGCAGTAGTGACGGCGCTGCCCTGCTGCACTGACATCAGACCGGTGCTTACCAGGCAGAACGCACGCCACGGTTTCCACGGTAACGCGCGCCCCTGACATCCGAGGGTGCCGCTCAAGGCCGCGGCCGGCCAAGACCAGCGGGACCGGCCTGCGGCCGGGCTCAATCCAGCGATCGCCTGCTTACGCGGGCCGCACTCGGTTAGGGCGCTTCGCGTCTGCTGCGCAGACAGCCCTGCGGGCTGCCCTTGAGCACCGAGCCTCCGCGGCCCGCGCCGGAGGCAATAGCGGTGGCGGCCAGACCGCCACCGGTCGCCAACGGCGATCGCCAAGACCAGGGTCCGGCACCGGTCCGGGCAAGCCCGCACGGAAGGACACCGACGATGAGCGAGAACACCATGACCCTCGTGGGCAACCTCGTGGAGGATCCGGAGCTCAGGTACACCCGTCTGGCGCGCCAGTGGCCAGGTTCCGGATCGCCAGCACTCCCCGCTACCGCGACAGCAAGACGGGGGAGTGGAAGGACGGCGAGACGCTGTTCCTGACCTGCCAGGTATGGCGCCAGATGGGGGAGAACGCCGCCGAGAGCCTGACCAGGGGTACCCGGGTGATCGTGACGGGCAAGCTGCAGCAGCGCTCCTACGAGACCAAGGAGGGTGACAAGCGGACCGTCTACAAGCTGGCCGTCGATGAGGTCGGCGTCAGCCTCCGCAACGCCACGGCGAAGGTCGCCAGGACTACCCAGACCAGCACGCAGGCCAGCACCTGGAACGGCGGCCGCAGCACCCAGGCCGAGGCAGACCCGTGGACCGGCGAGGCCTCCGGCGGGTACATCGACGAGCCTCCGTTCTAGCCGCAGACGCACAGGCGCCCGCTCTGGCCAGTGAGCCGGGGCGGGCGCTTTTCTGCGCGCCGCGTGATACGGTGAAATCTATCTCATCTTAGATATGAGATGTTATGTTATGAAATTAGTTGACGAGATGAGATTAGATTAGTTAGACTGAGGGCATGAGCGAGATGGCATCCCAGGAACCCGCGACAACGGCCACCGCACCGACGTGCCGATGGGAGTATGAATCCGGCCAGCAGTGCACGCGGCCGCCCGCACCGCGGCGCGGCACCCGAGGCCCGGCGCCGGTGTACTGCGAACAGGCAGACGGACCCGGCCAGCCGGTGCACAATCCGCTGAACGCCTGGCGCGCCAAGACACGCCCGGCCGGGGCGGAGGACGCAGACCCCCAGACGGGACGCGCGCCGGTCACCGAGGCAGTCAGAACCGCAGGCAACACCCTGGACCGGGCCGAGCAGCTCGCCGCCGCGCTCCGGGAGACCGCCGAGCACCTGGCCGAGGCACTTGCCACCGCAACCGACCCCGATGCGGCCGAGGCGCAGATCTCAGCCCGTGTCGTTGACGCCGAGGAGGCACGGCAGGCCGCCGAGGCCCTGGCCACGCGAGAGAAGGCCGCCCGGATCACAGCTGAGACCCGCGCGGACGCCGCCACCCAGATGGCCGAGGCCATGGCGGGGCAGACCGAAGCAGCGCAGGCCGACGCGGAGGCTGCCCGCGCTGACGTCAGCACAATGCGTTCGGAACTGCAGGACGCCGCCGCCGCGCACGCCGCCGAACTCGACCGGATCCGCGAGGAGACCCGGGCGCGCATCACCATCGCCGAGGAAGAACGGGACAGCGCGATCGCGCGGGCCGAGGCGGACAAGGCCGAGGGCATCGCCGCGGCCGAGCAGCGCGCAAGCGACGCTCAGGCGCAGGCGCAGGAGGCGATCGAACGAGCCGGGGCCGAGGCCCAGGGCCGGGTCAACGAGGCCCTGGAGGACATGTGGGCCGCGCAGAGCGAGCGGGATGCTGCGCGCCAGCAGGCCGAGGAGGACCGCCGGATTGCCGCGGCCGCCGGGGCGCAGGCAGAGGACGCGCGCGCGGAAGCCACGCGGGCCGCGCGGGACCTCGACCAGCTGCGCGCCGAACTCGCGCAGGTCCGCGCCGCGCACACGGCCGAGCTTGAGCAACTGCGCGCCGGCGCGGCCGCCGAGGCCGAGCGGATCCGGGCCGACGCCACGCGGGAGCGCGCCGAACTGCGCGCCGCGCTGGAATCCCGCGCCCAGGTGCTCGAGGAGTCGCGCGCCGAACTGCGCGGCCGCGCCGAACGCGCCGAGCGGGACCTCGACGCCGCGCGGGCCGAGCTGGCTCGCATTCGTCAGGATCCCAGCGCGGCGGACGCTCCGGCGCCGACGCGGCGACGGCGGTCCGGTCAGACTTCTGAAGGCTCGTAACGCCCCCCGTGCTGCGGGGCAGTCGAGGTATCCGGGCTAGTCCCCTGCCGCTGACCTAGAACCGGTGTCTGTCCACTCCAATAGGCCAGAATCGGGGTCTAGTCTCCAGCCCTCCGGAACTTGCCATTCTGCGGGCCACCTGGCCCCGTCGAGGGCCGCGCCGGCCAGGTCCACGGCGACGACGATCGCGCGGGTTAGGTCCGCGCGACGCAAGTTCGCGCGGCCCAGGTCCGCACCGCCGAGGTCGGCGCGGGTGAGATCCGCGCCGCGCAGGTTCGCGCCGCGCAGGTCCGCACCACGCAAGTTCACGCCACGCAGGTCCGCGCCGCCAAGGTCAATCCACAGAATGTCGCGGAGTGAATCCCGGCGCCCGACGACGGTAAGGGCGGCTTGAACGTCGGGCCGTGTGGCTCGTTCCCAGTTCTCCTCGGCGCGGAACAGGCCCGGCGCCACCTCGCCGACGGGATCTGGCGGCGGCCATGGCTCGCGGGAGTGCTCGCGGATGAACGCGGTGAGCACCTCAATCACGGTCGGGTGGTCCCTTGCTGAGTCGCGGGCGACGCGCTCCAGTGCGTAGATGCCGCCGATCCGTACGTCGAGCTTGTCCGAGCCGAGCTGCTCAATGGCCTTGGTATAGCGGTCGGTCACCTGCCCCTGCTCGGTCAGTTCCAGCGTCCGCCGCGACAGGGTGAAGTTCCGCGCGGTGAAAACCAGGGCCCCGGCGGCGAACAGGCCCGCGCCGAGCGTCAGCAGCCGACCCCGCGCGTTATCCAGTGCCGTTTCATGCAGCGATCCCGTGGCCGAGCCGACGTCATGGCGGGCGAGCCAGTCCGCTACCGGCACGAACAGCACCCATGCGAGCACCAGCACCAGGACGACGACGGCGATCCCGCCTATCGTCCACCGGGTGCTCCGCGGCAAGGCCGCCCAGCGCTTCAGCACAGGGAAAACGCTAGAGGTATCCGCGCTTTCCCGCGCCTACATCAGCCATGGCGCGCAGCTCGTGGGCGAGTTCACCGGAAACACCGAGGCGTTACGGCATGCTGGCGCGGTGACCGGCCTCGACTTGGCGCTGATCACCGGCGGCTTCACCGTCGCGGCGGTGGTCGTGACCTTCGGTGGTAATTACCTGCTCGACCGGGCGCGCGACCGGCGGGCCAGCAGGCAGGCCCGGGACGCGGCGATCGCCGACCTGCTGACCACCTCGCTCGAGCTGGTGCTCGCCGTAAATAGCATCCGGGCCGCCTACCAGTACCGCACCGGCGGCCGGGCGCGGCTGATGATCGCCGCGGCCCTGCTGCGGGACCTCACCGGCCTGGTCCGGGACCGGGACACTGAGACCCGGGCGACCGTCGCTGACTACGAAGGCATGGTCGTACCGCAGACGACCCGGTTCTTCGCCGCCCTCACCGTCGTGACCATGGGGCCGGACAAGAAGATCGCGGACGCCGCCCGGCAGCTCGGCGTGGCGGGCGGCGCGCTCCTGGAGACGGCGGCCGCGCGGAAGCACAAGAACGAACGAGCCCGGAGCCGCTTTGAGCGGGAACTCGGGAAGTCCCGGAGCGCCGTCGACCGCCGGTAGGAGCTGCGGGGGAGCGGCCCTACATCAGCCCCATGGCGCGCAGCTCGTCGGCGAGGCCGATCGGCTCCGGCGGCGGATCTGGCGGCCGCGGAGGAGGGGCGGCGGGCGCGTCCGGCTCCAGGACGATGAAAGCCAGCTCCGCGACGAACCGGGGCCAGTGCGGGGAATCCACCCGGGCCAGCCATGCGGGCGTCGTGATGCGCTCCACGAGCGCGGCGAAGACCTCCCCGGCTGCCGCGTGGCCCTCGGCGATCAGGGCGTCAGACAGCTCGTAGCTGCCATGCGCGTAGGCGTCGAATGCGCGCGCCACGCACTCGGCCGATACCTCGAGCAGCGGGCCGACGCCGGGCGGCAGGTCACCGTAAAGCCCCGTGACGCCTTCCTCCAGGCGCTCACGGGCCTCGCGCTCAGCCTCACCGGGCACCCAGAACGGGCTATCGGGCTGGCTCACCCTTCCGAGTATGCGCCGGGGCGCCGACACTGGCCACATACCGCGCGAGAGCCGCGACGGCTGCCGGGTCCGCGGCGGGCTGCGGGATGGCCAGTACCTGATCCAGCGCCCCGTCGTACACGTCGCTGATGGTGCAGATGGCTCCGCCGGGCCTGAAGGCCCGCGCTTTGAGAACCCCCGGGTCGTGCTCCGTGGCGGTCGGCACGACCCAGACCGGCCATCCCCGGAGGCCGGTCAGCCGGACGAGGACCCCGGCCGCTGAGCGCATCTTGGTGTTATCGAGCCACGGCTCGGGGCGCCTGGACCCGTCCGGCTCAATGAGCACGCCCCGGCCCGCGCTGTCGGTCGTCAGGGTGCCGGGAGCCGTTCCCTTGGCGTCGACCAGGAGCCACCGGGCACCGCTCAAGATGACGTGATCGATGTTCGCCGTGCCCAGGCTCAGCGGCGGCAGGCCGCAGCCGGTGATGTCGCGGAAGCCGCCGA
>Ga0335073_10003541_pt1 | contig 21794 bp, 11 predicted proteins | sample Lox_Sample_22_FD_207093 | JGI IMG/M metagenome (GOLD analysis project Ga0335073, IMG submission 207093) | Soil microbial communities from Loxahatchee National Wildlife Refuge, Florida, United States - Lox_Sample_2.2 | ecosystem: Environmental > Terrestrial > Soil > Wetlands | place: USA...
TTATCGGCGGCTGGGCCGCGGCGGCGCGCAAATACGGCCTGTATTTTGGCGTAAGCGTTCATGCATCCCACGCCTGGACGTGGTATGAGCCGGCCCAGGACTTCGACGGCAAACTCACCAAAGCCGATGGTCAGGGAAAATGGTGGGAAGGCCTGGACCCGCAGGATTTGTACGCCCAAAACCACACGCCCAGCCCCAATTATCAAAAATTCCAATCGCTGTTCAACCGCTGGGACTGGAATAACGGCGCGAGCATCCCGGACGAGGCTTACTGCACCAGGTATTACAACCGCACGATGGACCTCGTCGAGAAATATCATCCCGACCTGATTTACTTTGATGACACGGCGCTCCCGTTGTGGCCGATCAGCGACGCAGGTCTGAAGCTGGCCGCGAATTTTTACAACCTCAACAATGAATGGCACGGGACGAATGACGACGGCGTGCTGTTCGGGAAAGTCCTGACGCCGGACCAGCGCCGGTGCATGGTCTGGGACATCGAACGCGGTGAGGCGAATGAAATCGAGCCGCTGCCTTGGCAGACGGACACCTGCCTGGGCAACTGGCATTACGACCGGAAAATCTACGAACGGCACGGCTATAAGACCACCCGGACCGTCATCCAGACCCTGGCGGACGTCGTCAGCAAGAACGGCAACCTGCTGCTCAGCGTCCCCGTGCGCGGGGACGGAACCATTGACGACGAGGAAGTGGAAATCGTCCAAGGCATCGCCGACTGGATGGCGGTGAACCGGGAATGCATTTTTGATACGCAACCGTGGAAAGTGTTCGGCGAAGGCCCGGCATCGGCCGGCGCGAAATTGCGAGCGGAGGGATTCAATGAAGGCAAGGGCAAGCCGTTCACCACCGCCGATTTCCGGTTTACAGTCAAAAGCAACACGCTTTATGCCATTGAACTGGGCTGGCCAACGAACGGCGCGCGCGTCCAATCGCTTGGCAAATCGGCTGGCTTGCTCGATGGCCATATCCGCAAAATCGAACTGCTCGGCAGCCGGGAAAAAATCAAATGGAAGCAAACCGCTGATGCTTTGGTCATATCCCAGCCGAAAAATGAGCCGAACAATTTTGCCGTCGTTTACAAAATTACGGTCAGGTGAATGTAGTCGGCGGAACCTTCCGCCCGGCAATATCCGAGACAACGACGAATTGGCGTCTGGTGGGCCAAAACCGGAAATTCAGGCGGAGCCCGGTCGTCCCAGCCGCAGCAAACCCAATAGTTTGAGAGTCCTGGAATTTTCCGTGCAGCGAACACCGCTGCAGTTTTTCAGATGGCGGCTTTCTGCCGAAAGCCGCTACGATGCGGGCGATGTCCGACGCCCAATTCATGCGGCTCGCCTTGCGCCTGGCCCGACGCGGTTATGGTCTGACTTCGCCCAACCCCATGGTGGGCGCAGTGCTGGTGAAAGGCGGCAAAATCATCGGGCGCGGTTGGCACCGGCGCGCGGGCTTGCCGCATGCGGAAATCGAGGCGCTCCAGGACGCGCAAAAACGCGGCCACCATCCCGGAGGAGCGGTCCTTTATGTGACGCTTGAGCCGTGCAGCACATATGGCCGCACGCCGCCCTGCACGGACGCCATCATCGGCGCCGGCATCAAACGCGTCGTCGTTGGCACGACGGATCCCAATCCCAAACATTCCGGGCGGGCGTTCAAGATATTGCGGCGGGCCGGCATCACGGTAATGCGGTGGGGCGAGGCTGCTGACGAGCAGCGGCCCGGCTCGCCCGGACGCCCGCCCCACCAAAGACTTGCGAACGAGTGCGCGCAACTCAACGAAGCCTTCAATCATTGGATGGTTCATCACACGCCATTCGTGACAGTGAAGGCCGCCATGACTCTGGACGGCAAGATGGCAACGGCCAATGGTGAATCGAAATGGATCACCGGCGAAAAGGCGCGAGCTTATGGCATGAACTTGCGACAGGGAGTGGATGCAATCCTGGTCGGCATCAATACGATTTTGGCGGATGACCCAAAACTTACGTTTCGGCCGGTTCAAAGTTCGAAGTCCAAAGTTCAAGGCTCAAAACAGCTTCGGCGAATAATTCTCGATTCGACGGCGCGGACGCCGTTAAACGCCAAAGTCGTGACTGACAGATTCGCCGCTTTGACGACGATCGTCGTCGGCCGACGCGCGCCGAAAAATCGCGTTTCGGCCCTCGCGAAACGCGTGAAAGTTTTGATCGCCCCGACGCGAAAGGCAGGGTGGTCAGTCCTCTGCCCGCCGCGGCGCGCACGGAGTGACGCGTCCTACCGGGTTGATTTGGTCTGGTTACTTAAGAAGCTCGGCTCGGAACAAGTCGGCAGCCTGCTCGTGGAGGGCGGTGGCGAGGTGAATGCGTCGTTCCTGCTCGGCGGCTTGACTCAACGCGTGGCATTTTTCTATGCGCCGAAGATCCTCGGCGGACGCAATTCGCTCAAGGCGGTGGCGGGTGAAGGGGCCAGGAGTCTCACGGAAGCGCTTCAGCTCCACGAAGTCGAATGGAGACGGCTCGGCGAGGACCTGTTGCTGACCGCACGGGTCGCCCTGCAACCGGGTTCGTGAGGACGCGGATTTGCCGCTGTCCTTCCCCATTTTAACCAGCGTGGCGGCCCATGACCCAGGCGCTTCATCCATCAACCATGGCTCGACGGCGTCCCGCCCCACCGTTAAGTTGTTGGAAATGTTCACCGGCATTGTCGAAGAAACGGGCGTGGTCGAAAAAATCAAGCCGACCGCCAAGTCCATCCAATTGACCGTGCGCGCCGGGACTACCGGCAGCAGCCTCAAAGTCGGCGGCAGCCTGGCAGTCAATGGCTGCTGTTTGACAGCGGTGAACGTTTCGGCGCGCGGCAAGTCCAAACTGGTTCAGTTTGATCTGCTTCGGGAAACCTGGCATCTCACCAACCTCCAATTCGCCAAACCCGGCTCGCTCGTGAATCTGGAGCGGCCGTTGCGCGCCGACGGCGAGTTCGGCGGGCATTTCGTTACGGGTCACATTGATGGTCCGGGCAAAATCATCCGTTGGGAACGGGCGGGACAAGATCACGTGCTCGACGTGACCGCGCCGCCGGCGGTGATGCGTTATGTCATTCATAAAGGCTCGATTGCCGTGGACGGCATCAGCCTGACGGTGGCGGGCGTGCAGAAGAAGAGTTTCCGCATCTGGATCATCCCGCACACGTTTGAAGTGACGGCGTTACGCGAACGAAAAGTCGGCGATTCGGTCAATCTGGAGTCGGACTTGCTCGGGAAATACGCGGAAAAATTTATTTCAGCCCGGCGCCAAAAATGACGCGGTCACGCGCAGAAATTTCCGGTCCGCGAACATTTTCTCAGTTGACCGGCACTGCCATTGTGTTTGAAATCCGCGCGTGAAGGGATTCCGCCGCCATCCGCTCCGCGTCATCGCGCGGCTGATCCGGCTGGCCGTGGCGATCTCCCTTTCCCTGCCGGATTATTTGTTCCGTTGCGCCTTCCGTCGGCCGGAGGCCAGGCGGGCCGCGCGCGCGGCGTGGCTGCATCGCGCCACGGAACGCACTCTGCGGTTCTTCCAAATCAAAGCGCAGGCGACCGGTCCAATTCCCGCGCGCGGATTACTGATCAGCAACCATCTGAGCTATCTCGACATTCTGGTGCTTTCCTCGCTCATGCCGGCCGTGTTCGTCTCCAAGCACGACGTCAAATACTGGCCGGTCTTCGGCCAGTTTGCCGTTCTGGCCGGGACGGTGTTCGTTGACCGCCGGCGGCGATTCCAAGTCGGCCAGGTGAACAACGAAATTACGGATGCCCTGAACGAGAGTGCCTTGGTGGTTTTGTTCCCGGAAGGAACCAGCTCGAACGGACGCGACATCCTGCCGTTCAAGACGTCTTTGTTGGAACCGGCCACGGACCCGGCGTGGCCGCTGGCCATCGGGTGGATTCATTACGACATTGACGACGGCGATGCCAGCGAGGAGGTTTGCTACTGGGGTGATCACACCTTTTTCCCGCATATGTTGAACCTGTTGAGCAAACGCCATGTGCGGGCGATGGTCCGCTTCGGACAATGTCCGGAACGCAGCAGCGACCGCAAGGAACTCGCGCAGCAATTGCGCGCAGAGATTCTGGCTTTGAAGGAGATGAGAACTGAACCGGCCGAATAACGGGATTTGAGCTTGCTTTTTGCAAAAAATATACTATGGTTCAAATCGTATTATCATGTTTAATACGACATCTGTTGTAATACCCAATGTTCCCCGGCTCAATTCTTTGAATTTCAAAAATAACTTCCGGCGGTTCGTTTCCAGGATTCGCATGGTCCTGCGAAATCCCGATTCGGTAAGGCAGCCATTCTCAATGCGCGGACGGCTGGCTTCGCGTGCGGCGCTCCTGCTGTTGGCGCTGGTTGTGGTGAACGATGTAGCCGCTCAGGTTCAAATTGTGAACTGTGACGCGCCGGTGCAAAGCCGGAAACGAGGCATCGCTGTCAATTCCAACATGTCGGCCGCCGACTTCCAGGCTTTGGCCCCCGGCGTATCGTGGTTTTACGATTGGGGTATAAACAACTGGACCGTGCCATCTGGTGGGATGACCTACATCCCCATGGTTTGGAGTGCTTATGCAGGCTATCAAGATGCCATTAGCAATTATCTCGCGGCCGGAAACCGGCCGTGGCGGGTGTTTGCCATCAATGAGCCAAATCTTGCAGGACAAGCCTTCATGACACCATCCAATACCGCCGTGGCCTTTGAACAGGTCCAGGCGATTTGCGTTCCCTACAACATTCCCGTGATTTGTCCCCACATGGCGGAAGGTACCGCCGCAAACCAAAGCATCACCGCGTATGACCCGATTCAAGGATCAAACGTCACCTATACTACCGAGACGCCGTTCCTGCAGGCGTTCATGTATTACTGCGGCTCGTCACCGCCGCCGGGCATGTCAGATCACAGCTATGGCGGCTACGGTGACCTTACCTATTGGACCGGTCTCATGCACACTGATTACCCCACTCAAACCGTTTGGGTGACCGAGCTCAATCCGAGCGGCATGAGCGGCGGTATATCCAGCTCTGCCCAGGTTCTCGCCCAACTGATACCGTCAGTGGATTATTGCGAACGCACGCCCTGGATTGAAGGCTACTCCTGGTTTATGTCGCGGATCAGCGGAGATGCCTATGACAGCATCTTGACCAGCACTTCCGGCGTGCTGACGGCGGCGGGCCAGGCCTACGTGCAAATGCCGGTGCATCTGACAAACCTCTACTATCGGATTCCCGGCCAGCTTCAGGCAGCGCGATACGTCACGATGAACCAGATGACCATTGCGCCGACGACGGACACCAACGGACTGGCCGACATGATATCCTCCACCGGCGGAGCCAGCCTGAATTATAATCTCCAGGTTGACACCGCCGGAAGTTATCCGTTGAACTTTCGCGTTGGCGGCGCCGCAGGGCCAATCAGCGTCTATGAAAATGGCGCATTGCTGGGAACGGCCAATGTTCCGCAAGCTGGTTGGCAAACGGTTTCGACCACCGTAACCCTTCCAGCCGGCACGCAGACACTGGAGGCGGTTCTTTCCGCCAGCGGCCAGCATTTGAACTGGATGCAGTTCCAGCCGGTCAACGGCCCTGTCGCCGTTCCGACCGGCATCAGCGCAACGGCGGGTAACGCGCAGGTGGTTTTGAATTGGTCGCCATCCGCTGGCGCGAGCAGTTACACTGTCCAAAGCTCGACGACTTCCGGCGGACCGTACAACACCATCGCGACGACGTCGGCGACCAGTTACACCAACACGAGCCTGGTCAACGGCACGACCTATTATTACGTGGTGTCGGCGACGGATGGCGTCAACGTGAGTTCCAATTCCATTGAAGTCAGCGCCACGCCCGTGGCGTCGCACGTGAATCTGGCCCTGAACCAGCCGGTCACGGCGAGTTCATACCAGGCCAGCAGCCCCTACTGTCCCGCAAGCTATGCAGTGGACGGCAGCCTCTCCACGCGCTGGGCCTCCGCCTGGAGTGATCCGCAATGGATTTATGTGGACTTGGGCGCAACCTACAACATCAACGAAGTTGACCTCTACTGGGAAAACGCCTACGCGACGGCTTTTCAAATCCAGGTTTCTTCCAATGCCGCGACTTGGACGCCGATTTACAGCACCACCACCGGCCCGGGCGGCAATCAGTTTTTAACCGGGCTTTCCGGACAAGGTCGTTACGTGAGGATGTATGGAACGGCGCGCGGCACGTCCTACGGTTATTCGCTCTGGGAGTTTCAAGTCTATGGAACCGCCGTGCCGACTAATCAGCCCCCCGTCCTGGCGGCGATTCCGAACCAGACCATTCTCGCCGGCCAGACGCTGGTGATCACCAATCTGGCGAGCGACCCGAACGTGCCGCCGCTGCCGCTCTCGTTCAGCTTGTCCAATGCGCCCGCCGGCGCCTTCATCAACACGAACAGTGGCGTGTTCGCCTGGCGGCCGGCCATCGCGCAGTCACCTTCCGTGCAAACGGTCACTGTGGTGGCTTCCGATAATGAAACGCCGCCGCTCTCGGCCACGCAAAGTTTTAGCGTGACGGTGAATCAACCTGCTTCTCCCACGCTGACCGCCGCGTCCCTCACCAACGGCCAGCTCGGATTCTGGATCAACGGCAATACCGGACCGGATTACACCATCCTGGCTTCCACCAACCTGACGACGTGGAATTCAATATTCACGAATTATTCGCCGCTGTTGCCTTTCTATTGGGTTGACACCAATTCGGTTGCCTACCCGTCGCGCTACTACCGAACCGTGCTGGGGCCTTGAGCCGCTGATTTCCAGACGATGTCCTGACAGAACTCAGCAAAGAAAAGAAATTCGGCACGCAGAGCGGGACGTGAACCGGTACGACTGGCGCTTTCGTCATTGCCCATAATCGCCTATCCCGATGTGTACCTGCCATTGAGCCTGCGTCACTGGCAGTGACCCATCGCGCCGACGTTTGTGCTGAAAATGTCGCCCCACACGGCAGCTTGTGAAAATGTGGATACTGAAAAAAGAGGCTGCTGACTGGTGACATTTTCCCGTCAACCGAATTAGCAGCGGCTGCCCTGGACATTCCCTGATCGTGTGCCGGTTCCAGTTCACCCTTTACAGCGGCTGTTTATGTGCTAAACTAATCGCTACGGTAAGGAACATCTGGAATCTATTTGTGAATTCTATTCTTCTGGCCCTCGCTCGGGGGGTGGCAAAACGAGTCGTGATTTCCGGTCTTGTCCTGTCGTTCTTAAGCGGGATGACGGCTCAAGCGAGCGGGCTGGTGATTTCGTCCATCGCGAACGCCGGTTCCAATCTGATTGTAACGGGTTCGGGCGGCTTGCCCGGAGTCACTTATTACGTCATGGTTTCGACTAATCTGGGCCAGGCACCGCTGGCGCTGGGGCAGCGGGTCGCGACCAACATTTTTTCTGGAGACAGCCAATTTACCAACACTATTCCCATCAACCCATCGGTTCCCGAGGCATTTATGATTGTTGCCACCACTTTGCCGGCGAAAGTACCCGGTCTGGTCGCGGCGTATTCCTTTGACGAAGGCGCAGGCACCAACGTGATGGATTCATCGGGAAACACAAACAATGGAACCATCGGCACCGCGACCTGGACGCCTTATGGCAAGTACGGAGGCGCATTGGCCTTTAATGGATCCTCTTCATTCGTTAGTGTAGCAGATTCAGCGTCATTGCATCTGACCACGGGGATGACCCTGGAAGCCTGGGTGAATCCTGTGAATAACGGCAATTCTGCCGGCGGTAATTATGCCGACGTTATTTACAAAGGAGGCGACAATTATTACCTGGAGGGATCGTCGCCCGACAATTATGCGCCGGCCGGCGGCGGCACATTTGGAGGTACGGACATCGCAAACTATGGGCCCTCTGGATTGCCTGACAACCAGTGGTCGCATGTGGCGATGACCTACAATGGATCGGTGGTGCTGTTGTATGTGAATGGAGTGCAGGTATCAAGCCTGGCACAGACCGGAAATATCCTGACTTCCACCGGCGCGCTGCAAATCGGCGGGGACTCCACCTATGGCCAGTATTTCCGGGGCATCATTGACGATGTCCGCGTTTATAACCTCGCCCTCACGGCGGCACAGATCCAGGCCGACATGAACCTGCCGGTAGGAAACACCCCGACCGCTCCGGCCAATCTGGCCGCCACGACGGTAAGCAGCAGCCAGATCAATTTAAGCTGGACACCCTCCACCGCCGTGCTGGGCATCGGAGCGTACCTGGTGGAGCGACAGGGAGTAAGCGACACAAATTTTGTGCAGGTCGGTTGGTCGCGGGGCACGAACTATGTTGATACCAGTTTGCCTATCGGCACGAACTTCAGTTATCGCGTCCGCGCCGTTGATGCCGCCGGGGATGACGGACCCTATTCAGGTGTGGCCCAGGCATACACCAGCTTTGCGGTCAAACCAAGGGCGGTGGCGTTGACTCCTACCGAACCGCAACAATTCGTGGTCAACCTGACCAACCTCGCCGTGACCTGGTCGGTAGATGGACTGGCCGGTGGATCAATCGCTTCGGGCACTATCTCCGCCACGGGACTTTATTCACCCCCCAACAACATCGGTGCCCACACCGTAACGGCGACAACATCGGATTTGTCACAAACTGCCAGTGCAACGGTGTATATCACCGCCAATCCGGGCGCCTTTACCCATCACAATGACAATCTGCGAACCGGCCAGAATCTGAATGAAACCGTATTGAATCCAACCAACGTCAACCAGGCGACGTTCGGAGAGCTTTTCTCGTACCCAATTGATGGGATTTCCTTCGCCTCGCCGCTCTATGTCGCCGGCGTGAACGTCCCCGGCAGCGGTTACCACAATCTCGTGTTTGTGGTCACTGAACATGACAGTGTTTATGCCTTCGACGCGGACGGATTGACGAACAACCCCATCTGGCACGACAGTTTCATCAATCCGGGCGCGGGGGTTACGACCATTCCTTCACCGGAGACCACCGAACCATTGGATATCCCCGGCGAGGTCGGCATTACCGGCACTCCGGTGATTGACCCGACGAATGGCACATTGTATGTGGTCGCCGCGACCAAGGAGGTTTCCGGCGGCACGCCCAGTTATGTGAACCGGCTCCACGCGCTGGATATCGCGACCGGGGCCGAGAAATTTGGCGGTCCTGTGATGATTCAGGCGAGCGTGTCCGGGACGGGATTGGGGGCAAAGGGCGGCATGGTTTCCCTCAGCACGCTGACCAATAATCAACGCCCGGGGCTCCTGCTGCTTTCCAACGTGGTTTATATCGGGTTCGCCGATCATGGCGATTCGCCAATCTACCACGGCTGGGTGTTGGGTTACAACTCAACCAATTTGCAACAGGTGATGACCTTCTGTACCACACCCAATGAAGGAAAGGGAGGCGTATGGCACGGCGGTGGCGGCATTGCCGCCGATGCTTCTGGAAATCTGTTCTTTTCAACCGGCAACGGGGACTTTAACGCCAATACCACCGATTATGGAGACAGCGTGCTGAAACTCAGCCCCGGTGGCGCGGTTTTGGATTACTTCACACCTTTCAACCAGGCAACTTTGAATTCGCAGGACCTCGATTTAAGCCCTGGTGGCGTCTTGCTGTTGCCGGATCAAACTGGTCCTTACCCGCACCTGATGATCGCGGCGGGCAAATTCGGTTCGATTCATCTTATCAACCGCGACCACATGGGAGGTTACAGTGCCAGCGGCGACACCAACATCGTACAGGAATTGCCCAGCGTCCTGGGTACCCCGCCCAATACCTATGCGACGGGCGACCGCATCCCACCGGTCTATTTCAATGAAACCGTCTATTTCAGCGCGGACGCCGACTATATCAAGGCCTACCATTTGACCAACGGGGTTTTGACGACCACGCCGACCTCCCAATCGGCGGAGGTCTACCAGTACCCGGGCGCACCAATGGCCATCTCCGCCAATGGCAGCACCAACGGGATATTGTGGGTTGTGGAACGGTTCGGTAATCTATCCACCGTTACGGCCCCGGGAATCCTTCGCGCCTATGACCCCGCCAACCTGACAAACATTTTCTATGACAGCAGCCAGGCCGGCACGCGGGACACGCTGGATTTTGCGGCCAAGTTCAGTGCACCGTTGGTGGTCAATGGAAAGGTTTTTGTCGCCTCCATGAGCCAGTTGACGGTGTATGGGTTGTTGCCGTGAGTCATTGCTCCCAAAAAGAATGGCGGGGCCAAGTCCTTTGGGTTGCCATAAATTGAGGAGCGAACGCGGCCACCGGGTTTGATCCGTTCCGGGAACATCCTTGTCGCGCTTTTGGCTTCAGCCGTTTGTTGTGTCGTGGCTGTATCAGGAGTACAAAAAATCGCAATTCACCGAGAAAATTGGTGCGCATAGCAGGACTTGAACCTGCACGGGTTGCCCCACTACCACCTCAAAGTAGCGTGTCTGCCAATTCCACCATATGCGCCAGACAAGACGTTCGACCACAGAATCCTCGCGGCCTGACCACCGCGCATTGTCAACCGCATAAGTACAAAGTCAAGTAGTTCCCTCCTCGCCCGGGTTGAACGACACTTTAAAATCCAAAATCCTTCCCCCCAAACAGGCTGCCGACGACGTGAGTCGGCACAAATCGAATAAAGGGTGACGAAATGGCACGAACGGATCACGCAACGCGGGACAGTGGCGAGTTTAATAGAATTGCTCCCATTCAACAAATCCAAACCCCGATGGCCGTCGACCTCACTGTGCAGTCGGAGGATCCTGACGTTTTGACGCGCGAATTTCTGCCAGGTATTGCCCGGCCAGTTGGTTTGACGGATCAAGCTGCAAGGTGATTTGAAACTGGGTAAGCGCGGCGTCCAGCCTTTGCTGTTTCATCAGCATAATGCCGAGATTCAAATGGGACCCGGCAAAATCCGGACGATAAATGATGGCGTCCCAAAACTGCGCCCCGGCCTCGCCCACCCTCCCCTCGTCCGCCAGTTGAAGGCCGAGCAGATAGTGGGCCTGCCAGAACTCCGGTTTGAGTTCAACAGCCTTTCCAAAGGATTCAATCGCACTGGCGGATTGTCCCAGCGCGGCGGCCGCAATGGCCTGGTTAAAATAATCGGCCGGGCCTTGCGGCTGAAGACCAGCCGCGCGCTGGTAATAGACTGCGGCCTCTTTCAAATCTCCCCGGTTCTGTTCCAGAAACCCGAGATTGATGCAAGTTTCGGCGTCGTTGGAATCCGTCCGAAGCGCCCGCCGGAAAAAGGCAAGTGCTGCGTCTGTTTTTTGTTGATTTTCCAGGATCAGACCCAGTCCGTTCAATGCGGGTGCAAAATCGCCGCGGATGGCCAGTGCCCGTGAAAAATATTCCGCGGCTTCGTCAATTTTCGCCTGAAGAATCAACAGATTACCAACGTCAGAAAATTCGCCGGGCACCTGCGGCAGCAATTCGCAAACGCGCTTGGCCTCCCCGGTGGCTTGCGCCAAATCCCCTTTTGCCCCCAAGTATTGGGCATAATTGAAATGCAAAAAACCGTCGGTCGGAGCCGCCACCAGCGCTCGTTCGTAGAGTTGCCGCGTTTGCCCGGCGGGTTCGGAATCCGCGCTGGATTTCCACTCGCTGATTTGTTCGTCGCACCGTTTGACACTGGCGGCGTGGGTCAACTGTGCGGTATAGGGCGGGCCGGAGAGGCGGTTCCAGATTTCCTGCCAGACTCGAAGCCGGTCCCACGACGAAACCGCCAAGCGGCGATCGCAAAATTCCTCGGACACCCATTGGCCCTGGTCGTGCGCGGCAATGGAATTCGGAAGTACTTTTGCGGCTTGTTCGGCAAAGGCCCGGGCCAATAAATAGTTGCCTTCCAGGTTCAGATGGACGTGCTCGTAGAACAGCTCGTTGCCGGGGATGTTCTCCGGAGAGTTCCGGGCCAACCATTCGGCGGCATCCAAAAAATCAACGCCCCGACCGGCATGGGCGCTCGCAGCATCCTTGATGATCTGATTGATACGGCTGTCCGCGCGAAAGGCTAACGCGTCATCATCACGCGCCAGTTCAAACTCGCGCCGGGCCGAGCTGATATTCGTCATGGCCAGTTGGCAACGGCCGACGCGAAAATGCAATTCAGCGTAGTAGGGATCCAGGGTGTCAGCCTGGGCATATTTTCCCAGCGCTTCCGGGAATTTTCCAGCCGATTCCAGGGTGCTTCCCTCCTGATAAATGTTATTCCAATCCGCTTTCTGAATTTCATTGAGGGTTGCGGCATGAAGTGACGCAAAGGGCGAGCAGTCCTTCAAATTGCAGCCGACGGTGCTCAGAATAATCGGCACTCCAGCCTGGCGCCCTGCGCGCAGGATATCTTCCAGGTTCTCTTTGAAATTATTATAAGCGCGCAATCGGTTCGGATCATCATACCGAAGCTGGTGGCTTTTGAACATTTCCAGCCCCCGCCACGTTTTCAAGGCGGGTGAACGCCATTCCCATCGTTGCATCAGACTGTCCAACCATTGTCCGATCCGCGTGCTTTTTACCGCCAGATCGGCCCGGATCAAATCCACTCCCGGCGCGCGCGAGCCAAAAACCGTGCCCCCGCCAAACGGCCCGACCATTTCGTTGTTGCCCATGTAAATAATCCACAAATTGCCGTCGCGCCGGGCGCACTCGCGCGCGATGGGCAAAATCACGTCCGAATCAATGGCCGTCATCGCCACGCAAATCACCTCAAATTTCGTCCCGGGAAAACGTTCGCGCAGCAGCACCTGCAAATAACGCCAGGCGCCAAAACTCGGATCCGGATCGCCCATCGCCGCCGATTCGCCGAATACAAAAATACGATATGTATCCGGAGATTTTTTTACCGCCATCCGCTGAGGCGCGGGCGTACGGGCCAGGGAGCGGGGGAAAAATCTATAACCAAATTCGCCATTGGGAACGTAATAAGCCTGGCCGTCGATTCTAGATTGCAGAAAAAAACTTGTCGGATAACCGCAACCGCACAAACGCAAGCCAAGTTCCAGTCCGCCAAAAATCGCTGACGGCATTAAAACTGCCGCGCAAAATCGAAACCACCACAGGCGACGCCGTGGAATTGAGGGCGTCGGTTTTCCCGGCGAGGTTTTTTTCCCATTCGTTGAATGCATATCCGCAGCCGACTGAATAATGAAGCAGGCCCGAACCGCTTCGGGCAAGGCGATTTTAACTGCCGAAGAACCACTGCCAGCCGCGCCAATGTTGTTGTTGCGGCGCGTTGAACGTCCGGCTGGGCGCACGGCCCAAATCCAACTGGATCAAAATGCCGACGCTGTTGGCGCCGCGACCCTGCGAACGAATCGCGTCAATCCCGTATCCGTAAGTGGCCATGATTTTCAGCCGGTCGGACGGCGAACGGTATAAAAGGCCGCCACCCACGCCGCTGAGCCAGTTGCCGGGCTGGCTCTCGCCGGGCAGATAATCCACGAAGGCGCTGGACGCATTCAAGTCCAGGTCCCAGCGTTTTTTCGGGTCCAGCGGCAATAAATAATTCGCGTTGAGCAGCGCGAAGTTCCGGGCGCTGATTTCCTGAAAATAATAGCCGGGCAACGAGAGCGGGAATTCCGACACCAAAGGTAGAAATCCGCCGAGCCGGTAGGCGCTGAAGCGATCGGCATCCAAACTCGCGCCGGCGGTCAGCCGCACATAAAAGTTCTGCTGGCTCTTGGGCAAGGTGTACGCCAGCGCGGCTTCGGCCCAAAACAAATGGGACTGCCGGTTGAGTTCGCGGTCTCCGTTAAAACCGTAATACCCGGAATCGGTGCGGTACTGGCCTTCATACCAGACGGATAATTCCATCGCCAGGGGCGGGAAAAGGGTCGGCTCGACGCCCCCCCAGCGCAAACCGGTGCGCGCGCTGAAGGTGCCGTGGTCGTCAGGCGTCTGGAAATTCGGCGCGGTGCCATCGTTGGCATCGTAAATCGAGTAATGGGCCGTGCCGCGCAGGATGAAGTTCAGCGGAATTTCGCTGGCGGGATTGAACAGATGATAAATGCTGGCGGAGATTTCGGCACTGTGCCCATCGAAGGATTCGCCCGGATAATATTTGCCGCCGCGGATTTCATAGTAGCTGTCGCCAAATCCACCGCCGGCCAAGCCGAGGGCAAAATCGGTATCGGGCCCGAGGCCATGGACGAAGCCAAGTTCGGAATCCAGGTACACCGGTGCGACCGCCAGCCGCAATGTAAGATTGGTGCGCAGAAAATCCGGCTGGTTATGATAGTAAAAGGCGTAGCCGGCAAACGGCGCGTGGCCCTCGAATGCCTGGTTGTAGCCGAGCTGAATCAGGTCGCGCCGAACGGGGTCAATCTGGGCAAAAACAAAGCGCGGGGCGAACAAGAATACACCCAGCAACAACCACCCGGCTCGTTTCATTGACGTTTTCGTATCGCAAAGCGTGTCCGGCAGCAAGCGGATTTGGTCACTCGCCGCTCGACACCCGGGATTTTTTGCGGCTTACTGTCTGCCCCGATGCCGCCGCTAAATTCTGAATTGCTGGCCAGAGCCAAATCGCTCGGATTTTCCGACCGGCAAATCGCCCATTTGACCGGCCAGACCGAAGACAAAATCCGCGCGCTGCGGAAGAAGGCAAAACTCTTCCCGAGTTATCGGCTGGTGGACACCTGCGCCGCCGAATTCGAAGCCTACACCCCCTACTATTATTCCACGTACGACCGCGGCGACGACGAGGTCAAACCGACCCCGAAGAAAAAAGTGATGATTCTCGGTGGCGGTCCCAACCGCATCGGACAGGGCATTGAATTCGATTATTGCTGCGTCCATGCCGCCTTCGCGCTCAAGGAGGACGGCTTCGAAACCATCATGGTCAACTCGAATCCGGAAACGGTTTCGACCGATTACGACACGAGCGACAAGCTTTTCTTCGAACCGCTCACACTGGAGGACGTGCTGCACATCTACGAACGCGAAGAGTGCTGGGGTGCCATCGCCCAATTTGGCGGTCAGACGCCGCTGAATCTAGCGCTCGGCCTCCAGAAAAACGGCGTCAACATCATTGGCACCTCGCCGCAAAGCATCGAAATTGCCGAAGACCGCAAGCTCTTTGCCGCGATGCTCGACAAGCTTAAGATCTCCCAGCCGCCCAACGGCCTGGCTACCAATGTCGAGGAGGCGCTCGCCGCCTCCCGGAAACTGGGCTACCCAATCCTGGTTCGCCCGTCGTTTGTGCTCGGTGGACGCGCGATGCAGATTGTTTATGCCGACGCCGAGTTGCAGCATTACATGCGCTTTGCGGTCGAAGCCTCGCCCGAACGCCCGGTGCTCGTGGACAAATTTTTGGAAGACGCCACCGAAGTGGACGTGGATTGCATCGCCGACGTCGGCCATTTCAAGAAGACAGGCGACGGGACCATTGTCATCGGCGGCATTCTGGAACACATCGAATTCGCCGGCGTCCATTCCGGCGATGCGGCGATGGTCCTGCCGCCGCACACGCTTTCCAAAAAAGTAATCGAGACCATCCGCGAATACACGCACGCCATGGCGCGTGAATTGAGGGTCGTCGGCCTGATGAACGTGCAATACGCCGTGAAGGATGAAAAAGTGTTTGTGCTGGAGGTGAACCCGCGCGCGTCGCGCACCGTGCCGTTCGTGAGCAAAGCCATCGGCGTGCCGCTGGCAAAACTGGCGGCGAAAGTCATGACCGGCAAAAACCTGAAGGAATTGGGCTTCACGAAGGAAATCCGGCCGGAGTATTGGGCCATCAAGGAATCCGTCTTCCCGTTCAACCGTTTTCACGGGCAGGACATTCTGCTCTCGCCGGAAATGCGCTCGACGGGCGAGGTCATGGGCCTCGACGCCGACCGCGGCATCGCCTATGCGAAATCGCAGATGGCCGCCGGCTCGCCGCTGCCATTGGGCGGAAAGGTTTTCGTCAGCGTGAGCGACGCACACAAGAAACGTGTGACGCCGGTGGCCAGACAATTTGCCGACCTGGGGTTCGAACTCGTGGCCACCAGCGGCACGGCGGCGGTTTTGGAGAAAGCGGGGCTGAAGGTTCAACGGGTGATGAAACTGCTGGAAGGCCGGCCGAACGTGATTGACCTGCTCAAGAACAAGGAAATCCAGCTCGTCATCAACACGCCCAGCGGTGCCGCACCGCGGGCCGATGAAATCAGAATCCGCACGACTGCGGTTTACACCGGAACACCGATCATGACCACGTTAAGCGGGGCCAAGGCAGCGGTTCTGGGCATCGCCGCACTCAAGAAATCGGGCTACGGCGTGAAGACGTTACAGGAGTACCACTAGAGCCGTTTCAAAAAACATGTGGCCGCCGACGTGAGTCGGCGCAAATCGAATCAAGGGTATTGAGAGCGCCAACCAGTCTGGATCGGATTTGCGCGCGGCGTCATGGCTTCGCTTCCTTTGCTGTCGCGCGCAATACACGATAACGGTGCGTCCACGGATCAATCCGGCAGACGGCCCGGTAATCGCAAAACTCGCACGCCGTTTTGCCACCCTTGCGATACGGGTCCACGGACGCCGCCCCGGCAAAAATCGCGCGGCCCATTTCGGTCAATCGTGTTTCCACTTGATCCAGCAGCGCTTCAAATTCCGGGCGCGGCAACGCCTCGACCGAAGCCTTGTTCAACGAACCATCCCTGTTCCGGCGGTAATTGAATTGATCCCCGGCCTTCGCCTCGGACCGGCTGTCAAGCTTCGGCAAGGCATCCACGCTGAAACGTCCGGTGTGGCGATAAGCCAGACGCCGCGATTCCTCCGCTTCGGCCAGCGCCTCGGCCCGTGTGTTGCTGCCGCTGTATTTGCCGCGCAGGTTCACGTAAAAAGCACCGGCGGGAACCAGGCGTTCGACGCCAGGCAGTGCGCGCAGATTGGACCAGCGCCGCAGCGCCGCCAGATAACCGGGTAGTTGCAACTGGGCACCGTGTTCGACCAGTACCGGGTCGAGCTTTTGTTGGGCGGATTTGTAATCCATCACCACACACCATGCGCGGTCTGCGCTTTCGCGGTACAAATCAATCCGGTCAATCCGTCCGCGCAGCGCCAGTTGATGGCCGCCACCCAGATCCATTTCCCAGGCCGGCGCGCCATCCGCCCCAAACCCGAATTCAAGCTCGGCCGTCACCGGGTCAAATTCGTACTGTCCGCGCATCCAGGTCACCAGGGTTTCGACAAAGTTTTGCAACGACTCCGCCAGGACGCGCGTCGTGAACCGCCCCTGGTCATCGGCTCGCAACAAACCGTCGCGATAGCCGGGTGCGAGGTCGGCGGCAATTTGGCCGATGCGCTCGCGCGCCAGCGCCGGCGTGAGATCGCGCCAGCGCCGGCCTTCGGCCGTCACTTGTTCGTGAAACCGCCTGAGGACTTCGTGCTGGAAACTGCCGCGTTCACGCGCGTCCAGTTCAAAGACCTTGCGTTCCTCGGCGTGCAGGCCGGAATGGACAAAGAACCGGAACGGGCACTGGGCGAATTCCTCGAGCCGGCTTACCGAGCTTTGCAACCTGGGACCGTAAAGGGCCTCCGCCAACTCGGATGACAGGTTTTCAGCCGGATCCGGCTCGTGTAATTGACGCAAATTTTCGAAGAGTGATTTGAGCGCGGGAAACTGGAGCAATTTGAACCAATCTTGATCGCGCCCCCCGCCCCGACCCTCTCCCCGCCGGGCTGGGAGAGGGTGGCCGAAGGTCGAGTGGGGAGTGTTTAATTCCACCAGCGGCGCAATCAATTCATTCACATGCTCCGCTTCACGCCCATCCGCCTCCAGATGAAATTCTTCGACCGCCGATTCGGGGAACAGCGTCCGGACGCGGGAGACCAGTGACGAGGGGTTCAACAGTCTGCCATCCGCCGCATGCCGCGAAAAAGTCACGCAGAGTTTTTCACCGGCGCGGGTGCAGGCGATGTAACCGAGGTATCGTTCGCGCGCCAGTTGGTCGCGCAGATTCGGCCCGAGGACAAGCTGGTGCTGTTCCAGTCCATCGCGGTCGGCTTGAGTCAGAAGCGGCGGTGCGGCCGGCGCAGCGGGGAAAATTCCCTCGTTCGCGCCCAGCACCAGCGCGAATTTCAAATCCGGATTGCGCGCGCGGTCCACGGCGCCGATGAGGACCTGGTCGAGCGCGGGGGGAACCACCCCAACGGTCAGGTTCATCAACCCCGTTTCCAAAATCGGCAACCAGTCGCCCAACGACAGTGATTCGCCGGAGAACGCGAGGGCGACGTTGTTGAGCCAGGCATTCATTTGCTCCCAAACGGTTGAATGGATCGCGGATGATTCCGATTCGGCGAAGCTCCAGCGTTCCAAAGTGCTTTGGACCTCCAGTTCACTCCACAACTCACGCACGGCTTCGGCGAGTGGGGGACCGGCCGGCCGGCCGGCAAGTAGCGCCATTTGCCCGGCGAAATTTTCAAATGGCGGTATAATTTTTTGCCGCAACCGTTCGAGCGACCGGGCCAGTTCCGGATTGCCGGTGATTTGAATCGGGTCACGCCAGCTTTTGCCATGCCAGCCGAATTCGAGCGCGGCATTTTCGAGCCGGTCAATTTCCGCCTCGGGCACAGGTAAAAACCCGGCCTTGAGCGCGGCAAACCAGTCATCGTGGAGCCAACCGAACGCCACCGTGCGGAGGATGCTGCGTGTCAATTCCGCGAGCGGGTGATGGGCAACGGACTCGCGCCGATCGAGGAAGAAAGGAATTTGATACCGGCGGAAAACACGCGCCAGCGGGTTGTGATAATCGTCAAGCTTCCGCACCAGCACGGCACAGTCGCGGAAGCGGTTTCCGGTGCGGATGAAGCGCAAAATGTTCCGCGCGGCGAATATCGCTTCGGCCTCGGGATTGGCGCAAGCCGCCAGGGAAATTCCGGAGTTCGGAGTTCGCAATTCGGAGTTCGGAACAGATGAGGATGCCCAATTCTTTTCAAGCTGCGCGAGCCCGGAATTTTTCGCAAAGCGGCTATTTTTTGCGTCCCGACTGAGCCGTTCGACGGTGATTTTACAACCGGACAAATTTTCCATTCGTCGCCGGCATTGCTGATATGTGTTGGCGATGCCCGACCAGATCGAAAGCCAGGAATGTCCGGCGCCGGTTTCCGGTGGGGTTGCAAGACAGAACGCGAGGGTCACCCGGCTGCCACACGACAAGATGACCGTGAGCAGGTCCAGCTCCTGCGGTGTCATTTCGGCGAAACCATCGAGCCACAAGCCGCCAAACTGGAAGTCGGAAGCCCGAGTCCGGAGTCCGGATTGGAGGGCTTCCGTTGCAAAATTCAATAGGCAATTGCCGTCCTGTAGTTCATGCTCGCCCAGCCAGCGGGCGTAGGCATCACCGAGCAGGGCAAGGTCGAGGAGTTTGCCTTGAAGCTCGCGATCTTCCGTAAAACAACCCGCGAGCGCTTTAAGTTTACCGGGCGTAAATTGATGCTGTTGCAATTCTCCAAGCAACTGGCCGAGTTGCTGCGCGAAACCCGGTCGGCGGCAACTCGGCCGGAATAATTTCAATTCCTTTTCATGCCGGAGCAGCAGCGCGCGCAGCACCATGACGCGGCCTTCATCGTTCAATTGGTCGGGCGACGGGACCGACAGTTTCTCCAGGACAAAGCGGGCCAGCCGGTCGAACGAGAAAATATGCAGTCGCGTGTAGCCAGCCAATTCCCGGTCGGCGAGCAATTGGCGTTCGAGCTGGAACGTCGCCTGTTTGGGCACCAGCAAAATGAGCGGCGGGCCATCGGCATTTTCCCGCAACGCGGCGCGGATTTCGGCGAGGCAGCGGAACGTCTTGCCGCTGCCGGCGGGACCCAGGAGAAAGCGCGCTTGCACACCGGATTTTTCGCGCAAAGCCACGGTCGGGCAAAGCAATTTATTCGAGCCCGAATGCATTTTTTGCATCATATTTTTTATTTCCTTTCAAGCTGTTTTGTTTATGCTTGCGCGTGGTTGGGAAAATTCGAATTCAATCCAAAGACGGAAAAAGCGAAATCGTATGCCACTGACACATACTAGGGAACTTTTTGCGAAGGCGTTGAAGGGCAAATACGCGCTGGGCGCGTTCAACGTCAACAACATGGAACTGCTTCAGGCCATTATTGAGGCGTGCGAGGAGGAGAAGGCGCCGGTGATGCTCCAGATTTCCAAGGGGGCGCGCCAATATGCCAATCCGGTCTATCTCAAAAAGCTCATTGAAGCGGCCGTCACGCTGTCCACCATCCCGATCGCGGTGCATCTGGATCACGGCGATACGTTCGAACTCTGCAAGGAGTGCATTGATGAAGGTTTCACCAGCGTAATGATTGATGCCAGCCACGAACCCTTCGAGAAAAATGTTGAAATCACCCGGAAAGTCGTGGAATACGCCCATAAATACAACTGCGTGGTGGAATCCGAACTCGGCCACCTGGTGGGCGCACAGTTTGATGAAGGCGAAGAAGGCGGTGCTCATTCCGTCAGCGGTCATTACACGGTTCCGGAAGAAGCGGTCAAATTCGTAAAGGAGTCGGGCTGCGATTCCCTGGCCGTCGCCATCGGCAACTCGCACGGCGCTTACAAGTTCAAGGGCACGCAGCACCTTGACCTGGAACGCCTCAAGCTGATTAAAAAGGCGTTGATGGATGCCGGTCTGGGTGATTATCCGCTTGTGCTACACGGGGCGTCGTCCGTACCGAAAGAACTCGCCGAGGAAATCAACAAATACGGCGGCAAACTGGGCACCGACACCGCCGGTGTGCCGGAAGCGGACATCGAAGTGGCGCGCCGTACGGGTTGCACCAAAGTGAACATTGACACCGACCTGCGTTTGGCCATGACCGCCGCCATCCGCAAGATCATGACGGAAAACCCAAAAGAATTCGACCCGCGCAAATATCTCGGCCCTGCCCGCAACAAGGTTAAAGACCTCGTTCGTCACAAAATCAAAGATGTCCTTTGCTGCGCCGGCCATGCATTTGATTAAACACTGAATCCCTGACGTAATTCCCAACGAACAGACTTCCATCAATTCTGGTGGAAGTCTTTTTTATTATCTTCGTCCCATTTACCAGCAGATCATGCAATGCCATTATGGCACATACTAACAAATGCACAGCTCATATTGTGCCACAATATCTCTATATTCAGACCACCACAAACCTTGCAATAGTTTATCAATATACTTACCATAAACTACTTATACAATTTTACTCAGCTTGGCATCTTCAAAGCTGTTGGGTTACTTATAAGAATAAAAAACTTAACTGAAAGGAAAAATATGAAATTAGTACGATATGAAAACCCAGGGTTGGTGTGGCCGGGCCTTGGACGGCTGTCGTTCTTGCAGGACGAGTTGGAGCGGTTGTTTGATTCGCCGCTGACAAATTGGACGCCCGCGCTCGACGTGTACGAGGACAAGGATAACTTTGTGGTTCACACCGAGTTGCCCGGTTTGAAGCGGGAGGACATTGATGTTTCGTTGCAGGATGGCGTGCTGGCCATTTCCGGCGAACGCAAGACCGAGGAGAAGCGGGACGAAGGCGAAATTCGCCGGCAGGAGCGTTTCTACGGAAAGTTCCAACGCACTCTGTCGCTGCCCACGCCTGTGGTGGCAGACAAGGTCAAAGCGCAATACAAAGATGGCGTCTTGACCGTAACGGTTCCCAAGGGTGAAGAGGCCAGGGCAAAAAAAATTGACGTGAGCGTCAATTGAACGATGCAAAGTTAACCCCGGCGGATGCATCAGTCCGCAGGGGTTTTATTGACCCGGGGTCAGTAAATCGCCGCCTTAAAAATAAAAACGGCGGGCGAAGCG
>Ga0335073_10003543_pt1 | contig 21783 bp, 15 predicted proteins | sample Lox_Sample_22_FD_207093 | JGI IMG/M metagenome (GOLD analysis project Ga0335073, IMG submission 207093) | Soil microbial communities from Loxahatchee National Wildlife Refuge, Florida, United States - Lox_Sample_2.2 | ecosystem: Environmental > Terrestrial > Soil > Wetlands | place: USA...
TGCTATTGGTGTTAATGGTTCGAACCTCGCCAGTAGATGGGCTTTCGACCGTCACGCTTGCGCCCGGAACAAATGCGCCGCTTGTGTCTTTTACCCGGCCAAAAATTGCCCCGGACGTAACTTGCCCCAACCCGGTGCCCAGCAGGATCAGACTCAAAACTATGGCCCCTGCCCAACTCCATCGCTTTTTGCGCATGATTGCTCCTTTTAAGAAACCGGTTTCATAGAGGCCCGCTTTATTGCATGCAGCATTTCAGCGGTCGATCACCCCCAGGGAACATCCTTTCAGAAAACAAGCCCAGCAGAACGCCCCAAGTCCACAACATAGAAACCCAACCTCTAGACCGTTGTCAAGAACGTCCTAAACGGAGGCCTCCGGCCGATGTGTAGTCAGGGGGGCGTGGAAGTTTTTTCCCCCGTACCTCTTTACCTTGACTTTTGAGGACTAAAGGCCGTCAGACAGAGACGAACTGGCCAGGTTAGCTCCTAGGATTTTTTCCTGCGCGATCTTTGGCCGATTGCTGCGGGCGACGGCGGTGGACCCGCGAACTACCAGTTCCGTAGCCAGGTAATACTCCGAGCCGTGGTGGCGTTTCAGTTTCAACATCTTGTCCAAAGCTTGAAACGCGATGTTGCCCAGGCGCTCCCGTGGGACTCGGATGGTGGTAAGCGGCGGCCGGGCAAGAAAGGCGAAAGCGATGTCGTCGATGCCAATCACGGAAACGTCTTCCGGCACCCGAACCCCGGCTTGTTCCAGTGCGCTCATAGCGCCCATGGCGATGAGATCGCTTCCGCAGAAGATCACGCTCGGTACCCGGGTCTGGGAAAGAATAGCCCGCACGGCCGAAGCTCCGGCGTCGACACGGTAGTTGCAATCGAGAACGGGAGAAGGAGTCAACTTATGCCCGGTCAGCCCGGCCAGCAAGGCCTGTTTGATCGTGACCGCCGTGCGATTATCCGCGGGACCGGCGATAATCGCGGTTTGGCGATGACCGAGCGCAACTACATGTTCGATGGCCTGTGAGATTCCGAGTTGATAATCGATGGAGATGTTGCTGACCAGCGACTTGGGAGGACCCGGGTTGCAAAAAACAACGGCAATCCCCGACGCGGTGAGTTGCGAAGTCAGGCTCTGATCCACGGAAGCGGTCATGACGGCGACGCCCCGCACGTCACTTTCGATGAGCTTGCGGATTATCGCCTTGGTGCGGGTCACGCTGTATTCGGTGTTGCAAAGCAGAACGTCAAAATCCCGCTCCCAGGCGGCAGCCTGGAATCCGCGAATAATCTCGGGGAAATAGGGATTTACGATCTCGGAAATTAAAAGCCCGAACAGATCGCTGCGCCCGGTCGCCAGGCGGCGAGCGTGGACATTCTTGATGTAGTTGAGCTGATGGACGACCTCGAGCACACGTTGCTCGGTTCGGGCAGCGATGTACGCGCTCTTGTTCAGCACACGAGAGACTGTTGCAGGGGAAACTCCTGCCCGTTTCGCGACTTCTCTCATCGTGTGGCCCATAGCATCCCTCACGTTCCGCCAGGACTTTCATGGCGAAAAGTCTTGCCGCGCTCCGGCTTCCGCTCTTTGAGCGCCTCCGCCAGCGAAGGCGGAACACATAAAGAGTTTTCTCAAACAAATGCGTTGTCGGCACAAAACGGTATCACAGAATGAAATTGGATAGAAATTGGGGAATAAAGGGCTTGACAAGGGATTCTCCCTGAGCATAACGTCTGAAACCGGTTTCGGAAAGCGATTTCATCGTTCGCTTTCCGGCCGCCAGATCGGACCCTGTCATGACGAAACAGTTAGGGAAATCCCTGTGCGTTTTTCTTGTTTTTTGCTCCTTCCTCTCGGTTGAAATTCTCGCGCAAAATCAGAGAAATCCCGCATCGCCTCCGAGCACCGATGACGCAAAACCCTTTCTCGGACGCTGGGATTTGACGCTCAAAGCTCCGGACCGCGAATACCCGTCGTGGCTGAATCTGACCGAAGCGAATGGGCAACTGAAGGCGGAACTGGTCAGCAGGTGGGGAAATGCTCGTCCACTTCCGCGTGCCGAGATTTCGGGCGGAGTACTCACGTTTGTATCTCCCAAGGAAGAAGAGGCCCGGAAAGACGACATGGTTTTTCGAGGCCGCCTGAAAGGAGCGACTTTGGTGGGCACGACCACAGGTCCCGATGGCACTCCGTGGACATGGACGGGAAGACGAGCGCCATCTCTCCGGAGAGCAGGCACACCGCATTGGGGGAAACCGGTAAGCTTGTTCGACGGCAAAGACCTGAAGGGTTGGCACGCCAGTGAGCCGGATCCGGCGCATCCCTGGACTGTAATGAACGGCGCCATGGTCAGCCCCGGGCATGGTCCCGAGATCATCAATGATTTAAAGTTTGAGGATTTCAAGTTGCATGTCGAGTTCAATTGCGGAGCGGGCGCAAACAGCGGTGTTTACCTGCGAGGCCGATACGAAGTGCAGATTGAAGACAATTCCATTCAGGAGCCGCCCAGCCATCACACCGGCGGCGTGTACGGCTTTATCGCGCCGTCGCCAGAGTTGCCGCGCAAACCCGGCCAGTGGCAAACCTTCGACATCACTTTGATTGGACGCAGGGTGACCGTGGTGCAGAACGGTACGACCATCATTGACAACCAGGAAATCCCCGGCATCACGGGCGGCGCTCTGGACAGCCATGAGGCGCTGCCGGGTCCCATCTACCTGCAAGGCAGCGAGGATGGACACGTGGAATTTCGCAGTATCGTCCTGACGCCGGCGCTCGGGACGAAGTAAGGCAATTGCATTCCGTTCCGGCAATTTTACAAAACGCAGCTTGGTGACGGCATGACTCGCTTCCTGCAAGACATACTCCGCCAACCCGATGAGTTGCGCAGGGTGCTGGATCACCTGCAAGGGCCGGGTCACCGCACCCTGGAAGACGCGGCACAACGGATTCGTTCAGCCCGGCACGTCTATTTCACAGGAATCGGGAGCAGTTGGCACGTGGCGATGAGTGTCAAGCCGCTGTTTTATCTTGCAGCACGGCCGGTTTACCTGGAGGACGCTGCTGAGTTGTGGAAATTCTCTGCCATTCCCCCGGAAGCAGTGATCGTCATGATTTCGCGCAGCGGGCGAAGCGTGGAGATCGTCAACCTCCTGGCCAAAGCACGCGAGAGCGCCGCTTTCGTGATTGGCATTACAAGTTCGGAGGACGCACCCCTGGCGCGTGAAGCGCAAATCGCGATTCTGGTTCCGGCTGAACCTGACCACGCCATCTCGGTCAATGCCTATTCCTCTTTAGCTGCAGCCGCGGGAGCGCTGGCCAGCGTTACTGCCTTCTCTTTTGACCATGCCCTTTGCGCAACGCTCATGCAGGCCGCTTCGGCCGTGGAGATCGCCATACCAAAATGGCAGCAGCAGATCTGCCACTCGGCATGGCCAGCACCCGGGTCCGTCTCTTATTTCTTGGCGCGGGGCGGGAGTCTGGGAAGTTGCCACGAGGCGCGATTGTTGTGGGAAGAAGGCGTGAAATCGCCGGCAACAGCCATGGGTACCAGCAGTTTTCGACATGGCCCTCAGGAGATGCTCCGCCCCGCTGCGCGCTTCGGGCTTTGGATCGATGCGCAGCGCATGCGGGAACAGGATTTGGCAGTGGCTCGCGATCTCTCCCTGCTTGGCGCCTCCACGATGCTGATCGGTCACGATGTGCCCGAAGATGCCGGTGATCTGGTGTTGCAACTGCCCGAGACGCCGCAAGATTGGCAATTCCTGATTGACATTATTCCGGCGCAGCTTGCGGCAGAACATCTGGCGCGCTTGTCGGGAGTCGACGCCGATTCGTTTCGTTATTGTTCCTACATCGTAGAAGACGAATATGGTCTTGCAGGTGAGAAAGCCGCGCTTCCGAAACCGGGAAGGCGTGTATGAAGTAATGAAGGGTTTTTCGTCGCCAGAATAAACTGGACGTCGCCACAGAGGAGGCTTTATGAAGAGCAGCAAACTTTCACGCCGTAAGTTCCTGGGACTGGGCGCTGCTGCCGGAGCGGCATTGTCGGCAAAGGGAATGTCTGCCAAGAGCATATTGCTCGGCCCGGAAAATTTCTGGGCGTCACCGCGGCCGGTACCCGCCAGCGAACGCGTCCGATTCGGCTCGATCGGCGTGGGCATGCAAGGCTCGGGGTTGTTGCTGCAATCGATCGAGCTGCCCGGCATCGAGTGCGTCGCCGCCTGCGATCTTTACGACGGCCGCCACACGCTTGCCCGCGAAATCACGGCTAACCCCAATCTCCCGGTAACCCGCCGCTATCACGAACTGCTGGAGAACAAGGAGATCGATTGTATCGTCGCCGCCGTCCCCGATCACTGGCACAAGCAGGTCGTGGTCGACGCGGTCAACGCGGGAAAGGATATCTACTGCGAAAAACCGATGTCGCACAGCCCGGCCGATGGCATCGCGATGGTCGAGGCCCAGAAGAAAACCGGCCGCATCGTGCAGATCGGCTCGCAGCGCGTGAGTTCTCTGATTTGCAAGAAGGCGAAGCAGATGATCGCAGACGGGATGGTCGGCGATGTGATGCTGGTCGAAGGGTGGCTGGGACGAAACGACCCTACCGGGGCGTGGGAATACCCGCCCCCGTTCGACCTTTCTCCCCAGAACCTCGATTGGGACACCTGGCAAGGCACGGTTCCAAAACGTCCCTTCGATCCCTACACGTTTGCGCGTTGGCGCTGCTGGAAGGAATACGGCACTGGCCTGGCAGGCGATCTTCTGGTGCACCTGATCAGCGGCATGATGTTTATGCTGGGCATCAATGAGCCTCCCAAGCAGGCGGCTTCGGTGGGTGGAATCCTCCGCTGGAAAGACGGCCGGAACATGCCCGACGTGCACGGCACGGTCTTCTACTATGGCGATCTGCCGGTCTATATGCGGCTCAACCTGAACGCGGAAATGCCCGAGACCTATCGCTTCCAGGGACCGAAAGGAATTCTCGAGGTTACGGAGTTCGGCCTGAGCTACTTGCCGCAAACCGGCAAGGATTCCGGCCCCAGTTACTACGATGCCAGCTTCCCGCACGCCATGCGCGAAGCCTATGAGAAAAAGTGGCACGAAGAAAACGATCCCAAGCTGGGGCACGAACCGATGCCGGAGACGGTTTCCTACCGCGGGCCCGACTACGACGATATGCATCCACACCTGTGGAATTTTTTCCAGGCGGTGAAATCGCGCAATCCGGTGGTCGAAGATGCCGTGTTCGGCCACCACGCAGCCCTGGCCTGCCACATGGCGAACGAATCCTATTTCCGCAAGTCTGCTGTGGTTTGGGACGAGGCTTCGCAAACCATCAAGAGCTAATCGATGCAAGGCTGACAAACCGGAGCCCTCATTCGTGCAGGAACGGCTCCTCCTGGGGGAAGCATGACGAGCAGGATACCTATGACTCGTTGGATTCTGGGAGTATGCGTGGTTACCTTGGCCGCCGGTCTGGTTCTCGCGCAAGATACCGCAACCCTGACAGGCACAGTCCGGGACGCCAGCGGGGCTGTGGTGCCTGGAGCGCGCGTACTCATCAAAAACACCGCCAATGGTACGAGCCGCGAGGCCAGGTGCAACTCCGACGGCGAATATGTGGCCGCTTCCCTAGCCCCCGGAAAATACGACCTGACGGTCAGCGCCGCCGGGTTTCGCAAGTATCGTGCCGAGGGTGTAACGCTGCGAGTCGCGCAAGATGCCCGCATCGATGTAACCCTGCAGGTGGGCGATATTCATGAAGAGATCACGGTGCATGGCGAGGGCCTGGCCCAGGTCAACACCGAATCGTCGGAACTGGGCGGAACAATCACCGGCAAGGAACTGATTGACCTGCAGCTCAATGGACGCAACTTCACCCAGCTCATCACCCTCGTGCCCGGCGTAAGCAACCAGACCGGACAGGATGAAGGGGTGGTTGGCGTGCAGGGCAGCATCAGCTACAGCGTCAATGGCGGCCGCACCGAATACAACAACTGGGAAGTCGATGGCGGCGACATGATGGATAACGGCAGCAACTTCTCGCTGAACGTTTATCCCAGCGTCGAAGCGATCGATGAAGTCCAGGTACTCACCTCCAATTATGGCGCGCAATATGGCAAGAACGGATCGGGCACGGTCGAGGTTGAAACCAAGTCGGGGACCAACCAGTTTCACGGCGGCGCCTGGGAATTTCTGCGCAACGAAGCTTTCAACGCCCACAACTACTTCGACCCCGCCGGTACCCCGGTGGCGGGATATCACAAGCACGATTTCGGCTACAAAATCGGCGGGCCGATCTGGAAGAACCACACATTCTTTTTCTGGCTCCAGAACTGGCGCCGTGAAGTCGTTCCCTACAACTTCTTCAACTTTGTGCCCTCGGTCCAGGAACGCCACGGCAATTTCAGCGATCAGTGCGCGCCTATCGATTCGAATCCGACGGATTGTCCGTTCGACCCAAACACCGGAAATCCGTTCCCAAACAATACAGTGCCCTTCATCGATCCCAATGCGCAGGCACTGATGAATATGATTCCCCTGCCCAATGCCGGGGCAGGAGCGCAGTCGATTTTTCAGGCGGCGGTGGCGCAACCCACGCATTGGCGCGAAGACTTGATTCGCATCGACCATGATTTCAACTCCAAACTGCGGGCCACGTTTCGCGCCATTCACGATTCCTGGGATACCACCAACGCCACCGTGACCTGGGGGGGCGACAGTTTCCCGACCATCGGCACTCACTTCATCGGTCCGGGAGTAGAGATGGTGGCCAAACTGAGCGCGACCGTTTCCCCGACCCTGCTCAACGAGTTCACCGCCAGCTATACCACCGACCACATTCATCAGATCAATACCAACCCCTCGGTCTGGACACGCACCAGCACGAACTTCACCATGCCGGGACTGTTTCCCAATTTTGCAGGAAAGCTGCCGGACATTTCGCTTTCCACCAACGGAGCGTATGGGAGCGGATTCGCCGAAGGACCTACCGCATTCCCGTGGTCGAATTCCAACCCCACGTTCACCTATCGCGACAACGTGGTGCAGAGCCTGGGCAGGCACAAGCTCGAGTACGGCGGCTATTTCATGAATGCCGAGAAAAATGAGTACGCTTACACCGATCTGGGCGGCGATCTCTCATTTGATACATCGGCGCCGGTTACGTCGGGAAACGCCTTCGCCGACTTGCTGATGGGAAACATTGCCAGCTTCTCCCAGGCCAACGCGCAACCGAAATACCACATCAACTTCAAGATCTTCGAGGGCTATATTCAGGACGACTATCATGCGACTAAGCGGCTCACCCTGAACCTCGGGCTGCGCATCAGTTTGTTCGGAACCTTCTGGGAGCGGAACCATCTGATCTCGAATTGGGATCCTGCCGCCTACAATCCGGCGACTGCCCCGCTAATCGATATCGACGGCAGCCAAACCGGACAGCAGGGGGCGTTGATTCCAGGCACGGGCAATCCTTATGACGGCACCGTGCAATGCGGCGTGAACGGCGTGCCGCGCGGCTGCTTGAAGGGTCATCTGTTTAACCCCGCCCCCCGCCTGGGTTTCGCGTGGGATCCACGGGGAAACGGCAAAATGGCCATCCGCGGCGGATACGGAATTTTCTTCGAGCACACCAACGGCATGGAAGCCAATGCCGAGGATCTGGAAGGAACGCCGCCTATCGTTGCCACTCCCACGCAGTACAACGTTGTGGGTTACGGCAATGTCGGAGGGCAGGGACTGCTGTTTCCGCTGTCGACCACTTCCATCCCCGATCAGGCAGTTTGGCCCTACGTGCAGCAGTGGCATGTGGACGTCCAGCACGACCTGCCCAGGAACGCTGTGGCCACGCTGGCATATGTGGGAGCGAAAGGGACGCACCTGACTCTGCAGCATGAAATGAACCAGTTGGCGAATGTGCCCGCTGCGCTGAACCCTTACCAACCAGGGCAAATCATAACCGATGACGATTGCAACACGGTTTCGATTGATCCGGTCACGGGCCAAGCGACGGCTACTGCGAACGTCGATACCGGCAGCCCAAGCACGATCACCGGGAGCTGGGCCAACAATCTGGCCGTCGCCTGCCAATATGACGCGGATATCTTTCGCACAAAATATCCGGGCATAAGCTCCATTCAGAGAATCGAGTCGGTTGCGAACTCCAACTACAACGCCCTTCAGTTTTCGTTGCGCAAAACCAGCGGGGCCCTCACACTCGACGTGGCTTATACCTACAGCCATTCGCTGGATAACTCTTCCGACAACCAGGACAGTAATTTCGTAGACTCCAGCGACTTGCACAAGAATTACGCCAGCTCCAATTACGATCAGCGCCACATTCTCACCATGAGCTGGATCTACGACCTCCCCTATCACGGTCAGGGACTGTCGCATACCTTCTTCGGAGGGTGGGAGTATAGCGGTATTCTGACCTCGGAGAGTGGCACTCCCTTCACGGTGGCAGATGGCGTTTTTGGAGACAATGCCGGCGTCGCGGACGGGACTACCGGTATCGGTTCCTATGCCGACCGCGTGGGCAATCCTCATACCGCACCTGGCACTGATTGTTTCGTGCCCAATCCGGACGGCTCGATCAAGGCGGCGCCGTTGTTCAATTGCGATGCTTATGCGCTGCCTCAGGGCCTGACCTTCGGCGATTCCGGCCGCAACAGCCTGAACGCGCCCTACCGCACCAACATCGACATGGCGATTTACAAAGTCTTCAAACCTACTGAAAAGCTGGAGGCTCAGTTCCGGGCGGAGGCGTTCAATGTTTTTAATCACACTCAGTGGTCGGGAGTGAACAACTACATAGGATCGTCGCCCGGGGCGACCACGTTCCTTTATCCTAGCTACGCGCACATGCCGCGGGTGTTACAGTTTGCGGTGCGGCTGACTTTTTAAGACTCTTAAGACTCTGTGGTGCAAAAATCGGTTTTTATTGGCAGTAGCGCGGGCGGGGCCAGCGAATGATCGGAGCGGTCGATATCGGCGGGACAAAAATTGCCGCGGGTATGGTCGATGAACGGGGAACAGTCCGGTCAAAGATGGAGGCTCCAACCGGAAAGGATTTCGCTTATTCCGAAGGCCTCAAGCAGATCATCGAGATGCTAAGAGATACTGCGCGTGAGTCCGGGGTAAAGATCACGGGCATTGGAATCGGCTCTACTGGTCCGGTGGATCCTTTCACCGGAGAATTTGGAGAAGTGGACTTTCTCCCGCACTGGCGCCACAAGAACCCGGTGCGAGACCTGGCCCGCGCCTTCAAAGTCAAGGTTGCACTGGAAAACGATGCCGACGCCGGCGCGCTGGCCGAAGCCGCATGGGGCGCAGGCAGGCACAAGCAGCGACTGATCTATGTGACGTTGGGAACCGGGATCGGCGGCGGCGTTGTGATTGATGGAAAGCTTTATCGCGGCGTGGATGGTGCCCATCCGGAGTTCGGGCATCATGTGATTGATCCCTCGGGACCGTACTGTTCGTGTGGAGTTCAAGGATGTTGGGAATCACTGGCCGCAGGTCCGGCCATGGTCAAGTGGCTCGAAGGTGAACTCAAGGAATCCGATCCTCGCAGGGAGGGTCTCACCGCCCGTGGCATCTGCGAACTGGCTCGGCAAGGGGACTCGCTGGCCAACAAGGCGGTCGAGCGCGAAACCTTCTATCTGGGGCTGGGTCTGGCGAATCTCGTGAATCTGTTTGCGCCGGACGTGATCGTGCTCGGCGGCAGCGTGATGAAAAGTGCTGTACTCTTCGTGGAGGGAATTCGCGAAACCATCGTCCGAAATTGCCGTTTTGTGCCTTTCGAGAAGACGGAAATCGCTCTCGCTTCACTGGGCGACGATTCGAATCTGATCGGTGCTGCCCGGGTTTGGCACCATCGATTCGGAAAGGGCAACAACTAACTCATGCAACCATCATCCATCATCGCAGCCCGCAATCCACAATTCTTGAAATCAGAATTAGCGGAGGAAAGCAACGGGGCCGGCGTCACCCGCCGCAGATTTTTGTCCGTCTTGGGGGGAGCCATGGCGATGGCAGCCAGGACTTCCCTTCTCGGCGCCCAGGAGGCGCGCTCCAGGCTCCGTTCTCCATTCCGCGTCTCGGTGATCAATGACGAAATCTCACAGGACTTTGGCCGCGCCTGCGAAGTCGCTTCCCGGGAATTCGGCATGCAATGGATCGAGTTGCGGGGCATGTGGAACAAGAACATTGTGAATCTCGACGCTCACGAAGTTGCCGAAACGCGACGCATTCTAAAGAAGTACGAGCTGCGCGTGACCGACATCGCCAGCCCGCTCTTCAAGGTGGACTGGTCCGGCGCCCCCAAGTCGAAATACAGCGAAACCGACGATTTTCATGCCAGCTTTAAGTTCGCGCAACAGGACGAAGTCCTCGAGCGCGCCATCGAGTTGGCGAAGACATTCGGTACTGACCGTGTCCGTTGTTTCGATTTCTGGCGGCTCGAAAATCCTGCGCCCTATCGCGCAGCAATCAACGCCAAGCTGTTCGAAGCCGCGGAAAAAGCCGGCAGCCATGGAATCGTTCTGCTTCTCGAAAACGATAGCGGTCTCAACACCGCGACTGGCGCGGAAGCCGCCAAAGTTCTCGCGGCCGTAAAGTCTCCCCACCTGATGCTGAACTGGGATCCGGGCAACGCCGCCGCATCCGGTGAAATCCCCTATCCGGACGGCTACAGCTTGCTCCCCAAAGAGCGCATCGGCCATTGCCACTGCAAGGATGTTGTGCACCTCGGAAAAGACGACTGGGCGCCCATGGGAAAAGGCATCATCGACTGGGCAGGTCAGTTCAAAGCCTTTAAGCGGGATGGTTACCACTACGCCGTAAGCCTTGAAACTCACTGGGACGGAGGCGGCACGCCCGAGGAATCTTCGCGCCAGAGTTGGGCCGGGATGAAAAAGTTGCTGCAAAGCGCAGGAGCACTATAGTCCAGGCGCTGTTTAGCTTTTGTCCCGGACGCTCAAAAACCTGCTCGGAGGACTTGCCGTGACAGAAAATACCAGACGAGATTTCGTAAGGAAAGCATCCCTGGGAACGGCGGCCATGTGGGCGCTTCCCTACACTCGAATTCTGGGAGCCAACGATCGGATTCGCGTAGGCATGATCGGCGTGGGGAATCGGGGCCAGGATTTGCTTCAGGAAGCGCAAGCTGTGCCGAAGGTCGAATTGGTCGCAATGGCCGACGTCTACAGCCGGCGGCGGGACGAAGCCCAAAAAATGGCGCCGGGCATTCAAACTTTCGATGACCACCACCGCGTACTCGACCTGAAAGACGTTGATGCGGTGATCGTCGCCAGCCCCCTGCATTGTCACGCCCGTCACTTTCTCGACACCCTCTCCGCCGGAAAGGATCTTTATGCGGAAAAAACCATGACCTGGTCGATTCCGGAAGCGGAGCAGTGCCTGGCGGCCACGAATTCTTCCGGCCGCATCGTTCAAATCGGGCTTCAGTGGGAAAGCTCGGGAGCATTGGCCGACGCAAAAAGATGGTTTCAGGACGGCATCGCCGGTAAGGTCACGCAAGTCAACTCCTGGATGAGCCGCAATACTCCTCATGGCCAGGGACAGTGGGTGCGGCCGGTTCCTTCCGATTGTGCGGCGCAGAACGTCAATTGGAGCGCCTTCCTCAACGGACGCCCTTCCGAGCCGTTCGATCCCTATCGCCTGATTAATTGGCGGCTGTTCTGGGAATTCTCAGGCGGCAATGTCACCGAAAACATGGTGCATCAGATCGCCTGGATCATGACCGCGCTCAGTCTGCCGCTGCCCAACGCTGCCTACATGTCGGGGGGCGTATTTTCCGAGAAGGACGGCCGCCAGGTTCCCGATACGATTGCCGTTGCCTTCGACTTTCCTGAGCTCGTAGTCACCTGGCAATCCACATTCAGCAATCGCCACTACGGGCTGGGCGAGCACTTCCTGGGTAGCGACGGCACCATCGAGCACGGGTGGGGACTTTCCGACATGGTGAACGGCGAGGACCAGGAATACATCCATTACTACCCGGAGAAGGTCAATCGCCCGCAGGGAGAGCCTTTGAACGCCAAAACAAAGGACCAGGATCACATGGCGAATTGGATCGATTGCATCCGCAGCCGCAAGACTCCCAATGGTTCCGTTGAGATCGGCTACCGTTCCGCGATCGCCTGCCATATGGCGAATCTGGCCTACCGAAACAGACGGCGCGTGACGCTGGAAGAGGCAAAATCGATGACGCCGCAGTTCTGAGGAACAACTTCTGCATTTCCGGTGCGATTGCTATAAATCATCTTCCGAGAAATCCCGCCTGCGTTTGCCTCTGCCTCGATCTTTCGACTCGCTATTACTCAACTGACAACTTGCACTTTCGTAAGCCGTGCGATGCCGGTTACCAGCGCCGGGCCGAATGTATATTGAGAATTCGTGCAACTGCTTGAGAACATCCCGCTGGCGCCTCTGACCACCTTGAAGATCGGAGGTCCTGCGCGGTACTTCGTAGAGGCGCAGGATGCAGGCGAAGTGGAGCGGGCGGTCGCCTTCGTGCGCTCCCGCAATTTGCCCCTGTTCGTGGTGGGCGGGGGAAGCAATGTGGTGGTTGCAGATGCTGGCTGGGCCGGCCTGGTGTTGAAGGTTGCAATTACTGGAATCGAACGGAGGGGCGAGCGAGCCGACGATGGCCGGATTCTCTTCGATGTGGGAGCCGGCGAATCGTGGGACCGGTTTGTTTCGCGCGCAGTGATGGCACGCTGCGCTGGAGTCGAGTGCCTGAGCGGGATTCCCGGCAGCGTGGGTGGAAGTCCCGTGCAGAACGTCGGCGCCTATGGAGAGGAAGTCTCGGAAACGATCGTATCCCTGCAGGCATTCGACATGAGAGACGGCAAGATTCGCGAACTTTGCCACGAAGCTTGCGGATTCGGCTACCGCACCAGCATCTTCAATACCAGCGAACGCGGGCGGTTCGTGATCCTGCGCGTAACTTACGCCCTCACTCCGGATGGCAAGCCGCGCATCGACTATGCCGATCTTAAAAGGCACTTCGAGGGATGGGACAGCACGCCTTCTCTGGCCGAGGTACGGGAGGCCGTGCGGCACATTCGCGCGCTCAAGGGCATGCTGATCACACCGGGCGATGAGGACTCCCAAAGTGCGGGATCGTTCTTCAAGAACCCCGTGCTTTCCGAGGCGCAGCACGAAGAGTTAAAGAAACGGGCCAGCGCCCGCCGCTTGACCGTTCCCAGTTATCCGGCACTTGAAACGCACAAGAAGGTCTCGGCGGCGTGGCTGGTGGAGCGCTCCGGCTTCAATAAGGGATATGGCTTTGGCCACGTCGGCATCTCGCGCAAACATGCGCTGGCCATTATCAATCGCGGCGGCGCAAGCGCTGCGGAAATCGTCGCGCTGAAAGATCAGATTCAGCAGCGCGTGGAAGAAATCTGGGGCGTTCGGCTCGAGCCGGAACCGGTAATGGTGGGATTCTAAAGCTGCCCTTCGTCGCTTGCCGCAAGTCGTTTCGCCGCTTAGGCACCCCTTACACTCCGATTCTGCAAGACCATGACCCGTCCTCGTTCTGCTTAGGATATTCCTGAACGAAATCCGTGCCTGGATGGTCTGCATGATTGAAGGCGGAGAACGGGTGTTGGGAGAGGGCATTCTGACCGCAGTTCCGACGGTTGTGCAGAATCGCGACGCGATTTTGAACGACCTGGTCCGGGAATACGCGCGGCTGGTTTATCGCATCGCGCACTCCGTGTTGCGAAATCATCAGGACGCCGAAGACGCAACCCAGGAGACATTCGTTCGAGTTTGGCGCTATGGCAACAAGATCGAATTTGTCGAGAATCCAAAAAACTGGCTTGCGCGAATCGCATGGCGCGTGGCCCTGGACCGGAGTAAGCGTCGCGAAGACAGACGCGAGATTGCACTGGAAGATCGCGACACGCCTGCTCTCCAGATTGCGGCTGCCGGAACGCCCACTGATGAAGCTCTGCAGAGCTCTGAGATCGCGGGCCGGTTGGAACCGTTGATCTCCGCGCTGCCGGCCAAGCTCCGGGAACCGTTGATCCTCTCGACCATCGTGGAGATGTCTCCCCAGGAGGTTGCCGCCGCGCTGGCAATCAGCGAAGCGGCGGTACGATCGCGAGTCTTTCGGGCGCGACAGATCTTGCGAAAGAAATTGACCGAGCAGATCCGGAGTAAGAAGGAGTGTAGCAATGGATGATCGGAAGATGTCGCAAGGTAGACAGAACTCTGGCTTCGGCAAACTCGACCGCATGCTGGATGTTGCGTTGGCGCAGTACGGCTCCGTTGAACCGCGCTACGGTCTGGAGGAGCGGGTTTTGGCGAATCTGCGTGCGCGCCAACAGGAGCGGGATTTCAGAAGCTGGCTAATATGGCCAGCAGTAGCCGCGGCCGCGGCATTGGTGCTGATTGCGGTGACCGTGGTTTTGATGTCCGGGTCGGGGCTGGTAGTTCGTCAAGTTGCACACCGGAATATCTCCCCAGCGCAACCGAACGCCAGCGCAAAGGTTGCCGGCAAGGTTTCGCACTTAGTCCGGCCGGCGGTAACCGCTAGCTCGCCGGCCAGACGTTCAGCCACCGCAGTCCGAACAAAGGTTGCAACGCTTCCCAAGCTAGATCAATTTCCATCTTGGCAGCCGCCCACGGAACAAGAGCAGATTCTCGCGATGTATGTCTCGCGTTTTCATAATCAGGCTGTCCTGTTGGCGGAACTGCGCGCCGCCGAGATACGAAATGAGCAAATGGAGGATGCAAGGAAATGGCGTGCGACGGCAGACGGAGATTCTGAGCAGCTAAATCAACAAACTACGGACCAATAAAGGAGCGACGATGTCTAGGAAAAAAGCGGCCTGCTTCATTTTGATGGCGTTGTTATGCGGTGTGCGAGCCGGAAATCTGTCGGCGCAGGATCAGAACACGGCATCTAAACCGGTGGCGAAAGAACCGGAGGGAACTCGACATGAAGTCACCATCGAGCCGTATCGTCTCGATTTTCTGATCAGCGAAATGGAAGACGGGAAACGCATCAATTCTCGCCAATACTCGATGAATCTCGACACGAATGACGGCAATGAGATCAAGATCGGGACACGGGTACCCGTCGATACGAAGGATGGTGAGTTCCAATATCTGGACGTCGGAATAAACCTTTTTGCTCGCCTCTTTGAGCGCAATGGACAACTGGAATTGACGGCGCGAGCGGAAAGCAGCAGCCTAGTTCCTCCCGGGCAAGGCAGTGAATCGCATCCCGTGGTGCGGCAAATGAAGATTGAGGGCAGCACGATCGTGATGAATGACAAACCCATTGTCATGGGAATTGTGGATGATCCCAACTCCAAGCGACAGTTTCAGCTCGAAGTTACAGCCACAAAATTGAAATGAAGAACGAAAAAGCACGCGATTCCAGCGAAGATGGGACGGCGCCGCCCCAGTTCGTGACCCCTGGTTTCTCAGCACCCCACGCATTGGGGAGGTGGTACGATCCGGCTCCGGCGGCGCCTTGCATTTATTCATCGGCAAGTTTTGCCGCCTCTTGAAAGACCGTCAAAAACATTCTGCGCGTGAGCTTGCCGGTCTGCGTGTTCTGGTTCGACGGATGATAAGAGGCCAACAGCACTTTCCCATCTGGCAAGCGATGGCGAGCACCGTGCTTGAAGGGATAACCTTTCTTGTTGGTAACCAGTCCTTTGCGCCGGAGGTAATTCAGATAGGCGTCAAAACCGATTTTCCCCAGCGCGACCACCACCTTCACTTTTTCTAATCCAGCCAGCTCGCGATCAAGAAAATGCGAACAGTTGGCCAACTCCTGCGGGAGCGGCTTGTTGTGGGGCGGGGCGCACCGCACCGCAGCGGTGATGTAAAGATCTTTCAGTTTCAGCCCATCGTTGCGATCAGTGGCGGTGGGCTGGCTAGCGAATCCGGTCTCATATAACACCGGGTACATAAACTTGCCGGACGCATCGCCGGTAAACGGACGGCCGGTGCGATTGGACCCGTGCGCTCCGGGCGCGAGGCCCATGACGAGCACGCGTGCGTCGGGATCGCCGAAACCGGGAACAGGCTTGCCCCAATACTCCAAATCGCGATAGGCGCGGCGCTTCTCGCGGGCGACCTGTTCGCGGTAGGAGACGAGGCGCGGACAACGCCTGCAGGCGATCACTTCACGGTTGAGAACGGTGAGCCAGCGGGGAACGTCGGTGGCGGTTCTTCGTTGGTCGTCGGCCGATTCGCTGCGCGGCGATTCGACGGTCTGTCGCTTAAGCCGAGGAGAATTCGGTGAGCGTTGCGCTTTCATGCGGGAAAATAATTTTATCTCGTTGGCACCCACCCTACGAAAATCGCGTAGGGTGGGCCGGCCTCGGACGCGCTGCGCGATGCAGGAGGGGATGTCGTCATGAATGAGCGGACTGGATCCCACGGAGCGCATTCTGGCGCGAAGAATTCCCTCCGATGGTCGCGTGGGCGTTCCGACGATGATGCGTCTGGGTCGCTCGGTGTGTATGGTCCAGGGAAAACCAAGCAGAAGGGGCGGTCCACCCGCCCCCTCTGCCCCTCCCCTGCCGATCCTGCGGAATCAATCATTTAAGCTGCGGATCCGAGGCAAAATCCGGAGCGCAGGGTTAGGCGTCATGGGGGCTGTGGAATTTGAGGCCAGCTTCCTGCTGCGGGCTTTCGGAAAGCTCTCTGTTTCGGGACGCCTTCTCCTTTTCACGTACTTTTAAAGTACCAAGCTAAGGAGGCGGGTGTATTGTTTCATCCCTCAGCAGCGCGGTAGGGCCGAACCCATTGGTGAAAAGTCCGATATTTGCCAAACCCAGGGTTGTAAGGAAGCGTGAAGCTAGAGCCTTCCATGAACAAAGGAGATGGGATGACGCGCCTACGATCAACAAGTTTCGTTTTAGCAGTTTCAATTGCGGCGACCGTCGCCGGGCAAGCGCAAAAGTTAACCAGACTTGATAACCTCTGCGGACAGCCAAGCTGCATGAACCGCAAGCAACCATCTGTTGAGAGGAACCAATTGACTCGTCTTTCGGGTCTGCCGGCGGACGCCCGCGGACCCATCTCGGCGGCGCTGGGCAGGCATGACTCCGGCTACTGGATTCGCCCAGTCGCTGTCGGCCGAAGCACGGATGGCTTTCGTGGGGAAAATCCGCGGCAGGCGATGGAGATGAAGTTTACTAAACGAGGAGCGGAGGTGCGCAGTCACAAGCTGGACTGGGCGCTGGAGACGCGTGGCTACGGATACGGCGATGCTGTGCACCCGTTAAAGCAGGTGGCCCCGGAGGCAAGGGAAAACCGGGTGGAGTACCGGCGGGGTGGGGTGACGGAGTGGTATCAGAACGGTCCGCTGGGGTTGGAGCAGGGGTTTACGTTGATCCATCGTCCGGGCAGAGCGAACGGGCAGTCGCTGACGCTGGAGTTGGCGTTGACTGGAGATTTGATGCCCAGGCCTCAGTCGACCAGTCCAAACATGAAGAGCAAGTCACTGGAACTGAGGCGCAAGGACGGGCAACTGGCTCTGCGCTACACGGGGCTGAGTGCCCGGGACGCGACGGGACGAGAGTTGCGGAGTTGGCTCGAGGTTCGAAGGAAGCGCCTGCTGGTTCGAGTTGATGATGCAGGAGCACAGTATCCGGTCGTGGTGGACCCGTGGATTCAACAGGCGGAGTTGACTGCGTCCGACGGTGCAACCGGTGATGGCTTCGGCATTTCCGTTGCGCTGAGCGGCAACACGGCCGTCGTGGGGGCCTTCAGTCATCAGGCCGGTCCGAACGCAAACCAGGGAGCGGCGTACGTTTTCGTCCAAAACGGCGGGACCTGGAGTCAGCAGGACGAGCTGACCGCTTCCGACGGGGGAGCAAACGACCACTTTGGCGGTTCCGTTGCGATAAGCGGCGACACGGTCGTGGTGGGAGCTTTTCATCACAATGTCGGCTCGAATGCGGGACAGGGAGCGGCGTACGTGTTCGTCAAAAGCGGCGAGGCCTGGATTCAGCAGGCGGAACTGACCTCATCTGACGGTGGGGCAGGTGACGCCTTTGGGAGTTCTGTCGCGATAAGCGGCGGTACGGTGGTTGTGGGGGCATATCTCCGAACGATCGGCTCGAATGCGGGCCAGGGAGCGACGTACGTATTCGTGCAAAGCGGCACCACCTGGAGTCAGCAGGCGGAGCTGACTGCATCTGACGGCGAGGCAAGCGACTACTTCGGGTGGTCCGTAGCAGTGAGCGGCGGCACCGCCCTGGTGGGGGCCTACAATCACAAGGTCGGCTCGAATACAAACCAGGGAGCGGCGTACATTTTCGCGCAAAGCGGGAGCACGTGGAATCAGCAGGTGGAGCTGACTGCATCTGACGGCGGGGCGCGGGACTACTTCGGGTGGTCCGTGGCGGTGAGCGAAAGCACCGCGGCGGTAGGGGCCTACAACCATACGGTTGGCTCGAATACAAGCCAGGGGGCGGCGTACGTTTTCGGGCAAAGCGGCACCACGTGGAGTCAGCAGGCGGAGCTGACTGCATCTGACGGCGGGGCAAGCGACTACTTCGGGTGGTCCGTGGCAGTGAGCGGCAACACGGCGGCGGTGGGGGCCACTCAACACACCATTGGCTCGAATTCCGGACAGGGAGCGGCATACGTTTTCATGGAAAGCGGCGGGACTTGGAGTCAGAAGGCGGAGCTGACCTCGTTCGACGGCACGGCATATGACAGGCTCGGCTATTCTGCCGGGGTTAGCGGGGACACAGCCATGGTCGGCGCCTACTATCACGCCGTCGGTTCGAATCAGTATCAGGGAGCGGCGTACGCGCTCGCCGCGCCGACAACAACCGTTACGATTTCTCCGGCGTGGCTGACTTTCGGCAACGTGGCTGTCAACACTACCAGCAACGCCAAGACGGTAACTCTGAGGAACACGGGCAGCGCCACGCTGAACATCACCAGCGTCGCGATCACTGCAGGAACCAACTTCGCAATCTCCAGCAACACCTGCGGGACCACGCTGGCTGTGAAGAAAACGTGCAAGGTAGGGGTTACGTTTGCGCCCACAGCGCTGGGTGCAGCCACAGGAACTTTGAGTTTTACCGACGATGCTCCTGGCCCGCAGACGGTAGCGCTTTCGGGCACGGGCATCGCGCAGGTGATGTTGAATCCGCCCAGCATTAGCTTTGCTAACCAAGCGGTATTTACGCCGAGTGCTCCCAAGCCCTTCACGCTCATCAATAATCTGCCTGCCAGCCTCAGCATCAGCGGCATTACCTTCACTGGCGCAGATCCCGGCGATTTTGCCGAGACTGATACCTGCGGAGGCAGTGTGGCCGCCAAGAGCAAATGCACGATCCTGGTGACCTTTACGCCTCAGTCCACCGGGGGCCTATCTGCCGTTCTGAACGTCTCTGACAGTGCTAACAATAGCCCGCAGACTTCAAAACTGATTGCCGCGGGCGAGCTCCAGGTCAGGCGAACTCCGGCTTTAATGACTTTCGCCGGACGACCGGTGGGCACGACGAGTATTGCGAAGTACGTGGTTCTCACCAACGACTTAACGACCGCAGTAAGCATCGGCAGCATTACGTTTACCGGAGCCGACCCTGGCGACTTTGCCGCGCAGAACGGCAGCTGCGGCAGCAGTATTGCCCCCAAAAGCAAGTGCTTCATCTCTGTAACATTTACGCCGCAGGCCATTGAGAGCCGCACAGCGACTCTGAATATCACCGACAGTGCCAACAATAGTCCGCAGACTGTAAGCGTGAGAGGATGGGGAGACATCAAGTCAAGTAGCCTCCAACCTCACTGATCTTTTCTTTCACAAGTGGTGGAATGACAAATGCTGTAAAGTAACATTCTGCCGCTGGCGGCTGGCCCAGCATTGCTGCGGTTGCAAAGCTGAGGCAGCCTTTCTCGTGGTGATGTTGGCGAAGCTGGGCCAGCCCAGGGCCATGCACGTAAATTGCAAACCGAGTGAGTCCAATCAAGCGCCCGCCGAAGCCGCTGGCGCAGTCTTGGGACAGTTTGTCACCGAGACCTTCGAATACGACGGTGGACGGCAGGTCACGGTCTACGTTCCACCGAACCCTCTTGAAGCAATCGTCTTCGCCGCTGACGGTCAGAGAATCTCGAAGTGGGGCCGGTTGCTCGAGAAGGCCGACGTACCCTCCACAATGATCGCCGGCGTGCACGGGCTGACCGATGAAACGCTGCGGCTCCATGAGTACTCGCCGGGCTTTGAGCCGAAGCGGTTCGCGGCGCACGAGAAGTTCTTCGTCGAAGACGTTCGCCGATGGATGCAGTCGCGGTTGGGCATAGCACCGCCTGCTGAACGTACCGCAGTATTCGGCGTCTCGGCAGGTGGCGAGCTGGCCCTGGCTCTTGGGCTTCGGCATCCACATGTCTACGGTGCGGTCTTCTCCATCTCGCCTGGCGGCGGCTACAAGCCGCCTGATGTTATGCCGAGTCCGCTTCCCCGCACTTACCTTGTCGCTGGCAAACAGGAGCCGTTCTTTCTCCAGAACGCAAGGAGGTGGGCGGACGCGCTGCGCGATGCAGGTGGGGATGTCGTCATGAATGAGCGAACTGGATCGCACGGTGGCGCATTCTGGCGCGAAGAATTCCCTCTGATGGTCGCGTGGGCGTTCCGACGATGATGCGTCTGGGTCGCTCGGTGTGTACGGTCCAGGGAAAACCAAGCAGAAGGGGCGGGCCCACCCACCCGTGGTGAGCGGGTTAAGCCGAGCACGATGGCAAAGGTTCGTAAATACTTTAGCGAACAGGAGAAGTGAGCCATGCCGTACAAAAACCCAGACCGTAAACACCGTGGGAACGTGAGCATCGCAAACAAAGAAATGCGCGCCCCCGTTTGACGCTTCTCTCGTTCCCCTCTTACACTTGAGAACGTGAGCCCCGCCGATACTGCTGCCAAAGATGTCGTCAAGCGCGAGATTTCCGTCGAAATTCCTGCCCAGGAAGTGACCCGCGAAACCGAGCTGCAAATCCAGCGTTACCAGAAAAGCGCGCGCCTACCGGGGTTTCGGCGGGGGCACGTGCCGGCGTCGATCATCCGGCAGAGGTTTGGCGAGGGATTGAAGAACGACGTAGTGGAAGCGCTGGTTCCCAAGTATTTTCGCATCGAGGCGGAAAAGCAGGGACTGATTCCGGTGTCGCAGCCGCGAGTGACCGATCTGCACATTCACGACGGCGAACCGCTGCGTTTCAAGGCCAGCTTTGAAGTTCTGCCCGAGATTCATGTGGAAGGCTACAAGGAACTGCGCGCCGACCGGCCGGAAATCTCTGTCAGCGATGAAGACGTGGAGCAGGCGTTGAACAATATTCGGGAGCAGCATGCGACGTTTGCTTCAGTCGAAGGGCGTGCGCTGGCGGACGGGGATTTTGCGCAGGCTGGCATGGATGGCAAACCGAAAGAAGATGCCCAGGGCAACACCAAGCCGGTCCACATGGATGAGGTTCTGATTGAAATCGGCGGCAAGAACACCATGCCGGAATTCAGCGAAAATTTGCGGGGCGCCTCGGCCGGGGAAGAGAGGACATTTGACGTGAGCTATCCGGCGGATTCGCAGGATAAGCGGCTGGCGGGCAAGACGTTTGTGTATACGGTGAAGGTGCAGGGCATCAAGCAGAAAAATCTGCCGGAGCTGAACGATGAATTCGCGAAAGAACTGGGCGACTTCGGCGAGCTCGACCAGGTGCGCAAGCAGATTCGCGAGAACATGCTGGCCGAAAAGCAACGCACGGCGGAGCGCGAAGCCAAGGAT
>Ga0335073_10003547_pt1 | contig 21764 bp, 21 predicted proteins | sample Lox_Sample_22_FD_207093 | JGI IMG/M metagenome (GOLD analysis project Ga0335073, IMG submission 207093) | Soil microbial communities from Loxahatchee National Wildlife Refuge, Florida, United States - Lox_Sample_2.2 | ecosystem: Environmental > Terrestrial > Soil > Wetlands | place: USA...
TCATCATGGCGCTTTCCCAGAGGCTCGATCTCCGTCAGACCCAGGCACTGGTCATGACGCCGCAGCTGCAGCAGGCGATAAAGCTGCTGCAGCTCTCCAACATGGAGCTCTCGGTTTATATCGAAGGCGAGCTCGAGCAGAATCCGCTGCTCGAACGCGACGACGCGCCGGCCGAAGGCGCCGTCGAGAGCGAGCCGGCCGTCGCCGTCGAGGAGGGCGAGGACGTCGCCGCCTGGGATGCGGTGGCGGGAACCGAGGGCGAAGGCAGCATCGATCTCGCCGGCGACCCCTCGGCCTGGCAAAGCCCGGCGCCGCGGCCGCAATCGAGCGAAACCCTGCCGGGATTGGATCAGACGCTGACCCGGCCGACCACCTTGCGCGACCATCTGCTGGCGCAGCTTTCCGTCGATCTCGCCGATCCCGCCGACCGCGTCATCGGCACGCATCTCGTCGACATGGTCGACGATGCCGGATATCTCCAAGGCGATCTCGGCGAAGTCGCCGAGCGCTTGGGCTGCGGCGTCGAGCGAGTCGAGGCGACCTTGAAGCAGCTGCAGCGCTTCGATCCGGCCGGCGTCTTCGCGCGCGATCTGGCGGAATGCCTCGCCTTGCAGCTTCACGACCGCGACCGGCTCGACCCGGCGATGAAAGCGCTGGTCGACAACCTGCCGCTGCTGGCGAGCCGCGACGCGCCGATGCTGATGAAGCTGTGCGGCGTCGATGCCGAGGATCTCGCCGAGATGGTGGCCGAGCTCAAGGCGCTCAATCCCAAGCCGGGCCTCGCTTTCGACACCGCCGCGGCCGAGCCGGTCGTGCCGGACGTGCTGGTGCGGCCGCAGGGCGGCGGCTTTGCCATCGAGCTCAACAGCGACACGCTGCCGCGCGTTCTGGTCAACAACCGCTATTACGCCGAGGTGCAAGGCGCGGCGCGCAGCAAGGCCGAGAAGGACTATCTCGCCGAGCGCTATCAGCAGGCGAATTGGCTGGTGAAGGCGCTGCATCAGCGCGCCACCACCATCCTCAAGGTCGCCACCGAGATCGTGCGCCAGCAGGAGGGCTTCTTCCGCCACGGCGTGCAGCATCTGCGGCCGCTGGTGCTGCGCGACATCGCCGAGGCGATCGAGATGCATGAGAGCACGGTGAGCCGCGTCACCTCGAACAAATACATGGCGAGCCCGCGCGGCATCTATGAGCTCAAATACTTCTTCACCTCCGCCATCGCCGCGGCGAGCGGCGGCGAGTCGCTGTCCGCCGAGGCGGTGCGCTATCGCATCAAGGCGCTGATCGAAGGCGAAGGCGATGACGTGCTCTCGGACGACCGCGTCGTCGAGATCCTGCTCAAGGAGGGAATCGACATTGCCCGGCGCACCGTCGCCAAGTATCGCGAGGCGATGCGCATTCCCTCTTCGGTGCAACGCCGGCGCGCCCGCACCCTGACCCTTTAGAATTAGGATCGGCTTGACACCCCGGCGGGACCGGGCCCATAAGGGTCCGCCCGCGGAGGGGCCGGCGTATTTCAGGCGTTCCTTAGAGACGGTAGCTCGGTTCCGGTAGGAGCCCATGCAAGTCACGGTGACGGGCAAGCAATTGGATGTCGGTGACTCCCTGCGCAGCCATGCCGAGGCGGCGACGTCGGCGATTGCCGACAAGTATCTCGGCCGGGCGATCGAGGCGCATGTGGTGTTCGGCCGCGAACGGCACCTCTTCCTCTCGGATATCTCGCTCCACGCCTGGCGTGGCCTCACCGTGCAGTGTCACGGCGAGGCGGCCGACGCTTATGCCGCCTTCGACGATGCCGCCTTGCGACTCGAAAAGCAGCTGCGCCGCTACAAGCGGCGGCTGCGCGCACGCCACAAGGGTGGCAAAGCCGGCGAGGAAGCCGCGGCGCCGCCGGAACCGGCCACCGATTACGTTCTCGCCGCCGAGCCGCCCGAAACCGCCGAGGACGGCGACGCCGCCCAGGAGCCGCTGGTGGTCGCCGAGATGCGCACGAGCATACCGCGCCTTTCGGTAAGCGAGGCGGTGATGCGGCTCGACCTTGCCGATCTTCCGGCGCTACTCTTCCGCAACAGCGCGCATGGCAACCTCAATCTCGTCTATCGCCGCCGCGACGGCAATATCGGCTGGATCGATCCCGATCTTGCCGCTGGCACTAAGCGAGCCGAACGAGGCAAAACGTCCTGATGGAAATCGCCGATATACTTACGCCTGCGGGCGTCATCGCCAATCTGCGCGCCGCCAACAAGCGCCAGGCGCTGCAGGAGCTGGCCAAGCGCGCGGCGCAGCTCACCGGCAAGCATGAGCGCACCATCTTCGAGGTGCTGCTCGAGCGCGAGCGGCTCGGCACCACCGGCATCGGCCATGGCACCGCCATTCCGCATGGCCGGATGCCCGACCTGCTGCAGCTCCACGCGCTCTTTGCCCGGCTGGAAAAGCCCATTGATTTCGAGGCGATAGACGGGCAGCCGGTCGATCTCATCTTCCTGCTGCTGACGCCCGCGACCTCGGGCGCCGATCACCTCAAGGCGCTGGCGCGGATCTCGCGGCTGCTGCGCGACAAGACGATCTGCGAGAAGCTGCGCGGCACCGACCGCGCCGACGCGCTCTACGCCCTCTTGACCGATCGCGCCGCCAGCCACGCCGCCTGAGCGGCACCCTCCTCCGCCTGCCCATATACCTAGTGGCGCCGCCCGAGTCGGCCCCGGGACGTTCCGCGACTCGCGCTAGATGCTGTGTCCCGCGGGCGAGTCGCACGGTCAGAAAGCACAGAGAATCAAGATGTAGAGCCGCGGCCCGAGTCGGACGCGGGACGTTCGGCGAACCCGGACTAGATACGGGGGGTAGGGCGAAGCGCGGCGCGGCGCCGCCGGGCGCCGCGCCGTCTCGCTCAGTGCACGCTGACCGGCTCCAAATCGTTCTGGCGCACGGTCGCGAAAGCGGTCGCGCGGTCGGGGAGGAGAGCAACCTGAGTGCCGTCGGCCGCGTGAATGGCGTAGGCGACACCCTCGTCGAGGGTGACGCGACGGATATAGGCCACATCCTGCATGCCGAGGAGAGCGAACTCCTTGGGCGTGATATGGCGAAGCTTCTCGATCTCGATCATCATTCCATCACCTGTCGCCGGCGCGGCCTGTTGGGACCGGTCGCCGTCCTTTCCTGCTCCTCCCCGTGGTTCTGTTTTTTTCAGGCCGGATCCTTGGCCGTCGTTTGCGCGACGGCCTGACGCGGCTTGCCGACATTCCTGATTTCGACGGTCCGCACCAACGGTTCGACGACGCGGCGCACGAGATCGACGTTGAGCAGCCCATTGTCGAGCCAGGCGCCGGCGACCTCGATGCCGTCGGCGAGCACGAAAGAGCGCTGAAACTGCCGCGCGGCGATACCGCGGTGGAGATAGACGCGATCCTTGTCGTCGACCTGCTTGCCGCGCACGACGAGCTGATTGTCCTCGATCTGCACGGCGAGATCGGCCATGGAAAAGCCGGCCACGGCCAGCGTGATTCGTAGGCTGTTCTCGCCGGTCTGCTCGACGTTGTAGGGGGGATAGCCGTCGGCCGCCGCCTTGTTGACGCGGTCGATCACCCGCTCGAAATGATCGAAGCCCAGGAGAAGCGGCGAGTTGAACAGCGATAAGCGCGACATCTGATCTCCTCCGGCGAGCGAGTCCAGCGGGCCCTGACGGCACCCATTAACCACCTCGGCGATCCCGTCGGCATCGCCACGGCCCTATGTGGGGTGCCATGCCACACCCATCAAGTCCGACGGAAGCCCCCGGAAACTCTAGCGGATTTGCCGCCTTCCGGGCGCGACGGATTGACGCCGGTTCGGCGCCGCCTTTATGCTTCTGCTACCGGGGGTGACGGGCCTGAACCTTGCCACTAACTCGGGATGGCCCGGCTTCGCCATAAAGGGAGGGAAGACATGATCGGGAGAATAACGGCGATCGCCGCGGTCGCGGCGCTCGGGCTGTCGGCCACGGGGACGGCCGAGGCGCTCACCTTGTCGAGCCCCGAGGTCAAGAACGGGGCGACGATCAAGGAGGAGCAAGTCCTCAACACCTTCAGCTGCACCGGCCAGAACATATCGCCGGCGCTCAATTGGAGCGGCGCCCCGGCCGGCACCAAAAGCTTCGCGCTCACCGTCTACGACCCGAACGCACCGACCGGCAGCGGCTGGTGGCATTGGGTGGTGTTCAACATTCCGCCCACCGCCACCGGCTTTCCCAAGAATGCCGGCGACCTGAAGGCCAATCTGATGCCGCCCGGCGTGGTGCAGGGACGGACCGATTTCGGCGCGCCGGGCTATGGCGGCCCATGCCCGCCGAAGGGCGACAAGCCGCACCATTACATCTTCACGCTCTATGCCCTCGACGTCGATCACCTCGACGCCGACGCCAACGCTTCGGCGGCCTTCGTCGGCTTCAACATCCATTTCCACACGCTGGCAAAGGCGACGATCACCGGCACCTACGGCCGGCCGAAATAAGGCTGCACCGCAGGCGGCTCGGCCGAAGCGGCGGCCGAGCCGTCTTTTCAGGCGCCGCTCGCATCGCCGGCAGAGGCCGTTCTATAGTGCCGGCGCATGAACCTTCGCTCTTCCCGGCTCGCCATCCTCGCGCTGGCGCTGGCCGCAACCGTCACCCCGCGCGGCGCTGCCGCCGACGAGACGGATATTCGCAAAGCCGATAACGGCCTCTCGCTCGATCTCGGCGCCACCTATCTCGACTACACCGAGACCGCGGGCGGGTCCACGCTCGACACCGACAAAGGCTGGCTGCCAACCGCCACGCTCGGCTTCGATTTGCTCGCCTACCCCTGGGCGCCGATTCCCAATCTCTACTTCCATATCGACGTCACCGGCAGCACCGGCTCGACCAACTACAATGGCGCGCTGTGCGACCAATTCGGCGACTGCACGCCCTATCAGAGCACCACGAACGACACCATCATTGCTACGGCGGCCCGGCTGGGCCGCGCGTTTTCCTTGAATCGCAACATCATGCTCACGCCTTACGCGGAGATCGGCTACCGCTATTGGTCGCGCGATCTCGAGGGCATCGGCGGCTACGGCGAGGACTATTACAATTGGGAGGGCATGGGCGGACTGCTGCTGCAATATTCGCCAGCCGAGCGCTGGGTGGTGTCGGTGTCGGGCAGCGCGGGCTCGACCTTCGGCGCTTCGATGCGCACGCAGGGCGAGACCTTCACGCTCGGCGACGCGCTCATCTGGCGGACGCAGGCGAAGCTCGGTTACCGCATCACCGACCGCATCGAGCTCACCGCGACCGGCGGCTATCAGAGCTTTGGTTTCGGCGCCAGTGAGACCGACGCCAACGGCTATTACGAGCCGGACAGCACCACGCATGAGACGCGGCTGCTGCTCGGCGCGTCGTATCATTTCTTCTGAGCGCGGGGCTCACGCGGGGAGCCGGTCGGCAAGGCGGCGATAGACCGCAGCGAGATCGGCGGGCGCCGCGCGTTCGAGCTCCGCCAGGAGCGCCGCCGCGGTCTGCCGATCCGCCGCCTGCACCGCCTCGGCGAAGCGGCAATGGCGCTCGCGCAGCGCGAGGAAAGCGGGGCTCTCGCGGCGCGTCTCGTCGCCGACCAGGGCGAAGAGCTCGACCGACCGATCGCGCCCGCGCAGCTGAATCGCCTCGAGCGGCAGCGTCGCCAGCTCCGGCACGCGCGCCGCCGTCGCCGCGCCGAGCGCAATGCCGATGCCGAAAGTCTTCGTCTCGCTTTCGAGCCGCGCGGCGATGTTCACGGTGTCGCCGACGGCGGAATAATCGAAGCGATGGCGCGAGCCGAAATTTCCCACCGTGCACGGGCCGGTATTGATGCCGATGCCGCAATCGAGAGCGAGGTCGTCGGTCACGCCCGCCGCGGCGAGCCGCGCCAGTCCGGCGCGAATGGCGAGCGCAGCCCGGCAGGCGCGGCGGGCGTGGTCGGGCTGCTCCAGCGGCGCGTTCCAGAACGCCATCACGGCATCGCCCATATACTTGTCGACCGTGCCGCCTTGCGCCAGCACCGCTTCGGTGACCATGGCGAAAAAGGCGTTGACGAGCCGCGTCAGCGCGCGCGGATCGAGCCGCTCGGAGATGCCGCTGAAGCCGCGCAGATCGCAGAACATGACGGTGAGCTCGCGCTGCTCGCCGCCGAGCTGGGGCGGCAGCGAGCTTTGCGCCAGCTGCTCGACCATGCCGGGAGCGAGGTAGCGCTGAAAGGCGGAGCGGATGCGGCGATGCTCGCGGTCGAGCAACCCGTAGCGATAGGTCGCCAGCAGCGTGAAGACGAGAAGGCTCGCGAGGGTCGGCACCGCCGCCGCGGACCAGATGCCGAACCGCACCAGCGCGAATTGGCCAAGCACCAGCCAGAGCGCCAACAGCACGGCGGCGAGCAGCGCGGCGCGCGCGATCGAGAGACGCGACAGCGCCAAGGCAACGACGAGCGCGAAGCCGATCATCCACGCGGCCTCGACCCAGGGCGCGTAGACCGGACGATGCAGCGAGCGCCCGCGCAGCATCGAATCGACCACGGTGGCAAGACGCTCGACCCCCGGGAGCACGGCGGAGAAGGGCGTGCGAACGGCATCGGGAACGCCGGTGATCCGCGTGCCGACGAGCACGATGCGGTCCTTGAACATCGCCGGCGACACCGCGCCCGCCGCGACATCGGCGAAAGAGACGGTGGGGAACCTGCCGGGCGGCCCGAGATAATTCACCAGCAGGCGCATCGACGGATCGGTCGCCAGCAGATGATCGCCGAGCCACACGCCGCGTCCGAGATCCGCGGTGACATCGGACCAGGCGAGGCGTCGATACAGCTGCACCACGCGCAGCGCCATCGACGGGTAATAATCGAGATCGTCGCCGAGCACCGGATACTCGTAGCGCGGCGCGCCATCGACGTCATAGGCGAGGGTGACATGGCCCAGCGCGGCCGCGGCGTCGCCCAACGGCGTCAACGGCGCCAGCACCCCGGTGGGACGCAGCGGCGGAGGCTCGAAGAACGCGCCGCGCCGAAGCGACACAAATGCGGATCGGGCGACGTCGTCCGGCACCGGACCGGCGCCGTCGCGGTCGAAGCGAAACGCGAAGGGCAGCACGACGGTTCCGGCGCGCCGCAGGGCGTCGGCCAGCGCGCGATCGCCGCTTCCGCCGGCCTCGTCGGGCTCGGTGAAGAGCAGATCGATGCCGATGACGCGTGCGCCGGCAGCGCCGAGGAAATTCACCGCATTGGCGAAGCGCTGCCGCGGCAGCGGCCAGCGGCCGAACTTTGCAATGGTGTCGTCATCGATGACGACGAGGACGATCTCCTTCCCGGGCGCGAGCGGGCCGCGCAAACGAAAGCGCGTATCGAGCGCAAACAGCTCGAGCCGGCGCAGCCAAGGCAGGTCCGGCGCCATCACATGAAGCGCGGCGAAGACAAGCATCGCCAGCAGCGCCACGCCGCAGAGCGTGGCGTCGCGCCGCCGCTGCGCGGCGCGCTCAGTTGAAGCTGGCGCGTGCCAAGACCGCGGCAAGACGCTCACGACCCCAGGGATGGACAGGGCCCGGCGCCTCGCCCATCGAGACATCGACGCCGTCGCCCGGCTTCTCGAGCAGGACGACGGCGTTTTGATGCGCGCCGACGCCGGACACGGCGATGATGCCGTGCAGGATCGCGACGCTGGTGCGGCCCGGCACCGCTTCCATCAGCCAGTCCGTGCCGCGCACCGCGGCGACCGCGGTCTCGGTCTCGATCTCGAACTCGCCGCCCGAGGTCGCGCGATTGACGAACAGCCGCAACACGCCCTGGAGCAACCGGAACCGGGTCGTCAGCCCGTTGCTGACGCTCTTGTATTGCGACAGCACGAGGCGGCTCTTCTCGCCGACGGAAACGATGGAGCCGTCATTCAGCAGGATCTCGGCCTTGCCGTCCTCGGCGATGATGGTATCGCCGAGATGAACCGGCTGGCGCGGCGTCAGCGCCTGGCGCTCGCTGCCGTGCTCGCGGAAGACCGCGCCGCGCACGCCGATGACGGTACCGATCAGCACGTCGGCGGCGCTGGCGCCCGCCGCCCAGAGCAGAAATGCGGCGGCCACGCACCACGGCAAGAATGATCGCAGCCTCTGCATGTGCTCCCCTCCGCCTTGGACGCGGTAGGCCTCCCTAGCGCCGCGACTGCCGGCTTGGTTGTGCGCCTCATCACACGACAATACGGGGAGACGCCGGCGGCGGCGGCAGGTGCGCCTAGCATGCGCGGCCCGGCTTTCACTCCTCCCGGCGCACCGGGAGGAAGTGAAAGCGGTAGAACGATCAGTCCTTTACTGACCGCCCAGCGGGGCTGGGGAAACTGGTGGAGCCAGGGGGATTCGAACCCCCGACCTCCGCAATGCCATTGCGGCGCTCTCCCAACTGAGCTATGACCCCAGAAGGTCGCGGACCGGCAGTCTAGCGCCTAGCCGGCCGCCGCGGGAGCGGCAAATTAGCGAGCGGCCGGGCTCGCCTGCAAGCGGAAAATCACCGGCCTCAGCGTTCCTCTTCGTCCTCGACGTTCTCGATCACCTCGGCCATGTCGTCCTCGTCCTCGCCGAGCTCCGAGGCGTCCTCGATCACCTCTTCCTCTTCTTCCTCCTCGCCCTCGGCCTCTTCGCCGCCTTCGACCGCGACCTCTTCGCCCTCCTCCTCGCCCTCGCTCTCCTCGGTGGCGAGATCGGACTCCAATTCCTCTTCGGCGATCGGCTCCATCGGCACTTCGGGCGCCGCCGGCGCCTTGGTGCGCCGCGTCTTCTGATTGGTCTCGACATCAAAAGCGGCACCGCATTTTGGACAGGTGATCGGGTCGCGATGCAGATCGTAATAGCGCGTGCCGCAACTCGGGCAGATGCGCTTCATTCCCCATTCCGGTTTAACCATGGACCGCCTCCGTGCTCCCGCGGTGGCCGGCCAATTGCCACGATCGCGCCACCGCTGTCAAAAGCAAAATCATCGACTACCCGTCTTTGCCTCGCCATTTCTGGCGCGGCCCCTTTGTGCTAGAGACTGCCCCACAGATGGCGAGAAACGCGTGACGCCCCTCAGCTCCGGCACGGCCGCCGCGCTCAACGGCCGATTGCGCGCGCCCGGCGACAAATCGGTGTCGCACCGCGCGCTGATCCTGGCCGCGCTCGCGGTCGGGCGCACGCGCGTCACCGGCCTGCTCGAAGGCGAGGACGTCCTGCGGACCGCCGCCGCCATGGGCGCGCTCGGCGCCGCCATCCGCCGCGGCGATGACGGCGCGTGGCTCATCGACGGCGTCGGCATTGGCGGGCTCGCCGAGGCCGAGGACGTGCTCGATCTCGGCAATTCCGGCACCGGCGCGCGCCTCCTCATGGGCGTGGTCGCGAGCCACGGCATCACCACCTTTTTCACCGGCGACGCCTCGCTGCGCCGGCGGCCGATGGCGCGCGTCGCCGAGCCGCTGCAGCGCATGGGCACGCGCATCCTGGCGCGTGACGGCGGACGCTTGCCGCTCGCGGTCATCGGCGCCGCCTCGCCGCTCCCCATCACTTACCGCCTTCCCGTCCCCTCGGCGCAAGTCAAATCGGCCGTACTGCTCGCGGGGCTGAACGCGCCCGGCGAGACCATCGTCATCGAGCCGCAGCCGACGCGCGATCACAGCGAGCGTATGCTGCGCCATTTCGGCGCAGCGCTCGCCATCCACGACGGGCCGGAGGGCCGGCGCATCGCGCTCAAGGGCCAGCCCGAGCTGAAAGCCGCCGACCTTGCCGTTCCCGGCGATCCGTCCTCGGCCGCTTTCCCCGCCATTGCCGCGCTCCTGGTGCCGGGCTCCGAGGTGGTGATCGAGGGCGTCGGCGTCAACCCGCTGCGGACCGGCCTCCTCGACACGCTGACCGAGATGGGCGCCGAGCTTTCGCTCCTGCAGGAGCGGATCGAGGGCGGCGAGCCCGTCGCCGATCTGCGGCTGCGCAGCAGCGCGCTCCGCGGCGTCGAGGTGCCAGCCGAGCGGGCGCCGCGCATGATCGACGAGTATCCCGTGCTCGCTGTCGCCGCCGCCTTTGCCAAAGGCCGCACCGTCATGCACGGGCTCGGCGAGCTCAGGGTCAAGGAGAGCGACCGGCTCAGCGCGATCGCGCAGGGACTGACCGCCTGCGGCGTTTCGGTCGCCGTCGACGGAGACACCCTCGCCGTCGACGGGCTGGGCGCGCCGCCCGCAGGCGGCGCGGAGATCGCCGCCAAGCTCGACCACCGCATCGCCATGGCGTTTCTCGTGCTCGGCCTGGCGGCGCGCCGGCCGGTGCGCATCGATGACGGCGCCACCATCGCCACCAGCTTCCCCGGCTTCGTCGAGGCGATGAACGGCCTTGGCGCGAGCATCGCGCCCGCCCCATGATCATCGCCGTCGACGGTCCCGCGGCCTCGGGCAAAGGCACGCTCGCCCGCCGCTTGGCGCAACATTTCAACCTCGGCCATCTCGACACCGGGAAGCTGTACCGCGCGGCGGCGCTGCGCGCGCTTGCAAGTGGCGGCGACCCGGCCGATCCGGCGCTGGCCGAAGCCGCGGCGAAAGCGGTGCGCGCAGCCGATCTCGGCGATCCCCGCCTCGCCGACGAGGCGGTCGCCCGGGGCGCCTCGGTGGTGGCGGCGATTCCGGCCGTCCGCCAGGCGCTCTTTGCCTTCCAGCGCGATTTCGTCCGGCATCCCCCGGGGGGTGCCGCCGGCGCGGTTCTCGACGGCCGTGACATCGGCACCGTGATCTGCCCCGATGCCGACGCCAAGCTCTTCATCACGGCCGGAATCGAGGCCAGGGCGGCCCGCCGCTTCAAGGAGTTGCGGGACCGCGGCAAGGCGGCTATATACGAGGCTGTCCTGCAGGACATGAAGGATCGTGACGCGCGCGACAGTCAGCGTCGGGCGGCGCCTATGGTGCCGGCTGACGATGCCTTTGTTCTCGACACGACCGCGCTCGATGCCGATGCCGCCTTTGCCGCGGCGCTCGATTTCATCGGCCGGAAGCTCGCCGCCGCGCCCGCCAAGGGCTAGAGCAGCGCTTCTTCGCGACTGACGCAGGACAGGGGTCCACGCCGCCGCGCCCCCGCTCGCCGGCGGTCCGCCGCGCTTCGCCCGCTTCCCGGCAGCGCGGCGGCGAAACCAGGGAACAGTTGGAGACGCAATGGCCGTCGCTACCAGAACGAAGACCGATGCCGGCAAAGAGAGCTTCGCCGCGCTGCTCGACCAATCACTCGGCGCCACCTCGGGGCTCGAGGGCACCGTCATCAAGGGCCTCGTGGTCGCTATCGAGAACGACACCGCGCTGATCGATGTCGGGCTCAAATCCGAGGGCCGCGTCCCGCTCAAGGAATTCGCCGCGCCGGGCCGACCGGCCGAGATCAAGCCGGGCGATACCGTCGAGGTCTATCTCGAGCGGATGGAAGACAAGAACGGCGAGGCGCAGCTGTCGCGCGAGAAGGCGCGGCGCGAGGAGGCCTGGACCCAGCTCGAGCGGAGCTTCCAGGCGAATGAGCGCGTCACCGGCGTCATCTTCGGCCGCGTCAAGGGCGGCTTCACCGTCGATCTCAACGGCGCCGTCGCCTTCCTGCCGGGCAGCCAGGTCGATATCCGGCCGGTGCGCGACATCACCCCGCTGCTGGGCAGCCCGCAGCCCTTCCAGATCCTCAAGATGGACCGCTCGCGCGGCAATATCGTCGTGTCGCGCCGCGCCGTGCTCGAAGAGAGCCGCGCCGAAGCGCGCTCCGAGCTGGTGGCGAGCCTCAAGGAAGGCCAGATCCTGACGGGCGTGGTCAAGAACATCACCGATTACGGCGCCTTCGTCGATCTGGGCGGCGTCGACGGCCTGCTGCACGTCACCGACATCGCCTGGCGGCGCATCAACCATCCCTCGGAGGCGCTGCATATCGGCCAGACCGTCAAGGTGCAGGTCATCCGCTTCAACCCCGAGACGCAGCGCATCTCGCTCGGCATGAAGCAGCTCGAAGCCGATCCGTGGGAGGGCGTCGAGCTCAAATATCCGTCCAGCGCACGCTTCAAGGGCCGCGTCACCAACATCACCGATTACGGCGCCTTCGTCGAGCTGGAGCCCGGTGTCGAGGGCCTCGTCCATGTCTCGGAGATGAGCTGGACCAAGAAGAACGTGCATCCCGGCAAGATCGTCTCGACCAGCCAGGAGGTCGAGGTGATGGTGCTCGACGTCGATCCGCAGAAGCGCCGCATCTCCTTGGGCTTGAAGCAATGCCTCGCCAATCCCTGGGAGAGCTTCGTCGAGAAGTACCCGGTCGGCACCGAGCTCGAGGGCGAGGTCAAGAACATCACCGAGTTCGGCCTCTTCGTGGGCCTGCCCGGCGATATCGACGGCATGGTGCATCTCTCCGACCTCGACTGGAACCGTGCCGGCGAGGAAGCGATCAAGGACTACAACAAGGGCGATATGGTGAAGGTGCGCGTGCTCGACGTGGATGTCGAGAAGGAGCGCATCAGCCTTGGCATCAAACAGCTGGCCAGCGATCCCTTCGAGTCCAGCCTTGCCAGCCTGAAGAAGGGCGATGTCGTCACCACCACGGTGACCGCGCTGACCGATAGCGGCATCGAGGTCACGGTCGGCGACGGGCTGCCCGGCTTCATTCGCAAGGCCGAGCTATCGCGCGACCGCGCCGAGCAGCGCCCCGACCGCTTCGCCGTCGGCGAGAAGGTCGACGCCAAGATCACCGCGCTCGACCGCGCCACACGCAAGCTCAGCCTCTCGATCAAGGCGCGCGAGGTCGAGGAAGAGAAAAAAGCGATGGCCGAGTACGGCTCTTCCGACAGCGGCGCGAGCCTCGGCGACATCCTCGGCGCCGCGCTCTCTCGCCGCGGCGAGAAGGAGAAGGAAGAGAAGTAGCTGTCAGCTGTCAGCCGTCAGCAAGTTCTCAGTTTTCAGTTGTCAGTTTTCAGTGGGCGCAACACCGCCCAACTGAGAACCGATAACTGAAGACTGATGACTCGGGCTGACGGCTGAAAGCTGTCAGCTGATAGCTGAATCTTGACGCTGGCTCAAGGGTTTGGCACGCTTCGGGCTTGGGGAAGCCGCGGACGAGAGCTGGTCATGACCAAATCAGAGCTCATTCAGCACTTGGCCGAACGCAACCCGCACCTCTACCAGCGGGATGTCGAGCGCATCGTCACGGCCATCTTCGACGAGATCGCGGCGGCGCTCGCGCGGGGCGACCGGGTCGAGCTCCGGGGTTTCGGCGCCTTTTCGGTCAAGCGGCGCGACGCGCGGCTCGGCCGGAACCCGCGCACCGGCGACAGCGTGCATGTCGAGCAGAAGCATATTCCCTTCTTCAAGACCGGGAAGCAGCTGCGCGAGCGGCTCAACGAGGGGATGTGAGGATCGTCCGCTGGCTGGTGACGCTGCCGATAGCACTCATCGCCATCGTCTTCGCCGTCTCCAATTACGCTAAGATCCCGGTCGGGCTCTGGCCCTTCTCGGACGTGCTGATCATGCCGCTCTATCTCCTGGTGCTGGGCGCGCTGGCCTTCGGCTTCCTCGCCGGGGAGCTCGTCGCCTGGCTCAATGGCGGGCGCTGGCGGCGCGAGGCGCGGCGGCGGCAGCGGCGAATCGAGGCGCTGGAGCGCGAGCTGGCACAGACCCAGGCGCAGCTGCCGCGGCACGAGGCGGGCGGCCTGCCGGCGGCCGGCCCGCGCCGCGATTGACTTGCCCGCCCCCCGCAGCTACCTCCGCCCCATGCGGATCCTCGGCTATTCCGAAGTGGTCGCCGCGCTCGATTTTCCCGCGCTGGTCGAGGCGCTGCGGCAGGTCTTCCGCGCCGGCGCTTCGGCCCCGGCCCCGCAACGCCACGCCGTCCCGGTGCCCGGCGGAGCCGATGCCAGCCTGGAACTGACGCCGGCCTGGCAAGGCGGACGCCATATCGGCGTCAAGCTGGCGACGATCTTTCCCGACAATCCCGCGCGCGGCGAGCCCGCGCGCCTCGGCGCCTATCTGCTGCTCGATGGCGCGACCGGCAAGCCGCTGGCGCTGCTCGACGCGCCGGCGCTCACCCTGCGGCGCACCGCAGCGGCCTCGGCGCTGGCGGCGAGCTATCTGGCGCGGCCCGATTGCCACCGCCTGCTCGTCGTCGGCACCGGCGCGCTCGCGGCGCATCTCGTCGAGGCGCATGCCAGCGTCCGGCCGATCGTCAATGTGCTGGTCTGGGGCCGCCATGCCGAGAAGGCGGCGAAGCTGGCGCATCGGCTCGATCGCCGCAGCCTTCGCGTCGCCCACACCACCGACCTCGCCAATGCGGTGCGCGGCGCCGATATCGTCTGCTGCGCCACGCTGAGCGAAGCGCCGCTGATTGAGGGGCATTGGCTGCCGCTCGGCGTCCATCTCGATCTCGTCGGCGGCTACCGGCCGGATATGCGCGAGGCGGACGATGACTGCCTGCGCCGCGCGCGCGTCTTCGTCGATACGCGCGCCGGCGCGCTCGAAGAGGCGGGCGACATCGTCCAGCCCTTGCGGGCGGGCGTGCTGCACGAGGACGACATCGCCGGCGATCTCTTCGATTTGACACGCGGCAGCCGCGCCGGGCGGCGCTATCACGACCAGATCACACTGTTCAAATCGGTAGGTACGGCGATCGAGGACCTTGCCGGCGCGAGGCTGGCGCTCGACCATCTCCGGAACTCGAGCGAGCACTCGACGATTTGACGGGGCGACGAGCCGCGCCGCCCCGTCGTTGGACGACCGAGGTACGCATGCAGCAAAGCCCCATCTTCTGCGCCATCGACACGCCCGAGCTTGCTCCGGCGCGGGCGCTGGCGCAGGCGGTGCGCAGCACCGTCAACCTGAAGCTCGGCCTCGAATTCTTCGTCGCCCACGGACCCGCCGGGGTGCGCGAGGTCGCGGGCAAGGCGCCGCTCTTCCTCGACCTCAAGCTGCACGACATCCCGAATACGGTGGCGGGCGCCGTGCGCGCCGCGGCGCCGCTGCGGCCGATGCTGCTCACCATCCATTGCGGCGGCGGCGCGGCGATGATGCGCGCCGCGGCCGAGGCGGCGGCGAAGGCCGCGCCGGAGCGGCAGCGCATGAAGCTTCTCGGCGTCACCGTGCTCACCAGCCTCGATGACGACGACCTCACCGCGATCGGTCAGCGCGGTCCTGCCGCGGAGCAAGTGAAGCGCCTCGCCCTCCTCGCCAAGGCGTGCGGCCTTGACGGCGTCGTCTGCTCGCCGCTCGAAGTGGCGATGCTGCGCGAAGCCTGCGGCAAGGATTTCCTGCTGGTCGTGCCCGGCATCCGCTTGCTGGGCGTCGCCGCCGGCGATCAGAAGCGCGTCATGGGACCGCGCGAGACCTTGGCCGCCGGCGCCGATTACCTCGTCATCGGCCGGCCGATCACCGGCGCGCCGGACCCCGCCGCCGCGGCGCGCGCGATGCTGGCCGCGGCGACGCGATGAGCGTCGAGGTCAAGATCTGCGGCCTGTCCACCGCCGAAGGCGTCGCCGCCGCGGCGCGTCATGGCGCGCGCTTCGTCGGCTTTGTCTTTTACCCGCCGAGTCGCCGCAACGTGACGCCGAGCCTCGCCGCGGCGCTGGCCCGCGTGGTGCCGCCGGGCATCCTCAAGGCCGGGCTCTTCGTCGATGCCGACGACGCCACCTTGATCGAGACGCTCGAGAAGACGCCGCTCGACCTGTTGCAATTCCACGGCCGCGAAACGCCCGAGCGCGTGGGCTGGGCAAAGCGCCGCTTCAACAAGCCGGTGATGAAATCGATTCCGATCGCCACCGAGGCGGACCTCGCCGTCGCCGAGCGCTACTACGGCGTTGCCGATCGGCTGCTGTTCGACGCCAAGCCGCCGAAGGACGCGCTCGCGCCCGGCGGCAACGGCCTCGTCTTCGACTGGGAGCTGCTGGGCGGCCGGCGCTGGCCGGTGCCGTGGATGCTGTCGGGCGGGCTGTCGCCGGACAACCTCGCCAATGCCGTGCGCATCACCCATGCCACCGCGGTCGATGTCTCGTCCGGCGTCGAGCGCGCCCCGGGCGTCAAGGATGCCGAGAAGATCGCCGCCTTTCTGGCGCGGGCGAAGGAGCTCTGAGCCGGGCTTGCGTCTGCATCATCGGGATACTCGCTCACCGTCGGGCCGGAACTTCCAGGGGATGCGTCGGATCGATCCGGAACGTCAGCAGCACGCCGATGAACAGCAGCAGCACCGACGTGCCGAAGGGCACCTGCCAGCTTCCGGTCCGATCGATGAGGAACCCGAACACAAAAGGCGACAGAACGCCGGCGATACCGAAACCCAAGTTCATCATGCCGCCCGCCGTGCCCGCGTATTGCGGCGCCATGTCCATCGGCAGTGCCCACAGCACCGAGTTGGTCAGCTCGAGGAAGAAGAACGCCAGGCTGAGCAGGATCGAAACCGTGATCAGGTCGTGGATGAACAGGGTCGGCAGCAGGAATGCCAGCGATCCCAGAAGCCCGACCACCAGGTTGAAGCGGCGCGCAAACTTGAGATTGCCGGTGCGCACCAGCAGCCAATCCGACAGCAAGCCGCCGACCGTGTCGCCGATCACGCCGGCAAGCAGAACGCCGGCCGAGAACCAGACGAACTTCTTGATCGGCAGGTGGTACGCCCCGGCGAGGAACGACGGCAGCCAGGTCAGATAAACCCACAGCGTCCAGCCGTAGCAGAAGTCGACCGCCGTCACCGGCAGGATCTTCTTGGCGAGCGGCCCCCAGGGAATGACAGGCTTTTCGACTGCCGGCGGCAACTCGGCGCGCTCGGCGGCGGTGACCCGCGGATGGTCATGGGGATTGTCGCGGAAGAACGCAACCCACCAGATCACCCACACCAGGCTGACGACGCCGAGAACGTAGAACGCCATCTGCCAGCTATAGACGATGATGATGAAACCGACGATCGGCGGCGCGATCGCATTGCCGATGCGCGCGAAGGAATGCGTAATTCCCTGCGCGAAGGCCCGCCGTCGCGCCGGCAGCCACGCCGCCATCGCTTTGGTCGCGGTCGGGAACGTCGCGCCCTCACCAAGGCCGAGCAGGAACCGGGCGATGAACAGCGTCAGCAGTCCGCTTGCCAGACCGGTCCATAGCGTCGCCACCGCCCACACCGCGCCGAAGGCAAACAGCACCCAGCGCGGTCCGAAGCGATCGCCGAACCAGCCCCCGAACGGTTGCAGGAATGCATAAGGCACTGCGAACGCGGAGAAGACCAAGCCAAGCTCGGTTTTGCTCAGCCCCAAATCCTTGCTCAGGATCGGTGCCGCCGTCGAAATGTTCACCCGGTCGATGTAGGTGATCATGTACATCACGCACAGGCCGGCCAGCATGATCGTCTGCGGTGACATCAGTCGCGCGACACCGCGCGTGCCGCCGACGGAAATGCCGCCTTTGCTCGTCTCCGCCATGATTTTCTCCCTCTAGCAGGCTGCTGATCTCGCCGGCGGTCCGCGCCGGCAGGTCGGCCCCGCCGCGAGGTCCCCAAGGCACGATGAAGTTGATCGGATGGCCGCGATACTTGGCTCGGGCAGGCGCACGGCCGATCGAGGCAAGGACGAATGCCAGGACGGCGAACCAACCGAACCTTCTTGTCGCCTACCCACGTTTTGGCTCCTCCCCTCCGCAGTCGCGCTAACGATCGAGCCAGACGTCAGCGAGGTCCTGTCCGACGTATTGGCTCGGCGTGATGTTCCAGCCCTTGACATAGGCCGCGGTCGGAACGATGCGATTGTACCAGAGAATCGGCACCGTATAGGCTTCGGTCAGGGCGCGGCGCTCAAACTCGCGGACGATCCGCAGGCGCTCGCGCAAATCGGCCGTCACCGCCTGGCCGGTGAACAGCGCATCCAGGAAACGGTCGGTCGATCCCGAAAAATTCACCGGCGAAAGATCGGGCGATACCCATTTTGCCAGCTGCAGCGTCGGGTCATCGAAGTAATCGCCTTCGAAATCGATTGCGGCATCAAAATCGCCGGCTTCGACGTTTTTTGTCCATTCTTTCAATCCCAGCTTCTGATGGTCGACCTTTAGGCCGATCGCCCGCCACGCTTCGGCGACGTAATCGCCCCCCGGAATCCACGGCTGCGGCAGGTCGCGATTGGTCAGGCGCACCGTCATGCCGGCCGCGCCCGCCTCCTGCAGCAGCCGCTTTGCCTCGACTCGCGATGCGCCGATGTCGCGTGCGAATCCCGGCAGCTTGACGAGATCGGCCTCCGGCGTCGCCATGTTCGACCCCGGGCGCATCAGCCCGCCGACGAATTTGAGCACCGTGTCCTGCGACAAAGCCTCCGCGCCGCCCCACCGGTCGATCGCCAGCGACAGCGCCTGTCGCACCCGAACGTCGCCAAAAGTGGGGCGCTTCGCGTTGAACACCAGCAGCAGCGAGAGGAGCGTCGGACTTTCGTAGATCTTGACCCCTTCACCAAGCTTGCTCACCAGCTCGTCGCGCTCCTTCGGCGTAATGAAGCGGAATTCCGCCATGATGCGGCCGGCTTCGATGCCCTGGATGACTTTGTCACCGGTGACAAAATCGGCGCGGAAGCCATCGAGATAGGGGCGCCCGGCGCGAAAATAGCGGTCGAACCGCTTGCCCGCCCAATGGTCGCCCTTGACGTGCTCGACAAAAACAAAGGGGCCGCTGCCGAGCACATGTTTGCTGGGGAATTGCGGGTCCTCCTTCAGTCTTGCGGCGCTGTAGATGCTGTTCCATTCCGAGGCGAAATTCTGCAGCATCGCCGCCTCGGGCCACTGCAGATGGAAAACCACGGTCAGCGGGTCGGGCGCGTCGATCCTTTCGATCGCGGCGTAGTTCACCTGACGCGCGGAAACAACTCCCGGCGGCGGCCGGACGATGCGTTCGTAGCTTGCCTTGACATCCGCGGAGGTCAGCGGCGATCCATCGTGGAAAAGCACGTTGGGGTGCAGTTTGAATACATAAGTCCGCTTGTCGGCCGAGACGGTCCAGGATTGCGCGAGATCGCCTTCGACCTCGGGATAGTTGGCGGCATCGAACTGCAGCAAAGTTGAGTAATGCGGCGCAATCGGATGCAGTACGGCGAAAGTCACGCTGGCGTGACAATCATAGGTCGGCGGCTCGGCATCGACCGCATATTCCAAGATGCCGCCGCGCTTCGGCGCATCATCAGCCCGGCCGGATCCGGGCAGGGACAGCATCGCACCCGCGGCGATGCCGCCAGCGATGAAGGTGCGCCGCGTCGCGGCGGTTCCGGCCGACCGGTCCGCAGCAGCGCCACGAGGGAGTCTCATGCGGTACCTCCTTGATCTGAAAGCGTCAGTGCGTGCCGTCGCTCTTCTCCCACTGCGCAAATTGATCAAAAAGCTCGTCTCTCCTGCTGCACCGAGAGCGCCTGCGCGCCAACGGCCCTGCGCTCGTCGAGGAACTTGACGAAGATTTCGCGCAGCGCTTTCTCGTCGATCCGGGCTGCAGCGACCATGGTGATCAAGGCCGCGTCGCCGGCAGCCAGCAATTCCACAACACCGCGATCGGTCTGCTGAACGAGCAAATCGCCCTGCGCCGTGCCGACAATGCCGAGGTCACGAGGAGCGCCGCCACGCGTTGCAGTGATCGGAGGAGCATTGGTCCGGAGATGATCGCCATCGCCTTTCTCTTCAGGGGAATGAGGCGCGCCGAAGCGCTCGAGCCGAACGGCCCGTTCGCGGCTACCTGTCGCCGCTGCAGCGTTGCCGCGGAAACCGCGTAGCCCCGGCGGCGCAGAAACTGCGAGTCAGACGTTTTCCCGAGACCGTATTCGGCGTCAGCATAACCTTCCATCGCTGTGCGAGCGAAAAAGCCGCGCGCTGAGACGATATCCCGTCAGCAACAGCTCGTCTCCGCGCGGCATCATGACTCGGAATCGGGGCGCGGCACAGCTCCGGAAAGATCAATTCCACGCATTCAAAGTTAAACAACAGTGTGTAGGGACGGTCGATGACTAAGGAAATTGCGAATCAAACAACTATGTCGTGCAGCGCCTAGCGCGGTGGCGGCGTCAGCGTCTCGTCCTCGATGGTGAGCACTTCCTGCCGCTGCTCGGGCGTCATCATCGTCTCATAGACGACCGCCTGGTTGCGCTTGGCATGCGGGACGCCGAGGCTGGCGCCGAAGCCGTAGAGCAGATAGGCCTCCATCGGATCGGGCGCGACGCCGATGCCGTTGAGATTCGCCCAGGCCAGCAGCTCGATGGCGCGCTTGTCGTCCGCATGCGTCCGCTCGCGCAGCAGCGCGATATCGCCGGGGCCGGGCTTGCGCGCCTCGAGGCGGAGGATTACCGCCTGCAGCGGATCGACCGGCGCGCCCGGCGCTTTGGCGATCGCGACCTGCTTTGCCGCCGCTTCTCGCCGCGGCGCCGGCTCGGCGGGCCGAGGGGCAGCCGGCGCCGGTTGCGGGGCATCGGATGTCGCATCGAAGCACACGGCCCGCGGGTTATCGAGGCACTGGAAACGCCCGTCAAGGCTGTAGAACTGCGCCTCCGCCGGCAGCGCCCGCAGAACCAGCGCCAGCAGCAGCCCCGCGCCAAGCCAACCGAAAGACCGAAGCCGTGGCATCCTCACCTCTCCTCTCGCCTCCGTGCGAAGCAACGCCTGTGCCAGCGGCTCCTGGATGCTGGGATCAATGCTGTGCGTCCTTCGACAGGCGCGCTCTGCGCGCCAGCTCAGGATGAGGCGAATTTCTTCGCGCCATCAAAGTTCTACCTCATCCTGAGCTTGCGCCCGTAGGGCGCATGTCGAAGGACGCACGGCACAAATGCAGCCCTGTCGGCGCACGCTTTGCGATTTCTTCACATGCTCTTTCGCGGGCAAAGCGATGATGGAGGGTGGGCCGGCGCCTTGGTGCGGAAGGCGTCGTTCATGCTAGGCAAGACATGCCGGTCAGGACTTGCCGGGGTGGGCCTCGCTGCCGGTTGTCGCAGGGCCTGCGCGCATTTGAGTGAGGCGGCGTTTCTGCGCTAAAAGGGCGCCTCCGACACAGCAAAAAGGCGGCATTTCCGGCCCATGGCATCCCCCAACACCTATCGCGGCGGTCCCGACGAGCGCGGGCGCTTCGGCGCCTATGGCGGCCGTTACGTCGCCGAGACGCTGATGCCGCTGGTACTGGAGCTGGAGCGCGCCTATGCCGCGGCGAAGGCCGATCCCGGCTTCGCCGCCGAGCTCGGCTATTACCTCGAGCATTATGTCGGGCGGCCGAGCCCGCTCTTCTTCGCCGAGCGCCTCACCCGCCATTTCGGCGGCGGCAAGATTTATTTGAAGCGCGAGGACCTCAACCATACCGGCGCGCACAAGATCAACAATACGATGGGGCAGATCCTGCTGGCGCGGCGCATGGGCAAGCGCCGCATCATCGCCGAGACCGGCGCCGGCCAGCATGGCGTCGCCACCGCCACGGTCTGCGCGCTCTTCGACATGCCCTGCGTCGTCTATATGGGCGCCACCGATATCGAGCGGCAGCGGCCCAACGTCTTCCGCATGAAGCTGCTGGGCGCCGAGGTGCGGCCGGTGCATTCCGGCACCGCCACCTTGAAGGACGCGCTCAACGAGGCGCTGCGCGATTGGGTCGCCCATGTCGACGACACCTTCTACATCATCGGCACGGTGGCGGGGCCGCATCCCTACCCGGCGATGGTGCGCGATTTCCAATGCGTCATCGGCGAGGAAGTGCGCCGGCAGATGCACCAAGCCGAGGGCCGGCTTCCCGACACGCTCGTCGCCTGCATCGGCGGCGGCTCCAACGCCATGGGGCTTTTCCATCCCTTTCT
>Ga0335073_10003548_pt1 | contig 21764 bp, 19 predicted proteins | sample Lox_Sample_22_FD_207093 | JGI IMG/M metagenome (GOLD analysis project Ga0335073, IMG submission 207093) | Soil microbial communities from Loxahatchee National Wildlife Refuge, Florida, United States - Lox_Sample_2.2 | ecosystem: Environmental > Terrestrial > Soil > Wetlands | place: USA...
TTACGCCGTCGAGAAGATCGCCTCCACCGGCAACACCCGCGTCTTCCTCACCGAGCGCGGCGCCAGCTTCGGCTACAACAACCTCGTCGTCGATATGCGCTCGCTCGCGGTGATGCGCGCCTTCGCTTCCGTCGTCTTCGACGGTACCCACTCCGTCCAGATTCCGTCGGGATCCGCCGGCGTCTCAGGAGGCCAGCCCGAATTCATCCCTCTGCTCGCCCGCGCCGCCGTCGCTGCCGGAGTCGACGGCATCTTCCTCGAAGTCCACGACAACCCCGCCCAGGCCAAATCCGACGGCGCCAACGCGCTCGACCTCAAAAACCTGAAGTCGCTCCTCGAAACCCTCCTCGCCATCCACTCCGCGGCAGGAGTTCCCACGCCGGCATAAAACCTGGGTGCCCCATGTCTGCCCGGTTTTGGCAAACGTGGGAAAGCAAGGTGCCCAATAGCCCCGAGTGCCCACATCTGGCTCCCTTCGCCACATGCGGGCGCCCTCGCGGTCGCGAACCTGTTAATGAGACCAGTTCTCGTATCCGGTATGGCAGGGGGATGGCAGCGGTTCAAAACGATCAACCGCCGTATAATCTCATGCGCGCAGCCGGGGAGCAGAACCCATGAACGTAAAGGAACAAATCAGGAAGTACATTGCCGGCCAGCCTGAGCCAAAACGCAGTGACATGCGAGAGCTGCATCGGCTCACACTTCAAGTGTCACCAGAATGCAAATTATGGTTCTTCGACGGCAAGGACAGCGCAGATCATCCTGTTTCCAACCCTACGATCGGATACGGATTTCACTCGATAAAATATGCCAATGGAAAAAGCAGAGAGTCGTTTCAAATTGGTGTGAGCGGAAACAAGACCGGAATCTCCGTCTACATTCTTGGTCTCAAAGATAAGAATTACTTAGCCAAAACCTATGGAAAAGAACTAGGCAACGCCAGCGTGACCGGATATTGCATTCGGTTTAAAGCCCTGAAGGATATCAACGTCGAGACGCTTGAAGCGGCAATACGATATGGGCTTGCAGCGCAGAATGAATAAGGCAAGCCGGGTGCCCCACATCTGGCTTCCTTTGCCAGATGTGAGATCACGGCAGCTCCTCGACGGTGAACCACAAGCAGTCCCAGCGCACGCATAGCTCCGGTTTGTATCAGGGCACGACTTCAGAGCCTGCCCTGAGCGGCTCCGAACTTCGGCGAGGGGGAGTCGAACGGGTGCCGATACCGCGCCCCAAAAGGAAGGGGCTTTAGCCGCTGAATGCCGAAGGCGTATCCCGCCGTACGCGCAGCACCGCCGAGGCCGCGTGCCGCCGCACAAAGACGCCCGGCAGGACCACACAGACACTATGATGAAAACCCGGGAGGCACCCGAACTGTGAGCCGCACTCGAAAGGATGCAAGGGGACATCAGGGGACTGTGATCGAAGTCATCAAGGCAGGCGACGATGCGTTTGACCTGCTTGTGAATCACGAGATTTACCGTAGCAATGCACCGAGGGCTGCGTTGCCGGAGTGGCTCTGTGTTCGGTATGGATTCTGCGGCGATGAATACGACGCAATCCTTCATGAGATCGAACAGGAAGGCAGGAAGTCCATCACTCTCTGAGTCGACTCACGCTCGCCAACCGGCGATGCGGAAGCAATCGGCCGGGCAGGCAAAAAGACTCAGCGTGAATCTACGGGCTGACGTCGGTTGCGGAGACTGTCGCCACGCCGTGTGATCGTGCGATAGATGCTCCAGAAAAGCAGACCATACAAACGCACCAGAGGAATTGCCCATGTTCCGAACCTCCCCCGGACCAGGGAGTAAATCATCGCTCTACTCAGCACAACGAATCCTGCAGAGCACCACAGGGCATCAAACGATAGCACCTTGCGTACGATTTTCCGCCCTGAGCGACCGGCGTTCACTGGATGCCCCATATCTGCCCGGTTTTGGCAGACATGGGAGAGCACGGCACTCAATGGCCCCGGGGCGCCACATCTGGCTTGTTTTGCCAGATGTGGGGTTCACACAAAATCCTGGACGGCCAGTCCCGTTCCGTGCCCGTGCAGCGGCGTTGACCTTCTGTCGCGTAAGCGGCGTCTGCCTCGACGGCAAGTCGCACGCAAGCGGCCTCTGCCTGGACGGCCAGGCCCGGCCAGTGGCCATGCGACAATGTCTGTAACGAGGCCATGAATTCTCCAGCCGCCGCCGCGCCCACGCCGGCCACCATCTCCCCTGAGCTCCTGGCTCAGCACGGCCTCACGCCGGATGAGTATCGCCGCATCGAGGACGCCCTCGGCCGCACCCCCTCCATCACCGAGCTGGGCATTTACTCCGTTATGTGGAGCGAGCACTGCTCCTACAAGTCCTCCAAAGTCCATCTCCGCCGCCTGCCCACGCGCAGCAAGCTGGTCGTCCAGGGCCCCGGCGAGAACGCCGGCATCATTGACGTCGGCGACGGCTGGGCCTGCGCTTTCAAAATCGAGTCCCACAACCACCCCAGCTACATCGAGCCCTATCAGGGAGCGGCCACCGGCGTCGGCGGCATCCTGCGCGACATCTTCACCATGGGCGCGCGCCCACTCGCCGTCATGGATTCGCTCCGCTTCGGTCCCCTCACCGCCGGCCCCGAAGCCTCCGCCGATCTCGTCCGCAAAAATCACTCCATTGTCGAAGGCGTCGTCCACGGCATCGCCGGCTACGGCAACTGCTTCGGCGTCCCCAACCTCGGCGGCGAAACCAAATTCGAGCCCTGCTACTCCGGCAATCCCCTCGTCAACGCTTTCGCTCTCGGCCTCGTTCGCCGCGACGAGATCTTCTACGCCAAGGCAAGCGGCATCGGCAACCCCGTCATCTACGTGGGCGCGCGCACCGGCCGCGACGGCATCCACGGCGCCACCATGGCCAGCGAAGAATTCAAAGAGGGCTCCGAGCAAAAGCGCCCCAACGTCCAGGTCGGCGACCCCTTCATGGAGAAGCTTCTTCTCGAAGCCTGCCTCGAAGCCATGAAGACGGGCGCCGTCGTCGGCATACAGGACATGGGCGCAGCCGGCCTCACCAGTTCCAGTTGCGAGATGGGCGCGCGCGGCGGCGTCGGCATCGAGATGAACCTCGACCACGTGCCCCAGCGCGAAACCAACATGACCGCCTACGAGATGATGCTCTCGGAATCGCAGGAGCGCATGCTCCTCGTCGCTGAAAAAGGCCGCGAGCACGAAGTCCTCAGCGTCTTCGATAAGTGGGGCCTCGAAGGCGTCGTCGTCGGCACGGTCATCAGCGAGCAGCGCCTGCGCATCCTCCACCACGGCGAGCTGGTCGCGGACATTCCCAACCAGTCGCTCACCGACGACTGCCCAATCTACTCCCGCCCCGTCGGCACATGGGCCAGGCCGGCTCAGATCAAAGTTCCGCTCGATCCGCCGCCGCACATTCTCGAAGAGCTGAAAAAGCCCCGCGACTATACCGCCGACCTCAAAAAACTCCTCGCCTCCGCCAACATCTGCTCCAAGCGCTGGGTCTACGAGCAATACGACTCCATGGTGCAGACCAACACCGTCCAGGGCCCCGGCGGCGAAGCCGGCGTCATGCGCATCAAGGGCACCGGCACGGTTGGTCCTGACGGCACGCGTCACGAGCGCGGCCTGGCGATGGCCCTTGCCGGCAACGGACGCTGGTGCTATCTCGATCCCAAACTCGGAGCCATGCACGCCGTCGCCGAAGCCGCCCGCAAAGTCGCCTGCACCGGAGCGACCCCCGTCGCCGCCACGAACTGCCTCAACTTCGGCAATCCCGAAAAGCCTGAGATCATGGCCCAGCTCTCAGCCGCAATCGACGGCATCGCCGAAGCCTGCACCGCGTTGGGCACCCCCATCACCGGCGGCAACGTCTCCCTCTACAACGAAACGAAAGGCGAAGGAATCTACCCCACACCAGTGGTCGGCGTCGTCGGCATTCTGGACGATGTAACGAAGGCGGTACCGGCAAGCTTTCAAAGGGAAGGTGATGCAATTCTCTACCTTTCGCCCGACAGCTGGCTGGGCGAAAATGAAGATTCTGAAATCCAGGAAGAAGCGCAGTGGCATCGAGAAGATAACGCCGAGTTGGGGTCAGTTGAATTCGCGGCGCGTGTCCTCGGGAAAATTTGGGGAACACCCCCAGATCTAAATCTAATCAATGAATCCAAGCTGATAAATATTCTGCAGTCGCTGGCGGAGAAGAGGCTAATCCACTCGGCATCAAACATTTCGGACGGCGGTTTCGCCGTGGCGTTAGCAGAAGCAGGATTCGAGCGAGGCCTGGGGGCACAAATCGACCTGGAGCGCTATCTTGACCGACCGCACGTTTTTGAGTTGTTCAGGGAATTACCGAGTAATGCGGTGATTAGCTGCGACCCGGCGAAGGTTCCACAGATCGAGTCGTTGGCTCAACAATGCGGGTATTTCGCTGACGAGATAGGAGCGGTCACCTCCGGCGAATTCGAGGTGAGCGTCAACGGAGAAGTTCAAATAACTTCCACGATTGAGGATCTTCATACGGGTTGGAATGGAGCCCTCGAATCCCAGCTAGCCGCCGAGGTGACCGCCTGATGCAACCCACGCGCCCCCACGGGAGCCGTCTCCTCATCGAAGGCCTCCCCGGCCACTCCAACATCGAAGGAGCACGTTTTGAAGGGGCACGGCTTCAGCCGTGCCATAACACCGCCAACCCAGACCGGGCTTCAGCCCCCGAAGGAAGCCTTTCTCCGCAGCATCCCCTATCAGGCCACGCCTTCATCTTCGAATCCCACCTCACCGAAGAGGTGACCGCATGAGCCGCCTCCTCATCGAAGGCCTCCCCGGCCAATCCAACATCGAAGGAGCACGTTTTGAAGGGGCACGGCTTCAGCCGTGCCGTAAAGCCAGCCAAAGTGAAGGGGCTTTAGCCCCTGAGGGAAGCAGTTTTGTATCAGGGCACGACTTTAGTCGTGCCGAAGGTGCGCCAAATAGGGAAGGGGCTTTAGCCCCTGAGGGCGCCGAAGGCGCGTCCCGCCGTGCGCGCAGCACCGCCGAAGGCGCGATTCGCCGTGCGCCCAGCACCCGGGTGCCCCACATCTGCCCGCCTTTGGCAGATGTGGGAGAGCACGAACCTCACCCCGCGCGCGAAGACGACCCCAAATTAAAAGAACACTGCGGCGTCGTCGCCATCCACGGTCACCCCGACGCATCCCGCCAGGCCTACCTCGCCCTCTACGCCCTCCAGCATCGCGGACAGGAATCCGCCGGCATTGCCACCGCCGATGGCACCCACCTCTCCAACATCAAGGGCATGGGCCTCGTCTCCGAAATCTTCACCGACGAAGTCCTCGCCCGCCTCAAGGGCGACATGGCCATCGGCCACACGCGTTACTCCACCACCGGCGACTCCGCGCTGCTCAACGCGCAGCCCATCCGCGTCGAATCCACGAAGGGCCTCATCGCCATCGCCCACAACGGCAACTTGGTCAACCTCGGCAACCTGCGCATCCACCTCGAGCGCAAAGGCGCATTCTTCCAGACCACCTCCGACTCCGAAATCATCGTTCAGCTCATCGCGCACTCCCAGGCCACCACGTTGGTCGACGCCATCGCCGACTCGCTCCGCCAGGTCGACGGCGCCTTCTCCATCGTCATGATGACCCGCGACCGCGTCTTCGCCGCTCGCGATCCTCACGGCTTCCGCCCGCTTTCCATGGGCCGCATCGCCAATCCCTCCGGCCCCGACACCATCGTCTTCGCCTCAGAAACCTGCGCGTTCGATCTCCTCCGCGCCAAATACGAGCGTGATGTGCTCCCCGGCGAGCTGGTCATGGTCTCGGCCGACGGCGTCACCTCCCGCCAGTACGCCCAGCCCAATCAGACCAGCTGCATCTTCGAGCACGTCTATTTCGCGCGCCCCGACAGCATGATCTACGGCCGCTGGGTGCAGGAGAGCCGCGAGCAGATGGGGCGCCAGCTTGCCCGCGAATCTCACGCCCCCGCCGACCTCGTCGTCCCCGTGCCCGACTCCGGCGTCACCGCGGCCATCGGCTACGCCGCCGAGAGCGGCGTGCCCTTCCGCTTCGGCCTCATCCGCAACCACTACGTCGGCCGCACCTTCATCGAGCCGGAACAGCGAGTGCGCGACTTCGGTGTCAAGCTCAAGCTCAATCCCGTCCGCAATCTCCTCGAAGGCCGCCGCATCATCCTCATCGACGACTCCATCATCCGCGGCACCACCAGCCGCAAGATCGTCCGCATGGTCCGCCAGGCCGGCGCCAAAGAAGTCCACCTGCGCATCAGCTGCCCGCCCACCATCTCGCCCTGTTTTTATGGAGTGGACACGCCCCGCAAATCCGAGCTGATCGCCGCCAACAACACCGTCGAAGAGATTCGCCAGTTCATCGAGGCCGACTCGCTCGCCTATTTGTCGCTCGACGGGTTACAAAAAGCCTGCGATGGAGGCGAAGGCAATCATTATTGCGTCGCCTGTTACACCGGCGACTACCCCACCCAGTGGGTCGACGTTGAAGACATCCTCCCCGCCAAAGACACTGCTCTGGTCTAGCCGCCCCTGCTCGGAAAGTTCCCCCCTCATCGGCAATCGCCCGCACTGACGACCGATCACTGCTTTCTGATCGCCGATCCCTTACCGCTAACCGCCAAACGCTGCTGTTTCCCGCGCAACCTCCTCATCCCGCGCCGCTTCCCACTATTCGAGAAGGGAGAACGTTCCATATGGCAACAACGAAGAAGTCATCAGGCCGCAAATACAGCCCCGGGGCCGGCAAGAAAGTCGAGCGTGCGATGCGCGAGAAAAAATCCGGAACGCTGAAAAGCGGCCGCAGCGGCAAAAAGGTCACCAGCCGCAAGCAGGCCATCGCCATCGGTCTCTCTGAGGCGCGCAAAGCCGGTGCAAAGGTCCCGAAGAAGAAATCCTCCGCAAAAAAGTCCTCGAAAAAGTCTTCCTCTGCGAAAAAATCTTCGAAGAAGAAGTAGCCGGGTGCATCTCCGGATCGCACCCACACTCTCACCCACATTTCCGGAACCTGTCCGCCGGCAGGTTCCGGCCGCACCCCACAATTGCGCATTGAGATTCCCGCCGCCTGCCCTTTCCTGCTACCTTTTTTCTGGTAACCTTCATGGTCTCGACCGCTCCGGTTCTCTCGTCTCATCGCTTCGTGCGCGCCTGCCTGCGCCAGCCTGTCGACCGTACCCCCGTGTGGTTCCTGCGCCAGGCCGGCCGCTACATGCGCGAGTACATGGAGGTCCGCCGCCACCACTCGCTCATCGAAATCTGCAAGCGTCCCGAGCTCGCCGCCGAAGTCACCATCACCGCCGCGGAAAAGCTCGACGTCGACGCCGCCATCATCTTCGCCGACCTCCTGCTTCCTCTCGAGTGCATGGGCCTCGACTTCGAATTCCAGGCCGGAGAAGGTCCCGTCATCCACCATCCCCTGCGCGACGCCGCGTCCATCGACGCTCTCCTCACCAACCGCGCCGCCGAGCTCGCCTACGTCGGCGAAGCCATCCAGAAGGTCGTCGCCCACTTTAAAGACCGCCTCGGCATCATCGGCTTCTGCGGTGCTCCCTTCACGCTGGCCAGCTACATGATCGAAGGCGGCGGCTCGCGCAACTACATCGAGACCAAGAAGCTCATGTACCGCCAGCCGGACGCGTGGCGCAAACTCCTCGACAAGCTCGTCGCCGTCCTCCGCGAATTCGCCGCGCAGCAGGTCGCCGCCGGCGCCGACGTCCTCCAGATCTTCGACAGCTGGGCCGGCGCGCTCTCCATCCCCGATTATCGCGAGTTCGTCTTGCCCGCCACGCGCGCGCTGGTCCGCGAAGTCCAGGCGCTCGGCGTCCCCGTCATCTACTTCGGCGTCGACACCGCCAGCCTGCTGCCCTCCATGCGCGAAACCGGCGCCGACGTCCTCGGCCTCGACTGGCGCACGCCCCTCCACCGCGCCTGGCGCGATCTCGACTACGCCTGCGCCGTGCAGGGCAATCTCGACCCCATCACCCTGTTTGCCGAGCCCGAGCTGATTCGTGACCGTGTCGAGCACATTCTCGATCAGGCCGCCGGCCGTCCCGGACACATCTTCAACCTTGGCCACGGCATCGTGCCCGGCACCCCCGTCGAAAATGTGCAGGCTGCCGTGCGCTTCGTCCGCGAATACCAGCCCGCGGAGGCCCGCCATGGCTGACGCAGTTCTGCTCCTCGCGCACGGCACCCCCGACTCCGCGGACGAGATCCCCGAGTATCTCGCGCGCGTCACCGGCTGCCGCGATCTTCCCGCGTCCGTTATCGAAGAAGTCCGCCATCGCTTCGTCGCCATTGGCGGCAGCCCGCTCACGCCGCTCACCCTCAAGCAAGGCTGGCTCCTCGAGAAGGAGCTGGGCCTGCCCGTCTACATCGGCATGCGCAACTGGAAGCCGTACATCGCAGACGTGGTTCACAAGATGCGCGAAGAGGGCGTCACCCGCGCCGTGGTGATCTGCCTCGCCCCGCAGAATTCCCGCACCAGCGTCGGCCTCTATCGCCGCGCCGTCTTTGCCGCCGCCGAAGGCGAAATCGATCTGCGCTTTCTCTCCGACTGGGCCGACCACCCCCTGCTCGCCGACGCCTTCGCCGAGCGCCTGCGCGCCGTCCGCGATCCCTTCGCCGCCGAAATCGGATCCGCGCCCCCCGTGCTCTTCACCGCCCACAGCGTGCCCTGCCGCACCGTCTTTGCCGTGCCTCAGCTCGATCACCACGTTGTGCCCGAGCCGCCCGACCCCTACCCCGTCGAGGCCAAACTCACCGCCTCGCTGGTCGCCCAGCGCATTCCCGGCCTCGCGCCGCAGGACTGGTTCTTCGCCTTCCAGAGCCAGGGTATGTCCGGCGGACCATGGCTGGGCCCCACCGTCGAAGACACCCTCACCGCGCTGCGCCGGCAGGGCGTCACCAGCCTTGTCCTCCAGCCCATCGGCTTCCTCTGCGATCACGTCGAGATTCTCTACGACATCGACATTGCCTTCCGCGACTTTGCCTCCAATCTCGGCATCGCCCTGCGCCGCCCCCAGTCCCTCAACGACTCTCACCTGCTCACCCTGGCCCTCGCTGCCCTCGCCCGCGGCGGCCTCGCCGCCCGGCAGGGAATCCCGCCCTCCGCTTCACCCTCCTCGCGCATCTGAGTATTCCTGGAACGAAAATGAAAACCTGGCAAAAGCTCGCGATCCTCATCCTCATCCCCGCCGCCGTCCTCGCCATCGGCATCTGGCGCATCAACGTGGCCCGCAGCGGCGAGGCCGTCGTGGTGCCCCAGACCAATCAGGAGCCCACCGTCACCCAGGACGACACGGTGATGCCGCGCAAGCTCTACATCGATAGCCTCCAGTCCGCGCGCGCCCTCGTCGGCAAGCCCATCTGGATCCAGGCCGGATACGAGCTCAGCTATTTCCCCTACGCCAGTCATCGCGTCGATCTCGCCCAGAACCTCGGCGTCCTGCCCAGCGCCCAGCGCCTCGATATCCAGGACATCGTCACCCAGAAGGTTCCCGCCGCCCTCGCCGATCGCATCGCCCACGGCGACAAGCAGGCCTTCGTGGTCTTTACCATGCCCGGCAGCGACAAGCAGTACGCCACCGCCGTCGGCTTCTTCCAGGGCACCGATTCCACCTGGTACTGCGACACCCTCTTCTACTACGACGACCCGCACCAGATGTACCACTTCTGGTCCGCCAAAATCTGGCAGGCCATCGACCAGCACCAGCCCATCGCCGGCATGAATGAACTGCAGACCCAGATGGCCGTGGGCGTGGTCGAACAATCCGACTCCTCGGAGTACGGCAACCGCACCGTCGATTACGACGCCGGCCCGAAGCACTGGCAGGTGACCTTCGAAAACGACAAGGCCACCCAGGTCCAGCAGCAACAGCCAACGCCGCAGCCGGCGCAGCCGCAACCTGCGGCCCCCACCAGCTAACCGCTACACGCTAACCGCTGTCCCCTGCACCCTGCACCCTGCAACCTGCACCCTGCACCCTGCAACCTGCACCCTGCAACCTGTACCCTGCAACCTGTGCCCTCGCCTCACGCCCTCTCCGCAAACCGCACCGGCGACGCCAGGAAGCGGTTCCGCAGCAGCGCGATCCAGTCGCCCAGCACCGAGTTGCTCTTTGCCGGTGCCGCAGCCATCATCGCATTGCCGTTTTTCGGCGCGCCCCGGGTGCGCGCCGCAGCTTTCGCCGGCGATTCCGCCTGGATCGCCCCCAGCGCCCGCTCCCGCAGATACGCCGAGACCGTCATCCCCGCGCGCTTCGCGCACTCCTGGAGATGGCGTTCTTCCACCCGCGACAGCCGCACTGAAACCCGCTGCAGCCGTTCCGGCTCTCTCGTCTTTTTGATCTGCGTCCCCGGCTTCCTCTCCACGCTCCTGGCAAGCACCTCCCGGAACGCCTCACCCTTTCCGGCGCGCACTGCCTTTTCCGGCGCTGCCGCCCCGGCCTTCGGTTGCGTCCGGCCGCGGCGCGCCATCGCCCCTACCGGACTCTTCTTCGCTCGCTGTTTTGCCGGCTCAGCCGTTGTCCGCGGCGCCTGCGCGATCTTCTTCGCTGCCGCTGGGCGCCCAGGCGCCCGTTGTTGCGCCTGCTGCGGAGCCGTCTTCACCGTTCCCGCTGCCGTCATCGCCCCAGCCGCTGCTCCCGCCGCCGCATTCCCCCTGGCCGCCGCTGCCGGAGCCTGTGCCGACCCGGCGGCAGGGCAGGGAAGCGCGCCGCTTCCGCCCGTCTCCTTCTGGGCTTCAGCCTTTTTTGCCTCGCCCATCTGCGCTTCGTCCTTCTGCATCTCGGGCTGCATCGCCGCTACATCCGCCGCCGGCCGCGGCACACGCGCAGGCCGCCGGCTCCGCACCTGCCGCAGCGCCTCGTCGTACGGAATCTCCCGCACCCCCTCGACTGGCTTGTGCCCGTTTCCGTTTTCAGCGCCGGCATGTTTTCCCGACCACGCCTGAAACCGGCTCAGGATGTTGTGAAGATCCTCAGCGGAATTCGTCTCTCGTTTCTCCATGCGCCGAGCCTAATCGCAATCTCACGCACTTGAGCAGCCAGATTAAGAATTCTCACAGATCGATTCCGCAATCGGAACCCAAGCTCGATCCCATTTCATTTCGGGAAACCGCGCCACCGCCAACCAGGGACTGGCATCCTCACCCCGTGTTCCTCAGCCCCGCCGCGATCCCGCTGATCGTTCCCGCGATCGCGCGATTCACCTCGTCCGTGTCTTCGCCCGCGCGCTTCCGCCGCAGCAGATCCACCTGGATCAAACTCATTGGGTCCACATACGGATTGCGCAGCAGAATCGATCGCGCCAGCACCGGATTAGCCTCCAGCAATTCCTTCTGCGCGGTCACCGCCAGCACCGCCGCGCGCGTCCGCTCGAACTCTGCCTTCAGCATTCCAAACACGCGCTCCCGCAGCCCCGCGTCCGGAACCAGCGACGCGTACAGCGACGCAATCCCCAGGTCGGCCTTGGCCAGCGCCATCTCCACATTGCGCACCACGTCGACGAACAGCGGAAACTCCGCCATCATCTCTTCCAACAGCCGCGCTCCGCCCGGCCGCTTCGCGTATTCCTCCAGCGCCGTACCCACCCCAAACCACGCCGGCACAAGCAGCCGGCTCTGCGTCCACCCAAACACCCACGGAATCGCCCGCAGGTTTTCGAAGCTCATCTGGCCCTTGCGCCGTGCCGGCCGCGACCCGATCCGCGCGTGCTCCAGCTCGCTCACCGGCGTCGCTACCTCGAAGTACTCCAGCAGCTCTGTATCGCCGAGGATCCGCTCCCGGTACAGCCGGAACGAAATCTCCGACAGCTCCTCCAGCGCCGCCTCCCACTCCGGCCGCATCACGCCGGACAAATGCGCGCCCGGAATCAGCGCGTTCGGCCGCGCCAGCGCATCCAGCGACGCCGCAATCATCAGCTCCAGGTTCCGCTCCGCCAGCACTACATCGGAATATTTCCAGTGCAGCACTTCCCCCTGTTCCGTAATGCGGATCTGCCCCTCGAACGCTCCCACCGGCTGCGCGTAGATCGCGCGATGCGTAGGCCCTCCCCCGCGTCCCACCGTCCCGCCGCGACCGTGGAAGAGCCGCAGCCGCACCCCGCACTCCCGCGCCACCTCGTGCAGCGCCCGGTGCGCGCGGAAAATCTCCCACGTGCTGGTCAGCATCCCGCCGTCCTTGTTCGAGTCGGAATACCCCAGCATCACCTCCTGCGTGTTGTTCCACGAGGCCAGCAGTTTCCTGTATCCCGGCGCGCTCCACAGCTCGCGGCAAATCGCGGGCGCATTCCTCAAGTCTTCAATCGACTCAAACAGCGGCACCGGCATAAGCCCGGGGTCCCCAGCGAACTTGCTCGCTGGAGTGGTCACTCCCGGATCGTGCCCGCTCCCCGCCACCTCCACCCCGCCCAGCCGTGCCAGCCACACCACCGCGGTCACGTCCTCCACGCTCGACGCGCCGCTCACGATGTAGTGCCGGATCGCCTCCGGGCTGCATCCGGCCTTCACCTCTGCGATCGCGCGAAAGGTCTCGATCACGTCCCGCGTCTCCGCGCTCAGCGCCTCCGGCGTCTGCGTCCCCTGCTGCGCGCACCATGCCGACGCTTCTTCAAGAGCCTTCCTGTGTACGCGCGCATGTTGCCGGATATCCAGCGTGTGCAGGTGCAGCCCAAACGTCCTCACCATCACCAGCAGCGGATCAATCAGCGTCTCCGCCAGCCGCAGCCCCTGGTTCGCGGCCAGGCTGCGCCGCACCACCCGCAGATCCTCCAGGAAATCCCCCGCCGAGCAATACCCCGGCATTCCTGCCAGCCCCGACTCCACCGTCTCCGGGTCGTTGCTCGTCTCGCCCGCCGTCTTCAGCAGCCGCGCGCGCACGCACACCAGATACCGCCGGTAGGTCTCGAACTCGAAGCGCGCGCCGAAAATCGCGTCGTCGCTCAGGTGCAGCTCCGCCTCAAAATCCTTCAGCCGCGAGCGCAGCTCATCGCTCACCGGCAGCTGCTGCGCCGAGGTCGTCAGCAGATCGATCGTCTGCTGCAGCCGATCGTCGTAGTGCTCCAGCAGCCGCGTCCGCGCCGCCGCAATCGCCGCCCGCGTCACCTCCGGCGTCACAAACGGATTCCCGTCCCGGTCTCCGCCGATCCACGACCCAAACCGCAGCAGCAGCGGCAGCTCGGGCAGCTCCAGCTCCACGCCGTATTCGCTCTTCAGCGCCGCCCGCACCTCCTCGTACAGCCCCGGCAGTGTCTCAAAGATCGACACGTCGTAGTAGTCCAGCCCCATCCGAATCTCGTCGGTCACCTCCGGCCGCCGGCTCCGCACCTCATCGGTCTGCCACAGCGACGTAATCTCCGCCGTCAGCGCCTCTTCGAGCGCGGCCAGCTCCTCATCGGCCACCGGTATCCGGTCCAGCTGCTCGAGGAATACCCCCATCCGCCGCCGCTTCATCAGCACCGTGCGCCGCGCAATCTCCGTCGGATGCGCCGTGAACACTGGCACCACCAGAATCCGCCCCAGCCACTTCAGCGCCTGCTCTGCCGAGATCCCCGCCTCGCGCATCGCGCGCAGCGTCCCGCGCAGCTCGCCGCGCTGCGCCTCGCGCCGGTCCGCCTCGCCGCTGATCTGCAGCGACAGCCGCCGCCGCTTGCGGTGGTTCGTCTCCGCCAGGTTGATCAGCTCGAAGTAAAACGCAAAGGCCCGGCTCAGCCGGTACGCCTCGTCCACCGGCAGCGTGTTCACTCCCAGCACCGCCATCTGCATCAGGTCTTCGGCCTCGCGCGCGCGTCCCTGCGCCTGCGCCTCGCGCCGGCGGATCGCCGACTGCCGCAGCTCTTCCACCTTGCCGTACAGCTCATCGCCGGCCTGCTCGCGCAGCACCCGCCCCAGCAGCAATCCCAGGGAACGCACATCGCGCCGCAGCGGAGCCTCTTTCAGCTCCCCGCTGCGCGCCTCCAGCTCCGCCAGTCGCGCGCTCCAGCTCTCCGGCTTCCACAACGGCGCCATCTTTCGATTAGAGCATTTCCGCTGTCAACGCGTGCGAGAGGCAATGGGTCGCTCTGCATCTGCACCGGCAATTGCGCCCGAGGAAATCGGCGGGTAAGAACAAGCTGCCATCCTGAGCGAGCCCGCCGAATTCGCTGTGCGCGCGGTTCGCACAGCACGAATTCAGGCGGCGGGTCGAAGGACCTGCGGTTCACTGCGTTGGATCAACGATTGCGCCGCCCCACCCCTCACACCCTCTTCTCCAGAAACCTCAGCCGCGCCAGCACCCGGTCCATCATTTTCTGAATCAGGGATGCCTCAGAATTGGTCATCCACAGCGCATGCTGCCTGCGAACGAGGCGGTCGTAGTCGCTCCGGCCCTGCGCGAGAGCGGTGGCGATCGTTCCGCGATCGTCGCGGATGCCAACCAAATCCAACCGCATCGCAATTTCGGCGCACTCAACAAGAAAGTCGTCCACTGAAGTCCTCGGGTCATCACCCGGCATAATGCCTCACCAAAGCACGGGATCAGAGCGCAACACCCGTCGAGGGTTTTTTCAGGTGCGGGGCGCCCTGGAGCGCGCCAGGATAGGGCAGCCCCGCATTGGAGGAAGCTGCAAGCCCATGAACCAGCCTGCTGCTGATGAAGAAAAGTCTGCCGCAAATTCATGCCGCCGGGCTGTGATGGAGATCACGTCCGCTGAATGCTTTCAGACACTTCCACCGCCATCCCCCGTATACTCTGCCTCAATCCCATCCCATGCCCCGTATCCGCCCCGTCACCGCCGCCGACATTCCCGGCCTGGCCGCCATCCGCGCCCAGGAATCGCAGACCCAGGAGTTCTGGAAGCAGCGGATTTCCGGCTATCTTGCCGGCACGCACAACCCTCAGCAGGCCCTCCCCGAGCGCGCGGCCTTCGTCGCGGAGCGCGACAGCCTCATCCTCGGCTTCGTCGCCGGCCATCGCACCCGCCGCTTCGGCTGCGACGCCGAGCTCGAGTGGATCAACACCGCCGCCGCGCATCGCGGGCAGGGAATCGCCGCCCATCTCCTCTTCCGGATGGCCGCCTGGTTTGCCGAGCGGCAGTCTTTCCGCGTCTGCGTCAACGTCGCGCCCGACAATGCCCCCGCCGTCGCCTTCTACCGCAAGCACGGCGCCCAGCCGCTCAACCAATTCTTCATGGTCTGGCCCGACATCCGCATCCTTCTCCCGCCGTCTCCGTAATCCCCTCCACCGCACCGCGCCTCAGCGAGTTTTCAGAGAAAGCTGCTGAATCAGAACAAGCCGTCGTCCTGAGCGCGGGGCCGCACGGGCGACCTGGTCAACGGCCGGCGTTCTTTCAAAACTTCTTCGCATGGGAACACTGTGCGATGGCCATTGAAGGGCGAGCGCGGCGGCTCTTACACTGAAGCTGTATGCATGTCCACGGCGCGGCGACCGCATCGATGAAGAAGGTTCTGCGGCTGTCGTTTCTGGCGACGATCGCCTACGTCCTGCTGACGTTGTTTGCGGGGCTGCGGGCGCACTCGCTGGCGTTGATGTCGGAAGCGGGGCACAATACGTCGGATGCGCTGGCGATCGGGCTGTCGTTCGTGGCGGTGTGGTTCCAGACGCGGCCGGCGAACGATCGCAAGACCTTCGGGTACCAGCGAGCCGGGGTGATCGCGGCGTTCCTGAACGCGCTGGCGCTGATTGTGATCGCGGGATGGATCGCGGTGGAGGCCATCCACCGCTTCGGCGCGCCGGCGGCGGTGGAGCCGCACGTGATGATGGGCGTGGCCGCGGCGGGCGTGGCGATGAACGGGGTAATTGCGGCGATGCTGTGGCGGGTGAGCCACGATGTGAATATCCGCAGCGTGTTCATCCACATGCTGGGGGACACGCTGTCGACGGCGGCGGTGATCGTGGGCGGCGCGGCGATCCTGATGACCGGGCGGACGTGGATCGATCCGGCGCTGTCGCTGGGGATTGCGGCGCTGATCGTCTGGTCCTCGATCGCGATCGTGCGGGAGACGCTGAACATCCTGCTGGAGGGAACGCCGCGGGGGCTGTCGCTGGTGGAGATTCGCAACACGCTGGCGCAGATTGACGGGGTGGAGGACGTGCACGATCTGCATGTGTGGAGTCTGGGATCGAACAGCCACGCGCTGGCCAGCCACGTGACGATCGCGGACATTCCGCCGTCGGAGAGCAACCTGATCCTGGACCAGATCAACACGGTGCTGCGGGAACGTTTCCGGATCCACCACACGACGCTGCAGTTCGAGCATGTAGTGTGCGAGACGGCGCATGGATGCCTGATCCCGGTGGACGAGCCGGATGCGCATCATCATCATCATCACGGGCATACGCACGAACACTGAGGGTCGCCCGCGAAGCGCGCCGCATCCACCACAGAGGACACGGAGAGCAGCACAGAGGGGCGATGGATTGGAGCGCGCGGCGGCTGCTATCTCGGCTGAGGGAAGAAACCGCAGGTTCTTCGACTCGCCGCCTGAATGCCTGCTGCGCGCAAAAACGCGCGCAGCGGATTTGGCCGGCTCGCTCAGAATGACAAATTTTTCGCGGGGTCATGCGTTGGATTCCGGTAGCCGATGTGGGTCCCACCCTGTCGCCAACAGCGGCGACAAGGGTGGGGCACCCGGTGAGTCAGCGGGGCGGCCAACGCTACTCGAAGGCCGAGTGTGGGGTGCGGGGCGGGCGCTGCAGAAGGGCGGGGCGAGATTCGGGGATTTCCATGCCGGTCATGGAGGCGATTTTGCGGAGGAGTTCGGGGGGATTCCCCGGAGAGTATTCCTGGTCGGGGGCGGAGAGGCAGAGGCGCTGATCGTTCTGGGCGAGCGCGAGGACTTTGGGCCGGGGATCGAGGGTGTGAGCCAGGCTGACGATGGCGCGGCAGTCCTGCAGGCTGAGGGAATAGCAGAGCAGCAGCAGATCGAAGGAGCGCGAGGAGAGCAGTGTGGCGGCTTCAGCGAGGCTGCCGGCGAGGCTGGCGTCAGCATATCTCCGGAGGATCATGCGGCGGGTGCGGTTGAGGACGGGGTCGCCGGAGACGCACAGGATTGCCGTCTTTCCTGCCATGTTGGGCCTTTCTGGAGCACAACGAAAGAGTTCGACAAAGTAACCGGGGCCGCCATCGAACGGACGGCTGATTGGGGATCCGGAGTGCACGGGACGCCCGAAAGAGTTGCCTGAATGGCGCGCAGATTCGGTGCGCGCCAAAGTGTAAAAGCGGTCAGGGAGCGAGCAATTTCTGACCGTTTCGTGCGATCAAACGCGCCTGTCCGGGGGCGAAAGCTTAGTTACGGCCAAAGTATGGCCGGAGGCTGACATCGGCCGACGAAATGCATCCTAAAAAATGGCCGCAGGGACAAGCGGAACGATAATCGCTGTCAGGTGACGGAGTCGGTCTAATACCGAACATATCTGTCTGATAGCGAACATAAAAATCGGGTTCCGATTCATATAATCCGCAACTGAAACGTCCCCGGATTTTCTGCTTCAGGGCATAGACTTTTTGCTGGGGTTCAGCATTGTCCTTGTTCACTGAAGAGCAAGGGAGATATGGCCCAAAATCGATCTGAGAATCTCCTGCTGGAGACCCTCCCCCAACCCTACCGAAGCTCAATCTGTTCCCGTCTGGAGGAAGTAGTACTTCCGGCGGGGACGGTGCTGTTCGAAGCGGAAGAAGTACCGCGCTACGCATGGTTCATCACGGCGGGGCTGGCCTCGAAGATGGTGGCGATGGCCGACGGGCGGAGCGCGGAGATCAGCATGTGCGGGAACGAAGGGGTGGTTCCCTCGTGGCATCTGCTGGGCGGGATGGCCCAGGGTCCGACGCGATGCGTGGTGCAGATGGAAATGAAGGCGCTGCGGATGCCCTTCCCGGAGCTGCAGAGGGAGATGCAGCGGCAGGAGCCGCTGCGGCAGCTGGTGATGCGGGGGGTGCAGCGGCGGTGCATGATTCTGTCGCAGAACGCAGCCTGCAACCGGCTGCACGATGCGGAGCAGCGGCTGGCGCGGTGGCTGCTGACGGCAAGGGACCTGACGGGAACGAACAGCGTGTCGCTGAGCCAGGGATTTCTCGCGGACATCCTTGGGTCGCGGCGGACGACGGTGACGCTGGCGGCGGGGGTGCTGCGAAGGCGGAAACTGATCTCGTACCGGCGGGGGCAGATCCAGATCCTGGACCACGAGAAGCTGAAGAGCGCGGCGTGCGAGTGCTACGAGACGGTGCGGGGACTGTTCCGGAATTTTTACGGGTAGGGATGGTTCGTTCCCACCCGGGAACGAAGTCCCCAGTTGCCGGTTGCCAGTCCCCAGCCGGATCCTTCCTGCCTTGTAGTACGCAGAATACGTGACAAGGAATGCCGCCGGGATGGGAACCGTTCAGCCGCTTCAGGCGATCGCGGGCGCGGGTGGGGCGAGGGTGCGGGCGGGAAGAAAGACGCGAAGGCAGGCGCCGCGCAGACCGGGATCGCCGCTCTCGGCAAGCCGGATGGCGCCGCCGTGCTTCTGCACAATGCCCATGCTGACCCAGAGGCCGAGGCCGGTGCCGTCGGCTCCCTTGGTGGTGAAAAACGGCTGAAAGATGCGGGAGGCGGCGTCGGGAGAGATGCCGGGGCCGCTGTCGGCGACCTCGACGATGGCGCCCGCGCCGTCCAGCTCGCCGGCGTCGGCCTTTTCCATGCGAATGCGGATGCGGCCTTTGGGGCCGGCGGCTTCCATGGCGTTGACGATGAGGTTGGTAAAGACCTGGCGCAGCTCGGCGGGGTAGCCCTCGACAAAGAGAGAGCCGTCGGGGTGGGCGTCGACGCGAATGCCCTGGTGCTGCAGGCGGCGGTCGAGCAGGAGCAGGACGCCCTCAATGAGCTCGCCCAGGTCGACGCGCACGGGGGTGCGCGGCTCGCGATAGAGGCTGAGCAGGGTGCGGCTGATCTGCATGGTGCGGCTGAGCTCCTGCTGAGCGAGGCGGAGGTATTCGGCGCGCTGGGCGGGATCGGCCTCGTCGCCGATGAGGAAGTGGAGGTTGGCGACCGAGTCGAGGGGATTGTGGATCTCGTGGGCGATGCTGGCGGCGAGGCGGCCGGCGACGGCGAGTTTCTCCGAAGCGATGAGCGCGGACTCCATGCGGCGCTCCTCGGTGACATCGCGGAAGACGAGGACGACGCCGATGATTTCGCCGGAGCCGCTGGCGATGGGAGCGGCGCTGTCGTCGATGACGTACTCCCGGCCGTCGCGGCCGATGAGCAGGGTGTGATTGGCGAGGCCGATGACGTGGCGCAGGCGAAGGACCTTCTCGACGGGATTGTCGACGGGCTGCCGGGTGGTCTCGTGGACGATGCGGAAGATTTCAACGAGGGGATGGCCTTTGGCTTCGGCGAGGGTCCAGCCGGTCAGGCGGGCGGCGACGGCGTTCATAAAGGAGACGCCGCCGTGGAGGTCGCAGGCGATGACCGCGTCGCCGATGGATTCGAGGGTGGTCTGGAACCACTGCTGGCTCTCGAAGAGCTCTTCGGAGCGCTGGGTGATCTGATCGATGCTGAGCTGATAGCTGCCGGAGACGGCGCGGACGTGATGGCGGGTAAACAGGGCGAGAAAGATCCCGATGAGGAGGGCGGAGGCGAGCAGGGAGACGATCTCGCGGCGCTGGAGGGCCCGGGCGCGGAGGTACTGGGCTTCGCGCAGGGTGGATTCATGGAGCAGCATGCCGTGGGTGGTGGCGCGGATAGCGTCCATGAGGTCTTTGCCGTGCCGGTCGAGGCGAGGATCGGCGGGCGCGCTGCCGGAGAGCACGGAGTTGGCGAAGTTGAGCCAGGCAGCGTAGCGGCTGCGGAGCTGGCGGAGGGAATCGCTCTGGACGGGATCGAAGGCGACGAGGTTGTGCAGCGATCCGAACTCGATCTGGATGGGGCCGGCGGCAGCCTGCCAGGGAGCGAGCATGACGGGATCGTGGGTGAGCTGAAATCCGCGCAGCCCCGTTTCCTGGTCGATGAGGTGGCCCTGGAGGATGTCGAGCTGGGCACTGACCCGGTCGCTGTGGTCGAGCTGGCGCTGGGCGCCGATGGCGGCGAGAATCTGCCAGGCCATAAGACCGGCCATGAGGACCAGGAGCAGGATGGGCAGAGTGACGAGCTGACGAACGGTGCGATGGAACTGCGGAGGGTTCACGCGGGATCTCCGGAGGCGGATGCGCCGGCGGTTGCGAGCATGAGGCGGAGTTTGCTGAGGAGCTGGAGCGGGCCCTCGCCCTTGAGGAGGGTGACATCGGCCAGCGCGACCACCTCCGCGGGCAGGTTGATGTACGCGGAGAGCAGCATGATGGGGACGTGGGGGCGTTCGCGGCGCATGGCCTGGGCGACGGCGCCGCCGTCCATCTCGGGCATGTAGTAGTCGAGCACGACGCCGTCGACGATCTCGGTGCGGAACAGAGATAGGCCGGTGAGGCCGTCGGTGGCGGTGAGCACGCGAAATCCAGCGCGCTCCAGAACGGTGCGGCGAATCTGGAGGCCGAGCGCCTCGTCGTCGATGCAGAGAATGATGGGACTGCTGGCGGACACGAAATCTGGTCTCAAATGCCCGGGGCCTGGGGAAGCAATCGGCGTCGAGCAGCCTTGAGGCAGCCGGGAAAAATGGCCGACAAACTTGGGGGAGTATAGCATTCGCGGGCCACGCAAAGGTAAGGAAAAGATGGCGGTTGGGGGGTGGAATTGGTGCGGATGGCCCGGCCGGATGGAGTAGCCAACGAGGTACCCGGGGCCCCGGGTGGAATTCACGGAACGTTTGCATTCTGTTTGCCCCGTCGCGATAGGCTGGTGGCGGAGCGGGCCCGATTTTTCGGCCGCGCGGGAAAGGACCAATCGCTTGAGCCAGACAATTTTTGTGCTTGAGGACGACGCGGACATTGCGCGGCTGATCCAGCATCACCTGGAGGCCGCGGGGTTCCAGGCGCGGGTGTACGGAGCGCCGGGAGGGCTGGTTCCGGATGCGGAGCGGCAGGCGCCGGCGCTGTTCCTGCTGGACATCATGGTGCCGGGCGGGGACGGGCTGGATTTGTGCCGGCGGCTGAGGAATCACTCGTCGCTGAGCACCATCCCGATCATCTTTGTGACGGCACGGGCGGGAGAAAACGACCGGGTGCTGGGGCTGGAGCTGGGTGCGGACGATTACATCACCAAGCCGTTTGCGCCGCGGGAGCTGCTGGCGCGGGTGAAGGCGGTGCTGCGGCGCTTCGAGCGGCCGGCGCCAACCTCGGCGGTCGCTTTCGAGGACGTGGAAATCGACGCCAGCGCGATGCAGCTGAAGGTGCGGGGCGAGCTGACGACGACTACGGCGACGGAATTTCGGCTGCTGGACTACCTGGCGCGGCACCCAGGGCGGGTCTTCAGCCGCGACCATCTGCTGGACGCGGTGTGGGGCGATGCGCGCTTCGTCACGCCGCGATCGGTCGACGTCTACGTGCGGCGCATCCGGGAAAAGATCGAGAGCGATCCGGAGAACCCCCGGTACCTGAAGACGGTGCGGGGCGCCGGATATCGATTCGAGATCCCGAAGGCGATGGAGCGGGCGGCAGCGGCGGCGAGCTGAGGGTGAGCCAGCCCCCAGTTGCCAGTCCCCAGTGGCCAGTTGCCAGTTCCAAGTTGGCAGTTGCCGGGGGAGCGTCCCACCCGGTTGCTGAGTGGGGGACAAGCGTAGGGCAACCGGGGCCATTGGGATGTGCTTTCCGACGTCTGCCAAAACCGGGCGGATGTGGGGT
>Ga0335073_10003549_pt1 | contig 21764 bp, 20 predicted proteins | sample Lox_Sample_22_FD_207093 | JGI IMG/M metagenome (GOLD analysis project Ga0335073, IMG submission 207093) | Soil microbial communities from Loxahatchee National Wildlife Refuge, Florida, United States - Lox_Sample_2.2 | ecosystem: Environmental > Terrestrial > Soil > Wetlands | place: USA...
CCACTTGCTCAAGTTCCGATACATCGCCGCGATCCGTTCTTGGAGCTCGGCCCGGGGAATCCTCCGGAACGAGGCCGTACACTCGTTGCTCAGCACGTCTTCCACCGCTGAATGCGTCAGGGAGTCCGCATGCCGGTAAATCAACTCCATCAGTCTTGAAGTAAGCATCGCTGCATACCTCCTGACGAATCGTCCCGCCGCGATTCTCCCCACGCGATGCGTTCCGTCACCTGTCGCCGTGATGTTCAGCACCGGTCCGTTATCTCCCCGCCATTCCGCTTTGCGAGGGTAGAACCGCCTTGGCCTTGGCTCGTGCATCACCCGCATGCTACGCTGCGTTCCATGCCCGACGCCACGCAAATTCGCGCCAACTCCGCCCTCTGGCTCGGCCTCTTCCTCTTCCTCCTCGCCGTTGTGGCCAACGCCTTCTCATTCGTCCACCTCACCGCGGCTTGGTTCCCCTGGCTCAGCCTCGTGCTCCCCATTCTCGCCTTGCTCGTGCTGCTCATCGGCCTGGTCCGCGCTTTCCGCCACCCGCAGCTCTATCGCGGCAAAATCCTCGGCACCAGTCTCACCATTCTCGCCGCCATGTTGGCCGCCGGTTCCGTCGCCTTCTTTTACGGTGCCCGCCACATCCCCGCTTCCGCCGGTGCTCCCCAAGTCGGTCAGCGCGTTCCCGACTTCACCCTTCCTGACAGCTCCGGCCAGTCCGTCGCGCTCGCACAACTCTTCGCCGCCGCGCCCGGCGCTTCCCAACCTCCCAAAGCCGTCCTGCTCGTCTTCTACCGCGGCTATTGGTGACCTTTCTGCAACCTCGAGTTACGAGGCATCCAGGACGATCTTCCCGAGTTCACCGCGCAAGGTATTCGGCCCGTCGCCATCAGCGTCGACGCGCCCGAAGTCTCCGCGCACCTTCGCCAAACGCAGCACTACACCTTCACCTTTCTCTCCGATCCCCACACCGAAGTCATTCGCCGCTACGATCTTCTCCATCATTCCGGTGGACCGGACGGCTCCGACATCTCCCGCCCCGCCGAGTTCCTTCTCGACCGCTCCGGCATCGTCCGCTGGGAAAATTTCACCGAAGACATTCGCGTCCGTCCCCGCGCCGAACAGCTCTTAGCCGCCGCCCGGTCCATTCCCCAGTAGCCTCATCCCACCATCGTCATTTCCGAACCGCGCAAGGCGACTCTTTTTGAGCGAGGCCCCGGCCCGTCATTTCAGAACGCCGCAGCCCGACGCCTTTTCTTCCCGCTTCACCTCCTGTGAAGCGGTCGGGCTTGCGCCGAGAGAAATTTCTCTTCTTCGCCACCGACTTCACATTTCTGCGATTTGCGCGGCCTTCCCCGCTCTCTTGACGCCCAACCGCCCCTACTGCCGCGTCAGCGTCCCGCTCACCGTCTCGTTCGGCCCGACGGTCATCAACGTGATCGCCAATTGTGTTGCCGCCGGGTTCAAATGCCCGGCAAACGAAAAATTCTGCGTTTCATTCACATTTTCCGCCGTTCCGCCAAACAGCACGCTGGCCCCGGTCACCAACGTACTCTGCGGAAAATTCGTCGAGAACATGGTCGTCACGCCATTCTCGGAAGACGTTCCCGCCACATTTAGCGAAAAATCCGCATTCTGCGCGATCGTGAACGTCACCACATCCGCCCCGAACAAACTGCTCGTAACCGTCCCACTGTACGTCCCGTTCACTGGCGCAATCGTTTGCCCGGTTAACGTTCCCTTAAAATTCGCCTTGGGCGTCCCCGGTGAATCCGCGTTCGAGCACGTCTGGCCCGAGTACGTGCCGTTCGAGATCGACTGCCCGTTTGCCGCAAGTTCCCCGGACAAACTCGCAAAATGTTCGGTGGAAGCTCCCCAATCGAACGCCACCTTCAAACTGTTGCCGTTGATTTCGCCGTTGAACCCGAACGGAGTGCAGTAGAGCGGCGTACCAGTCGCGTTTGGACCCGTTGCGCCCACCTGCGACGGAAAGAAAATGCTTGCGTTCGCCCCATTGAACGCCACATTCGTCCCGGGCACATTTGCTTCAAAGTTCATCACCGCAGCACCGTTGCTCGGCGTCACCACGTACTCCCATTGACCGCCTTTCATCACCACGTTGTTTGCGACATTCACCATGCTGCCCGTCCCACAGCCCAGTGCGACCAAGCCCAGACACACCACTACCGCCACGTTTTTCATAAGCATTTCCCCCATCTCGGTTTTTTGCTACTTCAGTGTTGAGGACCTACGCGCGTCAATCCCGGAGTTCCGGGTTGGTACTAGGTACGGTACCCGCCTGGTTATCTCCGCCCGCCTCATGGGATGCACAACCCCTCTCCCGCGCTGCCTCTCTACCTGCGCCCGTTGCGACCTATCATTCCGCTTGCTCGTCCGGCTCGACCAGCGCGGGTGCCCCACGTTTACGCTTTTTGCATACGTGGGCTCTTTTCTTTCCCACTCGCCACTCGCCACTCGCCACTGCCTTTCCGCTATTATCTCCCCATGACCCGCCAACTCCTCTTCTTCCTCATCCTCCCGCCCATCGCCGTCGCTTGGATCCTCTATCTCTACTGGCCCCACCCCTGGACCCCCCTCCGCCTCGCCGGCTTCCTCCTCTTTCTCCTCGGCCTGCTCTTCGTCTCCATCGCCCGCCTGCAACTCGGCCGCTCCTTCTCCATCACTCCGCAGGCCCGCCAACTCGTCACTCACGGCCTCTACTCCCGCATTCGCAATCCCGTCTATCTCTTCGGCCACGTCGCTATCCTCGGCCTCATCCTCTTCTTCAGCCGCCTCTGGTTTCTCCTCGTCTTCCTCATCCTCATCCCCATGCAAATCCTTCGCGCCCGCGCAGAAGCCCGCGTCCTCGAAGCCCGCTTCGGCGACCAATACCGCCAATACAAATCCCAAACCTGGTTCTGACCCGATTGATCCTCACCACCTTTTCTTACCCGCATGCAGATTCTTCACCAAAGGAACTACTCAACCGCCGCGCTTTCCGTCGCCGTTCCGCCCAAGCTTCGGCGGTCTGCTCATCGCCGGCACTGCAGACGCAACATGTCAGCCCAGCGCGTGAGCGCTGGGATCAACTATTCACTATTCACTACTCACTCTTTCCTCCAAAAGTTTTCCACAGCTCGTTCGAATCGTACTAACAAATCAATTGACATTCCGTATACTCTTCTGTTACCATTTCGCGTGTTTTACTCGCCCACCTCGCCCGCCGTCACCTTTCCACTCCTCCGACCCTCTCCGCGCCCTCTCTGTCGCTTGCGACTCAGCGATTTCTCGTTCTTTCATGTCTCTCATTCCCAAGCACTTCTTCACTCTTCAAAAATGTGGATTTCGCCTCAACCCCAACAATCCACAGGACATATTCGCTCTTTCATCAAAAACACCACGGGAGTACCCTTTCGTCCCTCTTCGCCCGACACTCCAGCCAACTTCAGCCAGCAGGAACACCCCTACCGAAATCCACGAAACACGGATCACGGCCGCGACTGCTCAATTTTCAGGGATCAACGTTTCAGAAATGAACTTCCGCCCACACCGATCAATTCCGCCGCTACGGCCGGCGCCGCTCTTCCGGCGCCGCGGCTATGCCCATACGCCGCAACTCATCCGCATAATACTTCCGGTACAGCACTTCCCACTCTTCGCTGCCCTCGAGAATCTCTTTCTTTTGCGACGAGATCTTCTTCCGCACTTCCGCGTCCGCCTTCTCTTCTTCGCGCAGCGTCTCCGTCAGAATCATCACAATCTTCTGCCGGATCGTGTCCCGGTCTTCGACAAACTCCACTTCGTCGCTATTCACCAGCACATCCGTAATCTGATGGGAAAGTCGAACAATCTTCTCGCGGCTCAGTCGCATCCCGGTCGTTTATCCTCGGCCTTTTCCTACCGCCGGCTTCCCGCCGGCTCCCTGCTGCCTTCTACATCACCGCCGATTCTCTACCGCAGTACCAGTTTCCTCTCTCGCGCAATGTGCGCTTTCACCTTCTTATACATCTCCTGGTACGAAACTCCCGTGCGCCGCATTTCATCCTGGCGCTCCGTCAAAATCCCCCGCACTTCTTCGTTCAACCGGTCCTCGACGGTCACTTCTTCCATCATCTTCTGCCGCACGCGCTGCGTCACTGCTTCCGCCGCGTTCGTCTCGATCAATTCCCCTTCCACCAGCTTCTTCACCACTTCTGAAGCCATGTACCCCACATAGTCCCGCGAAATCAGCATCCCCAGGTGCGTCCTTTGCGTAAAAGCCGCTCAGTCATTGTAGTTGCAGGACATCGAGTGTACTGGCACCCCTACCAAAGTGCAAGGAAGCCGGTAGCACGGGCACTTTTGCCTGTGCTGATTCGGGCCAGCCCAAGCTCGTCCGCTTCGCACCGTGGCCGACCAATGGCAGCTTGCTTCGTTTTCCAAATCGCGCGGCTTCCCGCACCACCAGGGATAGCCGTGCCACAAAGGCAGGCTCCGTCTCACGTCGCCGGAACGGAGGAATCGAGCCGCAACGTCGCGGTATACGACTTGTATTCTTTGCCATGCGCCACTTGAAAATGAAAGCGCCGCGCCAGCGCCAGCATCGCCGCATTTTCCGAGAGAATCTCCGCAGTAATACTCTCAATGCCCTCGCGCTGCGCAATCTCAATCAGCCGCCGCAGCAACTCCGTTCCGACGCCAGCGGCTTGCCAGCGATCCGCCACCAGCAAGCCCAGTTCGGCCACCGCGCCGTCGCCTTGCCGCACCAGGCGGCCCACTCCGAGCAGCTCCGGTGCGCCGGTATGCTCGTTCGCCCTCTCAGCCACCAGCGCCATTTCGCGGTCATAGTCCAAAAAGCACCGGCGAATCAATCGCTCGTGCGCCACGCGCGATTCCAGCTTCTGCGCATGAAAAAATCGCAAATAAACCGAAGCGTCGGACAGCGATCGATGAAATTCCACCATGCGCGGTTCGTCTTCCGCGCAGATCGGCCGGATCGTCGCGCTTCCTCCATCACGCATCGTCCATCGCGAAACATACTCGATGGGATATGGCCGTATGGCCGGCCGCGGCAGATTCTTGTCGGCCACTTCCCTGCCGAAAAGCACGATGCGCGCATCGAGCGCGAGCAATCCTTCCGGAGCAGCCAGCAAAGGATTGATGTCCAGTTCGCGGATGCGTGGTTGGTCCACCACCAGTTCGCTGAAGCGCACCAGCACCCGTTCGAGCGCCGCTTCGTCTATCGGTTTCCGACCCCGCACGCCTTTCAGCGCCTTGAAAACTTTGGTCTGTTCCATCACTCGCTTCGCCAGCGTGCTGTTCAGCGGCGGCAATCCCAGGGCGCGATCGCGATACACTTCGACCAATTGCCCGCCGGACCCGAACAACAACACTGGGCCAAACTGCGGGTCCACGCTGCTGCCGAGAATCAGTTCGTAGCCCTCGAAGCGAATCATCGGCTGCACCGTCACGCCCAGAAATGCGGCGGCGCCGAATTTCCTGGTGACGCTTTCCGCGATCGCGCGATACGCTTCGTGCACCTGTTCCGCGTTCGTCAGATTGAGCCGCACTCCGCCCACGTCCGTTTTGTGCGTCACTTGTTCCGAATGCAGTTTCAGCACTACGGGATAACCGGTGCGCTCCGCTTCCGCCGCCGCTTCGTCTTCGTTTCTTGCGAGAACGGTCGGCACGGTCGGAATTTCATAGAGCTTCAGAATGGTTTTCGATTCCAGTTCGGACAGCAGCGTGCGGCCCGACGCCACTGCATGTTCCAGAATTTCGCGCGCCGCTTTGCGCCGGTCCATGGCCGCAGCCGGATCGTCGCCGGGCATGGGGGTTTCGTACAGACTGCGCAGGCGCTCCGCATACGTCCGCATCGCCTGAAAAGCGTGCACCGCGGAATCGGGATACGCGAACACCGGAATGCCCGCGCCTTTCAAAACTTCGACACCTTTGCCCACACTGCGGCCACCCATCCAACTCGCGAGCAGCGGCTTGCCGCTTTTCGCGTGCGGCTTGAGCCGCTCGGCTACCGCTGCGGGATCGGTCATCCCTTGCGGCGCCAACACCACGAGCAGTCCATCGCTGTTCGGGTCGGCGAGAGCAATTTCCAGCGCGCGCTCATACCGCTCCGGATCGGCGTCGCCCAAAATGTCGATGGGATTGGCGTGGCTCCAGTGCGCCGGCAGAAATGCACTCAGCGCTTTCTCGGATTCCGGCGAGAGCGCGGCCAGCTCCGCCGAACCATCGGCCAACGCATCGGTGGCCAGCACTCCGGGTCCGCCCGCGTTGGTGAGAATCATCAGACGCGGACCGCGTGGCCGCGGCTGTTTGTCGAGAACGTCGGCCATGTGAAACAGTTCAGAGATCCGCTCAACGCGCAAAACACCGCAACGGCGAAACGCGGCGTCGTACACTTCATCGCTTCCCGTCAGCGCGCCGGTGTGCGACGCTGCCGCGCGCGAAGCCGCTTCGGAGCGGCCAGCTTTAATGACGATGATCGGCTTGCTGAACGACACTTCGCGCGCCGCCGACAAAAATGGCCGCGCGTCCCCGATGGACTCCATATATATGAGGACGCTTTTCGTGTCTGGCTCTTCGCCGAAATACGTGAGCAGATCGCCCCATCCGACATCGAGCATCGAGCCAGTCGAAACGATGGCGCTGAAGCCAACTTGTTCGAGCTTGCTCCAATCCAGAATCGCGGTAAGCAGTGCGCCGCTCTGGCTGAGAAACGCGACCGTCCCGGGCCGCGCCGTGTCCTCGGCGAAAGTCGCATTGAGCCCGATGCGCGGATTCATCAGCCCGAGGCAGTTCGGCCCGATCAGCCGCGTGCCGCTCCCGCGCAAATATTCCTGGATTTTCTTTTCCAGCGCGATCCCTTCCGCGCCTTTTTCCTTGAAGCCCGCGGAAATAACCACAATGGAGCGCACTTTGCTGGCGACGCACTCCGCAACGGCTGCGGGCACAGCCGCTGCCGGAATCACAATCACGGCGAGATCGACGGGCTCCGGCGCTTTGCTTACGGACACATAACACGGAATGCCACAAACTTCTTTGCGGCCAGGATTTATCGCGTAGATGTGGCCTTTATAGTCGCGCAACAGATTGGTGAGGACGGTGTGGCCGACGCTGCCGGCACGGTCCGTCGCGCCGATCACGGCGACGGAGGCGGGCGCGAAAAAACTGTGCAGCGGCTTTTGCGTTTCCTGATGCACTTCCGCGCTTATCGACATACGCCCTCCCGCGCCCAATTGCTAGCGGCCATCGCAGACTCAGAGACCATCCTGGAAGGGAGACACCACACACCAAGCCCCGGGAACTGCCCGCGCCCACGCTCCGAGAAACATACCACAGCCGCTGGGCCGCAGGACGTCGCGATGCCCGGTATGAGGATATGGAAATGTCGCACCGCGCCACGCGCCGGATTTGCGCTGCTCAGAAATGTATCGGGAAAATCGCCGGGAAAAAAGTCAATCGAACGGGACGAGCTTGCCGCGAACATGAAGCTCCTGCTCCTGGTCATGTGCCGCGCCTTCGGGCGAGATGAACTGCGCCTGCACATGGACCTCTCGCCCCTGGTCGCTCGCCGGGCTATCGCGTTCCTCATTCTCGAGTTTTGCGATGGTCGCTTTCAGCCACTTGCCGACTGCTGCTTCCAGTTCCTCCTGTGTCCCCGTGCGGTAGAACGAAGCTACGGTCTCGCGCGCTTCGTTCAAAGGAATGTAACGGCACGGAATGCGCTGGTCGAGGAAAGTTTCGGGAATAAACTGCTGGAGCACACATTCGCTGCACGGTTTGCGGGGCCAAATAGCGCTGCTGTTCAAACAGGTCGGAGAATCTTCGAACATGAAGGAGGCGCGCCACGGCGACATAGCGTTCTGGCGATATCCGCCATTCTTGAGGAACACCAGCTCGGCGCGGAGTTTTTCGAGCGTCTTTTGGCGGCTCCACATCGCCTCGGCTCCTGTTCTGCAATAACAGCGTGCCGGCTTTCTGGCGGAGTGGCTGTGACGAGCATCACTGGGCTACGTGAGACACAATACCATGCACCTCGATGTAAGAAATTGTCGAGGAAGATGCGGGGACAAGGCGCATTTGGTTCGTGGCATAAAGCGGAGAGCGGCCCGGAAGTGCGCTACACAATTGTCGCCGGGCCATCCGCAATGGCGGTAAGATGCAGGCGTAGCTTCGCCAAGGACTGCTGGTACGCGAGAAGAACGAATGGGACAGTCGCATGCTGACGAAGAGCGGCGCAGTTGGGAGGTAGGAGCGTGGCAGGGACTTTGACGGAACGGCTAACCACACCGCTGATTTGCGAGAACGGCAAACATCGCGCGGCAACCTGGGAAGAGGCGCTGCAGACTGCCGCGAGCGGCATGCGGCGGGAAGTCCAAGAGCGCGGGCCTCACACCTTCGGGATGTTCAGTTGTTCGAAAACGACGAACGAGTTGAATTACATCGCGCAAAAGTTCGTACGCTCGGTCATCGGATGCAACAACATTGACAGTTGTAACCGGACTTGACACGCGCCGAGCGTCGCCGGTCTGGCGGCGGTTTTCGGAGCGGGTGGCGGGACAAGTTCATACCGCGAGGTGGAAGAAACGGATGTCATCTTGCTGTGGGGCTCGAACGCGCGAGAAACCCACCCGATCTTTTTTCATCACTTACTGAAAGCGGTGCGGCGGGGCGCGAAACTTTTCGTGGTGGATCCCAGGAGAACCAGTTCGGCGCAATGGGCTGACGTTTGGCTGGGCCTGGATGTGGGGTCGGACATTTCGCTGGCCAATGCGATGGGCCGGGAAATTATTGCAGCTGGACTGGCGAATCGGCAATTCATCGAACATGCGACGAGTCGCTTCGAAGAATACCGGGCGGGAGTCGAGGGATACACGCTGGACCGCGCGGAGCGCGACACCGGCGTGCCCGCAGAATGGATCCGGCAGACCGCCCATGCTTACGCTCGCGCACCGCGCGCGGAGCTTTGTTGGACGCTGGGAATCACCGAGCACCACAACGCGGTGGACAACGTCCTTGCGCTGATCAACTTGAGCCTGCTCACGGGCCACGTGGGACGGTTCGGCAGCGGCATCAATCCGTTGCGTGGACAAAATAATGTGCAGGGCGGCGGCGATATGGGCGCCATTCCCGACCGCTTGCCGGGCTTCCAGCATGTAGAGAACGCCGAACTGCGCGGCAAGTTCGAGAAGGCCTGGGGCCGCAAACTGGATCCCAAAAAGGGTTGGCACGTAAGCGACATGTTCCGGGCCATGGAGCGGAGCGAGTTAACAGCGCTGTACGTGCTGGGAGAAAATCCGGCGGATTCGGAAGCGGATCGCCATCACGCGCTGGAGTTATTGCAAGGGCTGCGGTTTCTTGTGGTGCAGGATCTTTTCTACACCAACACAGCTAAGCTGGCGGATGTCGTGCTGCCAGCCGCCGCGGGTTGGTGCGAAAGTGAAGGCACCGTTACGAGCAGCGAGCGGCGCGTGCAACGGGTGCGCCGAGCCGTGGCGCTTCCGGACGGCGCGCGCGACGACATGGAAATTCTTTTCGAATTGGCGCGGCGCTTGGGCCACGAATGGGGTTCGCCAAACGCGGAAGCCATCTGGAATGAGGTTCGCCAGTTGAGTCCGATGCACGGGGGGATGAGTTACTCACGCCTGGAAGAAATGGGCGGCATCCAATGGCCCTGCTATGACGAAGCACATCCCGGTGAAATGTTCCTGCATGGCAGGTTGTGGAGCGATCCACTGGTTGGACCGCGCGCGCCGTTTCATCCGGTGGAGTACGAACCAGCAGTGGACCGACTAAACGAGGAATTCCCCATTCGCCTTACGACCGGGCGGCGCCTGGACTCGTATAACACCGGAGTGCAGACGGCACGCTACACCTCGCCGCTGCGGCGGCAAGAGGCTATCGAGATCTCGCCGGAAGATGGCGCGCGTTACCAACTGCGCGAGGGCGAACGAGTGCGGGTCAGTTCGCGGCGGGGTTCGGTGATTGCTCCGGTGCGATTTGATTCCGGGTTACGTCCGGGCCTGGCCTTTCTGACGGTACATTTTCATGACCAGGTGGCCACGAATGAGCTGACCATCGACGCAGTGGACCCGAAGTCTGGAACGGCCGAGTTCAAGGCCACGGCTGTGCGCATTGAGAAATGGCAAGAGGCCTGAGTGGATATTCATCTCACGTCGGCCCGGGCGAGCGATGCCGAAAAAGCTGCGATTGATCGAGAATTAGGAGTTCCGCCAGCCCCCTACAGCGGGACGGGTGTAGGCGGCGCGGATGGCCGGGTGGCTATCCATCAGCCGCCGCCACGCGACAGGTTGCTTCCAGTGCTGCATGCGATCCAATCGCGTATCGGCTGGATTAGCGCGGGCGCCATGAATTACGTCGCTCTGCGTATGGATCTGCCGCCCGCGGAAATTTATGGAGTAGCTTCGTTTTACGGCTTGTTTTCTTTGGCGCAGCGGCCTCCCGTCGTTGCGCACGTGTGCGACGACATCGCGTGCATGGCGGCGGGCGCGAAGGAGGTTTGCGCAGAACTGCAAGGAATTGCCGGACCCGCGGGCGAGGCAGACTCCGGCGGCAAGACGACCTGGCTGCGGAGCGCTTGTCTGGGTTTGTGCGAGCGCGCACCGGCGGCGTTGATCACGGCGGCGGGCGAGGCTGCCGTTGCATCGGTGCTGGCTCCAGCCACAGCTGGGATGATTCAGAACAAGATGCAGGAAGTCTCGGCGGCAGGCGCGAAGTCGTTGGATGAACCCGATCGCGCAGACCCAAAAAGCGCGGTGCCACAGAGCGGGAGCCGGGAACTTAGGTTGCTTCGGCGAATTGGGAGAGTCGATGCTTCGAGTGTCGAAGACTACCAACGCCACGGCGGGTTCGCGGCGCTGCGCAAAGCTATGGAGATCGGTCCTGAGGCGATCGTGCGCGAAGTGGTTGCTGCGAAACTTCTCGGGCGCGGCGGAGCGGCCTTCCCGACGGGAAAGAAATGGGGAGCCGTGCTGCGCCAAGGTGATGATGGGCAGCCGCACTACGTGATTTGCAACGCCGACGAATCCGAGCCTGGAACATTCAAGGATCGCGTGCTGATGGAAGGGGATCCGTTTGCGGTTCTGGAGGGAATGATTATTGCGGCAATCGCCGTGAGAGCAGAGCAAGGCTATTTATATATTCGCGGTGAGTATCCGCAAGCTGCGCTGCGAATGGAAAAAGCGATCCGCGCGGCGCGTGCGGCGGGTTACTTGGGCGAAGCCATTCTGGGTTCGAAGCATCGGTTCGACGTCGAGTTGCGGCGTGGCGCTGGGGCGTACATTTGCGGAGAAGAAACCGCGCTGTTCAATTCGATCGAGGGCTATCGCGGCGAGCCACGCAACAAGCCGCCGTTTCCCACGCAGGCCGGTTTGTTCCGTGCGCCGACGGTGGTCAACAATGTCGAGACGCTGGTCAACATTCCGGAGATTATCCTCGGCGGCGGCGCGGCGTACGCGGGGATCGGAACGGCGCAGTCGAGTGGGTACCGGCTTTTCTGTGTTTGCGGTCATATCGCAAAGCCCGGAGTTTACGAGGTTCCTTTCGGCGCGACGCTGCGGCAGATTGTTGATCTTGCGGGAGGTGTCGCCGGCAACGGGCACTTGCAGGCGATCTTGCTGGGCGGGGCCGCTGGCGCATTTGTTGCGCCGGGCGAACTGGACACGCCGCTGACGTTCGAGGGAACGCGCGCCATTGGCGCGACGCTCGGGTCCGGGGTGATCATGCTGTTTGACACTTCTGTGGATATGCGCGCGATCCTGTTGCGTATCGCCGAGTTCTTTCGGGACGAGACTTGTGGCCAGTGCGTGCCTTGTCGCGTGGGAACTATTCGGCAGGAGGAGTTGTTGCATCGGCTCGCAACGGGGCAGACCTTGGGCTCGATGGAGGCGGAGGTGCAATTGCTGCGTGAAATGGCCCAGGCCATGCGGGACGCGTCCATTTGCGGGCTGGGCCAGACCGCTTCGAGCGCGGTTCTTTCGGCAATGGAGCGCTGGAGACTCTTCGCATGAGCCAACAACAAAGCGAAGGGCCCACTCCGTTGATTCCGGTTCCACGCGGTCCGGTGCCCGAGGTGCCGCAGACGGCTGCGCCTCATCGAGTCGAGATTCAAATAGACGGAAAAGAAGTCAGCGTTCGGGAAGGCGCGACCATTCTTGAAGCGACACGCCTTCTCGGGATCGAGACGCCTACGCTGTGCTTTCTGGAGAACCTCACGCCGGTCAACGTTTGCCGGGTCTGCGTGGTGGAGCTCGAAGGCTCGCGGGTGCTGGTGCCGGCCTGTTCGCGCAAAGTAGAACCCGGAATGGTGATCAAGACGGATTCGGAGCGCGTGCGCCTGAGCCGGCGCGTGGTCCTTGAATTCCTCGCCTCCACGGTGGATGTTTCCACGGCGCCGGAATTTCAGGCGTACATGAAGAGGTATGGGGCGGCTTCGGAGCGATACGGCTCCGGCGCTACGAACGCTACGCAAGCACCGAAGATCGACAACGAGCTGTACGTTCGGGACTATGCGAAATGCATTCTTTGTTACAAGTGTGTCGAAGCGTGTGGAGTGGACGCGCAAAATACTTTCGCGATCTCCGTCGCCGGTCGCGGTTTTTCCGCGCACATTGCCACAGAGAACGAAGTGCCGCTGCCTGAGTCAGCGTGCGTCTACTGCGGGAACTGCATCGGCGTTTGTCCGACCGGGGCGCTAATGTTCAAATCGGAATACGACATGCGCCGGAGCGGCACTTGGGACGAGAGCCGGCAGGTGACGACCGATACCATCTGCCCGTATTGCGGCGTTGGATGCACACTGACGGTCCACGCGCAGGACGGAGAAATTGTTCGGGTCACGTCGCCGCTGGATCAGTCGGTCACGCACGGCCATCTGTGCATCAAGGGCCGATTCGGCTGGCAATTCGTGCAGATTCGCGAGAAGGGTCTGCCGGGGGCGCATACTGCTCCTAGTGGCAAGGAGCAGAGATAGAAATCGCGAAGCTTGCTGACGGCGGACTCACCTGGGAAGTGCGTAGAGCGGCAATCAAATCAGTCTGCGGAAACGCGCCACAAATCTTCGCCCGAGGCTTTGACGCGCATGGCTTTTCCGTTGACGAAATCGTGGAAGCGAAGCCATTCGGGGCTGTGGGGCTCATCGCGGAAATAGAAATAGCCGTCAGAGGCGGGTTCGAGGGGCGTGACGCCGTCCACGTAGAGTTTGCCCTTGCGGATTAGTACGCGCAGGCTGCCAACCCAGGGGCTCTCGTTGCGATAATGGCCGGTGTAGCGGTCCCATTCCTTGGGATAGTCGAATGTTTTGGGTCCGGAGTACGCCGAATTGAAGAAGCACAACGGCCCCCAAGCAGCTTCGACGACGCGGCTCTTCGGATCGTCTGATTTTTCGCGACCGAAGGTGAGCGCGTAGCGGTCCCATTCGGGTGCGCGGATGATGAGCATCTGCTGAGAGCCGACAATGGTTTCGACGGGGATGCGCTGGCCTGACACGACCAGGTAGAGATTTGCAGCGTCCGCCTGGAATTCCCATTTTTTTCCGTCGGACGCGGTGTAGACGCCCGCATATTGCTGCGGGTTTTCGATGAAGGTGGCCGGTGGGATTTTCGGAGGCTCGGGCAAAGGCTGGCCGGCGCGGTGGGCGCGCATCAACTGCAAGGCGTATTGCGCTACGGGATTCGGCCGGTAGCCTTGCATGGCATTGATGGAGGCGAAGGCGCCGACGCCTTCGTCAATATCGACGTGCAAGGCGGAGGCAAAGGAGACCATGCCTCCGGTATGACGCACGACAGTGTGGCCGTCGAGCGAATCGACCGCGATGCCGTAACCATAGGAGGCGGTGGGCCCAAATTCCTCCGCAGGGATATGGCGTTTCGAAAAGAGCCCGAAACCACTTTCGCTCATGAGGCGCGCCTGCGGAGCAGCACCGTGGCTGGCGATCATTTGAACGTAGAGGCCCATGTCGTGGGGCGTGGCGGCGATGCAGCCGGAAGCGTCGGTCATGACGATCGCGGGAGCTTCGGCGAGGCGGTCAAAGCGCGCATAGGGGCGATCCGTGCGAAAGGCTTCGTAATTTTTCGCCAAGCGATCGCGGAAATCGAGAGTGATGACGGGTTCGGAGGCCGCCATGCCTAGCGGGTCAAAGATGCGAGCGCGAAAAGATTGGCTGAGAGACTTGCCATCGAGGGTCTCAAGAAGGTGGCCGAGCAAAGCGTAGCCGGTGTTGCAATAGTGGAAGTCCTGGCCTGGAGGGTTGGCGGCGCGGTGCTTGGCGACAGGATCGGTCAGAAAGACAGGGGCGTTTCCGGCAAGTCCGGCGGTGTGCGTGAGCAAATGATGGATGGTGATGGGGGCGAAGGAAGATTCGAGGCGGAACCACGGGAGGTATTCGGTAATCGGCCGCTGCAAATCGAGCTTGCGTTCGTCGTGGAGTTGAAGGAGGCAGACGGCGAGAAAGGATTTGGAGATGGAGCCGATTTCGAAGAGTTGATCTGGGTTGACCGGGACTTTGGTTTCCGGCTCGCTGAATCCGTAGGCGGCAACGCGCTGCACGCCGGAGCGATCCGCCATGACGAATGTCAGGCCGGGCGCATTCATCTGGCGCAGGTATTGTTCAATGAAGCGATCGAGAGCGGTGAAGAGCGGTTGATATGGACTTGCCGATTGTGAACCTGCTGCGAATTCGGACACCAAGAAGGACCCAAGCGAGGCCGCTACCATTCCCTGGGCCGAAACCCGCATGAACTTTCGCCGCGACAGTGATGAAGACATGCATTCCTCCCGGAAAGCCGCCCGCAGCGTAGCACGAACTCTTTCGGTGCGTGGCCTGACGACCAAACAGGAGCAGCATGGGGCAAACTCCTAAATGCGGCGAGACAAGTACCCCGGTCGGTTCAAGACGACGGCTACGGTTACAAGTTGGAGTCTCCCGTGTCACGCCCGGCGGCTCCTTAATGGCAGCGCTATGCGGACTGGGCGCGGCGCGGCAAGGGAGGTCTGGAGGAACGGCTGCGGCTACGTTGCCTTTGGCGCTGGTGACTTTGTGGAGCATGAAGTCGACAATTTTTTCTTCGCGAACGCAGCCAAGCGGCTCGGGATCGTCGACGCTACGGACAACCGGAACCAGGCGATACCATGCTGAAGCATGGTTCCAGCGGCGACGAAAGGCGAATCTTGGAGCGCGACGCAAAGCGGGTCCGGTGACAAGAAGTCGGTCAGCCCGCGCTGGGTCAAACTGCGCCTGCTTATGTCACCAGTCGTTTTCCCTCGCGACGTTGACTGAGCCATCGGAAAGTTGACTTCGCGGTTCGAATTGTTAGAATGCGAGTTGGCGAAGGAGTTCGCCAATAACCGCTGTCCCACCCTTCTGCCGGGACAGATGATGACTCCTGACAAGGATTTTTGTCGCGGAGTCATGTTCACCGGCAAGAATCCCAACAACCGAAACGAGGTAGCCCATGGGTAACGTGTGGGTCCTGGCTTCCGTCTGGGTTGGTCTGGCGCTCATCGCCACCCTGTTAGCGATCTGGTTCAAGATTTCCACTGCTTTGACCGAGATCGTCGTCGGAACAGTTGCACAGCTCATCATCGGGGCGTTGGTCGGAACTACAGGCTTGGCAGCCAAAACCGAGTGGATCAGTTTCCTCGCGGGCACTGGCGCCATCGTTCTAACCTTTCTTGCGGGCGCCGAACTCGATCCCACGATCTTTCGTACGAAATGGAAGGAGGCGACCGTCGTCGGTCTGGTTGGCTTCGTCGGTCCCTTCCTGGGCTGCACAGCCATCGCCCGCTACATCCTACACTGGACCGTGCGGTCGAGTTGGCTGGCTGGCGTCGCGTTGTCCACAACGTCGGTCGCCGTGGTCTACGCTGTGATGTTGGAGCTTGGCTTCAATGTCACGGAGTTTGGAAAAGCCATTCTCGCAGCGTGCTTTGTTAACGATCTCGGGACGGTCGTCGCGTTGGGTTTGATCTTCTCGCCGTTCACCTATCGCACGCTAATTTTTGTGTTGGTCAGCGTGGTGGTCTTTTTCATTCTGCCCTTTGTGACCCCACGTTTCTTCAAATATTACGGTGGGCGCGTCTCGGAACTGGAAGCAAAGTACCTGTTGTTTCTCCTCTTCGGCATGGGCGGCTTGGCGGTGTGGTCCGGAAGCGAAGCGGTTTTGCCGGCCTACATTGTCGGCATGGTTCTGGCCGGGACGGTCGGCAAAGACCATGTGCTGATTCGCCGGCTGCGTACGCTGACCTTTGGATTGCTCACGCCGTTCTATTTCATTCGCGCGGGTTCATTCGTTTCGGTTCCGGCGCTGCTCGCGGCCCCAGTGGTGTTCTTGGTGCTGTTCGTGGCCAAGATGGTTGCGAAGATCGTGGGATTGCTGCCCACAGTAAGGGCGTTCAAATACCAGCGCCAAGAAGGTCTGTACTTTACGCTGATGATGTCCACGGGCCTGACCTTCGGAACTATTTCTTCGTTGTTCGGCTTGAGCCACGGAATCATCGACCAGACGCAGTATTCGCACCTGGTGGCCACGGTGATCGGCAGCGCGGTGGTGCCGACGATGTTCGCCAATGCCTGGTTCATGCCTCGGCATTTGCTGCCGAAGGAAAACGCAGAGGCATCAGTAACCGCCCTGCGTACACCGCGTTCGACGTCTGCCAGCGGGCCAGTTCGCGGGCGGCCGTGCTTTCGACAGCGTCTTCCCCAAAGCGGACCACGGCGTCGGCAATCTCGCGTGTCTGCGACAAATATTCCATTAGCGCTGCTTTTGCGCCGAGTTGCCCCAGAGCTTCCACGGCGCGTGGTCGAGGCTGAAACACGCCTCGGGGTCGGCCCGTTAACAGGAATTCCCGCAGTGCCGGAACCGCCTGCTCAGGAGACCACGTCGTGCGCATTCTGGAAAGAGTCCGATCGAGTGGCGGCTAGCGCAGATCGCGACAAACGAAACGACCAACGAAAAAGCGTTTCAGGAGCCGCCTTTTCGGTGGATGACATTTAGAGAACCGAGGAATCCCGGATGGGCGAGAACGCAGAATCGGCACCGGCGCTGAATGAGTTTCAAGCCCGAAGTCTGAGCGTCACCTGCCAATACATCGACAAGATGATTGGAGAGATCGAGCATGTCCTGAGTTTTTCTGCATGCAAAGCGGCCTTCCCGAAATTCATCAAGGATGTCACACCAACGCAAGGTCGCACGATCGAGGACTACCTAGCGAGGATCCGCGCACAACTGACGCGGGTTCTCGACGGCCAAGGAATTCCGAGGCCGGAGCCAACGATTCCGGTGTCACGCGCAGTGTCTACCGCGCTCTTGACCATTGACATCGCCGTCGAAGAATTGCGGCCATCCTACATGCGCGGGTACGGAGCGCTGGCTCCGGAGTTGGTCACCGAGCTAGAAGGAATCTGTGGCGAACTGCGGGTGCTGGTGAGTCGAGTAAATCAGTCTCTCGCGCAAGGCAGCGGCCAAGATCTTCGCATGCGCCTCGAACGATGGGAGCGAACCTCAGCGGAACTAGAACTTCTCGCCAAGATCGAGCGGATTGTCAGCCAGCGTGGGTTGGTGGAATTCCGCAGCACGCTGGCCACGATTGCAGACCGTTTGGAGGATCAGAGTCTCGAAATCGCAGTGTTCGGGCGAGTCAGTTCGGGGAAGTCCTCCCTGCTGAATGCCGTCCTCGACGAAGGCATTCTGCCCGTGGGAGTCACGCCCATTACCGCCGTTCCAACGCGCCTTCGCTACGACGCGGCGCGGCTACTCACGGTGTGGTATGCGGAGCGTCCGACGGAAACGATGGAGGTGAGCCGCCTCGCCGAGTTCGCGAGCGAAAAAGGCAATCCGAACAACCAAAAGCGGGTGACGCGCATGGTCGTGCATCTTCCCGCGTCGCGGCTTCGCGAAGGCGTGATGTTGGTGGATACACCGGGGCTGGGATCGTTGGCAACAACGGGCGCCGCGGAAACCCTGGCGTATCTTCCGAGCTGCGATCTGGGAATCGTGTTAATCGACGCGGGCTCGACACTCACGCAAGAGGATCTGCAAACCATTCAGGCGCTGTACCGGGCAGGAATCCCTGTGCAGATATTGTTGAGCAAGGCGGACCTTCTGTCGCTCGACGACGTAGAACGCGTGGTGTCGTACGTCAAGGAGAACATCTCGCGTGAGTACGGAATCGATCTCCCGGTGCATCCCGTCAGCGCAATCCCGGAACGACGGAGTACGCTGGACGCGTGGTTTACCGCGAACATCCTCCCACTGTACGCACGTTGCCGGGAACTGAAGAACGCGTCTCTGTGCCGCAAGATCGGAGCGCTTCGTGATGCGGTAGTGGCGGCGCTAACACTGCAGCTGCGCCGGAGCCGGGGAATGTCCGGTACGGACCGCGAGAAAATCCGCCAGGTGGAGGCCAACTTGCGGAAAGCGACGGGCCGAATCGTCGAGACCCGCAACCAGCTAGAGCGGGATATTGATGCTTTGGGTAGAGCGACCGACGTGCTGCTCGACCGGGGCGTCACGCGACTAGCCAACGCGTGGTCCGAAAAGGAGCCCGCCGGAACGGACCTTGTGGTGTATGAAAGCCTCGTAGCCGATGTCCATGAACAAACGAAGCTCTACCACCGCGAACTCGAGAGCTTAGCGCGGGACCTGCAAGCGGAGCTGGCACGCGCCGCGAGTGCGTTGGGCATGCCGAATGGTCCCTCGGAAGAGGAATTCGTGTCTGTCATTCGCGGTATGCCCGTTTTCGACTTCGCACCGGCACGAGAGCTTCGGCCTTCTTCCCCCTCGTGGCAACGCATGTTGCGGAAAGCCGGTTTGCGTATGACGGCAAGGCGGGCGGTGTATCCGCGTCTGGAAAAGGGTTTGTCCGAAACGTTGTCCATCTACGCGGGAGTGTTGGGGCAGTGGGCATCTACCGTCGTGCAAGTCATCGAAAAACAATTCGCGTCATTTGCGGATGGCTACCGCGCGCAAGCGGAGCGAGCGCAAAGTGAATCGAAAGTGGGAGGGCCGGACCAGAACGAGGTCGTCGCGGATCTGCGAACCTTAGGAGAAACCCTCGACCAAGCTAGCCTGTCGGTCGGATCGGCGAGTTGAATAAGCTTCGAGGAAGAACCCGAAGAGAGGCTAGATGGAGAAATACCTGGTGGTCGGTATCGGAGGCTTTTTGGGGGCGATCGCGCGCTTCTGGCTCGGAGGGTATGTGAGTGCGAAGCTGGGAACCAAGTTCCCCTACGGGACGTTCCTTGTCAATTGTTCAGGCTCGTTTTTCATCGGATTCGTTGTTACGTTCCTCGCCGAGAAAGCGCACTGGAGCGCAAATTGGAAATATCTGATCCCGATCGGATTCATTGGTGCTTATACGACTTTTTCGACGTTTGAATACGAAACTTTTCGGGTGCTTCAGGACGGTGAATTGCTGATTGCCTTTCTGAACGTCGTTCTGAGTGTAGTCGTTGGGTTCTTCGCGGTGTGGCTTGGCGTAGTGGCGGGGAGGTTGAGCACATGACTGGAGCAAAAGCACTTCGACCGGTTCCGGTAACCGAGGCGGCAGCTCATGGAGCGTGTGCGGTCTGCACTGTGTTGAGGCACCATCAAACACGGCTCATTGAAGTGACTGGGATCACCGAGGTGCATCATCTTTGCAATCATCATGCCTGGCTGCTCGCGCGATCAGCGCCGGCTGCGCTGGCGACACGGGCCTATACGCAGGTCTTAACCGAGCGCAGGAGAGACCCAAGCCGGCGATCCGGCAGATGCGCCTTTTGTGCGGAGCTACGACGCGAGGAGGAAGTCCGGCTCGCTGAGTTGCAGGAGCAGATGAAGATGGCGTCGTTCGCCGAGTGGATGAGGAGGAGCGGAACCCTTTGTCTTTGGCACGCTGAGCGGTTGGCGCATCGACTCCCGCCAACGACCAGGTCGATTATCGAGGAGGTGCTGGCCAGGACCGCAGAGGAGTTGGAGCTTGACCTTCGAAAGTGTGCCGCCCAATCGCGGCTCGGGGCACACGCCGGTGGCGGCGTGCTTGGCCGTGTGGCGGAGTTTCTTGTTTGTCAGCGGGGCATTCCTGGAGAGGAGACACCATGCTGAAAGCTGGACCGGCGAAGAAAGTTATCGTCTACGTGGGAGAAGATCACCAGTATCACGGGCATTCACTTTACGCAGCGATCCTCGACTACTTGTTCTATCACCGCGTGGCCGGCGCCAACGTGGTCCGCGGGATGGCAGGATTTGGAGCGGACCATCATCTGCACAGTACACGGATTTTACGCCTCACGGAAAACCTGCCCATCAAAGTGGAATTCATCGAAAGCGCCGAGAAAGTCGAGGAATTGCTTCCGAAATTGAACGAGATGGTGGGCACAGGCCTTATCGAAATCCAGGACACGGTGGTCGCGAAGCCTGCCGAGATCGCCAAGAAATCGGAATTTCGTGGCGAACCACAACCGGCGCTGCGACGCGAAGGAAAAGCTAAGCTGATGCGCGTGTTCGTGGGCGAAAGCGACAAATGGCATGACAAGCCGCTATACAAAGCGATCGTCGAGGCGCTGCGTAGCAACGATATTGCCGGCGTCACGGTTTACAAGGGCATCTTGGGCTATGGAGCCAACCGACGCATGCACAAGGAGTCGGCGCTAAGCCTCTCGCACGATTGCCCGATCATGCTCTCCGTCATCGACACGGAAGAGAATCTGCGGAAGGTGACGCCGGTACTCGACGATATGGTGCAGCAAGGCCTCGTGGTGCTGTCGGACGTGGACATTATCAAATACACGCATGATTACGCCGGCGTAGAACGAAGGAAGGAGCCACGCGCATGAAGCTGGAGGGTAAAGCCAAACTGCTGCGCATCCATTTCGGCGAAGATGACAAGTGGCATGGACAGCCTCTCTATAAAACCATCGTTGAAAAGTGCCGCGAACTGGACATCGCAGGCGCGACGGTCTATCGCGGAATCGAGGGCTACGGGGCAAGCACCATGATTCGGCGCTCCCATCTCCTGTCTATTTCGAGGGACGCTCCCATTATGGTCAGCGTAGTGGACTCCGAGGACAAGATCCGCAAACTGATTCCGGCACTCGACGGAATGGTCGGAGAAGGACTCATCGCGATGTCGGACGTGGAAGTCATCAAATACGTTTACCAGGTCCCGCGAACCTAGGACACAGAGAATGGCCGTTGCCGGTTCTGTGCGCGCCTCAGCTTCGGAGCCCGGGGTGTTCCTCGGACGCAGCCGCGAGCTCGCGCGCCTCCGGGATGCCATTCGGAAACGCCAGAGTCTGCTGGTTTATGGCGTTTCGGATTCCGGCAAAAGCGCTCTGCTGGCCCGCGCTTTGGGCGAGCTGCCCGAACACATCACGAAGCATTGTGTCTGCAGCAAGGGTATGGGAAGCCCACAAGATATCCTGCGTGGCATTGCTTACGGGTTTGCGGAGGACCCACTGTTTCGCTCCAGATTCCGGGCCGAGTCGGGCTATGGAGCGTCGTTCCCGCATTGGGTCAACCAGCAGACCAGTCTGCGTCTACGTGGGCTGCTCTATCGCGCGGCTGGTGCCGGCAAATACTGGATTTTTCTGGAGAACCTCGCGCCCATGACGCACATATTCACGCGGATCACCAAGCAACTTATGATCAATCAGCGCACGCCGATTTATGCGCTCGCTCCCGGCTGGACCTATCAGGAACTGGGACATGCCGCGCAGTTGTACTGGAACGACCAGCAAAGGCTGTACCTCGGACCGCTCCCAATCGCTGCTGCCGCAG
>Ga0335073_10003550_pt1 | contig 21762 bp, 13 predicted proteins | sample Lox_Sample_22_FD_207093 | JGI IMG/M metagenome (GOLD analysis project Ga0335073, IMG submission 207093) | Soil microbial communities from Loxahatchee National Wildlife Refuge, Florida, United States - Lox_Sample_2.2 | ecosystem: Environmental > Terrestrial > Soil > Wetlands | place: USA...
TCGTCGTGGTCTCGCTGAACGGCCTGCTCGCGATCAAATGGAGCCGCGAGCGGCTGCGCGTCGTGCGGCGCGCCGACGAGATGGTCGAGGTCAACCTGCCCGAGCTGATTCGCGCGCTCGGCGATCGGGTGCCATGGCGCCTTATCGTGATCGCGGGCGCGGCGGTGCTGGCGCTCTTTGTCGCCCAGGGCGAGGCCGCGAACTGGGATATCTACCTTAAAGGCTTTTACGGCGTGCCGTTCGGCACTACCGATCCTGCGTTCGGTAAGGACATCGGCTTTTACATCTTCTCGGTGCCGTTCCTCGAAGAGCTGCGCGACCTCTTTTTGGTTCTGCTGTTCCTGATGACTGCTGCGACGGTCGGCGTGTACTGGTCGCGCGGCTCGATCGATTTCCGCGAATCGCCGCCACGAATATCGCCCGCGGCCGCCACGCATCTTTCGATATTGCTCGCGCTGTTCTTCGTGCAGCGCGCGATGAGCTACTGGCTGGCGCGCTACGGCCTGCTGCTGCATACCGACGGCGTCGTATTCGGCCTGCGCTACGTCGATCGGATCCTCTGGCAGCCGGGTTTCTGGCTGCTGGTGATATTGGCGCTTGCTGCCGCGGGGCTATGCCTTGCGAACGCGCGGACGGGCGGCCTCAGGCTGCCGGTCGTCGCGTTCATAATCGTCTTCGGCCCGGCGCTTATCCTGAATCTGATCCAGCCCGTGATTGAGCGGCTTTTCGTCAAGCCCGACGAGTTGCGAATCGAGAAGCCGTACCTCGAGCGCAATATCGAATCGACGCGGCATGCGTATCGGCTCGACGGGATCGACGTGAAGCCCTTCGCGGGCAAGAACAATCTCACGCTCGCCGGGGTTCATCAGGACGCCGCGACGGTCAAGAATATCCGATTGTGGGACCCGCGCCCGCTGATCGACACGTATAAACAGTTGCAGGAAATCCGCCTTTACTACGACTTCCGCGACGTCGATATCGATCGTTACTGGATCAACGGGCAGTACACCGAGGTGATGCTCTCGGCGCGCGAGATGAACGTCGAGGCGTTGCCGGAGAACGCGCAGACCTGGGTCAATCAGCATCTCAAGTTCACCCACGGCGCCGGCCTCGCGATGAGTCCCGTCAACGAGAAGGATTCCGAAGGACTGCCGGTCTTTTACCTCAAGGACATCCCGGCGGTGTCGGACGTGGGTCTCAAGCTCGATCAGCCCGCGATCTATTTCGGCCAGGAGCCGCGCGACAACTATGCGATCGTGGACTCGGCGACTCCGGAGTTCGACTATCCGCGCGGCGCTGACAACGTATTTAGTTATTATTCAGGCGCCGGCGGCGTCCCGATTCACGGACTCTTCCGGCGCCTGCTGTTCAGCATTTTCTATCGCGATATCAACTTGCTCGTGACCGAGAATATCGTCCCCAAGAGCAAGATAATGATTCGTCGCAATATTATTGACCGGATCAAGTATCTCGCGCCGTTTCTTACTGTAGATAATGATCCTTACGCTGTTATTCATGACGGTCATCTTGTCTGGATCGTCGACGCGTACACGACGAGCGATCATTACCCATATTCGCAGATCGAGCACACTGACATCGGCGACCTGAACTATATTCGCAACTCAGTGAAAATCGTTGTGGATGCGTACACGGGGGAGACCAATTTTTACGTCGCCGATCCCGACGATCCTATCGTGCGCACCTGGGAGCGAATCTTCCCGGCGTTGTTCAAGCCGATGGCGCAGATGCCCTCGGACCTGCATGCGCATATTCGCTATCCGGAAGACTTCTTTCTCGTCCAGGCGGATATCTATCGCACCTATCACATGACCGACCCGCAGGTTTTCTACAATCGCGAAGACCTGTGGGGCTTTCCGAACGAGAATTACGGCGGCCAGACCATCCAGATGCAGCCCTACTACGTAATCATGCGGCTGCCCGGCGAGAAGCAGGACGAATATATTTTGATGCTGCCGATGGTGCCGCACGGGCGCGACAATATGATTTCGTGGTTGGCCGCGCGATGCGACGGGACCGACTATGGTCATCTGTTTGAGTATTCATTTTCGAAGGACAAGCTCTTCTACGGTCCGTATCAGATCCAGGCGCGAATCAACCAGGATCCCGAGATTTCGCGGCAGTTGTCACTATGGAATCAGATGGGCTCGAAGGTGCTGCTCGGCAATCTGCTGGTGATTCCCGTGCAGGACGCGCTGCTATACGTCGAGCCGCTTTTCATCCGCGCCGAAAATGGGCAATTGCCGCAGCTTCAGCGCGTGATCGCGGCCTACAGCGATCGCGTGGTGATGGGCGACACGCTCGACCTGACGCTAACCTCGCTGTTCAGCAATCAGCAGGTGCCGGCCCCAACGCTGGTCTCGACGACGGCACCGGCAATCGCGCCGGCGCAGACGGCGATGCCGCCGCCGAATGGCAAACCCGATCTCGAACAGGCCTCATCGCACTACAATCGCGCGATGGACGCGCTGAAGCAGGGCAACTGGCAACAATTCGGCGCCGAAATGCAGAAGCTCGGCCAATCGCTCGGTCCCGACGGGCATTAGCAAGAAATAAGGAAGGCGCGTTAGCAACTTCCTTTTTTTCTGAGTAATCGCCGGATAGCTATTTCTCGTCGTTCGATAATCGCGACTTCAATCGCGCCAGCGTTGCGAGCGCGTCGATTGGCGTCATGCGATCGACGTCGGTGGCGCGAAGCTCGTCGATTATTCGGCTTTCGAGCGGTGAGAAGAGACTCATCTGCGCGACGGGTTTCGAGGCGCGCCGATGATGCGCCAGTCTTGGCATTCCGGCTTCATCGAGCTCGCCTTGCTCCAGATTCGTCAGAATTTCTTTTGAGCGTGCGATGATCGAGTCGGGCAGGCCGGCGAGGCGCGCGACTTCGATTCCATAACTGCGCGACGCGGGCTGCTCGATGACGCGCCGCAGGAACAGCACTTCGCTGCCCCATTCGCGCACCGCCATGCTGAGGTTGCGCACGCGCGGGCGATCGCGGGCGAGGTCGGTCAGCTCGTGAAAATGCGTCGCGAACAGAACCTTGGCGCGCGTCTGATCGTGCAGATATTCCGCGACGGCCCATGCGATCGCGAGGCCGTCGAACGTGCTCGTGCCGCGGCCGACTTCGTCGAGCAGCAGCAGGCTGCGCTCTGTGAGGCCCTTGAGCAGGCGCGCCGTCTCGCTCATCTCGACCATGAAGGTCGATTCGCCGCGGCGCAGTTCGTCGCGCGCGCCGATTCGCGTGAGCACGCGGTCGACGAGGCCAATCGTCGCTTCCGCCGCCGGGACGAAGCTGCCGATCTGGGCCATGATGACGAGCACGGCGACCTGCCGCAGATACGTCGATTTGCCCGCCATGTTCGGGCCGGTGATAAGCGCGAGCTGGCGCGAATCGGGATCGGCGTCGAGATCGTTGGGCACGAACTCCCCCGTGCGCATCCCCGCTTCGAGGACCGGATGCCGCCCGTCGCGAATGCGGATGCGCAGGCCCGAGTTGATCTTTGGCCGCACATAGCCGCGACGACGCGCGACGCGTGCCAGCGACATGAGCGCATCGAATTCGCCCACCGCGCGAGCGGTTTCCAGGATCGCCGCGCTCACGCCCTGCAAATCGCGCAACATCTTGGTGAAAAGCTGCAACTCGAGTTCCTTGAGGCCGGTCTCCGCCGTGAGAATTTTGCGTTCGAGCTCCTTGAGACCCGGCATCGTAAAGCGCTCGGCGCCGACCAGAGTCTGCTTGCGCTCGTAGTCCGCGGGGACGCGTTCGAGATGTGCCTTGGTTACTTCGATGTAGTAGCCGAAGACGCTGTTGTAGCGGACTTTGAGCGACGGAATTTGAGTGCGGGCGCGCTCCTCGGCTTCGAGCTGGGCGATTACGCCGCGAGCGTCGCTGGCGAGCGCGCGGAGCTCATCGACTTCGGCGCTGAACCCGGTGCGGATCACATTGCCGTCGCGCGCGAGCACGGGTGGCTCGTCGGAGAGCGTGGTGGTGATTTGCTCGACGATTACGGGCCGCGGCTCGATTCGATCGGCGAGCGCCTTGATGAGTGGGCTCGCCAGCGAGCGCATCGCGAGCTGCAAATCGGCGACGGCGCTGAGCGCGTCGCCCAGGCGTGCGCAATCGCGTGGCGAGGCGCGCATGCTGCCGACGCGGCCCGCGAGGCGCTCCAGGTCGCCGATGTGCCTCAGCGCATCGGCGACGGCGCCGCCGAGATCCGCGTCGAAGAGTTCTTCGACGCCGTCGTGCCGCGCAGCAATATCCTCGCGCGAGAGCAGGGGATAGACGATCCAATTCGCGAGCGTGCGGGCGCCGACCGCAGTCAGCGTTTCATCGAGAATCGACAGCAGCGAGCCGCGGCGCGAGCCGTCGGACGCTGCGACCAGCTCGAGGTGCCGCCGCGTCGTGTCGTCGACGAGCATGTACTCCGCTGCGCGATAAATGCGCGGCGCTGTGAAATGCGCCAGGTCGCGGCCGAAGGTCTCCTCGACGTAGGCGATCGCGCGGCCTGCGGCCTGCGCTATCGCCTCGTCGAGACTCGCATCCGGAAAGCGCCGCGCGAGCGCTTCGGCCGCGATCGCGGCCGAGTAGCGCTCGGCGTCGAGCGCGCTCAGGGTGCATTCGACGCCGTCGAGCGCGGCGCTTAGTCCCTCGCTCGCGGCGGCGACGATCAACTCGCGCGGCCGCAGTCGCGCCAGCTCCTCGCGCAGCGTCGCCGCCTCGCGAATCGTGGTCGCGATGAATTCTCCCGTTGATACGTCGAGCGCCGCCAGCGCAAAGCCGCCATCCGCCGCTTCCGCCAACGATGCGAGGTAGCTCTTCTCGGCCGCCGTCAGCACCATCTCCTCGCCGACGGTGCCCGGCGTGATCACGCGGACGATCTCACGCGGCACGAGCTTGGACTTGCCGTCGATCGGCCCCTGCTCGCAGATCGCGACCTTGTAGCCGGCCTTCAAGAGCTTGGCGATATATGGCTCTGCGGCATGATACGGCACGCCGCACAGCGGCACGCCGTCTTTCGAGCGTGACGTGAGCTGGATATCGAGCACACGCGCCCCGACCTCGGCGTCCTCGAAGAACATCTCGTAGAAGTCGCCGAGGCGGAAAAACAGAATCGCGTCGGGCACGCGCTGCTTGACACCCAGGTACTGGGCCATCAGAGGTGTGGTCTTGACCGTCACCGAAGTAGTGCCGGGACGCAGGATAGCGGGTTACCGAGCGCGGGCAAAAGCGGGGCGGGACCGAGCCGCAGCCGCCCCTGCATGGCGATTTTCCCTTTACCCGTTCTCTGTCGATTTATTACGATGAAGGTGTTATTGAGACTGGGATCACTCGCCATGTCCATTCCCGCGGGGCGGACACCCGCACACGGCGAATACAAATTTCGATAGGAGATACCAACGATGGGTGCATCACCGTCACTAGAAAGCGCCGCCAGAGGTGCGAAATCGAGCGCCGCGCTCAGTTTCCTCAAAAATTCGCCGAAGAAGCTTCTGATCGCAGGCAAGTGGGTTCCGTCCAAGTCGGGCAAGACCTTCGAGACTCTCAACCCGGCCAACGAAGAAGTGCTGGCTCTCGTTGCCGAAGGCGACAAGGCCGACGTCGATGAGGCGGTAAAGGCCGCGCGCAAGGCTTTCGAGGAAGGCCCCTGGGCCTCGATGCGCCCGCATGATCGCACCAAGGCGCTGCTCAAGATTGCTGATCTGATCGAGAAGAACGCCGACGAGCTGGCCGAGCTCGAATCGCTCGACAACGGCAAGCCGCTCTTCGAGTCGAAGAATATCGACGTCCCCGGCGCCGCCGAGACCTTTCGCTATTACGCCGGCTTCGCCACAAAGATTTACGGCGAGACCAATCCTTCGGATCCCTCGATGTTCAACTACACGCTGCGCGAAGCGGTTGGCGTATGCGGACAGATCATTCCGTGGAACTTCCCGCTCTTGATGGCGTCGTGGAAGATCGCGCCTGCGCTCGCGTGCGGCAACGTCGTGATCCTGAAGCCCGCCGAGCAGACGCCGCTCACCGCGATTCGCCTGGGCGAGCTGATCCTCGAATCAGGACTGCCTGAGTCCGTCGTGCAGATCATCACCGGATTCGGCCCCGGCGCCGGCAGCTCGATCGCCGAGCATCCTGATATCGACAAGGTCGCGTTCACCGGTTCGACCGAAGTCGGCAAGATCATCCTGAAGGCCTCGGCTGGCAACCTGAAGCGTGTATCGCTCGAGCTCGGCGGCAAGTCGCCGAACATCATTTTCCCCGATGCGGACATGGAGCAGGCAGTCTTCGGCTCGAGCATCGGAATCTTCATGAACCAGGGCCAGGTATGCTGCGCCGGCTCGCGCGTGTTCGTGCAAGAGAAGGTCTACGACCAGTTCACCGAAGGCATGTCGCAGTTCGCCAAGTCGATAACGCTCGGCAATCCTCTCGATCCCGGCACCCGCATGGGCCCGTTGGTATCGAAGGAGCAGCACGACCGCGTGAAGGGCTACCTGAAGATCGGCAAGGACGAGGGCGCCAAGGCCAAGATCGGTGGCGAGGCCGGCAACCAGGAGCGCGGCTACTTCATCCAGCCCACGGTCTTCACGGGTGTCAACAATCAGATGAAGATCGCGCGCGAAGAGATCTTTGGCCCGGTCGCTTCGGCGATCGCGTTCAAGGATGAAAACGACGCGGTGTTCCAGGGCAACGACACGACGTACGGCCTTGCCGCCGCCGTGTGGACCAAGGACATCAGCCGCGCCCATACGATCGCGCGCAAGCTCAAGGCGGGCACGGTCTGGATCAACACCTACGGTCAGATCGATCCGATGTCGCCGTTTGGCGGCTACAAGCAGTCGGGCTTCGGCCGCGAGCTCGGCAAGCATGCGATCGAGCTCTACACCCAGATCAAGTCCGTGTACGCAAAGCTCTAACTTGTAACGAAACTGCAACCAGAGGGCGCCTTCGAACGAGGGCGCCCTTTTCATTTTGAAATTGAGGCCGCGTCAGCAGACTTCGTATTCACCTGCGCATTGCGTATAGTGGCATCGCTCCGCGCAGCTCCAAATCCTTGATAGCGCGGAGTTTTGTCAGCACCTGATGGTCCGAGGTTCGCCGTTTAGGGGGGCGATCATTGATGGATTTCGTGCTGGAGCATCGATGACTTCTCATCGATGCCCCGAGGTTCACTGATGGCGGCGGGAAAGGACGGCCACTCGGAGACGATCGTTCAATCGAGGCGTGCTGCGACTGGGACGGAGAGCGCATCCGTCGAGATGCAGCAGAACGTGACCTTCGCGCGCCCGGTCGCCGAGGCCGAGTCGGAAGAACGGCTCGAAGTTCGTCCCATCGGCACTTCGCTCGGACTGCGCGAGCTGCAGGCTCTCCATCGCCGCACCTGGACCATGCTCAACGTCGAGGAAAAGCGCGTCCACGTTCTGCTCTGGCCGCTGGCGCTGCATTTCGGGCTCTACAGCGTGAAGCGGGGAGGGGAACGGCGCCGGCCGCCGCTCATCGGCGCGTTCTGGGCGCGATGCCTCGCCGAGGCGCCGCTAACACTCGGTCATCTTTATCCGCCGTCACTCTTCCGCGGCATCATGGCGAGCGAAGTCTGGGAGTTCGGCGGGATGGTCATCGATCCCACTTACCAGGGCAAAGGCCTGGTCCGCATGATGTCGGACACGGCGCGGTTATTCCTCTTCTCGCGCCGGCCCAAGCTCATCATCACCAACCCGGTCGAGCCGCTCTACGAGCTCTACAGGCAACTCGGCATGAAGGCCATCGGCAAAGCGCCGATCGAGCATCCCCACGCCTTCAACGTCAAAGTCTGGCTGATGTACGGTAAATTCGACGAACTGGCAAAGCCGTATTACATGTAGCGGGCCGCGCGCGGAGTGGCTGTTGGATTCGCTGAAGATTGCTGTACCGCCCGAAATTCGTTTGCCCGGATCGTCTGCACGATAGGCAAGCAGATGGCCGGGCGACAACCACGATGCAGCCTGCATTTCGAATCTTCTGAATCGTGATTATCGCGAGCCCGTCGCTCTGATGTCCTGCGAATAGCTTCGTCTGCTGTGACCCGATCGCATCGAAACAGTGACATCTCGTGCGTTCGAAAGACCTGGTCGGAAACCACTGGGTCGCCATCCGAATCTAGAGCAAACTACCGCGCTTCTATCCTTCGATAGACCTCCAGCGAACCCGGGATTGTCGGATCGTCGATCGGCATGGATAAGTATCGGAAATCTGAATATCACCTTCTAGCCGACCGGCAGGCGTCGCATAAGCTCTTCGCACTAGCTATCATTTGGCTCGGAGTTGGAGGGGATTGTGGCGCGGAGCTTTCGTGCGTTTTCGTTCGCGGCTGCGGTGGCGTTGACGATCGCCGCGATGGCCGCGCGCGCTCATGCTTCCCTTCCGAACCTCACTTCAGTTCAGATCACCCGTCACGGCGCAGCGCAGGAGATTCATTTCGAGTTCGAAGGTGTAGCGCCGCGGATGCATCTGAGTGCGCATGGCAGCGAACTCTGGATCGATCTCGACGGCGCGCATCTCGACGTGCCGCCGCGCCCGCTTTACGGACTGGAATCGCCGCCGCTCAAGGCGTTGCGTGCGATGGATGCCGACGGACATCAGCGCATCGTCATCGACGTTCAGGGCAAAGCTGACTATGCGATCGCGCGCTTGAATCACGAGATTCTGTTGCGGCTCGCACCCGCGGGCGCTGTGCCGAATCTTGCCGCACCGATCCTCGTGCATAACGACATCGCGCCCAAGCGTCGCAGTCGCTACGTCGCCTCCGCGGCGCCGCCCGAGATTGCTGCGCCGTCAGCTCCCGAGTATCGCTATGGCGGTCCCGTGATCGAGCGGCCGCATCCCTCCGAAGTGGAGCCGGTGAGTATCGAGCCCGCCACGCCCGGACATCCGCTCGTCATGATCGATCCGGGCCACGGCGGCTACGATCCGGGCACGGCATCCGAATCAGGAATCTTGGAGAAGGACCTGGCGCTGCAAATTGCGATGCAGGTGAAGCGCGCGCTCGAGGAAAGTGGTATCCGAGCCGAGATGACGCGCTCGACCGACGATTTCATCAGCCTGCACGATCGCACCGAGGCTGCTAACAACGCCGGCGCCGATCTGTTCCTGTCGATTCATCTCAACTCGAGTCCCAATCCCGACACGACCGGCATTGAAGTTTACTATCTCAACAATACGACCGACCGCGCGACGATCCGCCTCGCCCGGATGGAGAATGGCGGCACGACCGACTATGGCGCCACCGGGGACTCCAACCTAAACTACATCCTGGCCGACCTGCGCCAGAACTATAAGGCGAATGATTCGGCCTCGCTGGCCAGGATGATCGATGCGCAAACGGTCGCCGATCTGACCAGCGGACTGGGAGTCGAGGTGAACGCACTCGGAGCGAAAAAGGGTCCTTTTTACGTGCTGGTCGGTGCGCATATGCCGTCGGTGCTGGTCGAGTGCGGCTTCCTGTCGAACCCGAGCGAGGCCAAGCGTCTGAAGTCCCCGCAATACCAGGAGCTTCTGGCTGACGGTATCGCGGAAGCCGTGCGGCACTACCTGAGCTCTGACGCGGCCGTGGGAAATCTGTGAGCGAGGCGGTCTCTCGGCAAAATGGCGCCGGCGGCGCTCTCGATTTATCGAGTCTCCGCAGCGACGACGCTCTCTTCCAGGAGTTCGAGCGCGGCCGCAAGCCGGGCGAGCTCACGCGCGCCTATCTCGATTCAGTAAGAGAAGAGTTGCACGAGCGTCATCTGGCGGGCGCCAGCGGCAGCGAAGTCGTGATGGGCATGACGGCCGCGACCGACGCGCTGATGCGGGCGCTGTTTCGTTACGCCGAGGCCGAGTTTGCGCGTCACGGGCACAAGCTCAACCAGCGCGTCGCGATCGTCGCCCGCGGCGGCTACGGGCGGGGCGAGCTCAACCCGTGGTCGGATATCGATCTGCTCTATCTTCACGACTACAAGCGCGGGCCGTATCTCGAGTTCGTCACCGAGATCACACTCCACGCGCTATGGGACGCCGGCGTCAGCGTCGGTCACGGCGTGCGCACTGCCAAAGAATGCGTGCGGCTGGCCAACACCGACTTCAAGGAAAAAACCGCGATTATCGACGCGCGATTTTTGTGCGGCGAGGAAAAGCTTTACGTCGATCTCGAAAAAATCCTCCTCAGCGAAGTGCTCAATCGCAACCAGGATCAGTTCTTCAAGACCAAGCTCGAGGAGAGCCGCGAACGCCATCAGAAGTATGGCGATTCGATCTACCTGCTCGAGCCTCAGCTCAAGGAAGGCGAGGGCGGGATGCGCGATCTGCACACCGCGCTGTGGCTTGCCAAGGTCAAGTACAAGATCCATTCGGTCGAAGAGCTGGTCCAAAAGGCCGTCATCACCGAGCCCGAGCTTAAGGAAGTGCTCGAGGCGCGCGACTTCATGTGGCGCGTGCGCAACGCGCTGCACTTCACGGCGCGGCGCCATTTCGATCAGCTCAGCTTCGAGATGCAGGAAAAAATCGAGCCGCAGCTCGGACTACGCCCGCGTGAGGGCGAGATGGCGGGCGCGGCGCTGATGCGCGAGTACTACCAGCACGCGACGACGATTCATCGCTTCGCCGAGGGCCTGATCGCGCGCGTCACCGAGAACAGCCCCGGTGGCCGTTTCTTCAATCGCGTGCCGGTCCGCAAGATTCGCCCCGGCGTGACGATTCAGCAGAATCTGCTCTCGGTCAGCGATCCGCAGCTTTTCAAGAACGATCCGCTTAACTTGTTGACGATCTATGCTGACTGTCAGTCGCAACTGGTCGGGCTTTCAGGCAGCGCCTACCAGCTCGTGCGCGACAACCTGGGGCTCATCGACGATACCGTCCGTCACGATCCCCGGGTCGGCACGATCCTGATGCAGGTTCTCGCCGGCCGCGAGCGCGTGGCAGAAACGCTCGAGGCGATGCATCTGTCTGGCGTTCTGGGCGCGGTAATTCCGGAGTTCGGCAATCTCTACGCGCGCGTGCTGCACGACCTCTACCATATCTACACCGTCGATCGTCATTCGCTGGTCGCGGTCAAGGAGCTGGAGAGTCTGCGCATCGGCAAGTTCAAGGAGACGACTCCGCTCTTGACCGAGGTCGCGCGCCAGCTCGACTGTCTGCCGCTCGTGTTCCTGGCGCTCCTGCTGCACGACATCGGCAAGGGCCACGGCCATGACCATCACGAGCGCGGCGCGAATCTCACCGTCGAAGTATCGAAGCGGCTCGGCCTCGATTCGGAGCAGATCGATCTCGTCGTTTTCCTGGTGCGCGATCATTTGATGATGTCGCAGATCGCGCAGAAGGGCGATCTCGACGATCCTACGACCGTGACCGAATTCGCGCGCGAGGTCGGCTCGATCGAGCGGCTCAAGGCGCTCTACCTTCTGACCTACGCCGATATGCGCGCGGTCGCGCCCAAGGTCTACAACAACTGGCGCAACATGCTGCTTTCCGATCTCTACCTGCGCGCGCTCAAAGTGCTCGAGCAGGGCGACAAGGAGACGGTCGATCCCGCGCGGCGCCTGCTCACGGTCAAAACGGCGGTGAGCAAGGACTTGACCGATCGCGGCGCGCCGCTCGATGCCGTCGAGTTGTTTCTCGATGAGATGCCGGATCGATACTTCTTCATCACGCCCGAGCCTGACATGCTCGTGCACTTCGAGTTGATGCGCGCGCTCGCCGAGCATCCGCTGGTCAGCCGCGTGCGCCACTATCCCGATCGCGAGTTCAGCGAATATATCGTCGTGACGCGCGACCAGCCCGGGCTCTTCTCGATGATCGCGGGCGCGCTGACCGCCAACAATCTCAACATCCTGTCAGCACGAATCACGACCCGCACCAACGGTATCGCGATCGACACCTTTCGCCTTTCGCATGCCGGCACCGACGCGACGATGGCGATGGAAGAGGACCGATGGCAGCGTGTCGATCAGGATCTGGAGCGCGTCGTGAACGGCAAGCAGGATATCGGCGAGCTGGTGGCCGCGGCGCATCACGTGCGCACGGCGGGCCGGAAATTTCTGCGCCGGGTGGCGACCGAAGTCACCGTCGACAACCGCACCTCCGAAGAACTCACTGTCATCGATGTTTTCACGCAGGATCGCGTCGGATTGCTGTTTGCGATCACGCACACGTTCTTCAAGCTCGGACTGCTGATCCATCTCGCGCGCATATCGACCAATGCCGACCAGGCGCTCGACGCTTTCTACGTCAGCGATCGCAACGGGCAGAAGATCACCGACATCGAGCGCATGCGCGAGCTGCGCACTATCCTCACGGACAAGATCGACGAGCGGCCGGTTCCGAGCGAGGAAGTTCGCGCTTGAGCACCGCCTCGTGGGAAGCGCTCATCGATGGGCACCTGAGCCGCCAGGCGGTCGAGCGCGGCCTCAGCCCGCATTCGATGGAAGCATATTCGCGCGATCTGCGCGATTTTGCCGAATGGGCGATGCTGCACAAGCTCGCGCCACCTGCGTTCGATTCCGCGGCGCTGACCAAGTACCTCGAGATGCTCGCTGAGCGTGAGTTCGAAGTGACGACGCAGCGGCGCCATCTGGCAAGCCTGCGCGGCCTCGCGCGGCACATGGTCGACGAGAAAGTGATCGAGCGCGACCCGGCGCCCGCGGTGAAGCTCCGGCCGCATCCGCGCAAACTCCCGCGCACGATGGGCCGCGAGCAAATCGCACAACTAATCGAATCGATCGACGCATCGACTCCGCGCGGCAAGCGCGATCGCGCAATGCTCGAGCTGGCGTATGGATGCGGCCTGCGCGTGTCTGAGCTCGTCAACCTCGAGCTGCATCAGGTGAATCTCGAAGCGGGCGTGATCATCGTGCTCGGCAAGGGATCGAAGGAGCGGATGGTGCCGGTGGGCGGCGCAGCCAAGCGCGCGCTCAAGTCATACCTCGCGCTGCGCAACTTCATTCCGGCCGGCGCGAACTTCGAGGAGGATCGCCGCGCGCCGAAACCGATTCGCTCGACCGCGGTGTTCATCACGCGGCTCGGCAGCAAGATGACGCGGCAGGGATTTTTCAAAGCGCTCAAGGAATGGGCGTCGTACGATCGGCGGCTCGCCTGGGTGAGTCCGCACAGCCTGCGTCACTGCTTCGCGACGCACCTGGTCGAAGGCGGCGCGGATTTGCGGGCCGTGCAGGAGATGCTCGGTCACGCCGACATCTCGACGACGCAAATCTACACGCACCTCTCACGCAGCCATCTGCGCAAAGTTCATCGCACCTATCATCCGCGCGCCTCACGCGCCGCGCTCGAGGATCGCAAAGCTTGAACGACCTTCCTCAGTTCCTGATCCAGATTTCGATCTGGGCGCTGCCGACGATCTTCGCGATCATCCTGCACGAAATCAGCCACGGCTTCGTTGCGCTTCAGCTCGGCGACGATACCGCGCTGCGCGCCGGCAGGCTCACGCTCAATCCGATCTCGCACATCGATTTGTTCGGCACGATTCTCCTTCCCGCGATGCTTTTGTTTTTGCATCTGCCTGTCTTTGGCTATGCCAAGCCGGTACCGGTGGATTTTCGGCGCCTGAAACCTCTTCGGCTTGGGATGATCGTCGTATCCGCCGCAGGGCCGCTCACCAACTTTTCGCTCGCCGTTCTGAGCGCGATCGTGATGCGCATCGCGGCGTCGAAGTTGAATGGACCGATGGGCAATGAGATCGCTTTGCCGATCGCACTGATGGCGCGCGCATCGGTCTTCATCAACGTCGTGCTCGGGGTCTTCAACCTGTTCCCGCTGCTGCCGCTCGACGGCGGCCGTGTGCTTGCCGGGATTCTGCCGCTGCAGCTGGCGCGCGCTTATTCGCGTATCGAGCCCTACGGCTTCCTCATCCTGCTGTTGCTCCTGTATACAGATACGGTCGAACGGGTTATCAGCCCGATAATCAATTCAATCGTGCGAGTGCTGATTTGAGCGACGAGACAATCACGGCGAAGGTCGAGGCCGACGGCTCGATTCGTTTCCGGCTGCCGATTTACGAGGGGCCGCTCGACCTGTTGCTGCATCTGCTGAAGCGCGCCGAGCTCGATCCGCACGACGTCACCGCCAGCATCATCACCGAGCAGTATCTCGCGTACCTGGAGCTGCTCGATCAGCTCAACCTTGATGTCGCCGGCGAATACCTTGTGATGGCGGCGACCCTCTTGCTCATCAAGTCATTCTCGATGCTACCGCATCCGGGGGTCGCGGACGCAGAAGAAGCCGAGGGCCTCAAGACTGACCTGGTGGAGCGGCTGCTCGAATATCAACGCTATCGCGAGGCGGCAGAGAAGCTGGCCGAGCGCGCGCTGCTCGGGCGCGACGTGTTCACCACGCCGGGTGAGAAAGCGCCCGAGGCCGAGGAAAGCGCACCGCGCTACACCGTTTCGATCTTCGACCTGGTCGAGGCGATGGGCCTTGTGCTGAAGCGGGTGGCTGACGCGGTGCCGCGCGGCATCGTGCTGCGCGACGTCCCGGTCGCGCACTGTATCCCGCGAATTTTGGGCGCCCTCGAGGGCGGCGGCCGTATCGAATTCGCGACGCTGTTCGAGGACGCACGCGATCACTCGATCGTCATCGCAACTTTTATGGCGCTGCTTGAACTGATTCGCCGCCGCGAAGTCCTCGCGTATCAGGAAGTCCGCTTCGGACCGATCTGGCTCGAGCGCGGCGAGAACCGCGCACCGATGGCGGTCGAGGAAGCGGCGCAATCCAATCCCGAATCGGAAGCGGAGTCCGAGTGGAAGAAGAACGACTGAAATCGATCCTGGAAAGCCTTTTGTTCGCGGCCGGCGAGCCGGTTTCGCTCGCCAAGCTGACCGCGATCTTCGAGAACGTGCCACGCGCCACGATTCAGAAGACGCTCGCCACGATGGCGACGGAGTGCGCCGCCAACAATCGCGGCGTCACGATCGACGAGGTCGCAGGCGGCTACCAGATGCGCACGCCCAAGGAGCACTCGTCGTGGGTGCGCAAGCTGCTGGCGGCCAAGCCGCCGCGGCTCAGCCGCCCGCTGCTCGAGACGCTCGCGATCATCGCGTATCGCCAGCCGATCACGCGTCCCGAGATCGAGCAGCTGCGCGGTGTCGATGCCGGCGGCGTGCTCGAGACGCTGCTCGAAAAGCGCCTCGTTAAAATCGCGGGGCGCAAGGAAGCGCCCGGCCGTCCGATCGTTTACGCGACCACGCCCGAGTTCCTCGAATTGTTCGGGCTTAAGGATCTCGACAGCCTGCCCGATCTTTCCGAGTTCCGCGAGATTGAACGCGCCGTCGAGCAGGCCGAGACCAAGCCAATCGAGAGCCTCGAGAAGATGCCCGAGGATGTGCCTGCCGAAACCGACATGCCGGCCGAGCCCGAGCTCGAGGCAGAGGCGGAAGCCGAAGCGGAGGAAATCGTCCAGACCGACGAAGCAGTTGAGCTGGTTGACGAGCCGGACGAGCGCGACGAGCCGAAATCCGAAAGCTGAGTTTTAATCATGCGAAAGTTTGTCGCGTGCGCGGCCGCGATTCTCGCCGCCGTGGTGGGTATCGGCGCGGAGATCGAGCCGGTGCCGCCCTACAACGATCCGCTTTACATGCCGCTCCTCGCGCATCCCGCGCCACATGAGGCCGCGATCCTCGACGGCGCCGGGCACAAGCATTCGGCCTACGAGGTTTACCTGACCAACTTCGGCCACGAGCCGATCACGATTAAGGAAGTGCGCATGACGGGCGTGCTCGGGGGCAAGGACCTCTTTGCCGAAGACGCGACCGGGCCGAAGCTCAAGGCGATGTACAGCGCGATCATCACCGCCGATCGAGCCGCGCCGCAGGACCCGATGCTCCAGCCTGGCGCCAGCGGAATCCTGTTTATGTTTGCGGATTTCGTGCCCGAGCGCGGAGTGCCCGACCGCTTCGAAACGTCGATCTCGATTCTGGGCGGCGGCGGTCACGTCGGGTCAGGCACGATTGACATCGCGTCAACTCCGGTCAGCAAGGACGCGCCGTTCGTAATTCAGGCGCCGGTGCGCGGCGAACATTGGATGGCGGTGAACGGGCCGTCGAATACCTCCGTGCATCGTCGCGCCGTGCTGGTTGTTTATGGGCGGCCGTACATCGGACAGCGCTATGCGATCGATTGGGTGCAAGTCGATGATCGCGGCGCGACGTATCACGGCGACAAGAGCGACAATCGCAGCTACTACTGCTACGACCAGCCGATCCATGCGGTCGCTGACGGCAAGATCGTCGAAGTGCAGGACGGCGTGGCGCAGAACGTGCCCAACAGCGGCAAGCTCGCGACGCAGATAAGGTGGGAAACGCTGCCCGGCAATCATATCGTCGAGGATCTCGGCGGTGGCCACTTCGCCGCCTATGCGCATCTGATCCCGGGATCGATCAAGGTGAAGCAGGGTGACGAGGTTCACGTCGGTGACGTAATCGCGCATCTGGGCAACACCGGCAACTCGAGCGAGCCGCACCTGCACTTCCAGCTCTGCGACACGCCCTCATTCATAAAGTCGCAAGGCCTGCCGTTCGCAATCGACAAGTACACGATGGTCGATTACAAGCGCGAAAAATCCGGTAAAGAGCAGAAACTCGCGACTGGTGCTACGCACCAAATCGAAAAAGAAGAGCCCATGGAAAACGAGCTCGACAATTTCCAACCTCAATAAACCTGTGGACATCGAACGCGGTGAAATGAGCGGCAGCGGCTCCGCGGACGCTCTTCTCGCGCTGGCGATCTTTTTTGCGGGTACGGCTTTCTACGGCCTGCTGCATACTCAGCAGTATCTCGCCGTTGACGGTGCGGTTCGTTGCGTGAATGTGTACTGGAACTCGTATCGAATCGCGGGCGATAACAATCATTTATTATATTACGCCAATGTGACCTTGTGGCGGGATTTCCTCTCGCAGTTTGGAATTGAGGCTACCGATCCATTCAATTTCGTGCACCTTACCGAGTGGATGAACGCCTTGGCCGCGGCGGGTTCGGTATCGATATTCTGGCTGCTATGCAAGCGCGCGACGGGGCGGATCGCGATAGCTAGTGCCGCGGCGGCCGCCTACGCATTTTCCAATGCCTTCCTGCTCCACGCGACGAGCACGGCCGAGCCGATGGTCGGACTTCTGTGGAGCTTCGTGTCCGTCGGTCTGGCAGCCTGGGGCCTGTCGGCTCGCTCTTACCTGCTATTGTTCGCCGGCGGCGCGTTCCTGCTGCTCGCGATGGCGACCTACGAAAGCATGGTTTTGATCGGTCCGGCAGAGCTGGCGCTGATCTGGGGGTGGAAAGACGGCAATGAAGCTGGCAAACGCCTGGTATGGTTTCTTGCCGGGTGTATCGTTGGCGGTCTACTCGCCTACGTCCCGATTTACTACCTCAGCGGAACTACTAATCCGCTGTATATGTGGCGGCGGTTCGCTGCGATGGGCGGAGGCGACCGGGTTTATGGCAGAGTGACTATCGCAAAAATAGTCAATTTACCATTCGGCTTCGCCAGTGGAATTTTCGGAGCGCTGCCTCTCGACTATGGAGGAATCCGTTCGCTGCGCACCGAGTCTGTTGATACGATTTTGATTGCAGTAGGCGGAGTTTTGATTTCGATACTCTGGTTCTCGTGGACGGTGATTCGCAGCGTCTACGCACGCGCGCTTCTAAGCCCCAACCAACGCTTATTCCTCAGCTGTTGCCTCGTCGCATTGATATTTGACGCATTGGCGCTGATTTATTGGGATCCGCTGTATGACAAGTTATGGCTACAGCCGTTGGCTGCCGTAATTCTCGGCTGGAGCGTGATATTCACTGGCTGGCGTACACTCCACCGACAGTGGAAAGTGCTTATTCCCGAAGCGTTCGCTGCGCTGGTCATCGTCACGGCCGGCTTCGCGCGGGCGGTCGATGCGCATAGCGAGCCGACTCCCTGTCTAGATGCAGCCCATCAATTGTCAACGATAGTCGATTCGTCTGATCTGTTGGTGACCTCATGGGATCCAATCTCGCTTCTTTACTCGTCGTTTCTGCGTAATCGTGCAACTACGTTCGATCTACCTGCGGTGGCAGTCGCCGCCGGGCCTCTCACGACCAAGCTGTTGGTGAATTTTTTTGCGCCCGTCCGTCAAGGCGGCCATTCGGTGTTTTTCCTCGGCATCCTCGATGTACCTGAAACTACGTGGAAGACCTTTCTAGAGGATAAATGCGGCCTTCCGTATCATTCGATCGACGACTTGCGGAAGTGCGCGAAGCCAGTAGCTACTCTGACCTGCGAGAACAGAAGCAAAGTTCTCTGGGAACTCCCGGCAGTTTGTAGCGGAGGTAAGTAGCGCCTGGAATTCCAGAGAAGACTCGTTTAGCCGCCGGCGTCTTCGAAGACCCCGGATTCGGGAGTGTAGTTCTCGAAACGGGTGTACTCTGACAGATAGGTCAGCTTCACCGTGTCGGTAGGGCCGTTACGCTGCTTGGCGATAATGACTTCCGCGACGCCGGGTTCCTTGCTGTCTTTGCGATTGTACATGTCGTCGCGATAGATGAAGCCGATCACGTCCGCGTCCTGCTCGATTGCGCCCGACTCGCGCAGGTCGGCGAGGAGCGGACGGCGATCGGGCCGCGTTTCAACCTGGCGATTCAACTGCGACAGTGCGACGACCGGCACGCGCAGTTCCTTGGCGAGTGCCTTCAGCGAGCGCGATATCTCGGCGATTTCTTTTTCGCGCGATTCTCCCGGCCGCGACGAGCGCATCAACTGAAGGTAATCGACCATGATGAGTCCGAGGCGATTGCCGCGCTCTTTCGCGAGCCGGCGGCACTTTGCCTTGAGCACGATCGGCGACATGTCGGAGGAATCGTCGATAAAGATGTTTGCCTCCGAGAGCCGCCCCGCCGCCTGCGCGAGCTTGGGAAAATCCTGCTCGCGCAGAAATCCCTGGCGTGCCTTCTGGCTATTGACGCGCGCCTCCGAGCATAAGAGACGCAGCACGAGCTGCTCCTTTGACATTTCGAGCGAAAAGAACGCGACACCCACCGGAGGATCGGCGTCCATCGCCGCGTAAGCCGCGATGTTGAGCGCTAGCGCCGTTTTTCCCATCGAAGGCCGCGCCGCGATGATGATCAAATCGGACGGTTGCAATCCCGCTGTGACGCGATCGAGATCGATGTAACCGGTCGGCACGCCAGTCACCAGCTCGCGCTTCTCGTAGAGCCGCTCCAGGATGCGCAGCGACTCGCGCGTTAGCTCGGGCATCGTATGGAAAGACGGCCGGATGCGGCGCTCGGAAATCTCGAAGATGCGGTGCTCAGCGGTGTCGAGGAATTCATCGACATTGGGCGGCGCTTCGTAGGCGGAACTCGCAATATCGGTCGCGACGGTTGCGAGGCTCCGCAGCACGGCTTTCTCGCGCACGATACGCGCGTAATGCGAGACGTTCGCCGCGGTGGGAACGCATGCGGCGAGCTCTGCGATATACGCGGCGCCGCCAATATTGTCGAGCGTGCCGCGCGACTTCAGCGCATCGACGAGAGTGATCGCATCGACGGGCTGGTTGCGGTCCGACAGCTCGACCATCGCGCTGAAAATTTGTCGATGTGCTTCGCGATAGAAATCGTCGGCGGTGAGAATTTCGAGCGACTGGTTGATCGCGTCGTTCTCGAGCAGGATTGCGCCGAGCACCGATTGCTCGGCGTCGAGATTTTGTGGGGGAACGCGCTTAAGAATGTCGTCCGTCGAATCCGCCACTGCCACATCCTCCATCCCGCGTGCGCGTCAATTCAGGGTCGGAAGTATTCCGGATACGCCGTGCGCTTACAACGCAATTACATCGCGCGCGCGATCGTTTTTCCAGAGCATGTTAATTAATCATCGACGCCCGATGCGATTGCGCTTGCGTTCATCGGCGATCAGCGGCGCGAGTAGCAAGCCGAACATGAATCCTCCTATGTGCGCCCACCACGCGACGCCGCCCATCGCCGCCGCAGCGCTGCCTTCGCTGAGGCCGGAGTAAAGCTGCAAGCCGAACCACAGCAGCAAGTAAATGACCGCCGGAATTTCGACCACTTGGATGAAAATAAAGATCGGCAGGATGGTCGAGATCCGGCCGCGCGGGAAAAACACGAAATAAGCGCCGAGCACGCCTGCGATAGCACCGCTCGCGCCGATCACCGGCACTTGCGAGGCCGGCGTGATCAGGACCGTGGCGAGCGCCGCCGCGATACCGGAAAGAAAGTAGAAGTAGAGGTAGCGGCGCGAGCCCATCCGCCATTCGACGGCCGCGCCGAAGATATAAAGGTAAAGCATATTGCCTGCGATGTGCCAGAAGCCGCCGTGCAGGAACATCGAGGTGATGATCGTGACGAGCGGCATCAAGCGCGCGCCGAGCGGAATCGCAAGATGAGCGCGCAAGCGAATCGACGCGTCGATCGCCCCGGGCACCATCGCAAAACGATCGACGAAGCCGCCGAGGTTGGGGCCGAGGCTCACTTCGTAGACGAAAACGGCGACGTTGATCGCGATCAGTGCGATGTTGATTGGCGTGAGGCGGCGCGGCGCCGCGTTGTCGCGGAAGGGGATCATTCAGGTGCCGATCGGCGGCGCATCTCGAATCCGCATATAGTAGCGGCGCGCATCTGTCGCGCGCGAGACGCAACCTGGGTGGGGCATGAAACGTACTTGAGCAGGAGTGCGAGGTGTGCGACAAGGATCGAAGGATCGCAAGCGTTTTCTGTTCGCATGCAAATCCTAAGCGGCGCTTATCTCAATTGCTTGGCAACGCCGCGCCCGCGTTCCCCGCGGGATACCGACAGGGAGGCAGCCATTATGGAAGTTGTTTCACAGGAAGTTACCGTACAGACCGGTAGTGAGAAAATGCCGGCGCATCTCGCGCGTCCCGCGACGGGTGGCCCTTATCCGGGGCTTATCGTCGTGATGGAGGCGTTCGGGCTCAACGATCATATCAGGAGCATCACGAATCGCTTTGCGGCCGAGGGTTTTGTCGCGCTGTCGCCGAATATCTATTTCCGTTCCCCCAACAACGTCGTTGGCTACAACGACCTTCCGGGCGCGATGCGCCTGATGGGCGCGCTCAATGACGACCAGATCGTCGCCGACATGAGCGCCTCGATCAATCATCTGAAGCCGATGAAAGAAGTGAAGCAAAGCTTCGGCACCACGGGCTTCTGCATGGGCGGCAGGATCAGCTTTTTGACTGCGTGCCGTAATCGCGATGTCAAAGCGACCGCGCCTTACTACGGCGGCGGGATGGTCAAGTCGCGGCAGCCGGGAGTGAAGGCGCCGATTGAGTACGTCGAGGGTCTCAACGCCGCCGTGCTCGCCTTCTTCGGCGGCAAGGACGCCTTCATCCCGATCGAAGAAGTCGATGCGTTTCGCGACGCGCTGCGCAAGGCGGGCAAGAGCGCCGAAGTCGTGCTGTACCCCGACGCCGATCACGGCTTCATGTGCGACGAGCGTCCGTCGTTCCATCCTACGCATTCCAAGGAGGCGTGGACCAAGACCATCGCCTTCTTCAAGCAGCATCTCGGCTGAGCAGGGACGGCATCGAGTTGCATAGACCTCATGAACGGGCCGGCTTTGGCCGGCCCCTTTTTTTTCTCCTGCTCATCGCGGCGCTCGCTGCCTCGGCTTGCTACTCGCGCGATTACAACCAGGCGGTGGCGGCGAATGTGTCGCTGATCTCAGACCTGTGCGACAAGCTCGCCGATTACAGCAAGGCGGATTTCATGCTCGACGATCACAAGGTGACGTCAGA
>Ga0335073_10003551_pt1 | contig 21759 bp, 20 predicted proteins | sample Lox_Sample_22_FD_207093 | JGI IMG/M metagenome (GOLD analysis project Ga0335073, IMG submission 207093) | Soil microbial communities from Loxahatchee National Wildlife Refuge, Florida, United States - Lox_Sample_2.2 | ecosystem: Environmental > Terrestrial > Soil > Wetlands | place: USA...
GTTCATCGGCGTGGAAACGGCGGCCATCACCGCCAAGCGGGTGACGGACCCGCGCCGGAACGTCGGCCGCGCTTCGCTGCTGGGCACCGGCGCCGCCGCCATCGTGTACCTGGCGGCATCGGCCGCCGTCATGGGCCTGGTGACGCACCACGCGCTGGTGAACAACGGGGCACCATTCGTCAACGCCTTCCAGGCGATCTTCCCGCACGGCGCCTGGGCCGGGAAGCTGGTCGCCGCGCTGGCCGCGGTGTCCGGGTTCGGGGCGCTCATCGGCTGGACCCTGGTCACCGCCGAGGTGTCCCGGGCACCGGCCAACGACGGCCTGTTCCCGCGGCCGTTCGGCTGGACCGACCGCCGGGGCAACGCCTGGTTCGGCATCGTGGCCGCGGCGGCGCTGCCGTCGCTGCTGATGCTGTGGCGCTACACGACCAGCTCCGGGCTGACGGTCTTCACCTACCTGGTCGACCTGACCGTGGTCACGGTCGCCATCCCGTACCTGTTCTCGGCCTGCGCCCAGCTCACCTACCTGGTGGCCAAGCGCCGGCCGGTGCAGGGATGGGCGCTGACCCGGGATCTGTCGATCACCGTCGCGGCGGCATTGTTCTCGATGTGGGTCGCGTTCGCCGCCGGGTACTCGGCGGTGTACCAGGCCATGGTCGTCGTGTTCGCCGGCATCATCCTCTACGCCTTCGTCCGGGCCCACCGCGCACCTGCCGTCGAGGTCCCGGCGCCGGCCGACCCGTCGGCCGCGGCCACCCGCGGCGAGAACCCGGAGGGACTTTCGTGAGCTTCAGCGTGCAGTCAGAGGCGGGCCAGCTGCGGCAGGCCATCATTCACCGGCCGGGCCTGGAGCTGTCCCGGCTCACCCCGCGGAACATCGGAGACCTGCTGTTCGACGACGTGCTGTGGGCGAATAAGGCCAAGGAGGAACACGACGTCTTCGCCGAGATCCTCCGTGATCACGGCGTGCGGGTGCACTACTTCGGGCAGCTGCTTTCCGAGGTGATGGAACTGCCGGAGGGCCGGGACTTCGTGCTGGACCGGGTGTGCACCCCCTCGTTCCTGGGCCCGGTGCTCGCTGACCCGCTCCGCGAGCTGTTCGAGGGCCTCGACGGACCGCGGCTTTCCGAATACCTGATCGGCGGGGTGCTCAAGGCCGACCTGAAACCGCTGCACTCCCGGAGCCTCAAATGGGAGATGCTGCGCGCCGATGACTTCCTGCTGCCCCCGCTGCCCAACCATCTCTTCTGCCGGGACAACTCCGCCTGGGCCTACGGCGGGGTCTCCATGAACCCGATGGCCAAGCCCGCCCGGCAGCGGGAGAACCTGCACATCCGCGCCGTGTACACCTATCACCCGATGTTCCACGGGACTGACTTCCACGTCTACTACGGCAATGACGATGCCAACCACCTGCCCGCCAGCGTCGAGGGCGGCGACGTGCACATCCTGGGCCACGGCGCGGTGCTGATCGGCATGGGTGAGCGGACCACGCCGATGGCCGTTGAGATCCTCGCCCGCGCCTTCTTCGACAGCGGCCAGGCCCACACGGTGATCGCCACCGAGATCCCCAAGTCGCATGCGACGATGCACCTCGACACCCTGATGACCATGATCGACCGCGCGACGTTCGTGCTTTACCCCTACATCGACCGGCACTTCCGCTCGTGGACCATCACGCCCGCCGGCAAAGGGCTGAAGGTCACGCACAACCGCAGCCTGTGGGACGCCCTCGCGGAGGCGATCGGCGTGGACAAGGTGACCGTGCTGATCACCGACGAGGACATCCGGGCCGCCGAGCGCGAGCAGTGGGATGACGGGACGAACTACCTGGCGGTCTCCCCCGGCGTGATCCTGGGCTATGACCGCAACAACGCCACCAACACGATGCTGCGCAAGCACGGCATCGAGGTGATCGAGGTGCCCGGCGGCGAACTCGGCCGCGGGCGCGGCGGTCCCCGCTGCATGACCTGCCCGATCGAGCGCGATCCGGCCTAGCGACTCAAGGAGTGTCTGATGGACCTGCGCGGGCGCAGCTTGCTGAAGGAAACCGACCTCAGCGCACAGGAGTTCCTCTTCCTCGTCGACCTGGCCCGGCAGGTACGGGCGGACAAGCGCGCCGGGGTGACCGGGCAGCGGCTCGCGGGCCGCAACATCGCCCTGATCTTCGAGAAGACCTCTACCCGGACCCGGTCCGCGTTCGAGGTCGCCGCCCATGACGAGGGCGGGCACGTCACCTACCTCGGCCCGGGAGAATCCCAGCTCGGCCACAAGGAGTCGGTGAAGGACACCGCCCGGGTGCTCGGCCGCATGTTCGACGGCATCGAATACCGCGGGTTCGCCCAGGAATCCATGGACATCCTCGGAGAGTTCGCCGGGGTACCGGTCTGGAACGGGCTCACCGATACCTGGCACCCGACCCAGATGCTCGCCGACATCCTGACCATGACCGACCATTGCCGCAAGCCGCTGCCGGAGGTGTCCTTCTGTTACCTGGGCGACGGCCGGAACAACACCGCGAACTCGCTGCTGGTGACCGGGGCCACACTCGGCATGGACGCGCGCATCTGCGCGCCGGCGGCGTTGCAGCCGTCGGCGGAGGTGCGCGGCATCGCGGCGGGCCTGGCCACCGCATCGGGTGCCAGGCTCCTGGTCACCGGCGACGTCAACGCGGGCGTGGCCGGCGCGGACTTCGTCTACACCGACGTGTGGCTGTCCCTGGGTGAACCGGAGGACCAGTGGGGCACCCGGATCGACCAGCTTCTCCCCTACCAGGTGAACGCGGCCGTGCTGAAGGCCACCGGCAACCCGGACGTCAAGTTCATGCATTGCCTGCCCGCCCTGCACAATCGCGACACCGAAATCGGCCAGCAGATCTACGCCCAGCGCGGGCTGGACGCGCTGGAGGTCACCGATGAGGTATTCGAGTCGGCGGCATCCGTGGTGTTCGATCAGGCGGCGAACCGGATGCCCACGATCAAGGCCCTCATGGTGGCCACGCTCGGCCCGCGTTCATGAGGGTCGTCGCGGCGCTGGGCGGCAACGCCCTGCTGGAGCGGGGCGAGAAACCCGACGCCGACATCCAGGAGCACCACGTTCAGCAGGCCGTCGCGGCGCTCGCGCCGCTGGCCCGTTCCGAGGACCTGGTCGTGACGCACGGCAACGGGCCGCAGGTCGGCATGCTGGCTCTGGAGAGCGCGAGTGATCCCGCCCTGAGCCGCCCGTACTCGCTGGACGTGCTCGGCGCTCAGACCCAGGGGATGATCGGGTACTGGCTGGCCCGGGCGCTGCGCGGAGCCGCGCCGGGCAAGCCGGCCGGCTGCCTGGTCGGCCAGACCAGGGTCGACCCGGACGACCCCGCCTTCGCCCATCCCACGAAGTTCGTCGGCCCGGTGTACGAGGAAAAGGAAGCGCGGGATCTGGCCGCCGAGCGGGGCTGGGTGGTGGGCCGTGACGGCTCCGCGTGGCGCCGGGTCGTGCCGTCGCCCGAGCCGCTCGAGCTGGTGGAACTGCCGCTCATCCGGGTGCTGCTGGACAGCGGCGCGCTGGTGGTGTGCGCGGGCGGCGGCGGCATCCCCGTGGTGGCGGACGCCTCGGGCGCGCTGCGCGGCGTCGAGGCCGTCGTGGACAAGGACCTGACGGCGGAGCTGCTGGCCCGCGCCGTGAACGCCGACGCCCTGTTGCTGCTGACCGACGTCGACGCGGTGATTGACGGCTTCGGCACCCCGGACGCGCGCCCCATCCGTCGTACCACACCTGCGGAACTACGGGCCGGCTCGTTCCCGGCCGGCTCGATGGGCCCCAAGGTGGAGGCGGCCTGCCGGTTCGTGGAGGCGACCGGCCAGATGGCCGCGATCGGCCGCCTCGATGCCGCTGCGTCGCTCCTGCGCCGCGAGGCCGGCACCATCGTCTCCCCGTAGCGGCCATCTGGCCGGTCAGGGTTGTGGCTGATTGACGTCGAGCGGGACGGACTCCGCGCTGATCACCGCCAGGGACGTCGGTTCCGGGGACGTGATCGCGTTCAGGGTCCAGTCGGCCAGCACCCGCAGCCGGTTGCCGGACATGGCGAACAGGTGGTAGCCGCGGGTGACGGCGTTGGCGGCCGGCCCGGACAGCGGGATGTGCAGCGGGTTGGCGGCGGCGGCCAGGCCGCCGAGGTCCACCAGGAAGCCCAGATCGTGGTGCTGGTACGGCCGCGCCGTGCCCTGGCCGAGCGAGGCGGCGACGTTCCCGGCCACGAGCTTGCCCTGGCGCTGCGCGTGCTGGGCGGTCATGCCGCAGATCTCGCCCGGGCGGGTAACGTCGGGGACCGCGGCACAGTCCCCGCAGGCGTAGATGTCCGGGATGCCGGGCACGGCCATGTACTCGTCGACCTGCAGCCGTCCCCGGGTGGTGGCCAGGTGCAGGCCGTCGACCAGCGGGTCGGCGCGGACGCCCACGCACCAGATCAGTGACCGGGTGGCGACCGCGACCCCGGTCGTCAGCCGGACGAAGCCGTCGCCGGCCTCGGCGATCGACTCCCCGGTCCGCACCTCGACACCGCGCCGCCGCAAGACACGCTCCGCGGTGCGGGACAGCCGCGGATCCAGTTCGGGCAGCAACCGGGGCGCGGTGTCCAGCAGCATCCACCGGATCTCCTGCCCGGCCAGGCCGGGCAGCAGCCGGGCCAGCCGGGTGGTCAGCAGCTGGCCGTGCGCGGCGACTTCGGTGCCGGTATAGCCTCCGCCGACCACCACGAACGTGCAGCGCGCCGCCCGCTCGGCCGGGTCGGTGGCCACGGCGGCCAGCTCGAGCTGGCGGATGATCTGGTCGCCCAGATAGGCGGCTTCGCTGATGCTGCGGAACCCGTGCGCGTAGTCGGTCAGACCCGGGATGGGCAGCAGTTTGTTCACGCTGCCCGCGGTCAGGATCAGCCGGTCGTAGCGGACCTGGCCGGATGTGCCCTCCGGGCCCGCCCAGCTGACGGTCTTGTGCTCGGGATCGACGTGGTTCACCGTGCCGAGCACGAACCGGGTCTTGCGCAGCCGGCGGGGCAGCGAGACGCGGATGTGCGCCGGATCCACGAGCCCCCCGGTCACCTGCGGCATCAGCGGCAGGTACAGGAAGTAATCGGTCGAGTTGATCACCACGATCTCGGTCGCGGCACCGATCAGCCGGGACAGCTCCCGCGCGGCGTTGAAGCCCGCGAAACCTGCCCCGACGATCACCACGCTGCTTTTCTTTTGCCGATCCGCCATCTCTCCTCTTGCTGGTCGAGCCCGCGGGAGCCTTGATGCCTGGTCAGCGCAACGACGAGAACGAGGTGCGCATCTCGGCGGCGAACAGGTCGGGCTGCTCCCAGGCGGCGAAGTGACCGCCTTGGCCGAGCCGGTTGTAATGGATCAGGTTACGGGGATAGGCGCGCTCGGCCCAGCTCCGCGGGGCCTCATAGAGCTCGTCGGGGAAGACGCTGATGGCGAACGGGATCGTGATGGGCTTGGCGTCAAAGAAGTCCGCCTTGTTCTCCCAGTACAGACGGGCCGAGGAAATCCCGGTGTTCGTCAGCCAGTACAGCGTGATGTTGTCCAGGATGTCGTCTCGGGTCAGGGCGCTGCTCCGGGTGCCCTGCAGGGCCTGCTCTACGAGCCCGGGCTGGCCGGTGCCGTCGCCGTGATCGAGCATGAACGCCGCCAGGTCGACCGGCGAGTCCGCCAGGCCGTACAGCGTCTGCGGGCGCGTGGCCATGATCTGCGCGTAGGCCACGTGCTCGGCGTAGAAGGCGCTCAGCTGCTCATATGCGCGCCGCTCTCCATGGGTTGTTCCTCCAGGGAGGACGCTACGGTCTCCGGCGCTGCATCACCCCAGGGCAACACCCTGGTCGACGAGGGATCCCCACGGGCGCGACGGGTCGCGCGGGAGCGCAACACTGAACCATGAGCACCCATCTAACAGATCAGGCCGCCTTCAGGTCGACCCTGCCCGAGGACATCGACTGGGAGCCGTTCCCGGCGTTCCCGCCGTCGGCTCGTCTCGCCGTCGTGGTGGGCGATCCGTCACAGTCCGCTCCGTACGTGGTCCGGGTCAAGCTGCCGTCCGGCGTCAGGCTGATGCCGCACCAACATCACGAGGACCGGGTCTACACGGTCATGTCCGGCGTGTTCTACATCGGCCTGGGCGAAGAGTTCGACGAGGGAAAACTGCGGGCGTACCCGCCGGGTGCGGTCATCGTCCTGCCCGCCGGCACCCCCCATTTCCACTGGGCCAGATCCGGTGAGTACGTCACCCAGGTGACGGCGATCGGACCGATCAGCCTCGAATACCTGGACCCGCGAGACGACCCGCGAAACAAGTGAGCCAGGTCAGCAGGGGCGCCGGGATAACGGCTGAGGGACAGCGCCCGGCGCGGCGTCCGGCGCGGCGTCCGGCGCGGCGCCCCGCGGGATCGGGACGGAGGCCCGGAGCACCGTTCCGCCCGAATCAGGGCTGGTGATGTCCAGCGTGCCGCCGATCGCCCCGATCCGGTCGCTCAGCCCGACGAGGCCGCTGGTTTCGGAGCGGGGACGCGCCCCGCCGATCCCGTCGTCCCCGACCTCGGCGACGCACCGGTCAGCCGCGATGTGCAGCCGTACCCAGGCGCGGGTCGCCTGCGCGTGCTTGACCACGTTCGTGAGCGCTTCGGAGCAGAAGAAGTAGAGGCTGGCCTCGATGGGCGCCGGCAGCCTGATGGCCGGCACGTCGATCTCGGCGGGAACGGCGAACCGGTCGGCCAGGGCCCGCACGGCCGGTGCCAGGCCATGCCGGGTGAGGGTCGCCGGATGGAGCCCCGCGGCGAGCTCGCGAAGGTCTTCGATCCCGCGCCTGGTGTCCTCGAGGGCCTGGCCGAGAAGTTCCCTGGCCCGATGCGGAGCCGACTCCCAGCGCTGCTCGGCAAGCTGAAGGTTCATGAGGGTGGTGACCAGATGCTGCTGGGCGCCGTCGTGCAGGTCCCTGGTGACGCGCTGGCGGGCGGCGTCGGCCGCGGTGACCAGGCGCGCCCGCGACGCCATCAGCTCCTGCTCGGCGCGCTGGCGGTCGGTGATGTCGCGCACGTAGGCGGTGAAGGCGGCCTCCCCGGGCAGCCCGGTGCGAGTGACGGCCACCTCGGCCGGGAACTCGGTGCCGTCGGCGCGCATCGCGTGCATCTCGATCCTGCGGTCCAGGATGGTGCTCAGCCCGGTCTCCAGGTAGCGGGCGAGGCCGCGCCGGTGCGCCTCTCGCAGTGACGGCGGCACGATCTTCTCCGCCAGGTCGCGGCCGATGACCTCCTCGGACCGGTAGCCGAAGGTGCGCTCGAACGCGCTGTTCACGAACGTCACCCGGGCGTCCTGGTCGATGCTGATCACAGCGTCGAGCGCGGCTTCGAGGATGGCGCGTTGCCTGGCCTCGCTGACGGCGAGCACGGACGCCCGCGCCTCGGCGACCTCTCGTTCCCGGTCAGCCTGGCCTCGCAGTTCCGCCTCGGAAACACTTTGCCGCCGGGCCAGCTCGATGCTGAGCACCGTCGCGGCGTGCTCGAGCGCCGCCACGTCGGTCTCGGTCGCGGAGCGAGCGGGATCAACGAGCGCGACGACGCTCAGGACATCGGCTTGCGGCATGGCCGGCATGAGCCAGGTCCGCCGGCGGTAGATCGCCCGGCGCGAGGCTCGCAGCAGGCGGGCGAGCTTCTCCCACTGCCCGGCCTCGCGGTTCACCAGCCGGTAGTCAGCAGGGATCTGGCCAGCGGTCAAGCGGGTATCGCCCTGCTCATCCAGGATCACCACGGGGAAACCAGTCAGCCGATTCAAGGTCGCGGCGATTCCGGCCTGCCCGCCGCTGGCGCCGATGCCGGTCAGGTTGCGGTGGATCTCCATGAGTCTCGCCAGCGTCGAGACCGTCGCCTCGAGCTCAGCGTTCAGCGCGGCAATCTCGCCGAGCCGGTCTCGTTCCGCCGCCATCGATTCCTGGCTGGCTATGACGGTGCCGCATAGCTGCGCGAGGACCGACAACAGGAAGGTCTCCTGGTCCGACAGGTTTTCGCTGCCGGTGACCACGAGGAAGACCTGCTCGTGCGAGAACGGCGAGGCCATGGGGAACGCCGAGCACGCCGCGGCGCCTTTCACGTCGAGCCGGGCGGCCGCGGTGAGGCCAGCTAGCAGAGTGCCGACGTCATCCGGCGCTCGCTCGAAATAATCCCCCGACCTGCTCGGGTGCCAGGCTACGGCGCTGCGGGACGCGGCGATGGACGGAACCGCCGTGGTGACGAGCCGCGTGGCCTGGGCCGGAGTAGACGTCTGGGCCAGGATGAGCGACAGGCTGAGCACGGAATTGACCGACGACACGAGCTGGCTGAGATCTGGAGCTACGCGGTCAGCGCCAGAGCCACGGTACTCCATTGACGGCATCGGCTATGCGGAAAGCTGGTCCGACTGATAGTGGGGGTTGTTGATGACAATGCCGTTAACGTAAATCCGCGGATGCGTCCTGAGCACGTACATGACCGTGTCGCCATCGAACAGGTCAAGGTCATAAAGGCAGAAGAAGAAGTGCGGATAGTCAGGGATGATCTTGTTCAGCTCCGACTCAGCGGCGAACCACTCCCTGATATCGACGCCGTTCCTGACGAGGAAGCTCTCGTCCCCGACGGCCCGGAAGCTGCCGTACCCGTCACCGGCCGCCGCACGGGCCATCGCCTCCATGTTGCGGATAAACACGTCCTTGGAGAACGAGCCGTCCGGCATGTATGCCTCGTCCTCGGTGAGGACGTGCAGCATTCCCTCTCGTGCCACAAGCTCCGGGGGAACCCTGCCGCGTACCGTAGACGGCTGATCGACCATGCAGAAGACTTTGTTCCCCGCCTGCAGGCTCCTCGTTATGTAATCGACGACGATATCGTCGAGCACGTTCCGGCTGCTGTTGTAGAAAGCGCACACGTGGTCACCGGGGACGAATCCCAGGCCGGGGTCTTGCGCTGCTGGGATTGTCATGGTCGGCCTTCCCGCCTAGTGAGAGAAGTCTAACCTGGGCCAGCTTGATCCGCTCGTGCGCTGGCTGGCCGATCCCGGTCGCCCGCGCGGCGGGGATCTTGGTCATGGCCCCGGCTTATGGCATCGCTCGCGCCGGAGGAATAGCGTGTCTGCGTGGGCCAGCCGGAGCGGATTCGCGTCATCGTGGGCGAGGATCAGCCGTTCGTCAGGGAAGGCATCGTACGCGTCCTCCAGGAGAGCGGATTCGACGTACTCGGCGCCACCGACGACGCGGCCGACCTGGTCCGGATGGCCGGAGCGTACCGCCCGGACGTGGTCATCGCCGACATCCAGATGCCGCCGGATCATACGGACGACGGGCTCAGGGCGGCCCTTCGGATCCGTGCCGACCGGCCGGGGGCCGGTGTCCTGATCCTGTCCCAGTTCCTGGAAGACAGCTACGCGTTCGATCTCGTTGCCGACGGCGCGCGAGGCGTCGGCTACCTGCTGAAGGAGAAGGTCGCCGATCTGGGCATGTTCACCGACGCCGTCCGCCGCGTCGCCGGCGGCGGGTCGGTGCTCGATCCTGACGTGGTGGCGCGACTGGTCGGCCGCAAGCGGCAGGCAAATCCGCTCGATGCCCTGACGCCGCGAGAGCGGCAGGTACTGGCGCTGATCGCCGAGGGCCGCTCCAATAACGGCATCGCGCGCGAACTCGTGGTTACCGTAGCCGCCGTGGAACGGCACGTGACCGGCATCTTCGACAAGCTCGGCCTGCACCAGTCACGCGACGAGCATCGTCGCGTCTTGGCCGTGCTCACGTTCTTGCGGGCCTGAGGCTCAGGCGGCGAAGAGCGCCCGGAGGTCGGTGGCGGCAAGCTCCTGCTTCGGCACGAAGGCCACCGCGGGCAAGGTCGCCATGACCTGGGCCGGAGCACAGTCGGCATCGGTGGACGTCAGCACGATCCTCGCCGCCGGGCACGCGGCGGCCAGCGATACTGCCACCGAAAAGCCATCCGGTCCGGGAAGGTTCACGTCCAGCAGGATCCCGTCCGGGCATCTCTTCGCCACGGCGGCCAGCGCCTGCGGGCCGTCCGCGGCCATGTCGAACAGCTCGAAGCCGGAGGAAACGAGCATTTCCGTGGCGGCCGCGCGGAAGCGCGGGCTGTCGTCGACGATCAGGATCAGGTACGCCACATCGGGATGATGGCGGCTCACCGGCGCGCCGGCAATCGGGCGAACCCCACAATCGGAATCCTCGTCGTGGGGGAAACCCCATGCGCTCTGGGGGGCTTCCTGAGCCCAGACGCTGAAGAGCGCTCCATTGGTCCGGGAGCAGATCCCGGTCAGGCTGGCACCATGGCGGACACGGACCTGTGCGGACGTCGCGGCGAGTGTGGCGTGCTGGACGGGCTGCTCGAAGGGGTGCGACGCGGGGGCAGCGCGGTGCTCGTGGTGCGGGGTGAGGCCGGGGCGGGCAAGACGGCGCTGCTGGATTACGCGGTCGAGTCGGCACCGGATCTGAGGTTCGTACGTGCGGCCGGGGTGGAGCCGGAGACGGAACTCGCGTTCGCCGGGCTGCATCAGCTCTGCGGGCCCATGCTCGACCGGCTCGGGCGGCTGCCCGGCCCGCAGCGGGATGCCCTCAGGATCGCGTTCGGCCTGGAAGCAGGTGGGGCACCGGATCGTTTCCTCGTTGGCCTGGCGGTGCTGAGCCTGCTGTCGGAGGTGGCTGCGGACCAGCCGCTGGTGTGCGTGGTGGATGACGTGCAGTGGCTGGACCGCGCTTCGGTGCGGGTGCTGGCGTTCGCCGCGCGCCGGCTGCTGTCGGAGGCCGTGCTGGTGGTCTTCGCCACCCGTGAGCCGTGCGCCGACCTCTGCGGACTGCCCGATCTGATGGTGAAAGGCCTGCGCCATGCCGACGCGCGGGAGCTGCTGGGTTCGGTGCTCCGATGGCCACTGGATGAGCGGGTTGCCGACCAGATCGTGGCCGAGACCCGGGGGAACCCGCTGGCGTTGCTCGAGCTGGCGCGCGGGCGTTCGCCGGCCGAGCTGGCCGGCGGCTTCGGGTTGCCGGGGATACGTCCATCGCCGGGCCCGGTGCGGGAGATCTTCGCCAGGCGGGCCGAGAGCCTGCCCGAACCGACCCGGCTGCTGCTCGCGGTCGCGGCGGCCGATCCCACCGGCGACCCGGCGCTGCTGCACCGGGCCGCCGGGCGCCTGGGGCTGGGCGCCGAGGTGGCCGAGCAGGCCGACGAAACCGAGCTCCTCGATCTCGCAGGAACCGCAGGCCTGGTCGTCTTCCGTCATCCGCTGATGCGCACCGAGGCCTACCGGGCGCTCTCACGCGGCGATCGCCGGATGGTGCACGCCGCGCTCGCGGAGGCGACCGACGCGCAGACCGATCCCGACCGGCGGGCCTGGCACCTGGGGCAGGCGATGCCTGGTCCCGACGAGGAGGTCGCGGCCGAGCTCGAGCGGTCAGCCGGGCGGGCGGAGGCGCGCGGGGGCCTGGCCGCGGCCGCGGCCTTCCTGGCGCGCTCGGTGGTGCTGACGGCCGAGCCGGGGCGCCGAGCCGGGCGGACGCTGGCGGCGGCGCAGGCCAGCCTCCAGGCCGGCGCGTTCGACCAGGCTCTCGAGTTGCTGGCCGGTGCGGAGGCCGGGCCGCTGGATGAGATCGCCAGCGCCCGGATGGACTCGCTCCGCGGGCGGATCGCGTTTTCATCGGGCCGGGGCACAGACGCTCCCCCGCTGCTGCTCAAAGCGGCTAAACGGCTCGAGTCGCTCGACCTCGGCCTGGCGCGCGCGACCTACATGAGCGCGTGGATGGCCGCGCTCTTCGCCGGGCGCTTCGCCGGGGCCGGCGATCTGGCCGAGGTCTCCCAGGCCGCGCGGGCCCTGCCCCGCCCGGCGGGCCCGCCGGGCCCGGCCGACCTGGCCCTGGACGGCCTGGCCCGGCTGGTCACCGACGGACCGGCCGTGGCGGCACCGGCACTGGAGAGAGCCGCAAGCGCTTTTGCGAGCGCAGGCATCTGCGCCGACGAAGGGATCCGGTGGGGCTGGCTGGGTCACGCGGCCGCCAGCGCGTTGTGGGACGACGTCCGCGGGCGCGCGATCCTGGACCGGCAGGTCCGGCTCGCCCGTGCCGCCGGTGCCCTGGACCAGCTCCCCATCGGCCTCGGCTCCTTGGGCACAGACGCCGCCTGGCGCGGCGACTTCGCGGCCGCCGAGGCCCTGATCGCGGAGACCGCCGCGGTCGCCGCGGCGACCGGGGCTCGCAGCGCGCCGTTCGCCGCGATGCTGATGGCGGCTCTGCGGGGTCACCGTGCCGCGGCGGCCCCGCTGATCGAGGCCACGATCGCCGAGGCGGAAGCCAGCGGCCAGGGAATCGCGGCGACCTGCGCGCACTGGGCGGCCGCGGTCTTGCACAACGGCCTGGGCCGTTACCAGGAGGCGCTGGCGGCGGCCCGTTACGCCAGCCAGGAGACGCCGGCGCTCTACGCGTCCATGTGGGCGCTTCCCGAACTGGTCGAGGCCGCGGCACGCTGCGGTCTCGGACAGCTTGCCGCCGAGGCTCTTGACCGGCTGGCGGAGACGACGCGGCCCGGAGGCACCGACTTCGGCCTGGGCATAGAGGCCCGCTCACGTGCGCTGGTGAGCGAGGGCGCGGCCGCCGATGGTCTCTACCGCGAGGCGATCGGCCGGCTCGGCGGCACCCGGCTACGCCCGGAACTCGGCCGGGCTCACCTGCTCTACGGCGAGTGGCTGCGCCGCGCGGGCCGACGCACGGACGCACGCGAGCAGCTCCGCGAGGCCTACGGGATGCTGACCGCGATGGGCGTCGAGGGGTTCGCCGAGCGCGCCCGCCGCGAGCTGCTGGCCACCGGGGAGAACGTGCGCAAGCGGAGGGCCGAGACGACCGGCGATCTCACGGCCCAGGAGGAGCAGATCGCCCGGCTCGCCCGTGACGGGCTGTCGAACCCGGAGATCAGCACCCAGCTGTTTCTCAGCCCCCGCACCGTCGAATGGCACCTGCGAAAGGTCTTCGCCAAGCTCGACATCAGCTCGCGCAAGCAGCTCCGCGAGGCACTGCCTGACGGCGGACGGCCGACCAGACCTAGCCGCTGATCTCGGGCGATTCGCCGGCGCGGGCTGGCCGCAGGTGATGTTCGCCGGCGGACTATCGCAGGCATGACGGCGCCCGCCATCGAGGCGCGCTGGTCGCGGCGACCGTTGACGCTCAGAAGGCCTCGGCCTGCGCCAGCCGGCGCCTGGTGCGCGCCAGCGGCCCGCTCTTCATCTCCCGGCGCCATTGCGGAAACTCGTCGCCGAACTTCTGCCGCTCCTTACCCTCGGACTCGTACACCACATAGCCGCCCTTGAGGATGCTGAACGCCGCATGGAGGTGGCCTAGCTTGTCGAACTGGGCGCTCTTCGGGGCCAGCGGGTCGAACCAGGCCGGGGTCACGAAGTTCGAGACCGAGACGTTGCTGATCGTGTAGCTCGGCGCCTCAACCGGGTCGCAAACCTCGAAGCTGTAACCAGACCCCTTGCCGTCGTTGGCCCACAGATTGCAGTTAGGGTCGACGAACATCTCAAGCACCTCATGCGACAGCACGCTCGAGACACTCCAGTCGCCGGTGGTCACATGTGCGCCGCTGTCGAGCTCCGGTTTGGCCGCCACCACGCCCCACAGCTTCCCGCCCCGGTCCTCGGTGTGGAAGCCGAGCACGCCCTGCGGCTGGTCCTGGATCGTGTCCACGATCGCGATGCCGTGCGCCGCCGCCGGGACGGCGGACGGATCCGTATAGAACACCACCGCCGCGGGCGTCCGATCCCACAGCGGCGCGGCGTCGAGCCGGACCTGGGTCGCGACCGCCTCGGTCATGGTCGCGGCGTCCGCATTGGACACCAATGTTGACTGGTTAAGGATGGCGATCAGCATCCGGCCCCCCGTTTTAAGCCCGTCACGCCTGGAATGTGGGAAATTAGTGTTGGCTAAAGCACGCTCGGCCTATGTTGCTCCCACGCCGCCGGTCTGACAAGGATCTCCTTAGACCGCGTTTCCAGTGGCTATTCGGCATGCCAATATTTATTTGGTGATACGGGGATTACAATGCCCTAACCCTCGGTGTCACCTTTGGCGCGGCCCTGGATGAAGTCGATCGCGTCGAGAGTTGCCTGGTAAACAAAGCGCTCGCGTTTGGGTGCGGCCAGGAACCTGGCCGTCGCCGCGAGCGGCGCCCGCCCCGCCGCGCCGGCCCGGGACTCGGAGATCGCGGCGGTCGTGGTCTTCACCGCGTGCGCGACCATGATCGACGCGGTCGAGTTGTCCTCGGCGGCGGCATGGGTGAGCGCGGTCTCCAGCGGCGCGGCGGGGCCGTCATAGCCCTTGACCCGCGCGACCGCTTGGTCGGGGTCGCGCTTCCTGATCGCCGTCAGCACCGCGTCCGCGTCCGATCCCGGATACGGCTTTAGCGGAGCCGGCCCCGTCTTGGCGTCGAACTTCGAGGTCCACTGGACGAACCAGGCCGCGTGCAAGACTCCGCGCAGCACCTGCGGGCCCGGGTCGACCGACCACGCCCAGCGCAAGGCGTTCGTGTAGGTCAGCGTGTGCGTGACGTCGAGCCAGCCGACGTCTTTTGAGTCGTCGGTATCCGAGGCGATGTCGAACCGGCCCAGCCGGGCCGCCGCCACCGACGCGATCGCGTCGATGATCTGCGGCACCGGCACGCCACCGCGCACCGCGCCGGTGACCGCGGCGACCGCCTCTTCCGGCCCCTCCTCCAGCAGCACCCGGCGCAGGCCGGGAAGATCCGCATCCGCGCTTGCGGGAACCCTGATGAATTCCGGGAAGACAGCGGGACCATGATCCCGCGTGGCGGGGGCTCGGACACCAAGGTCGTCTGCTACCGCCCGCCAGGCCCGCAGGAAGCGGCGCATGTACGGAAGCCGGTCGTAGCGGGTGGACCAGGTGATCGCAGGCACCAGCGGCGCCAGCACCGTGTCCGCCTGTGACCAGCCGATCCGGTCGAGCAAGTCGAACGCCTTCTGGCAGTAGATCATCGGGTGCCCGTACCCGAGGAAGTGATCGGTGATCGCGCCAAGGAACGCATGCCGGATCTGCCCGGGCGACGCGCCGGCCGCCAGCAGCCCGCGCAGCAGCGCCTCGGCGTCCTCGCCCTGCTCGGCGTCGACCAGAGCCGGAAACGCGGCCAGGCCATCCGCCACCGAGCCGTATGACCCGGCGACGTCCACCGGGTCCGGCTGCGGCCGCGGCGGCCGGCGCACCTCCGTGCGGCTGACCGTGGACAGGCCCTGGATCACCGGCAGCGCGCTCAGCGGCCCCTCGAACGCGGCCGCCATCGTCAGGCAATCCGCGAGCGTGGCCAGCGAATGGTTCCAGCCGTACTCGGCCCGGGTCGCGCCGTACGTCACGCCCGCGCTGATCACCTCGGCGAGCGGCGTCCCGATCGCGCGCAGGCGCATCGTGTCCCTGGCCAGGCGGCCGGTATCCACGTCGCCCATGGCGTCGAGCAGGCTGGCGAACAACTCCGGCGCGATCTCCTCCGGCGCGGGATCGGTGACGTCCACGTACGCCCAGCCGTCCCGCACCGACACCGGGTACGTCCTGATGTTCTCCCCGCCGAACACGCACGTTCCGTCGGCCAGCCGGAACTTCCAGTTGTGCCACGCGCAGGTGAGCACGTCGCCACGGATATCGCCTTCCTTCAGCGCATACCCCTCGTGCGGGCACCGGTTGTCCGTCGCGTAGACGCCCGCGGCGGTACGAAACAACGCGATCCGCTTGTCGCCATGACGCCAGAGCTTGCCCCGCCCGTCCGGGATCTCCGCGATAGCTACGGCACGCACCAAGTCCGTCATGACATGACGGTAACGCCGCATGCCCGGCACGGACATCGGTCGTTCGTCCTAGGACCAGGCCGGGCCGGACTGGCCATCTGGCGTTGGCTGTCGGCGAGGCCCTACCAGCGCGGCTGCCTGCGCTCATATCCGGGCTGGACGCGGCGCATGTAGCCGGTGTCGTCACGGCTGCGGATACCGCATCTCAGGTACTGTTCGTGCAGTCCGGCCAGGGCTTCCCGGTCGAGTTCGACGCCGAGGCCGGGCCCGTCCGGCACGCGGATCGCGCCGCCGCCGATGGTAAACGGGTCGCCCGCCACGACGTCCTCGGTCTTCCACGGCCAGTGAGTGTCGCAGGCGTACGTCAGGTTCGGGGTGGCCGCGGCCAGGTGGACCATCGCCGCGAGGCTGATGCCCAGGTGCGAGTTGGAATGCATGGACAGCCCGAGCCCGAACGTCTCGCAGATCCCGGCGAGCAGCCCGGACCGGCGCAAGCCGCCCCAGTAATGGTGGTCAGACAAGATCACCTGGACCGCGTCGTCCCGGATCGCCGGCGGCAGGTGGGCGAAGGCGACCACGCACATGTTGGTGGCCAGCGGCATTGGCGCGACCCGTGCCACCTGCGCCATGCCATCGATGCCCGGCGTGGGGTCCTCGAGGTACTCCAGCACGCCGGCCAGGTCGCGGGCGACGTTGATCGCCGTGCCGGGCGTCCACGCGGCGTTCGGATCGAGCCGCAGCGGGTGGTCGGGGAAGGCACGGCGCAGGGCGCGGATCGCCTCGGCTTCCTGGTCCGGCGGGAAGACGCCGCCCTTCAGCTTGAGCGCGGTGAATCCGTACCTGTCCACCATTCGCCGGGCCTGCGCGACGATGCCGTCGGGATCCAGCGCCTCGCCCCAGTCGTCCGGGTCGGCACCCGGGTGCCCCGCCCACTTGTAGAACAGGTAGGCGGAGAACGGAACCTCCTCCCGCACCCCGCCGCCGAGCAGGTCGGCCACCGGGCGGCCGGCGGCCCGGCCCTGGATGTCCAGGCACGCCACCTCGAACGGCGAGAACACCCGGTCGGTCGCGGCGCTGTGACCTATAAGCCCGGACGCGATCGTGACCTCGGGCGCCGCGATGGCCTGGACGCGTCGGTAGATGTCCTCGGTGTGGTAGACGTCGGCGCCCTCGATCACGGCCGCCGCGGCCCGCAGCGCGTCCAGGTGCTGCTCGTCGGCGTAGGTCTCGCCGAGACCGCGAAGGCCGGCGTCGGTATCGACCTCGACGACGGCGCGCAGGGCGAACGGCTCGTGCACGCCGACCGAGTTGAGCAGCGGCGGGTCGGCGAACGCGACCGGCGTGATGGTGATCTTTGAGATCCGCACCGCGCTCATGCTGCCACCGCCGCGGGTGCGGCGCGACATCGGCCCCGAACCTGTCCATCTACCCTGGCCAGGGAAATACTCGCTGCGGTCACCAGGTTGCACCGGGGTCCGCGCCTTCGACTGTCTATGGACCGTGGAGAAACATGCCCAGGAAAGTTCAGCCGTACGGCTCCGGGGATGACACCGAGGCGGCCGCGCTGGCCCGATCCCGGCCGGACCCCGCGCCGGGGTATGTGAACGAACTGGCCGCCACGATGACGATCGGCGAGATCGCCACGCAGGCGGTGGAGGCGGTCCGGGCGCTGAACCAGCTAATGGCCGACGCCGGGGAGCTCGCCGGTCCGGGCGAGGCTCGCGAGGTCGTCGGCCGGCTGGCACTGATGGGCGGTCAGCTGCCCCAGCTGTGCGAGCAGCTCGCCCGGTTCCTGGTCGTGCAGCGTGAGGACGGCCAGATCACACGAGGCTCTGGCGGCGACCCCGATGGCGTCCTGGCTGAGGTGTCCGAGGCGCTCTCCGCGGCCGGGCGGGCCGCGGACATGATGGCGGCGGCGCTGGCCGAAGCGGGCACCAAGGCGGTCGGTCTCGACCTGCCGTCCCGGTAGCGGCCTGTACGCATGTACAGGACCCGGACGACGATATCTAATAGAGGCAGTTCGCCACATACCAGGCTGACAAGGGAGAAAACCGTGTCCCGATTGAAGCTGGCCCTGGCCGCCTCCTTAACCGGCACCGCGACCGTGGTCGCGCTGTGCGCCGCCCCAGCCGCCCAAGCGGCGGCGCTGCCGCCGGACTGCTCGCAGTCCCCCGTCGGCTACGCCGGCATCGCGGTGACATGCACGCAGCGCCCGGCCGATCAGACCTGGTGGGCCTACGTCATCTGCCCGTCGTGGGTAGGCCGGGAAGCGGACGGCAATCACGTGACCGGCGACGGCACGTCGACGGCCACCTGCCCGGTCGGCGCACCGCTTGACGACGAGGCGTTCTTCTTTACCCCGTCCTGACTCCGCGGCCGGCCCGCATCTGCTCAGCTGAGTGACGCGCTCGCCGTCCGCAGGTCTTCGAGGGCAGCGGTGGTGTAGGGCGCCAGTCCGCCCTCGGTGTCGCGGTCGGCCGCCACCCATTCGGCGTAGCCCCGTTTGAACGCGAGCACGCCCATCTCACCGGCCAGGTGCGCGATCGGCTCCGGCACCCCCCGGGCCACGAGCGCACTGGTCATCGCCGCTGCGAGGCCCACGCTCTTGAGCGCGTCGCGCTCCTGAAGCTCGGCGCTGGCCGCGACGGCGGCCTTCAGCCGGGGGCCGAGCGCGCGGTTCATCGGGCCCATCGCGCTCGACGCCCGCTCGAGTCCGGCCGCGACCGCCTCAAGCGGGCTGGCGGTGGCGGGCGCCTCGGTGATCCCCTCGGTCAGCAGCCGGCTCAACGCTTCTTGCCCGGCCACGAGGAGCTCGCGCTTGTCGGGGAAGTGCCGGAAGAAGGTGCTCTTCGTGACCCCGGCGCGCTCGGCGATCTGCGCGACCGTCGTGGCGTCGTACCCCTGCTCGGTAAACAGGTCCACAGCCGCCAGGACCATCCGCTCCCGCGCGCCGGGTTCCCATCGGGCCATGCGCCCATCATAGGTGATGCGACCTTTGTCCCATCGCTTTGCTACAGTGATGGGATAAAGATCCCATCACTGTCGAGGAGATCCCCATGCAGATCTTCATCACCGGCGGCTCCGGCCTGATCGGTTCCGCCGTCGTCGCCGAGCTACTGGGCAACGGGTACACCGTCGTCGCCCTCGCCCGCTCCGACTCATCCGCGACGGCCCTCGAGACCGCCGGAGCGAAGACCATTCGCGGCGACCTCGCCGATCTGCGCACGCTCCGGGCCGGCGCCGCCAACGCTGACGGGGTGATCCACCTGGCCTTCGCCAACGACTTCAGCAGCCCCGCCGCCGTCGCCGCGGCCGTCGCCGAGGAGAGCGCGGCACTGGCCGCCCTGGGCGAGGAACTCGTCGGCAGCGGCCGTCCCCTGGTCACGGTCTCGGGTACGCCCTACGTGCCCGGTCGTGCCTCCACCGAGGCCGACCCGCTGCCGACCGACGGGCCGGTCGGGGGTCGCGGGCGCTCGGTCATGGCGATCCTGGACCTAGCCTCGCGCGGAGTCCGCAGCGCCGCCGTCCGCCTGCCTCGGACGGTCCACAACCACGGCCGGGGCGGATTCGCCGGCCTGCTGACCGAGATGGCCCGCCGTAACGGAGTATCCGGCTACCCCGGCGACGGCCGCCAGCGCTGGCCAGCCGTGCACGCGGTTGACACGGCCGTCCTCTTCCGGCTCGTCATCGAGAAGGCGCCGGCCGGGACAGCGTGGCACGCCGTCGCTGACCAAGGCGACGCCGTGCGTGACATCGCCACCGTCATCGGCCAACGGCTGAGGCTCCCGGTCGAAGCCGTGCCGCAGGAGACCTTCGGCCCGCTCGGACCTATCTTCGCGACCGACCAGCCTTCCTCGAGCGCCCACACCCGGCAGGCACTCGGGTGGGAGCCAAGGTACCCAGGTCTCCTGGAGGATCTGGAGAACATCCAGCCCTGATCGGCCGGCCCCGGATGTTCCTACGGCACCTTCCAGTGCAGGCCGGCGAGCTTGAGGACCTGCGGGATGAACGAGTCGGTGATCTGGAGCGCGGGCTGCTGTCGGCCGCCGACGCTGAGCTGAACGGTGCCGCAGGCCTCCGGGCCTTGCGCAACCGCGATCGGCGGGCCGGCGACCCGGGCGAGGAACGTCAGCCGGATCCCGCCGGCCGCCAGCGGACAGGGGACATCCGGTCCGATCGTGGACAGCTGCAGGTTATCGACGAGCGCCGCGAGCCGCCGGGCGACCGCCAGGTCGGTGACCGTGACCGGCGCCGGCGGACGCCCGGCCCGCGGGTCCGGGCTGGGAAGCTGGGTGATCGTGACCACGCGGGCGGAGGACGGCACCCGTTCGGAGGCCGACCGGGTCGGCTGCCAACTCACCTGGGCGTCCACCCGGATCGCGGTCTGCCCGCTGCCCGCGCCGGTCACCTCAACCACCAGGTCCCGGACGTCCAGCACGCCGGGAACCGGGGCTAGCGAGAACGTGCGGTCCCATGATGGCGGACCGAAGTCCGCGTCTCCCGGCATGAACCGTCGGGGCAGGCGCGCCTGCTCCCAGGCGAGTATCGCCTGCGGCCGGCCGGGCGCCCGCCAGAACGAGACATCGTCGACCAGCGTGCTGGAGACCAGCGTTGTGATCGGGGCCTTGAGCGCGTCCGGTGCATGCCGCAACCGCCGCCCGCCCGGGGGCACGACAAACGAACTCAGAATGGCCGCCGCGTCAGCGACGGCACGCTGCCGCGGCGTGGGGGACCCGGCCGACCGCGATGCCGCCGTTACCGATCCCGTCGCCGTGTTCGTGGCGCCGCAGCCCGCCAGCGTCATGGCCGCGCAGGCCGCCACGAGGAATGCCCGGCCCGGGACGGACCAGATATGCGGTCGCATACCTCTGGGACGCCCACCGGGGCACCGCGGTTCCGCCGCCGTGGCCTGGCTTCGTACAATCGCGGTACGTCGCAGCTGAGGTGATGGTGTGATCAATCCCCGGAGTTTGACGGTCCTCATCCGCGATAGCGCGTCAAGCCCGTTTCAAGACAGGACGCGAGACGTTTCGCAGATCCGGGCCGCAGGTCAGCGAATCGAAATCGTATTCGTTAACAGAAATAAGCCCTTCGGGTACGGACGGGACCGCGTGAGGGTTCTCCGCGATCCTCAGCGGCACGCGCTGACGGAAGGCGAGCGGGTCGAAGTTAAACGGGAGCGCCTGGAAGAACGCGACCGAAGTCCTGACCTTCACCGGCGCCGACGGGGCATGGTCTCGAGTCTTCTACAGAACGCTGGCCGGGGAAGTTTATGCCACCTACCCTGCTTCGGGGGTGCGCGTCATTACCTCGGCGACCGAGGCTCCTGCGGTGGCCAGCAGCCCGGTCAGCTCCGCGAGCTGGGCCGACAGGTCCGTGACCTGCGCGGACAGCCCCGCGATCAGCGCCGCCTGCTCGCGGATCAGCGCGTCACGCGGATCCTCCGGCGGCAGCGACCCGGTCACCCCCCGATCATGCCCGAAACCACGGCCCGGCACCCGGCCAGCAGCCCGACCGTGACCTCAGCAGGCAACCCAGTGTCACCAAAACCTCAAGCCTGCAAAGGACTCTAACCCCCCGTCCCCGTGCACCGTCAGCGGAACATCCGGTTGGGCGGCCGTTGCCCGGGTGACAGGATGCGACCTGTGACGGATACGGCGGCCGTGCTGCGGCTCTTCGACGAACTGGCCGGCGAGTACGACCAGCACATTCCGTTCTTCGCGCCCTTCGGCCGCGACCTGGTCGCCTGGTGCGACCTGCGGCCGGGCCAGCGGGTGCTGGACATCGCCGCCGGGCGCGGCGCGGTCGCCGGCCCCGCGGCCCAGGCGGTGGGCCCGCGCGGCGCGGTCCTCGCCATCGACGGCTCGCCGAACATGCTCCGCGCCCTGGCCCGCGACTTCGGTGACGTGCCGCAGATCGAGACCCGGGAGATGGA